>SESF01015780.1_pt1 | contig 11049 bp, 5 predicted proteins | sample 3171521 | NCBI WGS metagenome assembly SESF01 (sample SAMN10866945, study PRJNA518727) | freshwater metagenome | biome: subpolar coniferous forest; feature: holomictic lake; material: water; isolation source: holomictic Lake 227, 6 m and 8 m depth | place: Canada: near Kenora, Ontario | collected...
CTGTTCCTCAACAAGAAGAAGAACGGCGAGCTCTATTGGGAAGATGCCAGCATTTCACCCATCCAGGATTCTGCGGGGCGCATCACCCATTTTCTGGCGGTCAAAGAAGACATCACCGGCCGCCTGCGGACGGAGGCCGCGCTGCGGGAGAACGAGGCCAATTTCCGCGCCTTCTTCGAGTCCGGGATGGATGTGGTCATCGTGGCCGCACTGGGCGGGCAGATCGTCTGCGGCAACGCCGCCGCCACGAGCACGCTGGGCTACAGCGCCCAGGAACTGGCGGCCATGCGCTTGCTGGATCTGCATCCGGCGAGCGCGCGGCTGGCAGCCGAGGAACTCTTCGCCGCCGCAGTTCGGGGCGAGCGGAATAGCTGTTCCCTGCCGCTGGCGTGCCGGGACGGCCGCCAGGTGCCCGTCGAAACCCGTGTCTGGTTGGGCCGGTGGAACGGGGCGGATTGCCTCTTCTGCGCCTCCCGGGACCTGACGGCGAAGCGGGAGGCGCAGCAGCGTTTCGAGACGCTGTTCCGCCACAGCCCGGCGCCAATGTCGCTGGCCATTCTGCCGGAACGGCGGATCTCCGATGTCAATGACGCCTTCCTGAGGCTGTCTGGCTATTCCCGGGCCGAGATCCTCGGCAAGACCGCGGTTGAGCTTGGCCTGTTCGTGCATCCGGAACAACGGGCCGCCGTGGTGGATCAACTGCAGGCGGCGGAGCACGTCAACAGCTTCGAAATACAAGCCCGGCGCAAGGATGGGAAGATCATCGAGACCATCTTCTCGGCCGAGGTGATTCACAGCCAGGGGCGGCAATACGTCCTGGGCGTCTCGATTGACATTACTGAGCACCGAGCCGCCGAGCAGAAGCTGCGAGAGAGCGAGGCCCGGCAGCGCGCCATCACGGACTCGGCCCAGGATGCCGTTCTGATGATGGACCCGGAAGGCAGAATCTCCCATTGGAACCCGGCCGCCGAGCGAATTCTCGGCTACACGAGCGCGGAAGCCATCGGCCAGGACCTGCATTTGCTCCTCGCGCCCTTGCGCTATCACGAGCCGCATCAGGCCGCTTTCCCGGGGTTTCTACGGACCGGGCAGGGCGCCGCCGTGGGCAAGACTATCGACCTGGAGGCGCGACGAAAGGATGGCCAGGAAATCTCTATTCAGCTAGCGCTTTCCACCGTTTACATCGGGGGCGGCTGGCATGGCGTGGGGATTGTGCGCGACACCACCATCGCCAAGCAGGCCGAGGAGGAACTCCGGAAGAGCAACCAGTCGCTCGCCGAGGCTACCGCACGGGCCAACGCCCTGGCCGAGCAGGCGAGCGACGCGAATCGCGCCAAGAGTGATTTCCTGGCGATGATGAGCCACGAGATTCGCACCCCGATGACCGCTATCATCGGCATGAATAACCTGCTGTTGAACACGCCGCTCGATCCCCGGCAGGCGGAATTCGCCCGCACCGCGGCCACCAGCGGCGAGGCGCTGCTGGAAATCATCAACGAAATCCTCGACTTCTCGAAGATTGAAGTCGGCGAACACTTTCAACTCGACGCGGAAGTGTTCCGCCTCGGCGAGCTGGTGGACGGATTGGTCTGCTTGCTCCAGCCTCGCGCCAAGGCGCGGGGGCTCACGCTAACGGCCGAACTGGGCGACGGCATTCCGGCGTACCTGAAGAGCGACGGCGGCCGCTTACGCCAGGTGCTGATGAACCTGGCCGGCAATGCCATCAAGTTCACCGACCACGGCGGCGTTAAGATCCGGGTGCAGTGCCTCGGGTCCGAAGCGCGCCCGGTTCGGCTGCGGTTCGAAGTGGCCGACACCGGCATCGGCATCAGCGCCGAGGATAAAGCCCGGCTCTTCCAGGCTTTTACCCAGGCGGACAGCAGCGCGTCGCGCGGTCGCGGCGGCACGGGCCTGGGGCTCGCCATCTCGAGGCGCATCGTGGAGTTGATGGGGGGACGGATTGGCGTTGATAGCGTCCACGGCCAGGGCTCCTTGTTCTGGTTTGAACTCGACCTCGAGGTGGCGCAACCGCCCCTGGCCGGGGATTCTCACACCTCGGACGAACCACCGATAGTGGGTAACCGCGGCCGGCAGGGCCATCCGCTGCATATCCTCGTTGCCGAGGATCACGAACCCAACCGACGCCTGGCGAGGCTCATGCTGGAGGGCCTGGAGCAGGACGCGGATTTCGCCGGCAACGGCCGGGAAGCGGTCGAGGCGTGGGAACGCTCCGACTACGACGTCATCCTTATGGACTGCCAGATGCCCGGGATGGATGGCTTCGAGGCCACCCGGGAAATCCGGCGGCGCGAAGCGGCGCGGACCCTGGCCGGAGCCAGGCACGTCCGCATCGTCGCGCTGACGGCCAATGCGGTGAAGGGCGACCGCGAGCGCTGCTTGGCGGCAGGCATGGACGGCTACCTCAGCAAGCCCTACACACTGGAGCAGCTCGGCGAGGCCTTGAGACACCGTTCGGCGCGGCCCGGCAAAGCACCGCCCGCGCCCGCCGGGCCAACGCCACCGGCGGCAGCCGGCTTCGACCCGCAGCGGCCCGTCCAGCTTTGCGCCGAGCTGGGGGAGGAAGGCGTGCTGGAGATCATCGGGAGCTTTTTGCAGGACCTGCCGCAGCGCGTTACGGAAATAGAAACGCTGGCGGCGGCCGGCCAGTTGGGGGAGCTGGCCCGGCTGGCACACTCGCTGCGAGGCATCGGCCGGTCGCTCGGTTTGGACGGCTTCTCGGCGGAGCTGCTGACGCTGGAACAGGCCGCCACGGCGGATGACAGTGGTTCAGTTGAACAAGTCATGCGCCGGCTGCCCGACGGTGCGAAACAAAGCATTGCCGCCCTCGGCCAGTGGCTGGCCTCCCGCCGCGTAAAAAGGGAATGCAGAATGAAGAATGAAGAATGAAGAATTCTCAGGCTCCCCTAAAGCCACCCCCATGCGACCTCAATGCGACATCAAAGCCACCCCAATGCGTGTTGCTAGCCAGGCGGTAGCCACCCTAAAGCCACCCCCATGCGTCCTCCATGCGACCCTCATGCGACCCTCATGCGCCATCAAAGCCACCGCCGCACCCAAAAGTCGCGGACTTTGAGCGAGGTTGCATCCGCGCGCGTAAGGATCTGGCCGCAATCCTCCGTCCTCGTCGGCTGCGGCTTTGCCGCCCAGCGCGTTTGCGTTGGTCCAAGGCCAAGTTCCAGGTTGCTAAACCCGTGGTCTGCGGGCATAACGGCCACATGAAATCGCTCACGGAACAACTCTGGTTCGAGACGCCGCATCGGCGGGACTATCTCAACATCACCGGCACGGTCGAGTCGCTGGTGCACAAGAGCGGGGTGCAGGAGGGCCTCTGCCTGGTCAACGCTATGCACATCACGGCCAGCGTCTATATCAACGACGCCGAGGACGGCCTGCTGCACGATTACGACGCCTGGCTCGAGAAGCTCGCGCCGCACGCGCCCACCTCCCAGTACCAGCACAACCGCACCGGCGAGGACAACGCCGACGCTCACATGAAACGGCAGATCATGGGCCGCGAGGTGGTCGTGGCCATCACCAAGGGCAAGCTCGACCTTGGCCCGTGGGAACAGATCTTCTACGGCGAATTCGATGGCCGCCGCCGCAAGCGCGTGTTGGTGAAGATCATCGGGGAGTAAAGGCAATCGACGTGAACAACGAAGACGCGAAGCCCCCTCTCATTAACACCCTGCTTCAGCAGGGTGAAACGACGTGCAGGGGAGATATGAACCGCTTCAGCGGTTTCTCCACGGTACGGGAAACCGCTGAAGCGGTTCGAGTTCCTCGGCGGCACAACCCCACCCCGCTGAAGCGGGGTGTTAATGGGAGGGGAAGTGGCAGAAGCGGACGAAGGTGTGCAGTGTTCGGGTTGGTCGTGCTCCTGGCATGGGGCACTGTGGCAGTCGCCAGCGAGCCTCTGCCGGTCCGGCTCGCCGCGGCCGGTCCGGCCTTTGAAACGAATGCCACTAATGTCGCGAAGCTGCTCGCGGCGGCGGATACGTGGGTGCTCCCGCAGCCCAAAGCGGTGGCGCTCACGGGAGAGTCCTTTGACCTGAAGAGGTGCAAGGGCATCCGGCTGGTGGGCTGCGACGACCCGTGGTTGAAGACCGACTTCCCGGCGCTGTTACAGGAACGCTGTGGGGTGCGGCTCAAGGCGGCTGTGGGCAAGCCGGGGCGGGGCTGCATCTCGCTGGTGCTTTGTCCGCAGGAAATGCCTCCGCCTGGGGTGAAGTCGCTCAGTCCACAGGATCTGGCCGGGCTGGGGGAGCAGGGCTACTATCTGCGCGTGGACGGGGCGGGCATCACCGCCGGTGCGGCGACCGAGCAAGGGCTTTACTACGCGGCGCGGACCCTCGCGCAGATCGCCAACGGCCGCACCCGGCTGCCAGGGATGGTTATGCGCGATTGGCCCTCCCTGCGCTGGCGTGGGTTCCAGTACGACATCAGCCGGGGCCAGATGCCGAAGCTGGCATCGCTGAAGCGCCTGGCCGCCATCACCGCCGAGGCCAAGATGAACATGTATGAGCCCTATATCGAGCACGTGTTCCAGTGGGAGCGCTACCCGGACATCGCGCCGCCGGAGGCTTTGTCGCCCGCCAAGGCCCGCGAGCTGTTCGACTACGCCGCCCGCTTCCACATGGACGTGCATCCGCTCATGCAGACCTTCGGCCACTTCTACAACATCGGCCTCAAGCCGCCCTACCGGAAGTTCATGGTCGAGGATGGCGGCACGGTGGATATTCGCAAGCCGGAGGCGGTGGCGTTCGTCACCAACCTGATTGACGAGGTCTGCGCGGCCTTCCCGGGCAAGTTCCTCAACGTGGACATCACCGAGATCGACGACGCGGCGTTCAAGAAGACCGGGACCACGCAGGCGGAGCTGAACGAGCTGACTTTCCAATACGCGCTCAAGATTCGCGAGGCCGCCGCGCGGCACGGGATGCGCCTGATGATCGCGCAGGCCCAGCTCAGCGCGGAGGGATCGCTGGCGGGGCTGGGGTCGGTCGCGGAGCGGCTGCCCAAGGACATCCTCATCAGTGATTACTATACCGCTGAGTTCTACGGTGGCTGGGAGAAGGACTTCCCGCGCTTGCAGAAGCTCGGCCTGGAGTTCTTCGTGCAGCCGTGGATTGACTCGCATGGGCACATCATGCCCTACGTGGGCCACTCGATGGATTTCTCGGACATTGAGATCAGCCGCGGGCTCCAATACGGCGCGGTAGGCAGCACCACGTGCGATTGGGGCGACGACGGGCATTACCATCTGCCGGCGGTGACGTGGTTCCCGTTTGTGTATCACGCCGCGTCGGCCTGGGCGGGCGCCAAGCTGGACCGCGGCTATTTCAACCAGGCATTTTGCCGCCTCGTCTTCGGCACCGGGGACGACGCCATCGTGCGCGCCATCCTGCTGGTGGGGAACATCAACGGCCAGAAGCTGAAGCTGCAGAATGCCGCCGGCGGCATTGACGAGCCGGCCTACAGCGGCAACAGCACGTTCGGGCGCTACTACTACGAGTTCTTCGGCGACCCCTTCAGCGATCCCAAGGTGCTGGACATCGTCGAGCCGGGCCGCAAAGGGGCGGAGATACTCCAGCCGGCGCTCGAAGCCGAGAAGCTGCTGGAAGGCGCCCGAGGACAGGTGCGGCAAAACCAGGATGCCATCGAACGCCTGCTTTTCACGGCCCGCAATTACGAGGCGATGGGCCGGAAGCTGATCGCCCGGGGCCATTTCCTGGACCACAACATCCCCCGCGCCCAGGTGGCCGAGGAGCTGCTCGCGCTGGCGAAGACTTACGAGGGCCTGAAGGCGGAGTTCCAGCGGCTCTGGCTGGCGGATTGCATGGACGCCGGCTCGTTCCGCGGCTATGTCCAGCGCTTCGACAATACCATCGTGCCGTGCCGTAAGAAGGCGGAGGAGTTGGCTCGCAAGGAATAGGACGTGCTGGCGCAAGCGGCATCGTCGCCCCCACCCACGGCGAGCAGCGCCTGAAGCTGGAGGCGATCCGGGCGGTGTTTGGTTCACCAGAGGACCAGCGACTCGGTAGCGGACATCCGTGAATACCGCGCCTGTGGGTAACTGGGGGATTTTTGGGCGCTAAACGCTAAGGCGAGGATTTGGGGCGGTGCGAAACGGCTGGGGCGGTGCCAGCAATTCTCATTATGGGACGAATGGGACGGATGGGACGAATGGCGGATGATCCCATGCGGCCTCGGACACCCTAAAGGGTGGACCCCAAACCTCCCAGACCAGCCAAAATGAGAACTGCTGGGGCGGTGCGGAAACGGCTTGAGTCAAGCCGGCGCATGAGCAAGACTCCCGGGTGTTCAATCCGGGAACAGGTCTTGCCCGCGTGTTCGACGCCATCCCGCGTGTCGTAGGGCGGCTCATTTTCCCAACCCGATCGGGGGACCCGTGGGCTGGGATGATACTCCCGACTTTCGCAACCCTCGCCCTGGTGCTGGCAGGCTGCGCTACGGGGCCGCGTGAAAGGGCGGCCCGGATGGCAGATTGGGAGCGCGAGGAGAAGCTGGCCATAGTAGAGGCTCCGATTGTGCCGGCGGTGCCAGTGGCACCACCAGCCGCCGCGCCGCCCCCCGCGCCGCCGGCGATATCCGCTGCGGCTAATCCGCCGGCCGAGACCTGGGTCCCCCTGGCTCGTTGGTGCCAGGCGAATGGATTGTCGATGCCCTGCCCGTTGGCGCCCGCGCCAACCCCGAGCTACGCGTTAAGCACGACCAATGGGGTTTTCGTCCTGCGCGCAGGCAGCCTGAAGGCGCACTGGGACGGATTGGAAGTCCGGATGGCGTTCGCGCCGCAAATGCAGGACGGGCGGCCATTCGTTCATGCGCTCGACCTGAAGAAGACCCTGCAGCCGCTTGTCCTGGGCGCGCCCATGTGCTTCCTCAGGACCAACTTGACGATCGTCATCGATCCGGGCCACGGCGGCACTGATTCGGGCGCCAGCAGTGTCCTGGGTTACCGATACGAAAAGGATTTCACGCTGGATTGGGCGCGCCGACTGGGCGCGCTGCTTGCCACCAACGGGTGGCGGGTGTTCCTGACGCGCACTAGCGACCGGGATCTGTCGGTCTCGAACCGCATCGCCTTTGCGGAAGCGCACCAGGCCGGCGTATTCGTCAGCTTGCACTTCAACTCCTCGGCGCCCAACAATCAGCAGGCAGGCTTGGAAACTTACTGGCTCACCCCGGCGGGCATGCCCTCAACCGTCACCCGCGGATACGGGGACGACCCGGGACTGGCCTTCCCGAACAACGCCTTTGACCCGCAGAACCTGCAGCTTGCCTTGCGGGTGCATCGCGCGCTGCTGCAAGCCAATGGCCGGCACGATCGCGGGGTGCGGCGAGCCAGGTTTCTGGGGGTACTGCGCGGACAACATTGCCCGGCAGTGCTTGTCGAGGGAGGCTACCTGTCCAATCCGCAGGAGGCCCGGCGGATCGCCGACCCGGCCTACCGGGAGAAGCTGGCAGCGGCGGTGGCCCAGGCGTTCGTGGAGAAGCCCGAGCTGGCAGGTCAGGCGCCGGGCGCAGTGAGCCAGAGAGCCGAGCTTCGAGTGCCAGGCTCAGCAACCCTCACCACCAACCTCTTAGGGCATTGAGCACGCAACCGTCAACCCACAACCCGCAGCACACAGCAATTCTCATTATGGACGAGATGGGGACGCCGGGTGAGGGCACCCGGCCTGCAAGCGGGCGGTTTTGCGGGGGATGTAGGCCGGGTGCCCTCACCCGGCGGGGGGTGACAGGGCCATAATGAGAATTGCTGCGCAGCACATTCTGGTCACCGGCGGTGCCGGGTTCATCGGGTCGCACTTGGTGGAGCGCCTGCTGGCCGACGGCAAGGCCGTAGCCGTTGTGGATGATCTTTCCACCGGGAGCCTGGACAATCTCCGGAAAGTGCTGGCGCATCCCCGGCTGCGGGTGGTCCAGTCACGCCTCTCAGCTTGTCCCGAGCTTGCCCAGCTCGTGGCCGGGGCGGAATCGATCTACCATCTTGCCGCTGCGGTAGGGGTTGAGTTGGTGGTGCGCTCCCCAATTCACGTGCTGGAAACCAACTTGCACGAGACCGAGGTGTTGCTTAAAGCCGCCGCGGCCCATCGCATACCCGTGCTGCTGACCTCTACTTCCGAGGTGTATGGCAAGAGTCAGAAGGAGGCGTTTGGGGAAGAAGACGATTTGCTGATCGGCCCGCCGCACCAGGCCCGTTGGAGCTACGCCTGCTCGAAGTTGATGGATGAATTTCTGGCGCTGGCCTACGCGAAGGAACGGGCCCTGCCGGTTGTTATCACGCGGCTGTTCAACACCGTTGGCCCGCGCCAGACGGGACAATACGGAATGGTGCTGCCACGATTCATCGGCGCCGCAAAGAGCGGCCAGCCGCTCAAAGTCTATGGTGATGGACAGCAGACCCGCTGCTTCTGTTATGTGGGCGACACGGTCGAGGCGCTGGTGCGCCTGCAGAACTGCCTGGCGGCTCGGGGCCAGGTGTTCAACGTGGGCGGCACGGAAGAAATCAGCATACGGAACCTGGCCCGCAGGGTGATCGAAATCATGGGGTCGCCATCAAGCGTTGAACTTGTCCCTTACAACGAGGCCTACGAACCGGGCTTTGAGGACATGCGCCGGCGCAAGCCGGTGGTAGATAAGCTGGCTGGGACTATTGGGTTTCACCCCTGTACTCCGCTGCACGCGATCATTGAACGCGCCGCGGGGGCGGCGACGTAAGCCGACAGCGCGAAAACAAAAAGGCACCCTTTCGGGTGCCTTTTCGATTTTTGAATTAAGCTAAGCTACCGGGTTAGGGGAACTGGATGCGGTTGCAGCCTGCGCCCGCGGTGGCGCCCGCGGCGGGCAAGAATGTCCCCGGCGAGCGGCCCGTGTCACCCGTATTCTTGATGGCGTCCTGGAACCTTGACCGGCTCCAACCCTGCACGCTGCCGTCACCCAACCCGATGTTGCCCTGCTTGTCGTGCTGCTGGGCCGTGAAGGCCGGCCCCATATTGACGGAAAAATTGGTGCCCAGCCAAACAAATGGCGTCCCGGTGGTCGCGGTCGAGGAGGTCATAGAGCAATACGCCTTGGTCGGCGGATTGGCATCCCCGCCCACATTGTGGTCACCGGTCAGGAACATCTGCGGGGAGGTCTCTTGCGCGTCAACCCCAATGAAGTAGCTGACTTCCAAGTCATTGGTGTACAGGACAGTGTTGGCACTGCCAATTGTTCCACCCGGATTACCGAAGCTGCTCGCCGCTTGGCGGTATGAGCTCTCATATTCTGCCGGGCAGAACAGGATCTTCGGGGTGCTCAGTTCGTTCGACATGCACAGGAACATCTTAGAGACACCTCTGCTGGTCTGCTGGGCGGTGCCCAGAACTCTGAAGCCAACATCCTCCGAGGCCCCGCCTTGTGAGCCGGCTAGCGTCTGCGGCATGTTGCCGTCGTTATCGATCGCGAAGGTCCGGAACGAGAGGCCGACCTGTTTGAGGTTGTTCGTGCAGCTAATGCGCTGCGCCTTGGCTTTGGCGCGAGCCAGAGCAGGCAGCAACAGAGCTGCCAAAATGGCGATGATGGCAATTACGACTAACAACTCGATGAGAGTGAAAGCCCCGATCTTCTTGCGTAGGTTTTTCATAAACGATGCTGGTTTCAATTTTGTTTTGGCAAACAGACCGCGAACTCTACCGTTGCCGTCCACGCTGTCAACCCGATTTGACTATTTGCTTAGCAATGGCAGTGCCAGATCGACTTTTTGACGAATACCTAGGGAAAACGAGTGCTCCCTTGGTGTGATGAATTAGAATTTCACGCATTTTGCGTGAGCTTCACGCGCCCAGAACGTGGCGCAAAGGCTTACGGGTTGGGGGCCGCACCTGGCTGCCTCGAAGAACTGGCCTTGCCAGCGAGCACTACGTCCAGGCTCTTGCGGGCGTCGGCATAGTCAGGCTTGAGTCTCAAGGCTGCCTGGAACTGGCTAATCGCCTCCTCGCCGCGGCCGTTGCGGTAGAGGGCATTGCCGAGGTTGTTGTGGGCTAGGGCGAAATCCGGTTTCAGGCGGATGGCTTCCTGGAATTGGCTAATCGCCTGCTCGATTTGGCCTTTCCTTAGCCGGGCGTTGCCGAGGTTGTTGTGGGCCAGAGCGAAATCCGGTTTCAGACGAATGGCTTCCAGGAATTGGCTGATCGCCTGGTCAATTTGGCCTTTCCTTGCGAGCGCATTGCCAAGGTTGTAGTGGGCGTCGGTGGAATCGGGTTTCAGGCGGAGGCTTTCCTGGTAATGGCTGATCGCTTCGTCGATTTGGCCATTCTGGACGAGAGTGACGGCCAGATTGTAGTGGCCGTCAACGAAATCGGGTTTCAGGCGGACGCTTTCCCGGTAGTGGCTGATCGCCTCGTCAATGTGGTCCTGCTTGACCAGGGCCTCGCCAAGGCCACTGTGCGCGATGTAATTGCCCTCGGTGACTTCGAGCGCGTGCCGAAACAGGGCTTCGCTGTCCTGCCAAAACCCAAGCTGCCGCCCCGTCAACACCATGCAGAGGACGATCGCCACCGAACCCACCACCGACAAAGCACTCACCTGGAATCTCCAGCTTGTGGTCAGTTCGCACGTGCCCCAGACGGCCAGGATCAGCAGCCCAATAGACGGGATATAGGTGAAACGATCGGCCATCGCCTGGTCGCTGGACTGCACCAGCCCTATGACTGGCACCAGCGTTCCAAGAAACCACAGCCACCCCATCAGCAAGCTGGGAAATCGCCGCCGCTGCACCCACAGCAGCCCCGAAACTCCCAAGAGCAACCCCCCCGCCAGCAGCACTTCTACCATAGGCCACTGCTCGGGGCGTGGATAGAAAACGGCTAGATCCGTTGGCCAGAACAGCTTCCCCAGATAGCGGCAGTACGAAATCAGGGCGTTTCCGCTGCGCGCCCCGAGGGGTAGGTTTTCACCCTCCGCCACGACCCCCCCGCGCTGCTGGACCACAAAGGTCACCACGCTCCCCAACGCCGCGAGGACAAA
>SESF01014136.1_pt1 | contig 11044 bp, 7 predicted proteins | sample 3171521 | NCBI WGS metagenome assembly SESF01 (sample SAMN10866945, study PRJNA518727) | freshwater metagenome | biome: subpolar coniferous forest; feature: holomictic lake; material: water; isolation source: holomictic Lake 227, 6 m and 8 m depth | place: Canada: near Kenora, Ontario | collected...
AGATCGCGGTTCGGCACTCGGTGATCTGCTCGAGCACGACCGGGCTCTTGACGATGATCGCCCGGCGGGCGCACAGGGGAATCGAGCCGATGATGGCGATGGGTATCCCGAGGAGCAGCGGGCAAGGCGTAGCGATCACCAGCACCGCCAGGAAGCGAATAGATTCGCTACTGATGCCCCAGGCCAGGATGGCTACCGTCAGCGCCACCGGAGTATAAATCGCACCCAAGCGACCCCCCAGACGCCGCAACTGCGGCCGCTTGGCCTCGGATGGTAGTTTGGAAGGGCTCCCCGGTCAGGTAGGATTCGTCCATGACGCCATGTCCCTCGGTCACCACGCCGTCCACCGGGCAGATGTCATGCGGATAGATCACGAGCATGTCGCCCACGTCAACCTCATGCAAGGCGACATCCACAATTTCAGATTCCCGTTTACGGTGGGCGATTGAAGGCACGCGTTTGGCCAGTGCATCCAGCACCGAAGAGGCGCTTCGCAAGGCATGAAGTTCCAAGGCCTGACCTCCTGCGAGCATCAACACGATAACAGAGCCCGCCAGGTATTCGCCCAGGAGAACCGAGGTAACCATAGAAATCCCTCCGAGCAGGTCAGAACCAAATTCCCGCTTCAGGAGCTTCCGCAGCAGGTCATAGAGGAGAGGGATACCGCCGAGAACGAGCGCGGCTAGAAGGGGAATCTGGGACGCGTCGGCGCTCGTTCGGATGCCGAAACGCATTAGGAGATACACGAGGATCGCCGCGGCTGCGAAAACAGCGATAACCGAGGTCCTGAGGCGCCAGACATTAGTCGCCGATTCCCATTACTAAGCGCGTGGAGGCTGATGCTCCAGCTTTGGCTCAATCAGGTTCTGCTGGTGGTCGCTCATTTGTCGCGCGCGAAGTCGATGAAGCCCAGCGCGACGTCAGTGTGGACCAACTTGACGCGGACGCGGTCGCCCACGTCGAGACCATGGAAACCGCGCTCCAGCCTACCTTCGACCGGAGGCTGGAAGACCCGCACCCACGTTCCCTTCTGAGAGGCACCGGTGACGAGGCCGTCGAACTGTTCTCCAATCCTTCCGGACAGGAGTAGAGCCGCTGCCGACTTCCGGACCCGCCGCTCTACCTTGGTGGCGTCGTCTTCTCGTTCCGTGCAATGTCGGGCAAGCTCCGCCAGCTCCGGAATGGTGTAGGGAAGCGGCGCTCCTGCCATCGCCGCCTTCAGGAGCCGTTGCGTGATGAGATCGGGGAAGCGGCGGTTCGGCGCCGTGGAGTGCGTGTAATCCTTCACCGTCAGGCCGAAGTGTCCGGGCGGTTCGCCGCCGGGTAGATCGAGGGCATACTCTCCTCTTCCGATGAGCTTGACCACGGCCAGGGAGAGGTCGGGGAAGTTCTCCGGATCGGCCTTGCGTCGCTGCGCCAGGAAGGCTTCCAGAGCCGCGGCGTCCGGCTCGTTGGGGAGCCGGTCTCCGAAACCGGACGCGAGCTGCGCGATGCGGCTCCAACGTTCCGGAGACCGCAGAATCCGGCGGAGGGAAGGCAATTTCTTCGCTGCGAGGTAGGCCGCGGTCACTCCGTTCGCCGCAATCATGAATTCCTCGATCAACTGCGTCGCCCGGTTCTTCGGATCCAAATCGAGATTGGAAATTGCGTCGCCGGAGAAGACCGCCTTCGGTTCGATCGTTTCGAGGCTGAGCGCGCCGTGGCAGTGGCGCAGGTCCACGAGCCGCTGTGCGACGCTGTCCTGGAGGCGGAGGTTCTCGCCGAGGTCCGGGATTTCCACGATCCGCGGGGCAGCTCCGCCTTTGCCATCCAGCCATGCGGCGACGCTGCGGTAAGCCAGTTTCCCGTGATTTCGGACGCGCGCCCGGTATAAATCCGAGGTGGCGAGCGAACCGGCTGCCTCGAACACCATGTCGGCCACCACGGCGATCCGGTCCTGGTCCTGGTTTAACGATGTCAGCTCAGTGGACAACGCCTCGGGCAACATGGAGAAGATCGCGGCAGGCGTATAGACCGAGGTCGTGTTGCGCTTAGCATGACCGTCGATCGCCGAGTCCTTCCGCACGAGCGCGTCCACATCCGCGACCGCAACGAGAATTCTGACCCGCCCGCCGGCGAGCGACTCAGCAACCGTGATTTGGTCGAGGTCGCGGGAGTCGTCATTGTCGATAGACGCCCAGAGCCGCTCTCGCAGGTCGCGCAGGTCGCTGGTCGCATCGGCCGGTCGGTCGATGGCCGCCAACTCTTGCAGCGCAGCCGGCGGAAAGTCCGGCTCCAGGCCGCGCGCGATCATTGCCTGTCGCGCGATTGCAGCCAAAGTGGCCCGGTCGCCTCTTAAGCTGGGCCGTAACGGAAGGGACCCTGCAGATCCAGTGGCGGACGATCGGGCGAGGATCGCTGTCGAGCTGTGGAATGGGCTTGTATTCATGGTGGATTAGGTGGTTTGATCAAATTCCAGCACCCTCAGGGTCTGGGTTCGGGTGCTGGTCCCCCGCCCCCGCTGGCCGTCGTCGAGGCCAAGCCAGTGTCGATCCGCCGAAGCCGCCACCCGGATTCCGAGAATTCATCGACGTCGGGGCAGACCGACTGAGATTGGGTGGTAGCGGCGATTCCCCAGCCCGGAGTACACCGGCGCCCGCGCAAATCAATGGCGGCATAACCGGAATACCACCTCTGCCCGCAGTTATTCCTCGGTCTATCGCCTTTTCCGTTTTGAACGGTGTTCATTCTTCAACGAGACCGTTCTTCACTGCCAGTTCGATGATCTGCGACCATGGGAGCATGAAATACTTCCCAGTGGCGTGGCTGCGGATCACTGGATTCCTGCTGATGCGGCCCAAATACAGATCATAGGCTTTGCCGGTTTGACCACCGTCTTTCCAGAGAAACTCCAATTCCGCGTCCAGCGGTCCCTTGGGAGACTCCTGCTCGTTGTTACATGTTGTCGAGTGTTCAGTTGTGGAGTTCATAGATGCTAACTCTTCCGATGCTTGATGAAAATTGACTCAATGCATTCGCCCGATTCGGGGCTGCACAGTGAGGTCCCACTTCCAATTCCGAATCTCCGGCAGATCCTCGCCGTTCTTGTCGATGTATTCCTTGTGCTCGATCAGCTTGTCCTTGAACTGCTGCTTCAGGTAAATGCCCTTGTCGCCGGTCTGCGGCAGTCGGTCAATGGTGTCCATCACGAGGTGGAAGCGGTCCAACTCGTTCAGCACCGTCATGTCGAAAGGGGTGGTGATGGTGCCTTCTTCCTTGTATCCGCGGACGTGGAGATTCCTGTGGTTGGTCCGGCGGTAAGTCAGCCGGTGGATCAACCACGGGTAGGCATGGAAGGCGAAGATGACCGGCTTGTCCTTGGTGAAAAGCTCATCGAAATCCAGGTCGCTCAACCCGTGCGGGTGCTCGGTTTGCGGCTGCAGCCTCATCAAATCCACGACGTTGACCACCCGGATTTTCAGATCGGACAGATGTTCACGCAGGATGGAAACGGCGGCAAGGGTTTCCAGCGTGGGCACGTCGCCACAGCAGGCCATGACCACGTCGGGCGCAACACCCTGGTCGTTGCTGGCCCATTGCCAGATGCCGATGCCCTCGGTGCAGTGCTTGACGGCGGCATCCATCGTCAGCCACTGCGGCGCCGGGTGTTTCCCGGCGATCACGACGTTGACGTAATGCCGGCTCCGCAGGCAATGGTCCATCACCGAAAGCAGGCAGTTCGCGTCCGGTGGAAGGTAAACCCGCACGACCTCGGCCTTCTTATTCACGACGTGGTCAATGAATCCGGGATCTTGGTGAGTGAAACCGTTGTGATCCTGACGCCAGACATGGGAGGTCAGCAGGTAGTTTAACGAGGCGATCTTCCGCCGCCACGGGAGGCGCGACGTGACCTTCAGCCACTTAGCATGCTGATTGAACATGGAATCGACGATGTGAATGAACGCCTCGTAGCAATTGAAGAGTCCATGCCGCCCGGTGAGCAGGTAGCCCTCGATCCAGCCCTCGCATTGGTGCTCGCTGAGCATTTCCATCACGCGCCCAGCGGGCGCCAGGAATTCGTCATTCGGCAGGGTCGCGGCGTCCCATTGGCGTTTGGTCACTTCAAAGAGGGCTTCCAAGCCGTTGGAGAGCGTCTCGTCCGGGCCAAAGACCCGGAAATTGCGCTGTGCGCTGTTCAGCTTTGCCACGTCGCGCAAGAACGGCCCGAGCACATGCGTGTCGCCGATACCGCGCACCCCAGGTGAAGGCACGTCCACCGCGTAATCGCGGAAATCAGGCATGCGCAGGTCGCGAAGCAGAGTGCCGCCGTTGGCATGGGGATTGGCGCCCATGCGCCGTTCGCCCTTGGGCGCAAGCTCGGCCAGTTCCGGATTCAGGCGGCCCTGCTCATCGAAGAGTTCCTCCGGACGGTAGCTCCTGAGCCAGTCTTCCAACAGCTTGAGGTGTTCGGGATGAGAGGACGGGTCGGAGAGCGGCACCTGGTGCGATCGGAAGGTGCCTTCAACCTGTAGGCCATCGACCATCTTCGGCCCCGTCCAGCCCTTGGGTGAATTGAGGACGATCATCGGCCAGCGCGGACGCGCGAGGTTGCCGTGGACGCGGGCGTCCTGCTGGATCTGCTTGATCTGCTCCACTGCCGTGTCGAGCGTCGCGGCCATGGCCTCATGCATCAGCCCGTGCTCATGACCCTCGACGAAGTAGGGCGTCCACCCGTAGCCTCGGAGCAACTGTTCCAACTCCTCGCGGGTGATACGGGCGAGAAGGGTCGGGTTGGAAATCTTGTAGCCGTTGAGATGCAAGATCGGCAGCACCGCGCCGTCGGTGGCCGGATCGAGAAACTTGTTGGAATGCCACGCCGTGGCCAGCGGTCCCGTTTCCGCCTCGCCATCGCCGACGACGCACGTGACGATCAGATCGGGATTGTCGAACACCGCCCCGAACGAATGGCTGAGCGAATAGCCCAGTTCGCCGCCCTCGTGAATCGAGCCGGGCGTCTCGGGCGATGCGTGGCTGGGAATTCCTCCGGGAAACGAGAACTGGAGAAAGAGCTTCCGCAGCCCAGCCTCATCCTGGCTGATGTTGGGATAGACCTCGCTGTAAGTGCCCTCAAGGTAAGTGTTGCCCACGACGGCCGGGCCGCCATGCCCGGGGCCGGAAACGTAAATCATGTCGAGGTCGTATTTCTTGATCACCCTGTTCAAGTGCACGTAAATGAAGTTCTGCCCGGGGGTCGTGCCCCAGTGGCCCAGCAGCATGTGCTTCACATCCGCTAGCGTCAGCGGCCGCTTCAGCAGCGGATTGTCGTAGAGGTAGATCTGGCCGACCGACAGATAGTTGGCGGCGCGCCAGTAGGCGTCCATTTGGTGGAGCAATTCGGGGCTGAGTGCCTTGGTTTTCATGTCTTCATCATTCGATTCGGGTTACAATTTTGAGTGTCAATTGGTGGCACAGCCGCTACGAGTATGCCGCCATGGGTTCAGGCCATCTGGCTGATGGTGTTGCGGAAACGGTTCAGCGCGATGGCAAAGAACACTGCGCCAATGACGGTCAACACGAGGAACTGCGGCCACACCACACCGAGGCCAGCGCCGCGGAACAGGACGGCCTGGGCAGCGGCGACGAAGTGGGTAGTTGGCGCCGCCAGCATCACGTTCTGCACGAATCCGGGCATGCTCTCGCGCGGGGTGGAGTTTCCGGAAAGCAGTTGTAGCGGCATCAGGATCAGTACCGCCAGCATCCCGAACTGCGGCATGGAGCGTGCCAGCGTGGCCATGAAAATGGCCATCGAAGTGGTAGCGAACAAGTGCAGGGCGGCGCCAACCAGGAACAGAGACACCGAGCCTTCGACCGGCACACGCAGGACGCCTTGCACGACGAACACCAACGCGATGACGGCGGCCAGCAGCACCACCAAACCCATGGACCAGATCTTGGCCAGCATGATCTCCGACGGGGTGACCGGCATCACCAGCAGATGCTCGATGGTGCCATGCTCGCGCTCGCGGATCAGCGCCGCACCGGTCAGGATGATCGACAGCATCGTGATGTTGTTGATGATCTCCATCAGCGCGCCGAACCAGGTTTGCTCCAGGTTCGGGTTAAAGCGGGCGCGCAGAGCCAGGCCCACTGGCGGTGGGGCGCTGCCGCGGTAGCGCTGGACGAACTCGGCGACCTCGCCCAGCAGCATCTGCTGGATGTAGCTGCTGCCGGTGAAGGCCTGGCTCATGCGCGTTGCGTCAACGTTGAGTTGGATTGCCGGCGACCGGCCGGCCAGGACGTCGCGCTGATAATCTGGCGGGATATCCAGTGCGAAGGTGTAGTCGCCCGCATCCATGCCCGCGTCCATGACGGCCAATGGGATCATTGCTGGCGGGTTGAAGTGCGGCCGATAGAAAGCCGAAACGATGCGCGCCGATAGCGGCGAGCCGTCCTCGTCCACGATAGCGATCGGCGCCTTGTGCAGCGTCTCCGGCATCGCCGTGGCCGAGACATAGATGGACACAGTGAATGTGTAGGCAATCAGCACGAGCATGACCGGGTCGCGTGCCAGACTCCACAGCTCCTTGATGCCCAGTCGGTAAATATTGGCGGCATGCGGCATGTTCAAGCCTCCTGTTTCTTGAGCAGCACGATGCACAGGCCCAGGATCACCGGCACTGCCAGCAGCAGCGGCCAGAACGAGTCGCGCAGGTTGGAGAAGTCCAGCGCCTTGTTGAACACGCCGCGGCTGATGATCAGGAAATGCGACGCCGGGTAAACGCGGCCAATGAAAGCGCCGAGTCCTTCCAGTGAGGAAACTGGGTTCAGCATGCCGGCAAACTGGACGGCCGGTATGATGGTGCCGATCATGGCCAGGAACATCGCCGCGATCTGGCTCCGCGTGAAGCTGGAGGCGAGCAGGCCAAAACCGGTCGAGAACATTACGAATAGCAGCGCCGCCGTCGTCAGTGTCAGGAAGCTGCCCTTGACCGGTACGGCGAATACCGTGACGGCCAGCAAAGTCATCAGCCCGAAGTTGAGCAACCCCAACACGATGTAGGGCAACTGTTTGCCCAGGAGGAACTCGCTGCGGGTGACCGGGGTGACATAAAGATTGATGATCGAGCCCAGCTCCTTTTCACGCACCACCGAGAGCGCGGCCAGCATGGCCGGAACCATCAACAAGAGCATCGGAATGACCGCCGGCACCATCGCCGGCAGGCTCTTGACGTCGGGGTTATAGCGAAAGCGTGTCTCGATCCTGGTGGAGCCGGCCGTCGCCTGCTGACCGAGCCGGTGCGTCGCCATGTCCAGCAGCCAGCCCTGGTGCATGCCCTGCACATAACCTTGCACCGTCTCGGCACGCCGAGGCATGGCGCCGTCCACCCAGGCGGCAATCTGTACCGGGGTGCCGCGCTGGACGTCGCGCGCGAAGCCGGGTGGAATCTCGATGGCCAGAGCGAGTTCGCCCGCGCGCATGCGCCGGTCGAGCTCGGCGTAGTCGGCGATCGGCGGGTGTTCGACGAAGTAGCGCGATCCGGACAAGTTGAGCGCATAGTTCTGACTCAGGGTAGTTTGGTCACGATCGAGCACGGCGTAGGTCAGGTTCTCCACATCCAGGCTGATGCCGTAGCCGAAGACGAACATCAGGATGGCGGTTCCCAGCAGCGCCATTGTGGCGCGCACCGGATCGCGTCGCAGTTCCAGCGTCTCGCGCAAGCTGTAGCTCCACGCACGGCCCAGGCTGAAGGGGAGTCTGCGCGCCGGCAAAGCGGCCGGTGTGGCCGGAGGCTGTGCCGCCTGCACCTTGCCTGCCGCCGTCGCCGCGCCGGATGCGCCAGCGTCCTCCAGGTAGCTGATGAAGGCCTGCTCCAGCGTGGTGGCGCTGCGCTGGCGCACTAGTTCGGCTGGGACGTCGGTGACCAGCACGCGGCCGGCGTGCATCAGAGAGATGCGGTCGCAGCGCGCGGCCTCGTTCATGAAGTGCGTGGAGATGAAGATCGTAACCTGGTCGTGGCGCGCCAGGTCGATCATCAACTGCCAGAGGCTGTCGCGCGCGATGGGGTCCACGCCCGAAGTTGGCTCGTCCAGGATCAGCAGCTCCGGTTTGTGCACCATCGCGACGGCCAGCGACAGGCGCTGGCGTATGCCCAGTGGCAGGTTGTTGGGCATGGCATCGAGCGCTTCGCCCAAGCCGAAGCGGCGAACCATTTCATCCACTCGCGGCGGGATCTCCGCCTCCGGCACCCGGAACAGGCGCGCGTGCAGCACCAGATTCTGCCGCACCGATAGTTCCGAATACAGCGAGAATGACTGCGACATGTAGCCCACGCGCCGGCGCGTGGCGATATCCTTCGGATCAACCTCGTGCCCAAGCAACGACGCGCGGCCCTCGCTGGCCGGCAGCAAGCCGGTCAGCATCTTCATCGTGGTGGACTTGCCGCAGCCGTTAGAGCCGATGAAGCCAAAGATCTCGCCGCGGTGGATTCGGAAATTGGCATGGTCAACGGCAACAAACTCGCCGAAACGTTTCGTGAGGCCCGTGGCCTCGATGGCGATTTCGGTGCTTCTCCCGTCCGCCAGTGGTGGAATCGTAACGGCCCGGTGTCCCCGCCGCTTCACCTCTGGCAGTAACGCGATGAACGCCGCGTCCAACGTCTCACTGCGTGTGCTTTCGAGGAGTTCGCATGGCGTGCCGGCAGCCAGAACGCGACCGGCATCCATCGCCACAAGCCAGTCGAAGCGTTGTGCCTCGTCCATGTAAGCGGTGGCCACGACCACGCTCATGCCCGAGCGCTCGCTGCGGATGCGCTGGATCAGGTCCCAGAACTGCGCGCGGGCCAGCGGGTCGACTCCGGTGGTCGGCTCATCAAGGATCAGTAGATCCGGATCGTGGATCAACGCACAGCACAGGCCCAACTTCTGCTTCATGCCGCCCGACAGCTTGCCGGCAGGACGCGATAGGAACAGAGACAGGCCTGTGCTGCGGGTCAGGTCGTCGATGCGACGGCGCCGCTCGGCGGCGCTGTGGCCGAAGAGACGGCCGAAAAACTGCAGGTTCTCCTCGGCCGATAAAGTCGGGTAGAGGTTCTTGCCGAGACCTTGCGGCATATAGGCGATATGGGGGCATACGCGCTCGCGGTGACGCGCGCTTGCCATGTCACCACCCAGAGTGTGAACGCTGCCATCCTGTACCGCACGAGAGCCAGCGACCAGTGACAGCAGGCTGGACTTGCCCACGCCGTCCGGGCCGATCAGGCCGACCATGCAGGCGGCTGGAATGTCCAGCGTGATGCCGTCCAGCGCCACCGTCTTTCCGTAGCGCAGACCGACGCCGACCAGTCGGGCGACCGGCGCGGGATGGGATGTCGCCGAGTTCACTCCGGCACCTTGACCTCCAGATTGGCCGGCCACTTCGCCTGCGGATCGAGCTTGAGCCAGGCCATGCCGGGCACGCCGGTTTTAACCAGCTTCAGGTGCTTCTGCAAAAGCTCGCGGCTGATCTGCGCCTTGACGCGGAACATCAGCTTCTGCCGCTCGCTAGCCGTTTCCACGGTCTTGGGCGTGAACTGCGCGGTGCTGGCGACGTAGGAAACCTTCGCCGGGATCACATACTGCTGTGCGGCGTCGAGCACGAGGTGCACCTCGCTTCCCAACGCCACCTTGCCGACTACAGTCTCGGGCAGGAAGAAGGTCATGTAAACGTCGCTCAGGTCAACCAGATTGAGGACTTTGCCGCCTGCGGCCAGTACCTCCCCCGGTTGAGCGATGCGGTATTGCACACGGCCGGCACGCGGCGACTTGAGCTGGCTGTCCTGAATGTCGGCCTCCACGCGAGCAATGGTCGCCTCAGTCGCCGCCACGCTGGAGCCCGCACCGAGCACCTCGGCCCGCGCGGCCTCGATTGCGGCCTGGGCGGCGGCCACTTGTGCCTGCGCTCCGGTCCGCGCGGCCTCTGCGCCACGCACGCGAGCACGGTCGTCGTCGAGGTCCTGGGTGGCTCCAATCCCTGCTTTGGTCAGCGTCTCGGTGCGCGCAAACCGCCGCTGGGCGGCATCCAGCTCGCTCTCGCGCTGCCCCACCACGGCCTGGGCCGCGGCCGTGTCACTCTTGCGCGCGACGACCTGGGCTTCGGCACTGGCGACGGCGGTGACGGCCTGCCGAGACTGCGCACGCGCCTCATCGCGTTGCGCGTCGAGTACGTCAACCTGCATCTGCGCCAAGGGTTGGCCGACCTGTACGAAATCGCCTTCGTTCACCATGATTTCCTGCACGCGTCCGGCGAGCTTCGTGGCAACGTCGATCTCGGTAGCCTCGATACGGCCGTTGCCGCTTACGAAGCCAGCGCCCGGGCCGGAAGATTTCAAGGCGGTCCAGGCCAGAGTCGCGATGGCTGCAACGGCAGCGGCGATTACCGCCAGCCGCACCATCTTCTTGAGTTTCGGTTTCATGAGGGTCAGAGATCGCGGATTACTTTGGGCGGAAAGGCAGCTCGCAAGGCGTTCAGCACAGCTAGAACATCTATAACTTCCTGGGTGACTGCGCCGCTGACAGGACTCAAATGACCTGTGGCTGCCCAGGCCATGCCAATGACGCTCAGCGCCATGCCACCGACTGCACTCTGGAGGGCGATGATCCGCATCCGGCGGCTGATGTGCATGAACTCGTCCACTTTTTTGAGTGAATTATCCATCACCACGACTCCCGCCGCTTCCGCGGTCACGTCGCAGTTCTGTCCGATTGCCATTCCGACGGTGGCGGCCATCATGGCCGGGGCGTCGTTGATGCCATCACCGACGTAGAGTGTTTTGGCGGCGGCGGTTTCCTTGTGGACGATGGCAAGTTTCTCTTCCGGACTTTTCTGGGCGTAGATTTCCGTGATGCCCACCTGCTCGGCAAGATAGCTCACTTCCGACTCACGATCTCCGGACACAATCATCACGTGCGCGAAGTGATGCTTCGGTCCCAAGTGGTTAATGAAGGAGCGGCTCTCGGCGCGCGGCGCATCCCGAAAGCGCAAGGCCGCCGCGTATCGCCCGTCAATCGCCACTACGCACTCGAGCCC
>SESF01026632.1_pt1 | contig 11040 bp, 10 predicted proteins | sample 3171521 | NCBI WGS metagenome assembly SESF01 (sample SAMN10866945, study PRJNA518727) | freshwater metagenome | biome: subpolar coniferous forest; feature: holomictic lake; material: water; isolation source: holomictic Lake 227, 6 m and 8 m depth | place: Canada: near Kenora, Ontario | collected...
CCGCTTGTTCAATGGTTGTGAAGTTGTTTTCAGTTATCCCAATGTAAGTCTGCACTCCAAGTTTGCTTTCGGTTTCCGACCTATCCTTACCTTGTGAGTTATCGTAAGATATTTTCTGCATTCTACCTTTCATTGGGTAACATTCATTTACTTTCACTTGATTAAGATTCAGCCCTTCCCTACTTTTTTTTTTCGGTACTATGGCTTCTGCTGACTTCTCACTGCAATTATTATCCGTGCTTTTGATTTTTTTTCACATCCACACGTCCGTGAGACCTCCCGAGGTAAGACGAGTAACCTCCTTTCCATATATCGGCATCATTTACACATACTGTTTCCGCTCAGTTTATAGGATTTTGTCTTGTTTGGCAGACTTATCCACAGTATGTGCCTGATAATGTTCGTATTCCTCCGACCGGAAATTTGCCGCCGGCTTCCTTCAGATTCCACCTCACGATGGACACCCTTGCCTTAAGCTAATGGTTGGCAACTGATAGCCCCCATAACGGACTTAAACCGTCAAATATACTCGCCATGCTCGGCACACTAAAACAAAGAGAGGCAACATATCGTATTGCCTCTCTTTGAATAATTATCAGAAATCTATCATTTACATACAGTTATCATTTGGGTTTGGACACCTTTAGCATTGGAAAATCTGCACAAATAAGCTCCGGAGCGAAGCATTGACAAGTCAAGTGTTTGTAAACCATTTACGTTATCATTTAATTCGACACTTTGTAGCATTTTTCCGGTTAAATCTAAGACCTGTAATTTCGATGGTATAAAGTCAGAACCCGAGTAATTTATGTTCAGTTTCCCATCCGTTACGGGGTTTGGATAAAGTATTAAATCAAATTTTTGGGGAGAAACTATATCTGTTTTTACGCTCGCTTTATGAGTTGCCAACCAAATGGTTGCATTCATTAATAAGTATTCATGATTTACACCAACATCGCCTGTATATCCATTATAAAGAGCATTTCCACTTCCACCCGTTCCATCATCGCAAGGTGAACTATCGCCAATTGCAGCCACTTTTCCATTGCCATATTTAGCTGTAGCGAACATTACATTAGTTGTTCCGGCTGTTGAAGCACCAGTATTATAAACATAACCCACGGCTGTTGGGTTCTTTGTTTTATCAAGGGTCATCGTTGTACCGTTACTCCACATAACCTTTGCACAAGCCCCCATTGGTCCTTGCAAAATAGAATCATTTGTTATGGTAGCTAAATTGGTTGATGTAAGAGAAAAATTGGCTAAATCGAATGAAATGCCAAAAGGGTTTGCCTGAACAGAATTTGTTGTCAGAAAGTCATTCCATATTGCCGGAGAGTCCCAACCATCGTTATTCCTATCGGAAACTGTATGATCAGAAACCATAAAAAGTCCACCCCCGTTTTTCACAAAATTCATCAAAGCTGTTTTTTCTGTAGCGCTAAACTGAATATTAGGTTCACATACTATAAAAACATTGTATTTGGACAAATCCTGAGTATTGCTACTACTTCCGTAAGTAATTGAACCGCTGCTTGGCAAGGTTTCAACAGAATAGCCTTTCTTTACACAATCAACGCCCCAAGCCGATAAAGCACCACTCCAAAAAGTTTCTGATGTTGAACTGGTTATTCCGGATTGCGCTGGAGTAGGAACTTGAGTAGGGCTACTCGAATTGCTTATTACCCAATCAGCATTACCAGCCTGTTCAGCTTTTGTGTTATCAAAAAGAATCTTTATTTGGGAAAAAGCAGTACTGGAAATTAATAAAATAGCAAGCGTTAAACGTATTTTCATTACAATTGTAAAATATAATTATTCGAGCAAAATTGGGCAAAGATAGAATTTCCTTTCATGTTTCTGTAATAAAAATACAAAAAAAGAGCTAAAGTAATTATCTTTAGCTCTTTCGTCTTTTAAATTAGTGTTTATTAAACACTTCATTTATTTTATTTCAATATTGTAATCCATCCGCGCCTGAATTCCATTCATTTTCTCCACATTGCGAATTTGCTTCAAGATATTATATTGTTCACCAAGTTGCTCTTTCATAAAACGGACTTCCACTTCTTTTCCGAGATTTTTCATCAGCTTGGTAGTGAAATCTTCTTTTTCGGGATATTCATTAATATTGTAGGATTTTAATTTAGCCTTAGCAACAGCTATTTTAATAGCATCATTTAAACCACCAATTTTATCAACAAGCCCTATTTTTATTGCATCTTCCCCTGTCCACACACGTCCTTCGGCTATGTTTTTGATTTGGTCAACTGTCATTTTTCGTCCTTCTGCACAGCGTTTCACAAACAATTCATAACCACGATTCACATAGTTTTGCATCAAATCACGTTCTTCGGGTGTAAAGGGGCGATTTACCGAAATAGCATCACTCATTTTATTGGTTTTCACACCATCATAGGTAATTCCAAGCTTTTCGTTCAAACCTTTAACATTTGGAATGACACCAAAAATACCGATTGAACCTGTAATCGTATTAGGTTGAGCCACAATCTGATCGGCTAAACACGAAATATAATATCCACCGGAAGCTGCATAATCGCCCATCGAAACAATGATTGGTTTTTTCGCTTTAAGCAAACTCAATGCATGCCAGATCTGCTCTGAAGCAAAGGCACTTCCACCAGGAGAACTTACGCGAAAAACAACTGCTTTTACCGAAGAATCTTTGGCTACACTATTGATAGTCTTAATCATATCTTTAGCTACAATTCCGTCTCCGTCTTCATCCGTAATTTCGCCAACTGCGTAAATTACAGCCACTTTATTTTTATCAAACTTACTTGAATCAGGAACCTTAGTTAACGTACCGTGTTTTACAAAAGTCAAATTATCAGCTTTTTTCAATCCTTTAGCACATTTTCGAATCACGCTATCCATCTGCTCCACATATACCAGTGAATCAACCAACCCATATTGTTTTGCTTTTTCGGTAGGCTGGAACATCAACATTTCATCGGCATACATATTCAGTTTTTCAAAAGGTATCTTTCGAGAAGAAGAAAGCTCTTTCAGAATTGTATTCCATATCGAACTCATGAAAACCGTAACCTGCAGCCGGTTGGCATCGCTCATTTTAGTTGTAATTAAAGGCTCAACAGCTGATTTGAATGTTCCAACTTTTACAATCTGCATTTCAATTCCCAACTTATCCAAGGTATTCTTCAAAAACATAGTCTGAGCAGAAAGACCTTTTAGTTCAAGCATTCCCTGCGGATTAAGCAGCACTTTGTCGGCACACGAAACCAAATAATACATTCTTTGGGAATAATTATCAGCATAAGCCACCACAAATTTGCCTGATTTCTTAAAATCAATCAATGCGTTACGTATTTCACGAATTGAAGCTACATTGGCTGAAAGAGAACCACCTTTCAGATAAATTCCAACGATATTTTCATCTGATTTTGCTTTGGCAATGTTAGCTAATACGTCATCTAATCCAATTTTAATTTCCGATGACTTGCCCATTGCGCTGGCAAAAGCACCCGAAAATGGATCATCTTGTGAACGGTCGATTAAAGTACCTTCGAGACTAAGTTCGTAAACCGAATTTGGTTTCAAGGTTGGTGTCGAATCCTTTGCTCCGGCAATTGCACCTACTAATCCGAAAAAAATCAAAAAACCTATCAACCAGGCAATAATAACGCCCATGATAGTGGCCAGTGTGAATTTCAAGAATTGTTTCATATCTTAAATTTTTAAAAGATTTCAAATTTTTATGCTTTTAGATGCAAAGAAATACATATTTTTTTAGATAACAAAACTTATTAGCGGTTGATTGTGAACATTCTCAAAATAAATTTATTTTGAATAAAATAATCGAAATTATTTATTGTTTTCATTTTTTCACTTACAAAGTAGATTTATTATCCGAGAGAATTCCATCCTTGAGCCTGTAGCTCTATTTCCTCACCTTCACGACCAACGAGCTGCAGTCCCAGTTCAGGTTTTGTCATGTGTCCAACAATGGCAATACCTTCTGTTGTTGCAATTTTATCATAATCTTCAAGTGAAACGGTAAACAACAATTCGTAATCTTCACCGCCATTTAAAGCTGCCATTACAATACTCATATTCAATTCTTCGGCCATTACTACCGCCTGATAATTTATCGGAATTTTATCCTCATAAACACGACATCCCAAATTGCTTTGTGTGCAAATATGCATAAGCTCCGACGATAAGCCATCCGAAATATCCATCATGGAAGTTGGAACGATTCCTTTTTGGCTCAGAAGTTCAATAATATCTTTGCGGGCTTCGGGTTTCAATTGTTTTTGCAAGATATAATCTCTTCCTTCAAAATCGGGTTGTGCTTCATCATTCGCACCAAATACAATTTTCTCACGTTCAAGCAATTGCAAACCCATATAGGCTGAACCTAAATCACCGGTTACGCAAATCAGATCGGTTTGTCCGGCACCATTTCGGTACACGATTTTACCATCTTCCCCTTCTCCTATACAGGTAATGCTAATAGTAAGCCCAGTGAGCGAAGCCGATGTATCACCACCAATCAAATCGACACCGTATTTTTCACAAGCAAGTTGAATTCCGGCATAAAATTGATCCAAATCTTCCACCGAAAAACGCTTGGAGACGCCAATTGAAATCGTAATTTGCTTTGGAGTGCCGTTCATGGCATAGATGTCGGAAAAATTGACTACAGCAGCTTTGTATCCAAGATGCATAAGTGGAACATATACTAAATCGAAATGAATACCTTCGAGTAGTAAATCGGTGGTAACCAGCACTTTTTTGTTTTCATAATTAAGTACCGCGGCATCATCACCAACACCTTTGATAGTCGAAGAATTTTCAATCTTGAATTTTTCGGTCAAATGTTTGATGAGTCCAAATTCGCCGTAAGTAGATATTTCAGTTCTTTGCATTTTGTTTCAATAAAACTGACTTTCCCAACAATCAATTGAAGCCAGAAAAGTCAGAGAGTATATGATTATTTAATCAGTGAGTTTTGTCTATTTTTTCAACCCTGCGTTGATGCCTTCCACCTTCAAATTCGGACATAAAGAAAACTTCGATTATATCCAGTGCTTCTGATTCTGTTACAAATCTTGCGGGCAATGAGAGTATATTAGCATCATTGTGTTGACGTGCTAAAGCAGCTATTTCGGGCTTCCAGCAAAGTGCAGCACGAATTCCAAAATGTTTGTTCAATACCATGCTGATACCATTCCCTGAACCGCAAATTGAAATGCCAAAGTCAAACTCACCCCGCTTGATTGCCGATGCCATTGGATGTGCAAAATCAGGATAATCTGAACTATCGGAAGAATAAGCTCCAAAGTCTTTTATTTCTTCAGCTCCTTCTCCTTCGAGAAATTCAACAACTTTATTTTTTAGCTCATAACCGGCGTGGTCGTTGCAAATTGCAATGCGTAATTTGTAATATGGATTCATGTTTCTGAAATTTTATTGATACAAAAGTAGAAAAAAAAATCAAAAAATCATTTATTCGTGAAAACACCCACATTTCTGATGGTTATAAGTTCTAAAAATAAAAGTTAATGATTAATATCTCAGCTTTCTAAAATTATTTTGGAATCCACTTGATAGTGATATTGGAGAAATTGGATTGTGCAGAAGGAGATTGTGTATTTGTAATGGTGTCCTTAGCAAAGCTAAAACTTGCAAACTTGCCTGTTCCGTCGTTTTCTGTGAACTCCATACATACTTTATACGTACCATTATTAACCAGATTACCAGACACATCAGTTCCGCTCCAACTACAAGTTACAACCCCATGACTGTTTAAAGTAGCTCCGGTAGTGGCATCTATTGTATTTCCATTAGAAGTTGAATTGTACCAATTTGTCAGATATTGCCGGCGTGCCTGTGCATTAACCAATAGAGTTTTGATAAAAGCACCCGAGTTATTTTCAACCCGAATAGCCAAAACATGTCGTGGGGAAAAGTTTCCGTTATATGTACTGGTAGTGGTAGTAAGGGTCATTATACCAGATGTTTTTTTCGACGAATTTACCGGATCGTTAGTACTTGTACAAGCTGTAATACCAATCAGTAACATGAAGATTAACAATTTCCTTGTCGTTATCATTGTTTGTTGTTTATTGTTTTTGATTTTTATAACGTAGATTTGATTTAAAAGTTGTAGGAAAGACATTATTATCTAAACGGTTTAACGTCTTTTACTTTTTGTTTTTCAAAAGCAAAGACTTGGTTGCATCGGTAGTTTGTTTTGTATTTTGGACTAAATTAAAAAATTATTGTAATTTAACTAATAAAATTTAATACTTATTTGTAATTATGCCAAATTTATTCATATTTTTGCGTTTGTAATACTTGTTGAATAACTTTCAACCAAAATACATGAAATCTCCCACCTTTCTTCAAAAACTTATCTCGTTTTATTCTGATGGTTTCCAGAATATGACTGTAGGTAAAACTCTGTGGACTATAATATTGATAAAGCTTTTTATCATGTTTATTGTACTAAAGATCTTTTTCTTTCCCAACTACCTGAAAACAAATTTCAAAGACGATACTTCAAGAGCAAATCACGTTCGTCAGGAATTAATCAATAAAACAAATTAATTTTTTACACTTTAATAACTAATCACAAGAAAATTATGAATCTATTGGATGCATCTTTATTGGCTTGGTCGAGGGCACAATTCGCCATGACTGCCATGTATCACTGGCTTTTTGTCCCTCTTACACTAGGTTTGGGGCTTATTATGTGCATTATGGAATCGTTGTACGTGAAAACGGGCAACGAAGCGTGGAAAAAAGCGACCCAGTTCTGGATGACGCTTTTCGGAGTAAATTTTGCCATTGGTGTGGCAACAGGGATTATCCTGGAATTTGAATTTGGCACAAACTGGTCGAATTACAGCTGGTTTGTAGGTGACATTTTTGGTGCTCCACTTGCCATTGAAGCTATTCTGGCTTTCTTTATGGAAGCAACCTTTATTTCAGTTATGTTTTTTGGCTGGAAAAAAGTAAGTAAAAATTTTCACTTAGCTTCTACCTGGTTGACCGTTTTGGGAGCTACCATTTCGGCTTTGTGGATTCTGGTCGCCAATGCATGGATGCAATATCCTGTTGGTATGAACTTTAATCCTGACACGGTACGAAATGAAATGATTGACTTCTGGAGTATCTTGTTGTCTCCGGTGGCTGTAAATAAATTCTTGCACACGGTTATTTCGAGTTGGGTGTTGGGTAGTTTGTTTGTAATTGGAGTTAGTGCATGGTATATCCTAAAGAAACGTGAAGTTGATTTTGCCTTGAAAAGCCTGAAAGTAGGAGCTATTGTAGGTTTAGTTGCTACTTTACTAACTGCCTATACCGGTGACGGTTCAGCTTATAATGTTTCGCAACGTCAGCCGATGAAACTGGCGGCTATGGAAGGACTTTATGATGGGAGAACCAACATGGGACTGGTTCCGTTCGGCATTCTGAATCCGGATAAAAAGTCATATAAAGATTCGATCAATCCCTATATTTTCAAAATTGAAATACCATCTATGTTGTCGCTATTGGCTAACAGAGATATTAATTCATTTGTTCCGGGTATAAAGGATATTATAAACGGGGGTTATAAAACGTTGGACGGTACAGTCACTCTGTCGTTCGACGAAAAGCATGCACGTGGTAAAGCTGCCATTCAGTCGTTAGCCGATTACCAGAAAGCCCTTGCAGCTAAAGATACTGTTTCTGCCAAAGTTCATAAAGCTGCTTTGCAGCAGAACTATGCTCAGTTTGGTTACGGTTACATTGATAAGGCCGAAAAGTTGATTCCAAATCTCCCAACCGTTTATTATTCTTTCCATCTCATGGTTTTGCTGGGATTCTATTTTATTGCTTTATTTGGTTTGGTGCTGTATTTCAGTTCTAAAAAACTGATTGAAAAAGCGAATTGGTTGTTGTGGATTAGTTTGTTAAGTATTCCACTCGGATATGTGGCCAGTCAATTAGGATGGGTAGTGGCCGAAGTTGGTCGTCAGCCATGGGCTATTCAGGATGTTTTGCCCTTGAATGCAGCCATATCGAACATTTCATCTTATTCGGTAATTATAACCTTCTTCCTTTTCCTTACTTTGTTTAGTGCCTTATTAATTGCTGAAATACGCATTATGTTGAAACAAATTAAAAAAGGACCAACTGAGTCGTAAAGGTTATAAAGTAACAAAGTTATAAAGTCAAGGCTTTGTTAATATAACTGAGCTGACTTTACGAACTTTTAAACTTTACTACTCACAACTCTCAAACTTTATAAACTTTATAAACTTTCAAACTCAATTTATTATGATAACATACTCATTTTTACAGCATTATTGGTGGTTTTTGATATCACTGCTTGGTGGAATTCTTGCCTTTCTACTTTTTATTCAGGGTGGTCAAACCCTGTTGTTCTCGCTTTCTAAAACCGAAGACGAAAAACGCTTGTTAGTCAATGCCCTTGGTCGTAAATGGGAATTTACATTTACTACGCTGGTTACCTTTGGTGGAGCTTTCTTCGCTTCTTTCCCTTTATTCTATTCCACAAGCTTCGGTGGGGCTTACTGGGTTTGGATGGCTATCTTGTTTTGTTTTATCATTCAGGCTGTTTCGTACGAATTTCAGACTAAGCCGGGCAATACTTATGGTGCAAAAACCTATCGTTCGTTCCTGTTTGTGAATGGTTTGTTGGGAACATTCCTTATTGGGGTGGCCATTGCAACATTTTTTACCGGTTCCGATTTTATAGTAAACAAAGGCAATATCACCAGCCAACTTGCACCCGTAATCAGCTCCTGGGGAAACGAATGGCACGGATTGGATGCATTATTCACTGTACGCAATCTGACACTCGGAATTGCCGTGTTCTTCCTTTCTCGTTCATTGGCAGTGTTGTTTTTCGTCAATCGGTTAAATCACCCGGTTCTTGAAGCCCGTTCACGCAAATACCTGTGGTATAATGCTATTCCGTTTGTAGTTTTCTTTCTGATATTTGTAATTTGGACATTATTCTCCGATGGTTTTGCTGTAAATCCTGGTACCGGAGTAGTTTCAATGGAAAAATATAAATACTTTACGAACTTTATCGAAATGCCTATTGTACTTATATTATTCCTTTTGGGAGTGGTGGCTGTATTGGCAGGTGTTATCGGAACATGGATTTCTCCAAAATTCAAAATTGGTATCTGGTTTTCGGGCGTGGGAACGATTGTAACTGTTTGCAGCCTTTTGCTGACTGCCGGATATAATAACACAGCATATTATCCTGCTACACCAAATCTGCAAAGTTCACTGACCATTTTCAATTCCTCTTCCAGTTTCTTCACATTGAATGCAATGTCAATAGTATCACTGTTTATTCCTGTGGTATTGGTATACATTTTTATCGCATGGCGTTCCATGGAAAAAAATCGGATTGATATTGACGATGTGAATGATGATGAACATGCATATTGAAATTTATATTTAATCAAAAACAGGCTTTCCTCTGTAGGAAAGCCTGTTTCCATTTTATAAAGTTTACGAGAATCCATAAATGGATTACTCATTTAAATAAACTAGTGGTCAACTTTTTTAAGAAGAAGTTGTTATATATATCTAAGAACAATTTAAAATAATAATTATGGGTAAAATTTTTGATGTAGTAAAACCGGGTGTTGTAACCGGAAGTGATCTGCAATTTATTTTTAAGGTTGCAAAAGAATCTGGATTTGCAATTCCAGCAGTAAATGTGGTGGGTTCGTCTACTGTAAATGCTGTCATTGAATCTGCAAAAGTGGCTAACGCACCTGTTATGATTCAGTTTTCAAATGGTGGTGCTGCTTTTAACGCAGGTAAGGGTTTAAAACTGGAAGGTCATCAGGCTGCTATTTTAGGTGCTATAGCCGGTGCAAAACACATTCATACTCTGGCCGAAGCGTACGGTGTACATGTAATTCTACATACTGACCATGCTGCTAAAAAACTATTGCCTTGGATTGATGGATTGCTTGATGCAAGTGAAAAAAACTTTGCAGAAACGGGAAAACCTCTTTTCAGTTCCCATATGCTCGATTTATCAGAGGAGCCATTGGAAGAAAACATTGAAATAAGTAAGCGCTATCTGGAACGTATGAGCAAAATGGGTATGACACTTGAAATTGAACTTGGTATTACAGGTGGTGAAGAAGATGGTGTGGATAACAGTGGTATTGATAATAGCTTGCTATACACACAACCCGAAGACGTTTATTATGCCTATACTGAATTAAGTAAAATTTCTCCAAATTTTACAATTGCAGCTTCGTTTGGGAATGTACACGGTGTTTATAAACCGGGCAATGTAAAACTAATGCCAATTATCCTCAAAAACTCACAGGATTACATTAAAACAAAAGATGGGTTGGAAACTTCACATCCAGTTAACTTTGTATTCCACGGTGGTTCAGGTTCAACACACGAAGAAATACGTGAAGCAATAGGCTATGGTGTGGTTAAAATGAACATTGATACTGATACACAGTGGGCTTATTGGGATGGAGTTCGTGGATTTGAAGCGAAGAATCATGATTTTCTGCAGGGTCAGATTGGAAACCCGGAAGGTGCTGAAAAGCCAAATAAAAAGTTCTATGACCCACGTGTTTGGTTACGCAAGGGTGAAGAATCACTAATTGCTCGTTTACAGGTTGCATTTGGTGATTTAAATTCAATCAACAGCATTTAATATCTTTTAGATTTGCAAAAAATAAAGATACTAAATTTCATAAATAAGGCTGACAATTTTTATTGCCAGCCTTTTTTATGAATCGATTATTGAATTACAAAATTACTTTCCCAACACGATTTCCAACTTTTACAATCAGCACACCGTTAGCTGGAGCTGATATAGTGTTTATCCCATCGTTCGTAAGTTTATGAAGTAATCTCTGACCAACAGAACTGTAAATATCAAGTGATTCACCTTCATTTGCAGTGAAATTTATCTTGCCATTATATACCGTAACATTTAATAAAGATAAAACAGGAATAACTGTTGTAGGACCATTATTTTGACCA
>SESF01006755.1_pt1 | contig 11037 bp, 11 predicted proteins | sample 3171521 | NCBI WGS metagenome assembly SESF01 (sample SAMN10866945, study PRJNA518727) | freshwater metagenome | biome: subpolar coniferous forest; feature: holomictic lake; material: water; isolation source: holomictic Lake 227, 6 m and 8 m depth | place: Canada: near Kenora, Ontario | collected...
TAATATACATTGTGCGTATTATCCCTCTGAAAGGCTACCGGGCTGGGCCCCAGTGGCGGGTAAAGGGAAAGTAGATGAACAAGGGCCGGCCGATGGCCTCCTTGGCGGGAATGTAGCCCCAATACCGTCCGTCAGCGCTGTACCCCGAGTTGTCGCCCATGGCGAAAAAGGAGTCGGCCGGCACGGTGATCTGTTCGTTTTCGGTCAGGAGCAGATGCGCGCCGTTGCCGGCGGGCCCGTTAAAATAGCCGCGGTACTTGCCCTCGCGCCGCGCATTGCGGTCAAAAGCGGCGGCGCCGGTGATGGGCTGGCCGTTGCGATAGATCACGGGCTCGCGGATTTGGATGGTGTCGCCAGGCAGGCCGACCAGGCGCTTAATGTAATACTGGTCCTGGCCGATCAGCGGGATTTGGCGGGTGCCAAACACAAACCCCTGCCCCACCTCGGGCCGCATAAAGTTGTACGTGACCCGGTCGACGAACAGCTGGTCGCCCGTGAGCTCGTCAAACGACAGGACCCGCTCGCCGGCCTTCACGATCCGCCCGGTGCGGATGCAGTAGGTCATCTGGCCGTCGATCATGCGCGTCTCAAACTCGCCGGCGTTGATCTTGGCCTGGATTCGCGCCGAGAACTCGCGGGGGTTCTTGAGGGAGCCGCCGTTGAAAAACGCCTCGCCCACCACCCAGTCGAAATCGAAATCGTAGGGCAGCCGCACGGTGAGCGGCCGGTCGCCGACCCACAGTGTGTATTCCCGGAGCTGCGTCGGGAGCACCAGCCAGGAGTGCCCGGGGACGATCCGGCAATGCACCAGCCCGCGGTTCTCCGCGCCACCTCCGACCGGAATCAACACCTCGCCGTCCGCCGGCGCGTCGAGCCGGTGCGGCCAGGCGCCCAGGGCCACGCCGCGGACCGCGACGGCCAGCGGGCCGGGCTCGTCCGCCGGCTGGCGGAAGACCTCGGGGGTCATGCCGTTGTACGTCGGCCACATCGAGTTCGTCGGGATCTTGAACGGCTGGACGAAATAGGTGCGGATGCCGATGATCACGATCGCCGCCACGAGGAAGAATTCGATGTTCTCCACCAGCGCGCTCTTGGGGTAGATCGCCCCGCCGGTGCGCCGGAGCACGTCCTCCAGCGACTCAATGGCCAGCTTGAGCGGGCCGGCCTCCGCCTTCGCCTTGAGCCGCTGGCGCAGCGTCTCGGTCGACTGGCGCAGTTCGGCCGCCTCGGCGCTGGCCAGCAGGTCGCGGCGGAAGTGCCAGACCTTGTCTGCCATTTCCAGCCAGTGAGCCGCGCTTTCGCGCAGCTTCGAATCTTGCGAGGCGAACAGGCCGAACATGGCAGGAGGTCAGTTGTTTTGCAGCACCTTGATGAAGGCGTCCGGGGGGATCGAAACCTTGCCGATCTGTTTCATCTTCTTTTTGCCCTCCTTCTGCTTGTCGAGGAGCTTGCGCTTGCGGCTGATATCGCCGCCATAACATTTCGCCGTCACATCCTTGCGCATTTCCCGGACGTTGTCGCGGGCGATGATCTTGCCGCCGATGGCGGCCTGAATGGCGACCTTGAACATCTGGGGCGGGATGATCTTGGCCAGCTTCTCGCAGAGCTGGCGGCCCTTGGCCTCGGCCTTCTCCCGGTGGACGATGCAGGCAAACGCATCGACCGGGTCGCCGTTGATCATGATGTCCATCTTCACCAGGTCCGAGGTCAGATAGTCGCCCAGCTCGTAGTCCATCGAGCCGTAGCCGTGCGTGACGCTCTTCAGCCGGTCGTTGAAATCCACCAGAATCTCGTTCAGCGGCAGCACGCAGCGGAGCATCACGCGGTTCATGTCGAGCGTGTCGGTGTGCTCGCAGACGCCGCGCTTCTCCATGATGAGGGCGAGGATGTCGCCCATCGAGTCGTTGGGCAGAATGATGGACGCGCGGATCGTCGGCTCCTGGATTTCGATGATCGTGCCGGGGTCCGGCATGTTGACCGGGTTGTCCACCGCGATCTGGAGGCCGCCGTGCTTGATCACGTGGTAGATGACGCTCGGATACGTGGAGATGATCTCCACGTCGTGCTCGCGGCGGATGCGCTCCTGGATGATCTCCATGTGCAGGAGGCCGAGGAAGCCGCAGCGGAAACCGAAGCCGAGGGCGAGCGAGCTCTCGGACGAGTAGACGAAGGCGGCGTCGTTGAGGCGGAGGCGGCCGAGGGCGGCCTTGAGCTTCTCGAAATCGTCGCTCTCGAGGGGGTACAGGCCGCAGAACACCAGCGGGTGGACCTCCTTGTAGCCGGGCAGCATCTCGGTGGCGGGCCGGGCGGCCAGGGTGATGGTGTCGCCGGTCTTGACGTCGGAGGTGTTCTTGATGCTCGAGACGATGTAGCCGACGTCCCCGGCGCCGAGGGACGCGATCTTGGTCATCTTCGGCATGAAGACGCCGACTTCCTTCACCTCGGCCTTCTGCCCGTTGCTCATGAGCATCATCATGTCGTTGGCCTTGATGGTGCCCGAGAACACGCGCACGTAGGCGATGCAGCCGCGGTAGGAGTCGTAGAGGGAGTCGAACACCAGGGCCCGGAGATGCGGATAGGTCGCCCACCGTGGCGGCGGCACGCGCGCCACGACCGCCTCGAGGATGTCGACGATGCCGATGCCCGACTTGCCGCTGGCGAGGATCGCCTCCTCGGCGGGAATCGACAGGATGTCCTCCAGCTGGCGGGTGCAGAGCTCGAGGTTGGCGCTCGGCAGGTCGATCTTGTTGATCACCGGAATGACCTTGAGCTTCTGCGCGAAGGCCAGATGGGCGTTGGCGACGGTCTGGGCCTCGACGCCCTGGGCCGCGTCGATCAGCAGCACGGCGCCCTCGCACGCGGCCAGGCTGCGGGAAACCTCGTAGGAGAAGTCCACGTGGCCCGGCGTGTCCATCAGGTTGAGCTTGTAGTCATGCCCGTCCTTCGCGCGGTACGTCATCGTCACCGGATGGGACTTGATCGTGATGCCCCGCTCCTTTTCCAGATCCATCGAGTCGAGGTGCTGGTCGGTCATCACGCGCTGCGCGATGGTGTGGGTGTTCTCGAGCAGCCGGTCGGAGAGCGTGGTTTTCCCGTGATCGACGTGGGCGATGATGCAGAAATTGCGGGTATATTTGGTAGCGGGCATCGTCAGGCGGTCAGATCCGCAAATTCAGCCAGACTCTTCACCGGCCACGTGGGTTCCGTCCGCCGGGCCAGGCCGGCCAGCACGCCCCCGGGCCCGAGTTCCCAGAATTCCGTCGCCCCGGCGGCCGCCGCGGCGCGCATGCAATCCTCCCAGAGCACGGAGGCCACAACCTGGCGGACCAACGCGGCCCGGATGGCTGCCGGCTCCGCCACGGCTTGGCCGGTGGTGTTGGTGAACACGGCAAAGCGGGGGGCGGCAAACGGCACCTGCTCGAGGAAGGCGGCGAAGGCGGCGCGCGCCGGCTCCATCAGGCGGGAGTGATAGGCCCCGGCGACCTTCAGCGGCATGACCTTCTTGATGCCCCGCGCCTTGGCGGCCGTCACCGCGGCGTCCACCTTGGACTTCTCACCGGTAACGATGATCTGGCCCGGCGCGTTGAAATTGGCGGCCTCGATGTCGAATTCGCGGCACAGTTCCTGAACCTTGGCGCGCTCCTCGCCCATGATGGCAGCCATGCCGCCGGTGGTCTGCTCGCAGGCCAGCTGCATGAGCCGGCCGCGCTCGGCCACGACCCGCAGGCCGGTCGCAAAGTCAAACACGCCCGCGGCGCAGTACGCCGTCACTTCGCCGAGGCTCAGGCCCAGCGCATACCGGGGTTCGCCGGCAGGCAGGCGGCCCTGCTCCTGCAGCGCGGCCAGCAGGGCGAGTCCGTGCACGAACAGCGCCGGCTGGCAGACCTTGGTCTGCGTCAGCTCCGACTCCGGCCCGGCGAAACAGACCTGCGCCAAGTCCCAGCCTAGCACGGCCTTTGCCTCGTCATACCGAGCCCGGGCGGCCGGCGAGTGCTCGTACAGCGACTGCCCCATGCCGATTTTTTGGGCTCCCTGACCGGAAAAAATGAGTGCCAATGCCATGGTTGAACCGGCTAGAAAATCGCCCGCCACCGGAAAAACCAAGCCCTAAAAACGCTTCAGCTGCCGGAAATACTTCGCGTCATCCGTCGGTTTGAGCCGGTCGTCGGGCGGCGGATCGGTTTTCACCGGGGCCGTTTCGACTTTCGGCGTCGGAGCCAGCAGCGGCGCCGGCCCGTCCGCGGGCCCTCCGGCCACCAGCAGGCCCGTTCGTTCATTCGGCCCAGCCGGGGCTCCCATCGACCCCAGGTCAGCGAGATAGGGATTGGTGGCGCGGGTCGCGACCGGCGGCACGGCTGTTCCGGCCCGCCCGCCCCCGCCCATCGAGGCCTCCCCGCGCAGCAGACCTTCCAGGCCGGCGGGGTCCGACGCCCGCTCGGCCTCCCGATCCGGCGCGGCGTTGAAATTGGTCTCCGCCGTCCTGACCTTGAGCAGTTCAAAATCCTTCGGGGTCATCCAGCCCGCCATATACGACGTGAGCGGATTGTCCGCACTCACCGATGGCTTGGGCCCGAGTGGCTCCTTTTTACTTTCCACAGCGGGCGCCTCGAGCGGGTCGGTTTCCGTCTCGGGCTCCGTGGCCGTGGTTTCACGCCCCCCTTCGCCCGCCCGACGCTCGTTCCGGGCATCGGGCCGCTTTTCGGTCATGGCGTCGACCAGCCAGTTGGCGGATTTTGCCCCCTTGGCGGCCGCGGAACCCTTGGACGGCGGGTCCGCGCGCGGATCCGCCGTGGGCGGCAGGAACAGCGCGGACTCCTCGCTGGACAGGTGCAGGGGCGGCGGCGTGGCCATGGGCAGGCTGAGGCGCGGCGATTCCGCCGGACCACGCGTCACCTTGATGGTGTCGAAGTCCCGCCGGGCGGCGGCGATCGCATCGGGCGGGGCCGGGCGGACCGGCGGGCGGGGCGGATCCTCCGCCCGAGTCCCGACCGCCAAGGCAGCCAGCAGCAGGCAGGTGCGTCGGCGCGGGAGGACCATGGACCGCCTCAGCTCCGCATGAAGATGCCCTTGAGGTTCATCTCCAGCGCCTGGGGGTTCGGGGAGAACCGGAGGGCCTCCGCCTTGCTGATCTTGCCGGCCTTGATCAGCCGGTAGAGGTCCTTGTTGAAGGAGAAGCTGTTCGAGTCGGTGTTGCCGTCGAGGATGCCCTGGATCTTCTCGAACTGGCCCTCGAGAATGAGGTTCTTCACCACCGTGTCGGCGTTGAGGATCTCGTTGCTCGGCACCCGGCCGCCGCCCTCGAGGGCGGGAATGAGTTTCTGGCAGATGAAGCCGCGCAGCGAGCCGGACACCGCCCGCCGGGCCTGAATCTGCTCCTCGGGCGGGAAAAACTCGAAGAGGCGCGTCAGTGACTGCGCCACGGTGGAGGCGTGCATCGTGGAGAACACGAGGTGGCCGGTCTCGGCGGCGGAGATCGCGGTCTCGAACGTCACGCGGTCGCGCATTTCGCCGATGAGGATGATGTCGGGGTTCTGGCGCAGCACGGACTTGATCGCCAGTTCGAAGCTGGGCACGTCGAGGCCGATCTCGCGCTGCTGGAACAGCGACTTCTCGTCCTGAAAGGTGTATTCGATCGGGTCCTCGATGGTGATGATGTGCTTGTCCATCGTCTGGTTGATCCAGTTGAGCATGGCAGCCATCGTGGAACTCTTGCCGGAACCGGTGGCGCCGCAGACCAGCAGGATGCCGTCCTTCGCCTGGGCGAGCTTCAGCATGGGCTCGGCCTGCACGCCGAGGTCCTCAAAGGACGGCACGCGGCTCTTGATGTGGCGCAGCACGAGGCTGACGAGGCCCCGCTGATGGAAGGCGTTGACGCGGAAGCGACCCACGCCCTCGGCGGAATAGGCGAAGTCCACCTGCCCGTCGTCGTCCCATTGTTTCTTAAAGACCTTCGGCACATGCTCATCCACGAAGGCCTGGGCCTCGGGGCAGGAAATCGGGTCCATGTCGACCGGCTTGAGGCGGCCCGAGAGTCGCACGTAGCCGGGTTTGTTGGATTTCACGACGATGTCGCTCGCGCCACTTTCCACGGCGAGTCGAAGCAGGTCGTTGAGCATTTCCGTGTGGGGAGTGGCCATGGGTAAAAAAGCGTTGCGGATTATCTATTTCACCATGCCTTCTTCCGCAAGGAACTTTGCCTGCCCCATGAAACTCCGCCCGCTCACTGGAACGATCACGGCACTCGTCACGCCTTTCAGCCAACAAGCCGTCGCCTACCGCGACCTCGCGAAACTGGTCGAGCACCAGATCAAGGGCGGCGTCAACGGCCTCGTTCCCGTCGGCACCACCGGCGAGTCCCCCACGCTCAGCCACGAGGAGCACATGGACGTCATTCGCGCCGTGGTCACCGCCGCCCGCGGCCGCGTGCCGGTGATCGCCGGGACCGGCTCCAACTCGACCCACGAGGCCGTCGAGCTGACCGAGCACGCCCACGCCGCCGGCGCCGACGGCATGCTCGTGGTCACGCCCTACTACAACAAGCCGAACCAGGAGGGCCTGTTCCGCCATTACTGCGCCGTGGCCGACGCCACCGACCGCCCGATCATTCTCTACTCCATCCCCGGTCGCTGCGGCATTGAGATCAGCGTGCCCGTCGTGGAGCGGCTCCGCGCCCGGTATCCCCACGTCCGCTGGATCAAGGAGGCGGGCGGCAACGTCGACCGGGTCGATCAGCTCAAGCAGGCCCTGGGCGCCGACATCACGGTGCTCAGCGGCGACGACTCCCTGACCCTGCCCTTCATGGCCGTCGGGGCGGAGGGCGTCATCAGCGTCGCCTCCAACCTCGCGATTCGGGAGGTCGGCCAGATGGTCCGCCTGGCCCTCGCCAACGATTTCACCCAGGCCGCCCGGCTGCACCACCGGCTCTACCCCCTGTTCAAGGCGCTGTTTCTTGATCCCAATCCCGTGCCGATCAAGGTCGCCCTGGCCCGCGCCGGACTCATCACGTCCGCCGCGGTGCGCCCGCCGCTGTGCGACCTGACTCCGGCTCACCTGCCCCCGCTGGTCAAGGCCCTCGCCGCCCTGCGCAAATAATCCCATGCCCCCCCGCATCCTCATTCATGGCGCCAAGGGCCGCATGGGCCAGACGCTCGTCACCGCCGCCCAAGAACTGGGCCTGGTGGTCGGCGCGGCGGTCGACGCCGGCGACGACCTCGCCGCCGGCCTCGCGCAGGCGGACGTGGCCGTCGATTTCAGCTCGCCCCACGCCACCCGGGCGCTGCTCGAGCTCGCGATCGCCCAGCGCAAGCCCGTTGTCATCGGCACCACCGGACACCCCGCCGCCGTCAAGGCCGAGCTGCGCGCGCTGGCGGCCCGGGTGCCGTGCGTCTGGGCCGGGAATTTCTCGGTCGGCGTGAACCTGCTGTTCGCTCTCACCCGCCGCGCGGCCGCCGTCCTCGGCTCCGACTATGACGCCGAGGTGGTCGAGATGCACCATCGCTTCAAGCAGGACGCCCCCAGCGGCACCGCCGCTCGCCTGCTCGAGATCATCCTCGAGGAGCGCAAACTCACCGCCCAGGCGCTGCGCCACGGCCGCCACGGCCTCACCGGCGAGCGCTCCCCCTCCGAGGTGGGCGTCCACGCCCTCCGGGGCGGCGATGTCGTCGGCGACCATACCGTCCTCTTCGCCGCGCTCGGCGAGCGCCTGGAGCTGACGCACAAGGCCAGCGACCGGGGGATTTTCGCCCGCGGCGCGCTGCGGGCCGCGCAATGGGTCCTCACCCAGCCGGCCGGGGTCTACGACATGCAGGATGTCCTTGGCCTGAAGTAAGTGATCCCATGATCACCTCCATCCAGGGCACGCTGGTCTCGGCCACGCCGCTGCAGGCCATCATCGAGCTCAACGGCTTCACCTACGAGGTCCATCTCCCCGTCACCACCGCCGAGCGGCTGCCCGCCCCGGGCGCCCAGGTGAAGCTGCACACGCTCGTGATCTACCGCGAGGATTCCCAGACGCTCTACGGCTTCGCCGCGCCGGCGGACCGGGATTTTTTCCGGCTGATGATCGAGCATGTGACCGGCGTGGGGCCCAAGGTCGCGCTCAGCATCATGAGCCGCCTGTCGCTGCCCCTGCTGGAGGACGCCATCCGGGTCGGCGACATCGCCACCCTCGCGAAATGCCCGGGCATCGGCAAGAAAACCGCCGAGCGCCTAGTCGTTGAATTAAAGTCCAAGGTCGGCACTGGGCAAGCCGGGCGCGCGGGCGCCGAGCCCGCCGGCTCGCCCGGGGCCACGGGGGCCGGACTGCATCGTGATGCCGTCGCGGCGCTCACGGCCCTGGGCTACAAGGCCGCGGACGCGGACCAGGCCGTGCGGCGCGCCGCGCTGGTGCTCGGCCCCCAGGCGACGACCGAGGCGCTGATCAAGAAGGCGCTGAGCTGAGTCTCGGCCCTGGCGGCGGCCTACTTCTGAAAGCGCAGCGCGGCCATCTCGACCTTGCCCTGAAACGGGCGGACGGCCCGGCTGGCCCGGTTTTCGGCGGGACGCGGGTCGCGACCGTCGAAGCGGAGATCCTCGAGCGAGACATTCTCCATCGAGGAAAGACGGACGTCGTTCATCCAGTCGCCCCAGCCCGCCGGATAGCCGGCGGTGGCGTCGGCGAGGTCCGCGTTCTGATCGCCGAGCTTGAGTGAGCGAGGGCCCAGCACGGGATGGAGGACCGGGCGCGCCGGGGTGACGGCGGCCACGGCGGCGAGTGACGGCGCGGCAGCGGGACCCTGGGCGACCGTGTCCGCCACGGGGGTGACGGGGTGCGGGCGCATGATGAAGGCCACGGCGATGGCGGCGGCGACGGCGCCCAGCGAGGCGGCATATGCGGCGAAGCGGAACGGCGCCGGGCGCGGCGCGAGCCGGGGACGCGCGGCCGGCGCGGGGGCGGCGGTGCGGAAGGTTTCGCCGAGCTGGGCGCAGGCCTGCTGCATCTGGCAATACTGCCGGTAAACACGGCGCCGCTCCGGGCTGCTGCGGACCTCTTCCTCCAGCAGCGCGGCGTCCGCCGGGCTGATTTGGTGGTCAACGTACAGGTTCAGCAGTTCGATGAACTTGGTTTCTTTCATGGTGGTGTCGGGTCGGTGGTTCGCAGGGTCAAGCTGCGGGTAGTCAGGTCTTGAAATCTTCGCCGAGTTTGGACCGCAGGCTCTCGCGGGCCCGGGCGATGCGGCTCTTCACGGTGCCCACGGAGATGCCGAGGATGTCCGCGATCTCCTCGTAGGAGAGGTTCTTGATGTTGCGCAGGGTCAGGATCTCCCGGTGCTTCGCACTGAGCTTTTCCATGCCCTGTGCAATCCGGTCGATGAACTCCTGCGTCACCGTGATGTCGTCCGGGGTCTCCACCTCGGCCGGGATCAGATCCGCCAGAGTGGTCGAATTGTCCGCACTGACCGGGGCATCGAAGGAGACCGACTTGTCCCGCTTGCGCCGCCACCAGTACCAGTAGCGGTTGCGGGCGAGGTTGGTGGCAATCTGGTAGAGCCAGGTGGAGAAAGCGGAGTCGCCGCGGAAGTTCACCAGCCCGCGATGGGCCCGGATGAAGGCGTCCTGGGTGACCTCCTCGGCGTCCTGCGAGTTTCGCAGGAGCTGGTTGACCATCGCATAGATGCGGTCCCAGTAGCGCGAGACCATCTCGTCAAAGGCGGACTGGTCGCCGTTTTTGAACCGGTCCACGAGCACCTGGTCGAAGGCTACTTCCTGAGCTTTAGTTGACATGCGTTCAACTTCGCTCTGACGGGTATATTGCTGGATAGTTCCCAAATTAGTAAAAGGATGAGGGCTGGCTTAAGCGGGTGGCCCGGTGCGGTCAATGCCCGCCGGCAACCCGGCCCGTCCACCGGCCCTGGCGGTCGCTGGCAAACGACCGGCCGGCTGGGTCACCCGACGCGGCGCGGCTTTTGGTGGCTATATTCGTGATTACCGAGCTAGATTTTTCACGCCGCCAGCAATCCACCCCAGCGCGTGACCGCCGTACCCGTATACCAAGGCCAGCTGATGAAAACACCGCCCAAAATTGAGGCGAAGATCGAGGACGAGTTCGCCGCGTCTGCCCGGGCCTGGTCCCCGGAAGCCGTTTATTATTGGGACAGCCACCTTCCGCGCTACCGTTATTTCGCCGGCCTGCTGGGCGACTTGGGGGCGCGGCAAGCCTTTGACCGGGTGCTGGATATAGGCATGGGGTTTCAAACACTTTTGCTGAGGAAGTTGCTGCCCGAGAGCCAAATCGACTGCCTGGGCGTCTACCACGATCCCCGGTTCAGCGCCGAGGGAAAGTCTGCCTTCCTCCCCGGGGACTTGAACAAACTCGCGCACGAATCCGGCCCGGGTAATTTGGCGGGCGGCTACGATCTGATCGTGTTCATGGAGGTGCTGGAGCATCTCTACACTCCCCCGGATCTCGTCCTCAGGTACCTCTCCTCGCTCCTGAGCGCAGGCGGCGTGATCGTGGTGACGACGCCGAACGCGGCCTGGTTGAAGAACCGATTGAAGATGCTGCGCGGCAGGAATCCCTTCGAGACCCTCCGGGCCAATCCGAGTGACATGGGGCATATCCGGGAATACACGGCGGCGGAGTTGGAGGCGGCCTTTGCCGGCACCGGCCTGCGCAAGGTGCGCGCCGAACGACGGGGATTGTATCGCTTCAACAATCCCAAGGACAAATTTTACAGCTGGATCGCTGATATCACCCACCCATCCCTGCGCCGCACCCTGGTCGCGGTGTACCGCAAGGAGGGTCTAGTGCCCGGGCAAACCGGTCCGGTCCGACCCTGACGACCGGTCGTCTGCCCCTCTGGACCCGCCACAACCGCCCGGGACGAGACTGTTTTTTCCACTCAAATGCGTTGGTGCGTAACGAGTGCCAGATTTGCTTGCCTGATAGCGTCCAGCGACCGTAATCTGGGCCACTGGCAGAGTTTTAAGCAGGTGTTGAATTAGAGTTTCTGCCATGTATTGGTGCTCATGTTTTCGTTAGGATTCAGCAGTAAAGGC
>SESF01013695.1_pt1 | contig 11037 bp, 8 predicted proteins | sample 3171521 | NCBI WGS metagenome assembly SESF01 (sample SAMN10866945, study PRJNA518727) | freshwater metagenome | biome: subpolar coniferous forest; feature: holomictic lake; material: water; isolation source: holomictic Lake 227, 6 m and 8 m depth | place: Canada: near Kenora, Ontario | collected...
GTCCGAGACGCTCTCGAGAAGGAGCATCTGCCTGATGACGCGCTCGGCCTGGTCCTTGTTTATCTCGCCTGAAAGGAGGATGGTCCTCGTCTTGAGGAATTTCTCGGCGAGGGCCTCGGGCGGCTTCGGCCGCTTGGTCTCCTCCTCACCCTCGTCTTCGTCGTCGAAGCGGGGGCGGCGCGTCACGTTGGGATTCATTGGTGCTCCTCGATGGAATTCTGGATGGCGAAAGCCTGCTAAATATACTTGCGGGACTCCGTGGGGGCCAAGTCCTTGCATCGTCTTTGGAAATATATTATTTTCGCTATGTTCCTAGGAGGGATTGTGAGCCGAATCAGGAGTCTTGCAGGAATCGTAATCGTTGCCAGCCTTGCACTTGGCGTTTCCTGCGGCAAGTCCCCAGGGCCAGGCCAGGCCGCAGCTTCCCCGACAGGCGCAACAGTTGCCCAGGCTCGGCCCGCAGCGGGGGGCGCTTCTGGCAGCGCCAAAGGCGCAGCTGCCATTGCGACCCCTGTCGCGGCCTCGCAGGTTCCACGTCCCTGGTACGCGGAGCGCTTCGAACAGCTCGGCTTCTATGTTTTCCCTGCGCCGGTCGACGCGGGTGATTTTTCCATCGAGTCCCTGAACGGCGGCTCGGTGACGCTGTCAGAGTCCAAGGGCAAGGTCGTGATGCTCAACTTCTGGGCAACCTGGTGCCCGCCCTGCCGCGCCGAGATGCCCTCCATAGAAATCCTTTCGAAGAAGATGAAGGGCAAGGCCTTCGCCATCATGGCCATCAGCGTCGGCGAGACCAAGGATACAGTCGCAAAGTTCATCGCCCTCCAGAAATACAGCTATCCCATTTACCTGGACCCGGACAGCAAGCTCGGGACTGCCTTCAACGCAAGCTCTATTCCGACCACCTACATTTTCGGGAAGGACGGGAAGGCCATCGCGGGCATCCAGGGTTCGCGCCAGTATGATACACCCGAAGTACTGGCCCTCCTTGAGGAACTTATCGCCAAATGAGGGCTACATGAATCCTGGCGCCAACGACATCGGGCTTCTCGTGGCCTTCGGTGCGGGCCTCTTGTCCTTTTTGTCGCCCTGCGTCCTGCCCCTTATTCCGGGTTACCTCTCCTTCATCTCAGGCTATGGGCTTGCGGACATACGTGAGGGGAGGGCTCGCGGCAACGTGCTTGCGCGAACGCTCGCCTTTACGCTGGGCTTTACCCTCGTGTTCACCCTGCTTGGGCTCCTCTTTGCAGGAGGAGGGGCCTTGCTTGGCGGCGGTGTCCCGAAGCTCGGCCTCGCCTCGGGCGGAGGCCTGCCACCGGCTCGGATCATCGCAATTGTGGCGGGTGCCGTGGTTACACTGCTCGGGCTCAATCTCCTCTTTGACGTGGTGAAGCTCCTCAACCTCGAGGCGCGATTCCACCCCAGCGACAAGCCCCGCGGCCTCGGTGGTGCGGTACTTTTCGGCATGGCCTTTGCAGCGGGCTGGTCGCCTTGCATCGGTCCCATCCTCGCATCGATCCTCCTGTTCGCCGCCAGGGAGAGCGACCTCGTGAAGTCGCTGTTCCTGCTTCTGGCCTACTCCGCAGGGCTGGCCCTGCCCTTCGTCGCCGTCGGCCTCTTCTTCGACCGGCTCAAGCCCCTCCTGGACTTCTTCAGGCGCAGGGCGCGGGAAGTGCGGATCGCCTCTGGCCTCCTTTTGGTGGTCCTGGGCATTGTAATGATCGTCGGGCGCCTCTCGGCGATAAGCTCGGCTGCGGTGAATTTCGGCTTCTTCCTGCAGTCAGGCCTGGAAGCCGACCCCGGTGCCGCGCGCCTCTGGGCTGGCGGTGTCTGGTCTATGCTCGCAATTATCATGATTGTGAGGGCGTCCATAGCATGGAAAGGCGGGAAGGGCCGCGTGGCCACGGTGGCGGGTCTTTTCTTCGTAGCCTTCGCGGCCGCTGAATTCACGGGCCTCCTGTCGACGGCGACACTGCTGTCGAAGTGGCTTCTCTTCCAGGGCGCCTAGGCTCTATCCTTGCTGCCTAGGCTCTATCCATGCTGCCTAGGCGATGCCTGCGCGGAAGGACCTCCGGAAGTATCTCCTCCTGGCGCGCTCGGTCCAGACTACGATGATGGCCAAAAGGAGGCGGGGGAGGGTTATCCAGAGGATGGGAATGCCCAGCACCACGTAGAGCGTGGTGTCCTCGAGCAGCGAGTGGCAGGCGCCCGCGTGGTGGTTGAGGAGGTCGCCGTCCTGCGGCTTCATCCTTCCTTCCTCGATTTCCTTGATGACGATGCCCGCCCCGTATGAATAACCGACGAGGTTGATCACGATCCACAGGAAGCTCAGGGAAGCTGGCAGTCCGAAGACCTTCATCACCGGAGCCAGGATCCTCGACAGCCACTTCATGAAGGCGAATTCCTCGAGGAAGCCCTGTATCATCATTATCACAATTACGATGATGCCGATCCTGAGGGCGAGGGAGGCTGTCGACAGACCCCAGGCGGCGAGCATGTCAGGAAAGGCCGCGGTGGTGGCTGAGGCATGGGCGGAGAAGCTCCGGGCGGACAGCGAGGCTGGCAGGACAAGATTGAGCACGAAGGCGCTCGCGATGGCAAGGAAGAGTCTGAGGACGACCATCTTGATGGCCGAGGATCCGGTCTTGCGCATCACGGCGGTTTCCACGATGAGGTTGTGCGCTGTCAGGCACATGAAGGCCAGGAGTGTGGCTTCGCGAAGGTCGAGGGCGAGCGAACCGGCCACGGCAATGGCGCTGTAGAGGCTCAGGAACACGGAGGAGATGATGACCAAGGCTGCCTCGCCGGGGAGGCCGACCAGGCGCATGAGCGGGGCGAGGAAGCCTGCCAGTGCCCGGAGGACGCCGAACCATTCAAGGAGGGCAACCGCCAGCGTGACGGGAATCACGATGCTTAAAAGGAACACGATGGTCCGGATGGAGGCCCTGAGGCCCTGCGCGGCCGCTGTGGCGACACGGGCGGGCAAGGATGCCTTTTCGGACGTCATGGGCAGGAATCTAGCCCGCTTCATTCACGGGCGTCAATGAGAGGGTCTTCGGCCCGGGTCCTGGCCCTGAGTTCTCAGGCTTTTTCGTCCTTGCGTTGCGTCGCTTGCCGGCAACGCTGCGGGCCGCCTCGGCCAGTTCCCCATCGGCGGTGATGGCCTCCAGCGTTCCTGGAATTCGATAGCCCCAATTCCAGGCATTGTCAGTTCCAGGAATATTGACGCGTTCGGCGGCTGGGTCGGGGGCTCGCCAGGCCACAGACATCGCAAGAAGATCCTGGATGGGGAATACCACGAGTCGTGATGAACAGGATGCGAGGGCCTCGTTGAGGAAGCGGGCTTCGGCGCAGCCCAGGAGCGGCGGGGGATTCCCGGAGACTACGCCGAGGGCTTCGGCGGCGCAGCCCCAGACAGCTTCCTGGTCGGCCTCGCTCTCCCACCATTGGCGCAAGGAGCTGGAGTCGTGCACCGAGGGACAGGCAACAGAGGCTTCGGGGTAGTCGGACAGGGGAACGAAGGGCTGGCCCGGCTCGTTCCATCGCCTGGTCCACCTGAGCACGCGGAGGCCCAGGATGCCGAGGCCCTCAAGTACACGGGGAACGTAGGGAGGGATTCCTCCTAGATCCTCGGCTGTCGCGAGCATGTCGCTCGATGCGGTCAGGACCTCGAGGATCTTCCTGCCATTGCTTTCGTGGAGGGCCATGGATTCGGCGCCGCGCGTTTCGACGAGCCTGCCAAGGGCATCGCGCTCGCCTCCCGAAAGGCCTCTGCCTGCAGTGCTGTCACGCCAGGCAGGCGTCGCGACAAAGCTGTCCGGGGCAATTTCGAGAAGTGCACGGTCTCGCCAGGCGCGGCAGAGGTATTCGAAGAGCTGCCCGGAAGTGTCCCCGAGGCGCGCTCGGATGTCCTCCTCGCCCAGGATGTCGGTACGGAAAAGGAACAACTCCTCGTTTCCGATGCGGTCGAGCAGCGATGATATCGCGCGTTCCAGCGACTGTCCGTTCCCGCCGGCGGAATCACGGAGGGCCGACAGGGGAAGGTGGGGCCGCGACAGCCAGCGGATGCGCCCTTCGTCGAAGCCGAGCGAGGTGAGCTCCGACCGGGTGACAGGATGGGTCGGAAGGAAGTGGCCGAGCCAGGCGTTGCGCTCGCGGGCACCACTTGTCCACAGGCGGAAAAAGCCGAGCACGTGGTCGATCCTGTAGGCGGAGTAGTAGCGGGCGGCCACCGCAAGGCGGTCGCGCCAGAAGTCGTAATTGCGAGCTTCGAGTTCCCCCCAGTCGTAGGCGGGAAAACCCCAGCTCTGGCCCAGGGGATTCTCCCCGTCGGGGGGGGAGCCCGCCGACACGTCGAGTCTGAAGATCGCCCGGTCGGCCCAGACGTCGGCGGAGTCCTTGGCGATGAGGATGGGGATATCCCCGAGCAGTTCGATGCCCCTCGCCTTCAAGGACCTCGTGGCTGCAGCGAACTGCTCCTCGGCGCGGAACTGGAGCCAGGCGTTGAAGCGGGTACCTGCTACGAGTTCCTGCTTCGACCACAGGGTTGCGAGGGTGGCCTTGGTCACCGTCGAGTGGGCAGACCACTCCCACCAGGGCTTGCCGCCCTCGCGCCGCTTGAGCTCCGAGAAGATGGCGTAGGGCTTTACCCAGGCATTGGCCTTGAGCCAGGCTGGATAGCCCTGGATGCCTGCGAGGCCTGTGTCGTGGTCTCCGGCTGCCTTCATGCCCGTCTTCCCGGCACCGTAGGCCAGATCGAAGACGTCCCTCAGTACTCTGAGCTTTTCATCATAGTAGCTTCCATAGTCGAGGCGCTTCCCGTCCTTGCGCTTCCTGGCCCGGACCAGGGCCTCCTTCACTACAAGGGCGGCGCTGCCCGGGGCAGAAGCGCTGCCCGGGGCAGAAGCGCTGCCCGGGGCAGCCTCGGGCAGGTCCCCGAGGCTGATGAACATCGGGTGGAGGGCGAAGGCCGACAGGGCCATGTAGGGCGAGGGCGTCGAACCGGTGTCGTTGACCGGGAGGAGCTGCACAAGGCCGAAATCCCAGGAAGCAGCAAGCTCGCCCAGGAGCGCCAGGTCCGGGTATTCCCCGCAGGCAGGGGAGGCTTCGCTCCGGAGGCCGCCGAGTGCCGCCACGATGCCCGCGCGGGGTCGCCCCCGATCCTCATAGTTCATGCTTTCTCTCCCTTTGTCGCCTTCGGATCCGCCGCAGCGAAGAGGGCCTTCAAGGCCCCCCCGAGGTCCGAGACCCGCTTCCAGTCACTTGTGTCTTTTTCTGTGCCCTTTTCGCCGGGATCGGGGCTGCCGTACTCGTCGGCGGGCCCGAGCACCAGGCCAAAGCCCAGGTTGGCGGCCGCCCTCGCGCGCTTCCGCATCTGAACGACGGGCCTGACCTCCCCCGCCAGCGAGAGCTCCCCGGCCAGCGCCGCGCCGGAGGGCAGGGCCTGGCCCGTGCGTGCAGACCAGAGCGCCGCCGCTACGGCGAGATCGATGCCCGGCTCCGTGAGCCGCATGCCTCCCGCGACATTCACGTAGAGGTCGTTGTCCGACAGGCGCATGTTGGCATGTTTTTCCAGGACGGCCGCGATACGCGATACCCGCGCCACCTCGATGCGGTCGGAGTACACGCGTGTGAAGCCGGCCTTGGCCGGTACGGCGAGGGCCTGGATCTCGACCAGGAGCACGCGCGAGCCCTCATGCACGGGAGCGACTGCCACGCCGGGGGGCATTCCCGTTTCGCGCCTGACCAGGAAGAGCCCGCTGGGGTCGAGGAGTTCCGACAGGCCCTTCGGACCCATCCTGAACAGGCCGACCTCGTCGACCGAGCCGAAGCGGTTCTTCGCGGCGCGTAGCACGCGGATGTCGCCCTCGCCCTGTTCGAAGGAGAGCACCGCGTCGACCAGGTGCTCCGCCGCCTTGGGCCCGGCGATGAGGCCGTCCTTGGTGACGTGGGCCACGAGGAAGAGGCTCGCGTCGTGGGCCTTGGCCCAGCCCACGAGCTCCTGCGCGCAGAACTTGATCTGGTTGGCCGTGCCGGGCACCGAGCCGGCCTCGTCCGACCAGAGGGTCTGGATTGAATCAACTATGACGACTGTAGGCCGGAGGGATTCGAGGGCGGCCCTGATGGTGGCGAGGTTCCCCGAGGCGAAGACCTCGAGGCCCTCCCGCACGGCGTCGAGCCTGCCCGCCCGCATGCGGATCTGCGCGGGGGACTCCTCGCCGGACACGTACAGGACCCGTCCGTTGGCCGCGCAGGAGGCTGCGACCTGCAAGAGCAAGGTAGACTTCCCTATGCCCGGCTCTCCCCCGATGAGGATGGCTGAACCGCGAAGGAGGCCGCCGCCGAGGACGCGGTCAAATTCCCCGAGGCCGGTGCTCATGCGGGAGGCTTCGCTGGCATCTATCGCGCCGATGGGTACGGGGAAACTCTCGCCAGCCCGCTCGGGGCCCTCATCGCCCCTGGCCGTGGATTCCCGGAGGCTGTTCCACTCGCCGCAGCCCGGGCAGCGCCCGAGCCATTTCGCCTCAACGTGGCCGCAGGAGACGCAGCGGAAGACCAGGGCCTTGGCGGCCTTTGACTTAGCCATTGGCTGCTACTGTAACCGGGCAGGGCCAGCGGTAGCAACGGGAGGCCAGCGGTAGCAACGGGAGGCCAGCGGTAGCAACGGGAGGCCAGCGGTAGCAACGGGAGGCCAGCGGTAGCAGCGGGAGGCCAGCGGTAGCAGCGGGAGGCCAGCGGTAGCAGCGGGAGGCCAGCGGAAGCAAGGGGAGCCAGCGGTCTGGCAGCTGCCCCCTGCCCCTTGCGGCCTGGAAGCCTCTCGGTCACACTGAAATTCAGACAGTTTTTATTGAGGAGTCCCCCATGGCAGCCTTTTCCGAGTATCCCACGCACGATGGCCTAGGCCTCGCCGATCTTGTCCGGCGGAAGGAAGTGAGCGCCGCCGAGCTGGTAGAAGAGGCCATAGCCCGGATCGAAAAACACAATCCCGCCATCAACGCCGTGGTGACGAAGCTCTACGACGAGGCACGGGCGGCAGCCAAGGGGCCGCTGCCCGAAGGGCCCTTTTCTGGCGTGCCTTTCCTTGTGAAGGATCTTCTGGCCACGGTCGCGGGCGTGCCCACGAGTTCCGGCAATCGCCTCCTCAAGAACATTCCCGCCCTGGTCGACAGCGAGCTCGTGAAGCGCTGGAAAAAGGCGGGCGTCGTCATTCTGGGTAAGACCAATACCCCGGAGTTCGGGCTTACCCCCTACACCGAGCCGGTGGCCTTCGGCCCTGCGCGCAATCCCTGGGATGTGACGCGTACGCCGGGGGGCTCCTCGGGAGGCTCGGCGGCTGCGGTTGCGGCGCGCATCGTGCCGCTGGCCTCGGGAGGGGATGGCGGTGGTTCGATCCGCATACCGGCCTCTGCCTGCGGCCTCTTCGGGCTCAAGCCGACGCGCGGGCGCACGCCTACGGGGCCGGCCATCGGAGAGGCCTGGCACGGCTTTGCCATCGAGCATGTGCTCACGCGTTCGGTGCGGGATTCGGCGGCCATGCTCGATGCGACACAGGGCGCTGACATCGGTGCCCCCTATCATGCGCCCGCATCCACGGGGAGCTACCTCGCCGAGCTGGCGAAAAAGCCGGGCAAGCTGCGCATCGCCTTTACGGGCAAGCCGCTTATGGGAAAGAACGTCGATGCCGAGGTCCTCAAGGGGTTGGCTGAAACCCTGGGAATACTGAAGGATCTCGGACACGAGCTGGTCGAGGCGGCTCCTCCGGTGGATGGAGAGGCCTTCTCGCTGGCCTTTGTCACCATCCTCGCAGCGGAACTGCGCGCCGACATCGTGGAGACCGCGCGCGCGGCGGGCAAGCGGATTTCGGTGAAGGACTATGACCGCTCGAGCTTCGGCCTCGGCATGCTCGGCAAGGCCCTGAGCGCCCAGGACTACGCCTCCGCGGCACGCTACCTCCAACTTGCATCCAGGCAGATCGCAGCCTTTTCGGAGGGCTACGACCTCCTCCTCACGCCCACGCTCTCGAGGCCTCCGGTGAAGGTCGGCAGCCTTCAGCCCTCGGCCGGCGAAAAAGCCCTGATCAGGGTAATTGGTGCCTTTGACGGTGGCGGCCTTTTGAAGGCCATGGGCATCATCAAGCCTTTGGCGGCACAGACCTTCGAGTTCATGCCCTGGACGGCAGTCTTCAACGTCACCGGCCAGCCTGCCATGTCCGTGCCCTTGCACTGGAGCCCCGAGGGTCTGCCAATCGGCATGCACTTCGTGGGAAAGTACGGCGACGAGGCGGGCCTGTTCAGGCTCGCCGCCCAGCTCGAGGAGGCGCGGCCCTGGAAGGACCGCCTGCCTCCGGGAGTCTGAGCCTCAGCCGGCGCGCTGTGGCTTCGCGAGCCTCCCGATCCAGGCGAGGAGGGCCGCGAGGCCGAGGAAGACGGGCACGAGGCCGTAGAGGGTGACGGGAATCCAGAGGATCTGGTGGATGTTGGCCGGCTTCTGGGCGAAAAGCGGCCCGAGGCCGGCAAGAGAGCCGGAATACAGCACTATGACGATCGCGGCGTAGAGGCCGACCGAGACGGCGTTGAGGGTCCGGGAGAGCTTGAGGCCCCAGAGCTGGGTTCCGATGAACATGAAGCCGAAGCCGGTCATGAACATGATCCAGATGGGACTCTGCTGGATGGCCAGGGCGACCGTTGCGCCGTGGATGAGCACGAGGGCCTCCAGGAAGGCGCTCCACCTGAGCGAGACGTGGAGTTTCGTGAACAACAGGGCCCCCTGGCCGAGGAGCATGAGCATGTAGAAGAAGCCCACGAGGTGCCCGATCGTGCCCGTCATGGGGTGGAACCAGAAAGTGTACACGAGGGCCCAGGCTATGTAGTAGCCGTGGTATTTCTTGATGAAGGCCACTGCCGCCTTCGGCATGGGGACCTTCCGGCCGAAGAAGAGGCCCCTCCGGTCGTTCTGGATCACAAGTATCAAGATCAGCATTACGATGACCGAGTACTGGCTCGAGATCACCGCCACGTCCTGGGCCAGGCCGTCGTAGAAGAGCTGGGTCTGGACAAGGTGAAGGATGCCGAAGACCACGTTGACCACGAGGAAGCCGATGCCCGCCGGATCGAGCCGATCGGAGAAACGCGGTCCTCCCGCTGCGCCGAGCGCCTTCTTGCGGCGCACTCCCCAGGCTATCATGCCCCAGGAAAGGATCTGGTGGAGCCCGTAGAGGCCCCAGGCAGAGGCCCGCGAGGCGAAGCCGGGTTCGTTGAGCTTCCACTCGTAGTGGGCAGCGCGCTGCGCGGCTGGCAGGTCGGCGTCGCGGGTGATGAGGGCCGCCCCTGGCGACTCGAAGCGCTGGAGGGCGGGGGTGAGGACAGCGACTGCCACGGTCATGAGGACTGCGAATAGAGTAATTGCGATGATACCGGCCGACTGTCTTGGCAGCAGTATCGGCTCCTGCCCGCCCTGGGCACCGGTCGCGGTTGCGCCCATCAGCTGGCTCCTTCGATGACGCTTCTTTTTGCGATGCCCGCAGTCAGGAAGCGGACGAGGATCTTCGGCGTGGTGAGCCAGTCGTGGCGGGTGAGCCTGCCAGGCTTCGGACCGCGTTCGACGTCTTCCATCACGCGGGCGGCAAGCCAGGGAGCGACCGTCTCGACGCGGTCCGCCAGGATGTTGAAGATGCGCTTCCGGCCCTCGTCCATCCTGGGTATGCCGGCGAGTCCTCCCTCGCCCGACAGGAGGAGGTCGGTGACGACCATGCCGGGCGACAATGCGCCAATTGCTACCTTGCTTCCCGCGCTTTCCACAGCCAGGGCCCGCAGGAGATAGGCCAGGGCGTACTTGCTGGCGCCGTAGAGGGTCATGCCTGCCTGGATCTGGCCGCCGGAGCCATAGCCCTCCATGCCGTAGAAGAACCCTCCACCCTGGGCCTCGAGTCGGGGGAGAAGGACCTTGGCTGCGACCATGGGGCCCAGAAGATTGGTTCCGACAACATCCTTAAGATCACCGGGGCTGTGGTCGGAGAATCGGGGACTGTTGTGGCTGATGCCGGCATTGCAGAGTACAACCTCGACGGCACCCTCGCGCGATGCGGAGTCCCAGAGCCGCGAAAGTCCCTCGGCGTCGTCGGCAGCACAGGCATGGCCCGAGACCCGCTCGGCAAGGCCGATGGGCATGCCCTCCATGGCAGACTTTACGCTTGCCTCGCTGCGGCCGCTGAAGTGGACCTGCCAGCCTGCACCCGCAAAGGCACGCACGAGGCCGGCCCCGATGCCGCGGGTGCCTCCTGTGATGATGATCCTGTGCGTCGTAGCACTGCCTGAACTGGATTCCATGCAAGTTCCGCCTTTCGTACAGCTTCGCGAATGCCTTGAAAATACGGGAATGTGGCGCCTAGGGCAAGGCCGCACACCGGGACACGGCGCCGCTTGGGCTGGACGCCGCCCGGCTGCCGGCTTACAGGAGATGCGCGCGCAGGGCGGCGTACCTGCGCTCCATGGCCTCCCTTGCGATGCCTGCCTTGGACAGGACATCGAAACCGTGGCAGCTACCCTGTATTTCGTTCAACTCGACCTCGACGCCGCTTGCTGCCAGCCGCTGGGCGTAGGCCCTTCCCTCGTCGCGGAGGCAGTCGAATTCCTCGATTTCGACATAGGCCGGAGGCAGTCCTTCGAGGCTCTCCGCCTCCATCGGCGAGGCGTAGCCAGGCAGACACTGGTCGCCGTCGCGGAGGTAGTGAGCCCACATCTGGCTGGAAAGCCTCGAATTCCAGATGGGCGTGTTGTCGAATTCCTTCATGGAAGGCGTGGACAGGCGGCGGTCGGTGACGGGGTAGATGAGCATCTGGAAGCGGATGGCCGGCCCGCCCCGGTCGCGGGAAAGGAGGCAGAGCGCTGCGGCAAGGCAGCCCCCCGCGCTGTCCCCGCCCACTGCCATCCGCGTAGCGTCGATCCCGAGTCCGGCTGCGTGGTCGCGGGCCCAGACCAGGCTCGCGTAGCAGTCCTCGAGGCCCTGGGGGAAGGGCTGTTTCGGTGCGAGCCGGTAGCGGAC
>SESF01015589.1_pt1 | contig 11036 bp, 11 predicted proteins | sample 3171521 | NCBI WGS metagenome assembly SESF01 (sample SAMN10866945, study PRJNA518727) | freshwater metagenome | biome: subpolar coniferous forest; feature: holomictic lake; material: water; isolation source: holomictic Lake 227, 6 m and 8 m depth | place: Canada: near Kenora, Ontario | collected...
ATTGCCTACCTTTTCAGCCAGGTTGACATTCAAGGTGCAATGGGCAGGATATCCAAAATCGGTATTTCGTCCCTGTTTATCCTTCTTCCCTATTTAGCCCTGCATCTGCTCGAGGCATTCACCTGGATGAAACTTTTCCCGAAAAGTATAGGGCCGATACCGTTTTTCAAGCTCCTTAAAATACAGATAATCACCGAAACCGTTTCCATGACCCTGCCCGCAGGCGTTGCCGTAGGCGAGCCACTGCGTCCATACCTCTGCTACCGGTTTCTCTCAATTCCCCTGCCCGCCGGGGTGGCGAGCGTTGCAGTTCGCAAACTTATGCTAGGTGTGGCCCAGGGTATTTATACACTTCTTGGAGCCATTGCAGGCTTTGCGCTTCTACAGAAAGCATCAGTCCAGATGCTCGGTTTTGGCGGACTCGGTTACATTATGGCAGCTACAGGTATAGTGGTTTTTTTGTTTTTTCTCCTCCTGCTCACGCTTCTGCTCAACGGCAAAGCAGCGCATAATCTGCACGGCCTGTTAATGCGCATTCCCTTTAAAAAAATTAAAGCATGGCTGATAGCAAAAGAATCCGGATTTAAGGACACCGACAAAGAACTCCAGAGTTACCGGGGCCCCTTCACAGGACAGCTCTTTATGGTCATGCTCTACTATATCACAGCCTGGTTCACCCTCGCCATAGAGAGCTATATCATATTAACATTGCTGGGTGTTCAGATATCATTCTTTCAGGTACTCGCCATCGATACCGCAATCACCATACTTCGAGCAGTGTTTTTTTTCATTCCATCAGGGCTCGGTGTTCAGGACCTGGGTTATCTGGCCTTTTTTCATGCCCTCGGCATCCAGGATTACCTCGCATACGGAGGCGCATTCGTGCTTCTCCGGCGATTTAAAGAGGTGCTCTGGTACGCAGCAGGATATGGAGTAATGTTTTTTTCAGGTGTGCACCTCCACGACGCAGAAAGCACAAGTAACAGAGAGTCATGAAGAAAAAAATATTATTTATCTGCGGTTCAATGAACCAGACCACCCAGATGCATCAGATATCAAGGTGGTTGACTGAATATGACCAGTATTTTTCACCATTCTTCAGTGATGGCATTCTCGGAAGTGCGAGTGAAGCAGGGCTGCTTGAATTTACCATCATGGGGCGCAAACGCTCACAACGCACTCTTGAATATCTTCGTTCACATCATCTCAAGCTCGATATTGGCGGTTTTGCACATCCCTACGACCTTGTAGTAACCTGCACCGATCTCATCGTACCAAAACATATCCTGAGCAAAAAAATTGTTCTGGTACAGGAAGGAATGACAGAGCCCGAAACTATTCTCTATCATGCAGCAAAAAACCTGCCTTGGGTTCCCCGCTGGATTGCCGGCACATCCACCACAGGCCTTTCCGATGCATACCATAAATTCTGCGTTGCCAGCGAAGGGTATCGCGACCTCTTTATCCGCAAGGGAGTCACCCCCACAAAAATAGAGGTCACAAGTATTCCCAACTTCGACAACTGTGAGAAATACCTGCACAACGATTTTCCCTATCACGATTACGTTCTTGTCTGTACATCCGACAATCGTGAAACATTTATTTATGAAAATCGCGTAAAAAATATTAAAAAATATCTTGATATGGCCGATGGCCGTCAGCTTATATTCAAGCTTCACCCCAACGAAAATACTGAACGCGCCAAAAGGGAAATCGAGCAGCACGCGCCGAAAAGTTTAGTATTCAGTGACGGGAATACCGAAGAAATGATAGCCAACTCCCGAATGTTGATCGCACAGTTTTCATCCACTATTTTTGTAGCATCCGCACTGAACAAAATTGTGCATTGCGGTCTGGAGCCTGAAGTATTAAAATCCCTGACCCCCCTGCAAAACAAGTCAGCTGCAAAAAAGATCGCTGAAGTCTGCAGGCAGGTTATCGAATCCCCAACAGAACCGTAACAACTTTCCATGCATACCGTAGCAATCATACCGGCAAGAGGCGGGTCAAAAGGCTTGAAAAACAAGAATATCTACCCCGTAGCAGGTAAACCCCTGCTCGCATGGACTATTCAGCAGGCACTCGCATCAAAAAGTATCGAACGGGTATTTGTCACCACCGACGACCCCGCTATCGCCGAAGTAGCTTCAACCTATGGATCCGAAGTAATAATCCGTCCACCCGAACTTTCAGGCGACAAGGCTAGCTCCGAATCAGCAATTCTTCATGCCGTCGGAGTCATCGAGCGCGACTACCACATTCCAATCGACATTATTGTGTTTCTGCAGGCAACATCCCCATTGCGAAAACCCGACGACATCGATAATGCCGTACAACTCTTTCTTAAAAAAGGGGCCGATTCACTCATTTCAGTAACGAAACCGGACGATCTTACCCTTTGGGAATCAAGGGCAGGCAAGTGGGAAAGCGTTAACTTTGACTATCGCAACCGGGGAATGCGCCAGGACCGCCCGACCCAGTTCATAGAAAATGGATCTATTTATATATTCAAACCCGAAACCCTTGCAGTGTTTGGCAACAGAATCGGCGAAAAGCTCTCCGCATACGAAATGGAGTTTTGGCAGACCTGGGAAATTGATACCCTTGAAGAAATAGACCTCATCGAATATTACATTACTAAAAAACATCTGACAGAAGAGGATGTGAACCAATCAAACCCATAGATAACTGCTATTATGAATTTCTTTCTATCCACCGATCTTGTTATAGGGGTTAACGAAGCTCTAAATTTGCAAGACCATTTATCACAGATGGCCGTCAAGAAGCCAGGCATCATTTATGACGCCAAAGTAACAGGCAGCCTCTATTTTCAGGATGTACTGAAAAATCTTACATCAGGATACTCAAACTCAGTAGTCTACTGCAACGAATTCGGCGGTGAGCCTACCTACGCCCACCTGGAAAATGTCGCCGAATTTTTTCGGAGCAATCCACCTGACGTAATCGTTGCCATAGGCGGGGGCAGTACACTCGATCTCGGCAAAGGAGTAGCCCTGCTCATGACTAACTCAGTTCCGGCTCTGTCCCTCAAAGGATTTCCAACAGGAGTAAACGATCCTCTACCCCTCGTAACAGTTCCTACACTCCTCGGCAGCGGGGCAGAGGTAAGCTTCAATGCAGTTTTTATCGACGAAGCCGAAGGTCGCAAACTCGGGATCAACAGCAAAAAGAATTTTCCAAAAAAAGCCATTATCGATCCCCAGCTCTCCATGACTGCACCAATGGAAAGCGTTATTGCATCCGCCATGGACAGCCTCGTGCACTGCGTCGACAGCTTCGGCTCAATAAAGCACACAGCGCTGAGCCGCATTTTCTCCATAGAAGGATTTCAGCGTACCTTCTATGCATTGCAGCAGAACCAGCTCGACCGCGCCGAATCCAGGCTCGATCTTGCCATAGGCAGCGTTTGCGGCACCATAGCTCTCATGAACTCCGGAGACGGCCCAACCAACGGATTTGCCTACTATCTTGGCGTAAAGCACCGGGTACCCCACGGACTTGCAGGAGCTATATTTCTAAAAGAAGTTATGCGTTACAACCATCTTCAGGGTTACGAAAAGTACGCACTCCTCAACCCCATGCGTTCATCACCTTCACCCCGTGAAGCAACCGACGAACTTCTCGAAGAAATGGATCAGCTCTACCACCAGCTGCAGATCCCCACGCTTACCCCATACGGGTACGGCAAAGGCAATGCTGCTGAATTCGCACACAACGCATCAGAAGCACTTAAAGGATCATTTTCCGGTAATCCGGTAGAATTTACCGAAGAATCAGCACGGACAGTTGTTTTTCAATTAACCTAAAAGAGTAGGATATAATTATGGCGGGAGCAGAACTAATCGGTCGTGAAGAACTGGCCGAAATACAGGAACTTTTCAGCAGAGAAAAAGTTAATCTCTACCGTTACGGCGGAGGCAACTACAAAACCAGAGAGTTTGAAGAAAAATTTGCAGCCTGGATAGGCGTAAAATATGCCCATGCCGTATCTTCAGGCACAGCAGCCATCCATTGCGCCCTTGCCGGAGCAGGCATAGGGCCCGGTGACGAGGTCATAACAACAGCATGGACCTTCATTGCCCCGATTGAAGCAATAAGCGCGTTAGACGCAGTACCCGTGCCTGTCGAACTTGATGAAACCTATCATCTCGATCCGCTTGAAGTAGAAAAAGCCATTACTCCCTTAACCAAAGCAGTCGTAGCAATTCCAATGTGGGCATCCCCGAAAATGGACGAACTTGCTGCCATATGCAAAAAACACGGCCTTATCCTTATAGAGGACGCCGCACAGGCACTCGGAGCATCCTATAAGGGGCAGAAGCTCGGCACCTTCGGCAGCGTAGCCTCCTTCTCGTTCGATGCAGGCAAAACCCTTCACACCGGCGAAGGCGGAATCATAGTGACCAACGATAAAGACATCTACGATCGTGCAGCCGAGTTCTCCGATCACGGCCACATGCACCAGCCCGGACTGCCGCGAGGCAAAGATCCCCGCCGTTCCAAAGGCCTTAATCTTCGCATCAGCGAAGTAACCGCAGCAATTGGTCTCGCTCAGCTTGCCAAAATCGACACCATCCTTACAAAGGCAAAAGAGAATAAAAAGAAAATCAAGGACGCCATTCGTCACCTCGACAATATCATCCTACGTCCCTTCACCGACGAGTCCGGTTCACAAGGCGATACCCTCATTTTCAGGGTCAAAAACCGTGAAGCCGCACTCCAGTTTGAAGCCCACCTCACCGAGCACGGATTCGGCACAAAAATTCTGCCGGAAGCGCTCGACTGGCACTATGCAGGAGTATGGAACCACCTGCTAGGCGAATACGACCGTTACAGCAATACCGACCTTGAAACCCTCTGGCCGAAAACCGGTATCATGCTTCGCAGCAGTATCTGCCTCAACATACCGGTACTCATGGACGACGCAACCATAGACAAGCTTGTGAAAGCCATAATCACAGGAGCCGAAAAAATAGGATAAAGAGGGGATTCTCTCTGATTTGTATAAACATAAAAAGCCTGCATAATGCAGGCTTTTTATGTTGCTTGAGGCGAAGAGCGGATTCGAACCGCTGTACAAGGTTTTGCAGACCTCTGCCTAACCACTCGGCCACTTCGCCGTTTCGGGAATGTTAAGGTAAGAAAAAGATATTCTTAAACAAAAGCTTTCCCCCCTTAATGCACTCTTATTTTCCCGCCATCAAGAGCATCACAATGCATCATTCTAGTGAGATCATCATTAAATTGGTTATATAGTCAACACGCAATCTAACGTGTTTTTATACCTTCAAGAGAGTTCAAAAGAATGGGTTCAGACCTTAAAATGACGCGAGGCCTCAAGGTCGTAGCAATATTTGAAGCATGCAAAGGCGTTCTAGGTTTCGCGGCCGGGTTACTCATCTTTTTTATGCTGCAACAGAATATTTCCAGTTTCAGCACTGAACTTGTTACACGTCTGCACCTCAATCCCACAGGTACTTTTTCCAGAATTTTACAGCAGTCAGCAGGCTATTTAACCGAAAGCCGTATACATTTTATCGCATTCCTCCTGTTGCTCTACTCACTCATGAGGTTCGTAGAGGCTTACGGGCTATGGTTCGCAAGGCGGTGGGCTGAATGGTTTGCCTTGGTAAGCGGATGCGTTTACCTTCCCTTCGAGCTGTTCGAGCTCGCAAAAGGATTCAGCTGGTTCAAGATAGGGCTTGTGGTCGTCAATCTCATTCTTGTACTTTACATGGCGTTTGTCCTCAAGCATAACACCAAGCCAAAAATCCTCACAAAACAACCGATCAGGTTGTAACAAGGGCAGCCGGGGTATTCCACAGTCTATTAATGACGCACCTGCCGAAAAAATTGTCAAACAAGTGAGCCCATTAAGGTCTCGAATCATCATAAGCCTTAATATCCCGCTCAATATTTGACCCCTCTTTGCTGATAGCAACCTTCAAATCGTAATCCATCTGCAATCCAAACCAGAATTGTGCCGGAGTACCAAAATACCGACCCAGCCGCAAAGCAGTGTCAGCCGTGATACTGCGTTTCCCGGAAATAATTTCGTTAATGCGCCAAACCGGTACATGAATATCCTCTGCAATTCTTGTTTCCGTAAGGTTCATTGGAGTAATGTACTCCTCAAACAAAACCGTTCCCGGATGAAGTGGTAACATTTTCCTGCCAACCATTTTTTGTAATTCCTCTGTAGTAACCTGTATGATCTAATCCTCTATCGGTGTACTGCAGATTACAACTTTATTATTGATTTCACGCTCTTTATTCTTCTCTTTCAACCCGATAGCATTATCTTTTACTCTAAGTTCATAAACTCGTTCAGTAACATAGCCCCCCCCAACACGATGAACACTCCCATCAGGCTGGTTTTCGTAGTAATGTTCCTCGCAGTACTCTCATTTCCCTCATCCAGACCCGCCAGCGCCGATTCAAGAGAAACCCCCGAAAAGCCGAGAATATCACTCAACGAAATCTCTCTTGGCTCCGGTTATGTAAAAGGTTCGTTTAAATTCGCACTCTGTGATTATTCAGTGAATCCCGTATTTATAAGGGTAGGTTTTGATATCAGCCCGCTCGTTGGTCTCGAAGGCCGCACAAGCTCCTTGCAGCTGGCATTTGAACCGTTCATAAACTCCATACAGGGGACTAACAAAGGTATTGAAGCAGGTTCAAGTATCGGAGTACGGTACTTGAAAAAGATAGCACGATCAGTCGATCTATTCACAGAAGGAAGTGTGGCCCCCATGTCTCTCGGTATAGATACCTGGGAACAGGGCAGATCCGGGTTCAATTTTCTCGACCAGATTGGCGGAGGACTGCAGTATAAGTTTTTTGAGAACAGTGCTTTTTTCTTCGGATACCGCTTAAGGCACATATCCAATGCCAACCTGTTCAACCGCCACAATGCCGGTATCAACTCCCAGGGTTTTATCGGAGGAATATCATGGCTTTATTGATTCCCACTATAGCCTCTATTTCCGAAAAATGCTGTAACCGGTTTACGCAGTTTATCCCTGCTGGCCTGAATTATCGCTCAGAAAAGCCGCCATTTTAAAGTCAGAAGACGCACCTTCAATATCACCCAGTGCCGACTTTGCAATTCCTCTATTCGTATAGGCAACAGCATCTTTTGGAGTCGGATCAAGCTCAATGGCTTTCCTGAAATCCGCTTGGGCGGCTTCTATATCACCAAGAGCACGTTCCGCAACCCCTCGCTGACAGTAAGCTTTCGCAAGCTCAGCTTTCGATTGTCTCTGACTGTGTTCAATCGTCCTGGTAAATTCAGCTATAGCCTCCTTGCTTAGTCCCTTACCGCTTCCAGAAAAACCGTTATCCTTGGCAAGAGCAGCACTGCCAGCAAACAAGAGCGTCATTACCGCAATAATTAGAAACCGTAACGTATGTTTCATCAGGAACCTCGCTTTTTGTGGTTTGTATATCCTGGAAAGCGCCATCCGGAAGAGCTCTTCAAAACGGCCACATCTTCCACATATATATTGTAACCAACACTCCCTTAAAGCACCGTTAACAGATCCTTAAATTTTCATAAAAAAAATTATGCTGACGGGGAATTATTAAAATAGATTATTGCTTTATCTTTAACTGATACTATATTGGTATCAATTAAACAGCTAACAATGAAAGTACTCACAAAAAATACGGATTACGCAGTGCGCGCATTGCTGGCGCTCGCAAAAGCGAAGGGGAGTTACCTCTCGGCAAAAGCAATCGCAACCGAGCACGATATTCCCTACCAGTTTCTCCGCCGTCTCCTGCAGGAAATGATCCGCCACAACCTCATTATTTCAAAAGAGGGTGCTCAGGGAGGTTTCATGATCAAAAAGGATCCTGACGAAATCACAGTGACCCAGTTGATCGAAATTTTTCAGGGCAAGGTTCAGGTTTCCGAGTGCATGTTCCGCAAGCAGATATGCGGAAACCGCGCACGATGTGTCCTTCGTCACGAAATCATGCGTATAGAGAATGTCGTACAGAATGAGTTTGAAAAAGTAACCATCGGCAAGCTGCTTCGCGACCTGGAGGGAACCCATCAAGCGGCACCCTCCATCAGCACACCTGAGTCAGCCGAATAGATAACATAAAAAGGGAGTAACCAGCAATGAAACGACAGATTATCACTATAGATGAACCAAAATGTACCGGTTGCGGCGACTGCATACCAGGCTGCCCCGAAGGGGCCCTGCAAGTCATCGACGGCAAAGCCCGCCTCATCAGCGACCTTTTCTGCGACGGCCTCGGAGCCTGCATAGGTCACTGTCCAACCGGAGCAATGAAAATCGAAACCCGCGAAGCCGAACCCTACGACGAAAAAAAAGTCATGCACGAAAGCATCGCCAAAGGTGGCCCAAACGTCATAGCCGCCCATCTCCATCACCTCATAGACCATGGCCAGAACGAATTTGTCCAGCAGGCACTCGAATACCTGAAAGAGCAGGGAATACCAAACCCCCTCAGTACTCCACCCTCAGCACCCAGTACTAAGCATAGCGGATGTCCAGGCAGCAGAACAATAGATTTCAGTACGGCCGCCATACCGCCTACATCAGCACAACCTGGCGCCCCCGCAGCAAGTGCGCTCCGCCAGTGGCCTATCCAGCTTCACCTTGTTTCACCTCAGGCACCCTACTTTCAGGGTTCAGACCTGTTGCTCGCTGCAGACTGTGCAGCCTTTGCCGTCGGCGACTTCCACACCACCTTCATGCAAGGCAAAAGTCTGGCAATAGCCTGCCCCAAGCTCGACTCCGAAATGGATAGTTACGTCGAAAAACTTGCGATAATGATCGATATGTCACACATAAACACCATCACCGTAGCAATTATGGAAGTCCCTTGCTGTGGAGGTCTGATGTCGATTGTAGCCGAAGCCCTCCGCAAGGCCTCACGCAAAGTGCCCGTAAAAAAGATAGTCATAAGTCTGCAGGGTAAAATCATGTCAGAAGAGTGGGTGTAAAAAGTAACAGACTAATTAAACAGATCAAGTCATGCTGAAAGACGCAATGGGAGGATATAGAGGCACCGCCACAGAAATCAGCCGAATTATATTTGAAGATCCCGACAATGCCGAAGCATACTATAATCGGGGAAACGCCCGGAGCAGTTGCGATGATTATGAAGGAGCAGTAAAGGACTACACCATGGCCATCAATTTAGGCCTGCGGTTCCGCGAAGCCATAGCAGCCTACGGAAACCGGGGAATCTCAAAAATGAGGAGTGGCGACCTTGACGGTGCCATCGACGATTTCAGTGAAATCATAGCTCGAAAACCCTCCAACAAGCGGCTTTTAAGTGCGGCATATCAAAACAGAGCTTTAGTGAAAGAACAAAAAGGTGACAGCGAAGGGGCCAGAGGCGACAGAAAAATAGCTCTTGTGTTATCACCGGATATCAGCAAACAATAACCAAACAAGGAGAATAGAATAATGGGAATGTCATGTAACCAATGTCAGGAAAGCATCCGAGGTACAGGCTGCACAGCACGAGGCGTATGCGGCAAGGACGAAATGACCGCTCAGCTACAGGATGTACTCGTTTATGCAACCGAAGGACTCGCACTCTCAGCAGAAAAACAGCAGGGAAGCGTTTCAAGAAAAGTCGGGCAGCTTATCAGCCATTCACTCTTCGTAACAGTCACCAATACCAACTTCGACGAAGATGCCATAGTCCTGCAAATTCGCAAAACCCTGGCCATGCGTGATGAACTCAACGAAACCTTGAGTCACCTTCCACACCACGACGCAGCAAACTGGACAGGCAGTTCAAAAGAAGATTTCCTTCAAAAAGCATTAACCGTCAGCATCGAAAGCCTCAGCGAAAACGAAGACCTTCGCTCCCTCAAAAGCCTGGTACTCTATGGCTTAAAAGGGCTGGCCGCCTATACCGACCATGCCGCAGTCCTCGACTATCATGATGACGACATTTATGCGTTTTACACAAAAGCCCTTTCAGCACTCACCAAAGACCTTTCAGTCGACGAACTCACCACACTGGTGCTCGAAACCGGAGGAGTGGCAGTCAAGGCAATGGCCCTGCTCGATACAGCAAACACAAAAACCTATGGCAATCCCGAAATTACCACAGTAAAAACCGGCGTAGGCAACAACCCCGGCATCCTTATTTCAGGTCACGACCTCCGCGACATGGAAGACCTTCTCAAACAGACAGCCGGAACTGGAATCGATGTCTACACCCATTGCGAAATGCTGCCCGCACACTACTATCCGGCATTTAAAAAATACCCCCATTTCGTCGGAAACTATGGCGGCGCCTGGTGGTCACAAGACAAAGAGTTCGACTCTTTCAACGGCCCCATACTCATGACCACAAACTGCATTGTGCCGGTTCGCGAATCCTACCGTCACCGTATGTTCACTACCGGCATGGCAGGCTATCCAGGTCTCAAGCACATCCCGGCTCGATTCGAAGAAGGGCAGAAAGATTTTTCAATGCTCATCAAACTGGCTAAAACCTGTCCACCGCCAAAAGAGCTCGAAAATGGTACAATCGTCGGCGGGTTTGCACATCATCAGGTACTCGCTCTCGCAGACAAAGTCGTCGCCGCTGTCAAGTCCGGTGCCATCAAGCGCTTCATCGTCATGGCAGGCTGCGATGGCCGCCATCCATCCCGCAACTACTACACCGACGTCGCAGCCGCACTGCCCGACAACACCATCATTCTCACCGCAGGGTGCGCTAAATATCGCTACAACAAGCTCGAACTCGGCGATATCGGAGGCATTCCCCGCGTACTCGATGCAGGCCAGTGCAACGACTCATACTCCCTAGCCGTCATTGCCCTCAAACTCAAGGAAGTCTTTGCACTTGAAGACATAAACGATCTTCCGATCTCTTTCGACATTGCCTGGTACGAGCAGAAAGCAGTTACCGTACTGCTTGCCCTCCTCTACCTCGGCATCAAAGGCATTCGCCTCGGACCAACCCTGCCCGAGTTCCTGACACCGAATGTAGCCGCCGTACTGGTCGAAAAA
>SESF01004061.1_pt1 | contig 11030 bp, 10 predicted proteins | sample 3171521 | NCBI WGS metagenome assembly SESF01 (sample SAMN10866945, study PRJNA518727) | freshwater metagenome | biome: subpolar coniferous forest; feature: holomictic lake; material: water; isolation source: holomictic Lake 227, 6 m and 8 m depth | place: Canada: near Kenora, Ontario | collected...
GTGTCAACCGGATAGGCATGTCGCATTGGTTGACGTCAACAACATGTTCGTGTCGTGCGAACGCGTGTTCAATCCTGCTCTTGAGAAGTTTCCGGTCCTTGTCCTTAGTTCGAACGACGGCTGTGCAATAGCTCGCAGCAATGAGGTCAAGGCACTTGGTGTGAAGATGGGTGACCCGTACTTCAAAATTTCCCGCCTGTGCGAAGAGAATGACGTGGTCGTCTTATCGACAAACTTCTCTTTGTACTGCGACATGTCCATGCGCTTTATCACCGCCCTGGCAGAGAGCGCGCCCGCTGTCGAGCAATACTCAATCGATGAGTGCTTTGTCGACGTGTCTGGAATCGTCGGCGATTTGACCGAGTGGTGCCGCAGTCTGAAGCAGACGGTCAAGCAGTGGACCGGCCTGCCGTGCTCTCTGGGGGTCGGAGGCACCAAGACGCTGGCGAAGTTGGCCAACCGACTCGCGAAGAAGGCGTCGGCGGCCGATGGTGTCATCGACCTCGTCAGCCATCCACCCTGGATAGCTCGCGCCCTGGAGAAGACACCGGTCAGGGATGTGTGGGGCATAGGCAAGGCGTCGGCGGAGAAACTGCTGGCGCTGGGTGTTCATGACGCGCTGGCGCTGACGAAGCTGGACGATGCGAAGGTCCGCCGACTGCTCGGCATCGGTGGCCTGCGGACAGTTCAGGAACTGCGCGGCACGCCGTGCCATACGCTCGAAACCGTTCCAGACGACCGGCAGTCCGCGATGGTCTCCAGATCCTTCGGGACGCCGACCAACGCCATCGAAGACGTCCGGGACGCGATCACCTTGTTCGCCGGGAGGGCTTCCGAGAAGCTACGCTCGGAGGGATTGGTGGCCGGTATGCTGACGGCCTTCGCCGAGACGAACCGATTCCGTAAAGACCTGCCTCAGCGTCACCTCTCGGCATCGGTGAGGCTCCAACCGCCGTCCTCAGACGGGCAAAGATTGGTCAGGGCGGCACTACGGGCACTGGAAAGCGGGTGGGCGGACGGCCCCTGGCTTTACGTGAAGGCCGGCGTCATGGTGACAGACATCGTCCGGGCCGACGCTGTTCCATCCGACTTGTTCTCGGCGCCGGAACCGCCCAGCGCGCTCATGACGGCCGTGGACACGTTGAACCGGCGGTTCGGCCGGGAAACAGTATCATTGGGCATTCATCCGAAAGAGGCCTCATGGCGGTCTCGGGCGGAGCGGTTGAGCCCGGATTACACGGGCCGCTGGTCCGATATTCCCGTCGCTGTCGCCCGGGCGGACTGAATGCCGGCGCCACCGGGCGTTATAGCCAAATTGGCCGAAATGGCTATAACTGCTGCCGCCGTCGAAATTCCTGTCGTCCTAGGCCAGGATGCGTTCCAGCCGCCACACTCGCGCCCAATACGCAGTATCCGAGCGAGAAGCGCGTCGTAAAGAACTCAATATGTGGTAATAAACTGATGCATTGACAGCATGCGCTGGAGGCTCCGATGGCATTCCCGGGCAGCGAACCAAGCGGGACAGTTCTGCACGGTGCCGCTCAGCGAGGTGAGACGTCCCACGTCATGCGAATGATTGCCGCCGGGCACGATGTTAACGCCATCGACGGTTCGGGGCACTGTGATGTTTAATGTCATTCATCCGGACGAGACGGTAATCCGTCACGCCTTCGTGCGGCGCGGGCGCGGCGAGCGTGGCAGCGCCCGGGTGGGCGGTTGAGCCATGGTTGTTGCTACCGACCGCCAGATTGTCGAGCGTCTGATCATTCCTGCAATGATGCAGGCGGTAATTCTCCAACTGCAACAGACGATGGGCAAGGAGGCCGACCTCTTCGACCCGGTCAACGCCCTGCTGTCCGAGGCGCTCAGGGAACCGGTCACCACCATCGACCCGGGTAGGGTCGCCAAACTGCTTCGTCGCTCCAAGCGCCTCTGCACTCAGGCGGTGGCGGGGTTGACCGGCAAGGTCATCGGCGTTCAATACCTCGCCGTCGCGCGTCTGACGGCTGATTTGGCCGAGCGCGACATCATCGTGGTCGGTGCGGAGTCGCCGTTTGCCAAGGCTTGGGACTTGATGGCCGAAGTGATGGAACTCAACTGGGAGGGGCTGGAAGCGTTTGACGGTGAAGCGACCGGTGTCGCTCGTGACCTCCGCCGGCTCCTGGAGAACGAAGGTTTCTACCGCGGGTGATCGAGAGACACTGTGTCTGGAACGCGTCTCCGAATTTCACAGGGACTCATTTTGTGAATTGGAATGCATTTCACAGTGATTCCATTTGTGAAATTCAGGCTGGGTAGCCAAGCGGGCGGCGTGGCTGCGCCAGCTTGATGAGATGACGCTCGGCGCTCCGCAATATCGGTAAGAGAACGGCCTTGGCGCGTGGGTGGCTCTGTAGGCATCGCCGTCCGGGCTGGTCGCTTCGTTGTCCCTTGCATCGCCCACGGCGAGACTCAGGCTGAGCGCAATGCCAGGACTGGGGAGGAGAAGATGAGCAAGTTGTTTGACGCTGCGGCCAGCGGGGACTTGGATGAGGTAAAGCGACTGATTGCAAAGGGCGCCGACGTGAATGCCATAAGCAAGGGCGGCGGCACCCTTCTGCACTGGGCCGCCGACGGAGGGCATGTAGAGATCGCCATGTTCTTGATCGCCAAGGGCGCCGACGTGAATGCCGGAAACAAGGTCAGCGGCACTCCTCTGCACTGTGCAGCTGCGAGTGGACATATCACTGTCGCCAAGTTTTTAGTCACCAATGGTGCCGACGTAAATGCTGTGAACCATTTTGGTTCTACCCCGCTGCACTCGGCCGCTTGGCAGGGCCACGCCGAATTCACCGAGTTCCTGGTCGCCGAGGACGCCGACGAGAATGCCGTGAACCAGGATGGCATCACCCCTCTGCAATATGCAGCCCTCAGAGGCCATACAGCCATCGTCGATTTCCTGAGGCATCCGAAAGCGGCCCAGCCCAAGACCGATGACCGCCGAGATGCCGTTCTGGCGCTCCTTGCTGAGGACGACACCCTACGCAGCCGCTTGGGCATCAAAGCCGACCTCGAGTTTGGCCCTGAATTCGATGTTGAGCGCCTGCTTCGCTGTGCGGTCAAGAAACGGGCGTCGGCCGATCCGACCCTCGAGGCCGATGTCGAGGTCGGAATCCAGTTTCACATGCAGGCGGTCAAATTGATCGACGAACCTCCTGAGCCGAAATTCCAACCTTCGACGCCGAAATGACCCGAGAGCCGACCACGCCCGCGCCAAAGATGTGAGAAACGGATGGCGAGAGCTGATGATCGGACGGATACGAGTGCTTCGTCATTTCCGTCCCCATAGTCGACTGCTGGGAATATGCGCCCGCGTCGCTTGACGTCATCAGGCGCCGGATCGAAGCCATGCCAGTGCTCGTCGGCGACAGTCGAGAGGCGGATGCTGTTGGTTGGCGTAAAGACGTATGGTGACTTCGCAATCCTGGCAGGTCAGTGGCTGATAAAGCACTGTGATCATCCCCACGCCATCCGCATCCTCGCCAGGGCCTGGATACGTATCCTCTGGAGAGCCTGGGTCAGCGAAACAATGTACGATCCGAAGTTGCACGTCGCCGCAGCAAAGCTCAACCCGCCTCTCGCTGCTTGACACAGGGTGTCTCATCGGCCGGCTACCACATCCTGGTGGCTTGGCTGTTCTCCCCTCCAGCTTGCCCATCAACTATGCCAACCCCGAAGCTCTCCTGCCAGTTTCATGCAGGGCGGGTCGGCCGCACGGCCGGTGCCAAACTCAGCAGTATCTGGTAGGATTCCCCGCCCCGTCATTTGACATCTCATTCGAGCAGGCCGATGCCTATGCAGTCGATCCTTGCCGATCAGGTTGTGAGCGACGAGGCGTTCAGCCTTGCAGATACCAAAGGCGGAAACAGTCATGAAAATGCTCGAGGCGATGTTCTCGGCCCGATATTTCGTGTTCCTGCTTGCCGTCGGCGGTGGGGCGATGCTGGCGGTGTTCGCCGTCATCGGCGGCGGCTTGACTTGGGCATTGGCGGTGGCCCTGGCGCTCACGGCGCTGGGGGTCCACGACATTGTCCAAACCCGTCACAGTCTTCTGCGCAACTACCCGATCGTCGGCCATGTCCGCTTCATTCTTGAAGAGCTGCGAGGGGTGGTTCGGCAGTATTTTCTGGAAGGGGACGACGAAAATGTTCCCTTCAGCCGCAACAATCGGTCCGTGGTCTATCAGCGGGCCAAGGAGGAACTCGACAAACGGCCGTTCGGAACGAAGCTCGACGTCTACGCCCCGGCCTTCGAATGGCTGAATCACTCCATCGTCCCGAAGCTGCCGGCCCCTCAACCGGACAGGGTCATGGTTGGGGGGGCTGACTGCTCATGTCCCTATTCCGCCTCACGGCTCAATATCTCGGCGATGAGTTTCGGTGCGCTCGGCGCCAACGCCATCCGTGCGCTCAATCGCGGTGCCCGCATGGGAGGATTTGCCCACGACACCGGTGAGGGCGGTTGCAGTGTCCATCACCTCGAGGAAGGCGGGGACCTCATCTGGGAAATCGGCAGCGGCTATTTCGGTTGCCGCGCGCCGGACGGACGCTTCTCCCCGGAACGCTTTGCCGAACGCGCCGCCCTGGAACAGATCCGCATGGTCGAGATCAAGCTGTCCCAGGGCGCCAAACCCGGACACGGCGGCGTGTTGCTCGGGGCGAAGGTCACATCCGAAATCGCGGCGGCGCGCGGGGTGCCTGTGGGGGTGGACTGCATCTCGCCGCCCGCTCACTCGGCCTTCGGGACGCCGCTGGAGCTGATGCGGTTCATTGGCGAACTGCGCGCGCTCTCGGGAGGCAAGCCGGTCGGTTTCAAGCTCTGCATCGGACTGGAATGGGAGTTCATCGCTCTCGGCAAGGCAATGCTTGAATCGGGCATTCGTCCCGACTTCATCGTGGTCGACGGCGGCGAAGGCGGCACCGGGGCCGCGCCACCCGAGTTCATGGACCATGTGGGCATGCCGCTGCGCGACGGCCTGCTGTTTGCGCACAACGCCCTGGTCGGGATGAATCTGCGAAAAGACATACGGCTTGCGGCCAGCGGCAGAATAGCGTCCGCCTTCGATATCGCCCGGGCCATCGTGCTCGGCGCGGACTGGTGCAATTCTGGTCGCGGGTTCATGTTCGCCGTTGGCTGCATTCAGGCGCAGAACTGCCATACCGGCCTCTGTCCGGTCGGCGTGGCGACCCAGGACCCGGCCCGCCAGCGGGCGCTGGTGATCGCCGACAAGGCTGAACGGGTCTTCCACCTCCACCGGGGCACGCTCGGCACCCTCGGCGAACTGGTGGCCGCGGTCGGACTGGACCATCCCGGACAACTGCGACCCCATCATTTCTCCCGGCGGGTCGGTCCCGACCGGGTGGAAACCTATGACCGTCTCTATAAGTTCCTTGAGCCCGGCGAGTTGCTGGCCGGCACCGACGATCCCCTGTTCAGGACCGCCTGGTCCACCGCCAGGGCCGACAGCTTTGCGCCAGTTCAGACATGAACGGCATGGGCACCACCATGCCTCGTACCAATAAACGGAGAATGACAGCGATGGATAATGAAACACCCGTCTGGCTCATCACGGGTTGCTCCACCGGGCTGGGACGCGACATGGCCCGTGCCGTCCTTCGTCACGGACGGCGTCTGGTCGCCACGGCGCGCCGTCCCGAAACTCTTGCGGAATTCGCCCACCGCGACGACGTTCTCGTTGCCGCGCTGGATGTTACCGATCCGGCGATGATCACCGATGTGGTGCGTCAAGCCGAAGCCCAATTCGGCGCCGTCGACGTTCTGGTCAACAACGCGGGATATGGCTACTTGTCGGCTGTCGAGGAGGGTGAGGACGCCGAAATTCGCGCCATGTTCGAGACCAACGTCTTCGGTCTCGCGGCCATGACAAGGGCGGTCCTGCCCGGTATGCGTGCCCGCCGACGCGGACACATCGTCAACATCTCATCCATGGGCGGCCTGATCGGGTTCCCCGGCATCGGCTATTACAACGCCACCAAGTTCGCGGTGGAGGGGCTGTCGGAAGCGCTGGCAAAGGAAGCCGAACCGCTCGGCATCAAGGTGACGGTGGTCGAACCGGGGCCGTTCCGTACCGACTGGGCGGGACGCTCGCTGCGGACCCCGGCGGTGGCCATCGAGGACTATGCCGCCACCGCCGGCGCCCGGCGGGCGGCCATCCAGGGCTACAGCGGCAAGCAACCCGGCGATCCGGCACGCGCCGCCGAGGCCATCATCCAGGCCGTGCAGTCGCCGGAGCCGCCATTGCACCTGGTGCTCGGCCGCCCCGCCTACGAGCAGGTGTCGGCGAAGCTGCGGGAGTTCCAAGGCGAGGTGGAGACGTGGCGGGAGGTTTCGCTCGGCGCGGATTATCCTCTATGACGGATTGCCGGAAGTTCCGGAAACGAGTGCAATAAAATGAGTGAACCCGGGCAACCGCCTGTCCTGCTGTGGTTTCGGAGTGACCTGAGGCTGGCTGACAATCCGGCCCTGACGGCGGCGGCCATGTCGGGGCGCCCGGTCATTCCGGTCTTCATCCATGACGACCCGTCCGACCTCGGCGGGGCGTCCCGATGGTGGCTTCACCAAAGTCTCGTGGCGCTGTCGCGGGATATCGGCACGCTCGGATCGTCGCTGGTCGTGCGTCGGGGAGATGCGCCGACGGTTCTGGCAGCGCTCGGTAAGGAAACCGGAGCCGCCACGCTCCATTTCAACCGCGTACCGCGCCCCCGCGAGGCCCGCCAGGAAGAACTGATTGCCGGACTGCTCGGAAGCCGCGGCATTGCCGTTCACGGCCACGACTCGGCCCTTCTCTTCGAGCCGCGCACGGTCAGGACGCAGGCCGGAGGCAATTTCAAGGTCTTCACCGCCTTCTGGAAGACCTGCATGGCCATGCCGGAACCCTCGCGGCCGCTGCCGGCCCCGAAGATGCTTAGCCGATGGCGGCAATCCGTTCCGAGCATCGGAAAGAGCAGCTGGGGTTGTTGCCGACGGGTGTCGATTGGGCCGACGGGCTTCGAGCCGTCTGGACACCGGGCGAACTTGGCGCCCAAGGTCGCCTGACCGATTTCCTCGCGGATGGCGTCATCGAGAGCTACGACAGCGACAGGGACCGTCCGGATCGCGAGGGAACGTCACGCCTCGCACCCCATCTTACGTTCGGAGAAATCAGCGTACGGGCGGTATGGCATGCCGTCAGAACGATGTCCGCGCCGGGAAACGGTGTGACGCGGTTCCTGACCGAATTGGGCTGGCGCGAGTTCTGCCACGACCTGCTGCTCCATCATCCCGACATGGCGGAACGTCCGCTGCGACCGGAATTCGAAACCTTTCCATGGAGGTGCGATCCTGCGGCATTCCGGGCGTGGTGTAAGGGGCGCACCGGCTATCCCATCGTCGATGCCGGCATGCGTCAACTCTGGCAGACCGGCTGGATGCACAACCGGGTGCGGATGATCACGGCATCGTTTCTGGTCAAGCATCTGCTCTGTCCCTGGCAGGATGGCGAGCGCTGGTTCCGGGATACCCTCGTCGATGCCGACGTCGCCAACAACGCGGCGGGCTGGCAGTGGGTCGCAGGATGCGGTGCCGATGCCGCGCCGTTCTTCCGGATTTTCAATCCGGTCTTGCAAGGCGAGCGTTTTGACCGCGATGGGGCCTATGTGAAACGGTACGTGCCCGAGTTGGCCAACTTACCACCGCAGTGGATACACAAGCCATGGACCGCCCCACCGTCGGCGCTTGCGGCGGCCCGGCTTCAATTGGGGGCCGACTATCCGTTGCCGATTGTCGACCATGCTCGGGCACGGGCACTGGCCCTGTCTGCATTCAAGGCGATATCAAGGTCGTAGAGGTGGATTACGGCTGGTCCACAGCGGTTTCCATGCGAGGAGTCACGCCATCCGGGGCTTGGAAGAACGGTTGGGGCTGCGGCTGCTGACCAGAACCACCCGAAGCGTGGCGCCGACCGAGGCGGGGGAGCGCCTGCTCGGCACCGTGGGACCGAAGTTCGACGAGATCGACGCCCAGTTGGCGGCGCTGGGCGACCTGCGCGACAAACCGGCGGGGAACATCCGCATCGTCAGCGGCGAGCACGCGGCCGACACCATCCTGTGGCAGACACTGGCCAAGGTGCTGCCGGTCTATCCCGACATCACCGTCGAGGTCACCATCGATTACGGCCTGACCGACATCGTCGCCGAGCGCTATGACGCCGGCATCCGCTTTGGCGAACAGGTGGAGAAGGACATGATTGCCCTGCGCATTGGCCCGGATATGCGCATGGCCGTGGTCGGCACCCCGGGCCATTTCGCGAGGCAGGCCCGGCCGATGACACCGCAGGACCTGACCGGCCATGACTGCATCAACATGCGACTGCCGACCTATGGCGGGTTCTACGCCTGGGAGTTTGAAAAGGATGGCCGTGAATTGAATGTCCGGGTCAATGGGCGCGTGGCGTTCAACACCATCCCGCAAATCCTCAAGGCCGCCCTGGCTGGCTTTGGTTTGGCCTACCTGCCGGAAGACCTCGTGCTACCGCATTTGATTGAGGGGCGGCTTATTCGCGTGCTGGAAGACTGGTGCCCGCCCTTTTCCGGCTACCACCTTTACTATACCAGTCGCCACCAGCCGACACCGGCGTTCACGGTGCTGGTCGATGCGCTGCGGTATCGCGGTGGTTCCAAGCAGAAGCCGCCCTGAGAAAGTGGGATAGGCGGTTCGCGTCAGCGCCCAACAAGGGCGGCAACAACCCTCTGCACTGGGCGGCTGAGTCCGGTCATGCCGCCATCGTCGAGTTCCTGGCGTCCGTCCAAAACCGCGAATCTTGCTTCGTTGTCCCTTGCATCGGCCGGGGCGAGCTTCAGGCCAGGCACAACGCCAGGACTGGGGAGGAAAAGAAGAAGATGCAGAAGTACGCCGAATACGCACCGAACGCGGTCGACAGACCTGGACTCTCCCTGCCAGACCGCCAGGACTGGCTGGTCGTCCCGACAGGCCGCAACCGCGACAGCGACCTCGCCACCAACAGCAACTTCGACGCCGCGCTCAAGCTGCTCGGCGGCGAGGGGGACGACGTCGAAGTCCATAGGTTCCGTCACTACATGTGCGGCTGGCTCGAAATCGTCCTGGTCCGCCCAGAAACCGTGGCGGCGTCCGTCGCCGAGGACATCGAATCTCGGCTCGAACGCTATCCGCTCCTCAACGAGGACGATGTCGGCGAACGCGAGCACGACGCCTATGTCGAGAACTGGAAGAGCTGGGGTGCCTACGACTTCGTCCGATGCCTGCTGAAACGCTTCCCTGACCTCTCGGAAGACGAGGCCAACACCCTCGACGACGCCGATCCCGAAGTTCTCCGCGAGTTCTTCCAGGACTCCAACTCAGACGGCGACTGGCAGGAAGACGGCAGCCCCAACGTCAGAAAGTCGGCGGAGCGGGTGGAGCGCACCGATCTGGAGCACTTCATCTCGACCCTCATGATGACACAGGACGCCGACGTCCCCATGGGACCCGCGCCGTGACAGACTCCGACAGCCGACAGACGATGCTCGAGGCGGCCGAGGCGGGACTGGTGGACGACATCGTCCGGCCGTCGAGGCGCTCATTGAGATGGGCGCCGACGTCGATGCCAGACTGCCGAATCTAGCCACGGCTCTCCACTGGGCAGCCGCCCAGGGGCTGGACGCAACGAGCCAATATGCGTTTCCAAATCGACGGCGCCAAGGTGTCCAAGGCGCTGTCGAAGGCGATCCGCCGAACCTTCGGTAAGGACACCTGTTTGCAACAGCGGCCGGGCCTGAGAAAGAGGGATAGGCCGTCCGCGCCATCACCCCAGCCTATCCAGCAGAGGCATCGCTCCGAGTTTCCAACTGTTTGAACGCCCATTCCGCCGCTGCTTCCAGAACATCGCCGTGGCAGGGTTTCGGCTTGCAGATACAGACGAGTTGGCGGCTATGGAGTTCGGCCAATTCCTCCAGGGAAATCTCGCCGCTCTTGATCTGGTCCCAAAGCCAACCCCGGTAAAGAGCAATGACGGTATCGCGGTCGCCATCCCGGCCCAGGACGAACAGATTGCCCCATTTGCTTGGACGCGTGATGGTGACCGCGTCCTCGTCGAGATATTCCCTTTCCGTGCGTCCGTTCATCACCGGCATGGGCCTGCTCTGGAAGGGGGCGCCTCCAACCCGCCGCGACCACAAAGCCGATTGCCGGCGGGCGGGGGAGCATCAACCCGGCAAGCATAGCAGAAACAGTCTCCTGGCCGTAGCGGATGGGGCGAGGTCGATGGGGGGCGGTCCGGCTACCATTCGTGAACGGTGCCGTGGCTCGCGCTCTTGCGGGATGACATCGCTGTCACCAGATTTTTACGAGGCCGGTGATGGCTCCGGCGGCGATGCCCATTGGGATCGCCTCATCATAGGTCACCTGTCGCTCAATGGAGGACAGCATGTACGCCTACACGATGCTTGACCATGCCGCGTTGAAGCAGGCTCGACTTCGTACAAACGTCATGACCGTGGCGATCTTCGCCGGCATGCTTTTTATCCTTTGGCTCTGCGCATATATTGTGGTCGGCGACGATGCCCTGGTGGTGGCGGCCGCCGGGGCTGTCGTGATGATTCTGATGTCAGCCAACCCCACGGCGGGGTTGGTCATGCGGTTGGCGCGGGCAGTCCCGATTTCCCCCCAAGAGGCCCCCGACCTCTATTCCGACTTGGCAGAATTGTCGCGCCGTGCGGGTCTGAGCGCCTGTCCGCGGCTGTGGTGGCAGGGAACTCCAGGCATCAACGCATTTGCCGCCGGCCATGGTGACGGTGCCGGTATCGCAGTCTCGGACGGCGCCTTCCGAACCTTGTCGCGGCAGGAGTTGGTCGGAGTGCTCGCCCACGAGGTCGCGCACATTGCTGCCGGCGACACCCGCCTCATGACCGTCGGCATCGTCGTCCTCAGGGTGACCCAGGTTTTCGCGATGCTCGGCTTGCTGCTGTCCTTCTTGC
>SESF01006948.1_pt1 | contig 11028 bp, 11 predicted proteins | sample 3171521 | NCBI WGS metagenome assembly SESF01 (sample SAMN10866945, study PRJNA518727) | freshwater metagenome | biome: subpolar coniferous forest; feature: holomictic lake; material: water; isolation source: holomictic Lake 227, 6 m and 8 m depth | place: Canada: near Kenora, Ontario | collected...
GATTTCCAGCAAACCGCGAGCAATCAAGGCTTCGGTTACCGCCACTCCGAGTACGCCGGCAAGATGACCATAACACCTGCGGGCAAACCGCAATTTTCGATCAAACGTCACCCGCCGGCACCCAGGAACGAAGTCTCAATGCAAACCACGCTCCTTGACGAAGGCCACGTAAAGCGCGTCGACGCCTTGGATATGGTCGACCAGCCAAGTCTTCAGGAAACTCATCAGTTCCATGCTCAAGGTCGCCGTGGCGCCTCCATGATATTTTCTTTGAATTTCCAATACTTTTTTGCCTAAGGCCTCGTGCTCGCGCTTGTGCGCTTCGTATCCGGGAAAGCCCAAAACCTTGAGCTGATACTCTTCATGAGCAAAGTGGGTTTGCGTGTATTCGATCAGTTCATCAAGCACGCTTCCCAGCATCTGCCGCCCGCGGCCGCTTTGTATCGCGTCAAACAGATCGTTGATGAGAGTGATCAGTTTTTTGTGTTCGTTGTCGAATTGAGCCACGCCGACACTCAAACTTTGCGTCCACACCATCAGGGGCATCGTCCGGCTCCTTTTGTCAGGCCATTACGGAAATGGATAGTCCCCCGCAGAACGCTCCGCCGCCTTGATCCTGGTCAATGGCCGATCGGAAGCGAAAATTCGGCGCAAGGAAAAAAATTAAACCGAGGGAGCGAGCTTGACTATTATCAAGGATAAAGCCGGCTCACTCAACCTAAATCCTGTCATGCCGGTTGGGAAGCAACCAGGGCGCCGCGGCCGGCCGGCGACCGGCATATTTCGAATGCGCAGGGTTTTATGGAAAGCTCCTGTAACCGAGAGCCCTTCATCCGATGGAATGATGCCCGGCATTTTCAGTTGCTGGCGCAGGGTGTGCTGCTGGTCGGAATCGCGAGCCGGCTCGATTTCGGCCCCTCGCCCTCCGCCTGTCTGCTGCTGACAGCCGGAGCCCTGATAACGCAGATCGCCGGTTCCTGTTTTTACCGGCTGCCGCGCCTGGATTTGCGCAGTGCCTTGGTGACCGGCCTGTCCTTGACGCTGTTGCTTCGGGCCGATGTCTGGTGGGTGTATCCGCTGGCCGGCGCCCTGGCCATCGCCTCGAAATTCGTGATCCGCATGCGTGGCCGGCACCTCTACAACCCTTCGAATTTCGCCATCGTAACCCTTCTGTTGCTTTCGGACCATGTCTGGATCTCGCCGGGGCAATGGGGCGACTCGCTGTGGATTCTGGCTCTGCTGACCTTGCTGAGCTGCCAGGTGCTGCAAAAGGTAGGTCGTCTCGATATCGCACTGTTTTTTCTGGCCGGTCATGCCTTCCTGCTGTCGGGACGGACCCTGTGGCTGCAAGACCCCTGGGCGATCCCGTTTCATCAGTTGCAAAATGGCAATCTGCTTCTGTTCAGTTTTTTCATGATCACGGACCCCAAAACCACGCCCGCCGGTCGCTCCGGACGCCTGCTCTATGCCCTGATCGTTGCCGCGCTCTCATACTGGCTGGCCTTTTTTGAGGGCGTATACCCGGCGTTACTGTACGGCTTGGCGCTTCTGTCACCGACCGTACCGCTGCTCGATTACTGGTTCCCGCCGGGGTCGGGTTTCATCCGGACACGGCCGGTGCTTCAGCATGCCGGTTGACCGGAGCGCCATGCCCCGGATTTTGGCGGCCTTGCTGGCCGGTTTCGGGTTGGCACTGATTCCGCTTGCGCCAATGGCCTCCGCCGCGGACGAGCCCGCCGCGCGCGTCACCAGGATCGTGCTGGCCAGGGAAGCCGGCCGCACGGTGCTGACCCTGTATCCGGACGAACACGGGCAAAACAGGGACGGTGTCTTGCTGCTGCCGATTCCGGGCGAGATTGAAGCAAGCTCCGGTGAAAGCGTGGACGGCGCCGCGATCGACCGGCTGGATGTAGCCACCATGCCCCGGCCGGTGGCGGAGGGCACCTGTACTCCGCCACCGGAAAGCGCCCCCGCTCTCGCGCCCGATGTCTCCGGCGACGGCCGGGGCCCCGACAGTTATTACGACATCAAAATATTTTCGCCTGCCGATACCGGAATGATCGAGCGTTCCTTGGTTGAGCGCCATGTTGTTCTGTCCCCGGCCAGCCGCACCACACTGGCCGGTTACCAAAAGCAGCGGATGAACTTCGTTCTGGTTGGAAGGGTTGCGAACCGATTGCCGGTTCGGCCGTCTTCACCGCCCCCGGCGCTCCGGATTGTTTACAAATCGAAAAATTTTATGCTGCCGATTCGGCTCAACGGCAACGACAGGCCGCAAGAGTGGCTGATCTTTGCGCTGACCCGCCATGGCCGGGTCGAAGCCGCCAATTATCTGACCGTGAAAATACAAGGCGATCTTGAACTGTCACCGTTGACGCTTCATGATTTTGCGAAATTCCATCAGTCCCTGTTCGACCGGGCCAGTCACCACGGCCGATCTCGCGCGATTGTTCTGGAATTCGCCGGAAGCCTTTCAGACTGCCCGCACTACTTTTCACAGCCTTTGACCGCCGGCACGCTCGGTTATTTATCAGCCGCCGGGCAGCCTTCCGGAAACGGAGCGGAACCCGACATTTTTGTGACGCGCCTGCATATCCGGTATGAGCGCAGGTATTTTCCTGAAGATCTGCTGTTCAACGAGACGCGCGATCGCGCTCCTTTCGTCGCCCGCTATCCCGTGCGCCAACCGCTTGGCGACCGCGCCGGATGCCGGGGAGAGCGCCCGGCCCGGTCCGCGGACGCCCTTGAGGACACACCCCTGTATTACGAACTGCTGTTCGGCGGGCGATAATATCCTCGTCAGTGAGTCATCATGACAAATATCAAGTCCGCGCTCGCGGATCGCCGCTACACTCCCGGCAAGCAGGTTACCGATAGCTTGAGACTGGAATCGACATGACGGACCGAACCGCCCCCGCTCTGCTGCCTGCGGATATGGCCCGAAACAAGCGGTCCTGGCGCTGTTCCCCGGTTGATTGCGGCGGCTTTTCCTCCCTCCTGAAAATGGCGGCGAGCACCGGCCTGACCGAACAGGCCGAATTGTTCACCGCCGGACAAAAGGGCGACATGCTGCCTCTGGTCCTCAGCGGCTGTGTCGGCCTGCTGATGTCCGACGATCGCGGGCGGAAAACCCTGGTCAAGATCGTCGGCCCCGGACAATTCGTCGGACAGAATCTGGTTCTGACCGATGATTCCGGATGCTTTTCGGCGCGCGCCTTGACAGCGGCTCGGGTTACAGGGATTTCGAAGGACGAGATCCGGCACGCCCTCGACACCAATTCCTGTTTCCGCCGCTTTTTTGTCGGCACGATGTCCGAAGGCTTGCGCGAATCCGTAACCCTGTTTTCCCGGCTGAAACTAATGAGCGCCCCCCAGCGATTGGGGGCTCACCTGCTCAGCATCGTCGGCTGTAACCACGGCCCCGCCCGCCTGCATATATCGGTAGAGCGGCAGGCTTTGGCCGAGATGCTGGGAATGCAGCCCGAAAGTTTGTCGCGCGCCTTCCTTAAACTTGCCGAACTCGGAGTTTCCCGTTGGGAACGGAACGTGATAACCATTGACGAGGTCGAGCGCCTGGCGGCTTTCTGCGAGGCGGCGTCGGCTCTTTCGCCCATATCCGGTCAGGCCGCCGAGGAGGGCGAGCCCTGGAAAATGCCGCGCCGGGGCTTCAGTTCCGATGCGCTTCACACCCTGATGCCTGATACCGCCTTGTTTTCGCTGTTACCGGAAGCGGAAACCAAGGCACTGCTCGCCAAGGCCCGGCTGGTCAGTTATGAGCACAAAACGACGCTGTTTCAGTCCGGCGGCCGGGCCGACCATTGCTTCGTGGTGATCGGCGGTCAGGTCCGTTTATTCGTCACCAAGGCCGACGGGCGGGAAACCACCATCAACCTGATCCAGACCGGAGAAAGCTTCGCCGAGGCCGCCCTCCTCGGCTCCGGGTGCTATCCGGTCAACGCGGAAGTCCAGCCCGGAACCCGGCTGCTTCACATCCCGAAAGAGGCGCTCCTCAACCGGATACTGGCCACCTCGACGCTCACCCTGCCACTGCTGGAAAAGCTTGCCCGGCGGCAACGGCAACTCTTCGAGTCGATCATGGAGTTCAAGACCTGCACCCCGACGGAGCGGCTGGTTCTTGAATTGCTGAAACTGACCGATGTCGAAAGCGGCGCCGCCACCGTCAGTCTGAAAATGCCGAAAGCGGCTCTCGCGTCCCACCTCGGCGTCGCGCCCGAAAGCCTGTCCAGGATATTTTCAAGGCTTAAACCGTTAGGGATCAAAACCAGTCCGACTTCCAAAGTTTATATCTCCGAGGTCGCTGCGCTCAGGGGCTATTCCAAACAAACCGTCGCCTGACCGGAATCCGGTTTCTCAGGACGCGAACGGCCCACTGATCAGGGCCAGCCAGCGCATCAAATGATTGACCCTGTATCCGGCCTCCTCGGAAAACTCGATTTCCTTCGGCGGCGGCGGCGGCAGAACCAGATGATTAAGCTCGGGCGTGTCCTCGACGACCGTGAAAGTAATGCCGTCGGGCGGAGTAATGTCCAGAATCTCGAAGGCTTCGGCGGGATTATCCAGCAGCCGGCGCTTGAAGTCCGGATCACCCCACGCCCGGATCATGATGCGATCGAACCCGGACAGCAGAATGGCCGCCCGCGGAACACCGCCGGCAACCTTCGCCAGCTGCTCGGCGACGGAGCCTCCTTCCGGCGGCGGCGGCGGCAAAACCAGGGAACAGGTCTCGGGGGTGTCAGCAATGACCTTGATCGTGACACCGGGCGGCGGTGTCACACCGACCAGCGCCATCGTTCCCACGGGATCACGCAAAAGCCGCTTCTTGAATCCTCGGTTGGCCCAAACCTTGGCGATAATCAGGTCGTAATCGGAGCAACGGTGAAACGAGGTCATGAGCTTATCTCTTGCAGAAAAACCGGCGTCAGCCACCGGTGATATTCATCAAACGATCGACGCCGATCGGAGCCCGACAGGCTGCGGTACCGAACATATGACCTTCCGGTTTGCGCAGGATCGCCGTGCGTAGCGCCGCCAGTAACGGCCGGTCATCGCCGGGATACGCATGCAGCAGCGGCCGCAGCTCTATCGCTTCTGTCCGCCCCAGGCACAGAGTCAGCGTCCCGGTGGCGGTCAGCCTCACTCTGTTGCAAGACTCGCAAAAACTCCCGGTTAGCGGCGTAATGAAACCGAGCCGGCGGCCGGTTTCCTTCACGACGACATAGCGGCTCGGTCCGCCGCTGAGATAGCCGGTCGGCTCCAAGGTCCAACGGCGTGCCAGCCGTTCGCGAACCTCGGACAGCGGCAGAAACTGATCCGCCCGGCTGAACCCGCCGGCGCCGTCGATGTCGCCTAGCGGCATCACCTCAATCAGCGTCAGGTCGAACCCCTGTTCGCCGCACCAGAGGATCAGACGGTCGAATTCGTCTTCGTTGACCCCTTTGAGCGCAACGCAGTTGATCTTGACCGCCAGACCCGCAGCTTTGGCGGCGGCCGTACCTTCCAGCACCCGATCAAGCCGGCCCCGGCGGGTAATGCGGTGAAACCGCTCGGGGTCGAGCGTGTCCAGGCTGACATTGACCCGACGAATGCCGCTGGCGAACAGGGCCTCGGCGTGGCGGGCCAGCCGGCTGCCGTTGGTGGTGAGCGCCAGTTCATCGAGCATGCCGTTCACCAGATACCGGCTCAGCGCCTCGACCAGGGTCATGGCACCGTTCCGCACCAAAGGCTCGCCACCGGTCAACCGCACCTTGCGTACGCCGAGCTTTATGAAGGCGGAACAAACACGTTCCAGCTCCTCCAGTGTGAGAACCTCGTCCTGGGGCACGAAGCTCATATCCTCGGACATACAATACACGCAGCGCAGGTCGCAGCGGTCGGTGACCGAAACCCGCAGATAGCGGATGGCGCGTCCGAACCCGTCAACCAGAGGCGAAGCGTCGATGGCGTCGGCCATGGGCCGGGTCTCCTATAGGCCGTAATGGCCGATGATGAATCGGGCCAGAGCTTCGGGGTCGTTGAGGTCGAGACGCGGCACTGGCAATCCTTCCACCGGCTCGTCGGATGCCACGGCAACGATGTGGGAGTCGTCGGGGCAGAGCAGAGGCTTGCCGTTGCTCCGGCGCCAGATTTCCAGCTTGGGATGGCTATCGCGTTTGAAGCCCTCGACCAGCACCAAATCTACCGGAGTCATCCGCGCCAGCAACTCGGCGAGGCTCGGTTCGGGTGCTTGATGCAGTTCGTGGATCAGCGCCCAGCGCTTGGAGGAGGCCACCAGCACCTCGGTCGCGCCGGCGCCACGATGGCGGTGGCTGTCCTTGCCGGGATGATCGATGTCGAAGCCGTGGTGGGCGTGCTTGACTGTCGATACCCTCAAGCCGCGCCCGGCCAGCAATGGCACGAGTTGGATCAGCACCGAGGTCTTGCCGCTGCCGCTCCAGCCGGCGAGTCCGAACACCTTCATGGCGGGCTTGTCCTTAACCTGATCGGGTGGAAGGAGCCGTCCTCCAGGCGTCGGAGGAGCACGTCGGAGGACGGCAGGTCAGCGGAGGTGGCACTTAGTCATTGAGTAGTCGCCATTTCAACGCCTGATATACGGGCGCGCCCCGCCAGTTCACCGATGAAGCGGTGCACCGCCAGCCGCCACGCCCGGTCATAAAGCTCGACCGAGATCCGGTCCCGGACCTGATCGAACGGCAGGACTTGTCCCGGATCGCGGTGATCAAGCCGGACCACGTGAAACCCGAACCGGGTCGAAACCGGCTCCGGATGCAGGGAGCCGGGCTCGATTGCATCGAGCGCGGCGATCAGCTCCGGAACCATCTCCCCGGCGGTGAACTGGCCGAGACCGCCGCCTTCCGCCCCCGTCGGACAGGCGGAATGCGTGCGCGCCAACTCGGCGAAACGACGAGGCTCGGCCTGAAGCGTGACCAGAGTCTTCCGTGCCGCCTGCTCGGCCTCATGGCGCCTGTCCCGATCGTTTGAGGCGGCCGGAAACAGGATGTGGGCTGCCTCATAGAGCACCGAACTGCCGTAATGCTCGGAGTTTTGCTCATAATGCTGCCGGCAGCGTGTTTCGTCGGGTTCCGGCACCGTGACCGCCCGATCGAGCAAGGTATCAATCAAGGCGCCGTCGATATCCTCCGGCTCTTCATCGTCATCGGGCACCAGAGCCAGGCGGTGCGCTTCCTGCAACAGCAACTCGCGCACCACCAAGGCCCGGGCCGCCGCAAGGCGGGCCTCCGCCAGGGAAGCAGCGGGGTGAAGCTGCACCTCGCGCGCCACCGCCTCTTCCCTGATTTCCACGTCGTTTACCAGGATCGTCATCGCCGCCCGCCTCCCTCAGGATCAACGAACCATGCTGCGCCGCTGGCGCTTGCGCACGATCTGGTAGGCGCGTCCGAGATACCAGATCGGAACGCTCCAGACATGGACCAGCCGACTGAACGGAAACAAAAGGATGATGGTGAGACCGAGGAAGATGTGCAGCTTGAATATCCAAGCCTGATTAAGCACATGGGAGGAGGCATTTAAATCGAAGGTCCAGATGCCTTGCGCCCAGCGCATGAACTCAACCATGTTGCCACCATCGAGGTGATGCAGAGAAAACAGGACTGAACCCATGCCGAGCACCCCCTGAAGCAGCAGCAGCACCAGAATTGCAATGTCCATCGCGCTGCTGTTCAAATAAATACGGGTGACGGTGAGACGGCGCTTCACCAGTATGGCCAAGCCGGTGACGCACATGATGCCGAAAACCGAGCCGACCACGATCGCCAGCATCTGCTTGGTCGCGGGTTCGATCCCGAGCGCCTCGAACACCGCGAGCGGGGTCAGCATGCCCACCGAATGACCGAGGAACAGGCCGAGAATCCCGACATGGAACAGGTTGCTGGCCAGCACCATGTTGTTATTGTCGAGTATCTGGCTGGAGCCCGAGCGCCACGTATATTGCTCGCGGTCGAAGCGGATCAGGGCGACCACGAAGAACACCGTGAGAGCGATGTAAGGATAAAGGCCGAACAGAAGTTGATTGAGAAATACCATGGCTGGAATCCTTTCACGCGAGCGGGCCAACGGCGGCGATGGCGCCGGGCAAACCCCGGCCGGATATCACGGAGCAATCCTTGAGCGCGGAACCGGCACCAAAGGTGACCGGCTCTTCCTCGGCCTGACGGTCAAGCTCTTCCAAGGTCTCGGGATCCCTGGGTTGGGCCGCGATGAACGCCTCCAGTTCCGCTTGGTTGACCTTGCCGCCGGAAAGGTCAATCAGGCCCGAAAGCACGGCGGCATATGGCTCGCCTCGGTCCGAGAGCCGCTTGCGCAAAGCCGCCAGCGGTGTCAGAGCGTCGGCGAGCACCGCCCGGGCCGATTTTGACGGCACTTCGGCCAGGAACTCGCACAAGAGCGGCAGATAGTCCGGCAGCTCGCGCCCGACGATCTCAAAGCCATGGCGGTCATAAAGCTGGGCGAGCCTGACCATGGCTTGCCCTCGATCCCGGCTTTCACCGAAGACATGTTCATAAAGGTGAAGGCACAGAGTCCGGGTGCGGTCGAACAAAGTGACATAGTGCTCCTGGAGTGTCAGCAAATCTTCCGATGCGAGATGGTCGATCAGTCCTTGCACACCTTCCCGGAGCTTGCGCGGCAGCAGATTTTCGGCATCCAGAATCGCCCTGATCTCGTCCAAGGCCGCGATCAGATCTGGTTCGGGATAGGTCAGCAGCGCCCCCAGCGCCTTGATCGATTTAATCGGGGGAGAACAGGTGATCATGTCCGGTTTCCTCTTCAATCTGCGGCGTCGCGGTCGAGCTTGCGCTCGGCGTCGGCATTGATCCGCGGCCGTTTCGAACCGAACAGGCCGAGATCGCTGATGCCGTTGCCGCAACCGTTGCCGAAGCTGAAACCGCAATCGCCCTTGAGTTTGAAAGCGTCTTCGGCATATTCGCGGTGGGTGGAGGGCACCACGAACCGGTCTTCGTAGTTGGCGATGGCCATGTATCGATACATCTCCTCGACCTGAGCCACCGTAAGCCCGACTTGGCGGAGCACATCGGTGTTAGCCTTGCCGTCGACATGCTTGCTCCGCTGATAGATGCGCATCGCGTACATACGGTTGAGCGCATCTATCACCGGTTGCTCGACGCCGCCGGTCAACAGATTGGCCAGATACTTCACCGGAATCCGCAGGTTCTTCAGGTCCGGCAGCTCGCCGTCGAAGCCGACATGGCCCTGGCTGATCGCGGTTTGAATCGGGCTGAGCGCCGGGGTGTACCAGACCATCGGCAGCGTCCGGTATTCCGGATGCAGCGGCAGTGCGGTTTTCCACTCGATCGCCATTTTATAGACCGGCGAGTTGCGGGCGGCTTCCAGCCATTTTTCCGGAACGCCGTCTTTCAATGCCTGTTCGCACACCTTGGGATCGTGTGGATTCATGAAGATGTCGAGCTGGGCCTGATAGAGGTCGCCCTCATTAGGCACGCTCGCCGCCTCGCTGATCCGGTCGGCATCGTAAAGCACGACGCCGAGATAGCGGATGCGCCCGACGCAGGTTTCCGAGCACACCGTCGGCTGGCCGGACTCCAGGCGCGGATAGCAGAGAATGCACTTCTCGGCCTTGCCGCTCTGCCAGTTGTAGTAAATTTTCTTGTAGGGGCAGGCGCTGACGCACATGCGCCAGCCGCGGCATTTATCCTGATCGACCAGAACGACTCCGTCTTCCTCGCGCTTGTAAATCGAGCCCGAGGGACAGGACGCCGCGCACGCCGGATTGAGGCAATGCTCGCACAGGCGCGGCAGATACATCATGAAGGTGTTTTCGAACTTGCCGTAGATTTCCTTCTGGATGTTCTCGAAATTGGCATCCTTGCTGCGCTTGGAGAATTCACCTCCCAGGATTTCTTCCCAGTTCGGCCCCCAGTTGATTTTCTCCATCCGTTCGCCGGTGATCAGGGAGCGCGGCTGCGCGGTCGGCGCGGTCTGGCTCTCGCCGGCGGTTTGCAAATGCTGATAGTCGAAGGTATAGGGCTCGTAATAATCGTCGATTCCGGGCAGGTGCGGGTTGGCGAAAATTTTCGACAGCACCTGATAGCGGCTGCCCAGGCGCGGCTCCAGCTTGCCGTTACGCTTGCGGACCCAGCCGCCCCGCCACTTCTTCTGGTTTTCCCAGTCCTTGGGATAGCCGATGCCGGGCTTGGTTTCGACATTGTTGAACCAGGCGTATTCAACCCCCTCCCGGCTGGTCCAGACGTTCTTGCAGGTGACCGAGCAGGTATGGCAGCCGATGCACTTGTCCAGGTTCAGGACCATCGCGATCTGTGCGCGGATTTTCATGGAATTGGTCTCCGTTTACTTAGCCGCGACGAGCGGGCCGTCCATCCAGTCGATCTTGTTCATTTTGCGGACAAGCAGGAACTCGTCGCGCTGAACGCCCGTGGTGCCGTAGTAGTTGAAGCCGTAGGCCTGCTGGACATAACCGCCGATCATGTGGGTCGGTTTGATCATGATCCGGGTCACCGAGTTGTGGATGCCGCCCCGGAAGCCCGTGACTTCACTGCCCGGCGTGTTCACCGTCTTTTCCTGGGCGTGATACATCAGCACCATGCCGCGCGGCAGACGCTGGCTGACCACGGCGCGGGCGGTAAGGGCACCGTTGACGTTGTAGCCTTCGACCCAGTCGTTATCCTCGATGCCGACCGATTTGGCGTCCTCCTCGTTGATCCAGATGCAGGGGCCGCCCCGGTTGAGGGTCAGCATGATCAGATTGTCCGAGTGGGTGCTGTGGATCGACCATTTCTGGTGGGGCGTGATGAAGTTGAGCGGGATGGCTTTATTGCCGTTGGGTTTCAAATTCATCACGTCGGCCAGGGTCCGGGTCGAAACCGGCGGCTTGTAGACGCAGAGTTCCTCGCCGAACGCCCGCATCCACTTGTGATCCTGGTAGAACTGCTGGCGACCGGTCAGGGTGCGCCACGGGATCAACTCGTGAACGTTGGTGTAGCCGGCATTATACGA
>SESF01017928.1_pt1 | contig 11026 bp, 10 predicted proteins | sample 3171521 | NCBI WGS metagenome assembly SESF01 (sample SAMN10866945, study PRJNA518727) | freshwater metagenome | biome: subpolar coniferous forest; feature: holomictic lake; material: water; isolation source: holomictic Lake 227, 6 m and 8 m depth | place: Canada: near Kenora, Ontario | collected...
GACCGGGACGGGCTTCTCAAGGTCGCGGATCTGGAAGGCGCAATTACTGAACGGACCGCCATAGTTTCGCTGATGTGGGCGAACAATGAGACCGGCGTGCTCTTCCCTGTGGAGGAGATTGGTCGCGTTTGCAAGCAACGCGGGGTGCTGTTTCACTGTGATGCGGTTCAGGCGGCTGGAAAGGTGTCAATCGATGTCCGTCAGGTAGGTGCTGACTACCTATCATTGACTGGTCACAAGCTGAATGCACCCAAGGGTGTGGGGGCTGTTTACGTACGCCGGACAGCTCCCTTTTCACCTTTGGTCTATGGTGGGCACCAGGAGGCAGGGCGACGAGGGGGCACTGAAAATGTCGCTTTCATTGTTGGAATGGGGAAGGGTGCGGAGTTAGGTCTCGCCAGTTTGACGGACTATGACAAGAAGGTGCGTGCGTTTCGGGATGCACTGGAGAATGGCATCTTGGAGGGGGTGCCCGGCTGCGAGTTGAACGGGCATAAGGCACTCCGATTGGGAAACACCTCGAACATTTCATTCAAAGGCGTTGAGTCCGAGGCTCTGCTGCTCCTGCTGGATGAAGAGGGGATTTGCGCCTCCTCAGGCTCGGCGTGCCTGGCAGATTCTGATGAACCGTCACACGTACTGAAGGCGATGAAGCCGGAAACCAGCGCTTCCAGGGAGGCGATCCGACTCTCGTGTGGCATCAGCAATGCGGAGCCGGAAATCCAGCGAACTATTATTACAATCGAGCAGGGGGTGCGGGCGCTTCGCGAGGTGCGTGTGCCGGCAGAGGTGCCCTGCTAGGCCGCTATCAACCCTGACGATAAGTGTGTCCCGTGATGCGGTAGTACTCCTTCGCCAGGGATTGTCTGCTGCCGGCGTAAGCTCCGACGCGGTAAAGCATGACGTTATGCGCGAGGCGCACGTACTTATGCAATATTGTTTTGGTTTCTGGCCGCCATAGTACTTCACGCCAGATTGGAGCGGCTAGATCCAGCGGGGTTTTCGCCACGAGTTCTTGCACCGCCTCGTCGGCGGTCGTGCCGCTGTCCATCATCACCCGGGCGGCGCGGGAGAAAGCCGCTAGCCCGACGGTCCTAAAAAGGATGTTGCCGCCATCTTCGCGGCGGTATTTCGATGACAACTCGTCGGCTGGGTTGGAATTCAATACTTCGAGAATGGGCGGCACGTGCTTTTTCAGCGCGTCCCAAAACTCGCTCGCGGAGGCAAAAATTTGATTGGCCGTTTCTGTATTCGTTGGTCCGATTTTGTGTTTCTTCCTTTGTTTGCGGATCTCTGATGGCGCGAGGAACTGCGTAAGGTGGTAAAGCCCCACAACGGTGGTTATGCAGGTCTTCTCATGGCTTGGGATGCTCGAGCTGGGGAGAAGCGGGACGAAGCGCATGTTGAACCCCGGGTAGTCGTCGATGAGTCGGCGCGTAACAATAGCGAACGCGTTGTCCTCGCTAAGGGCTATCAACTCGCTTTCGGGGACGGGACGGGCGTAGCCGTTGAGGGTGGAGAAAAGCCGGCGTGTTCTTTCACGTCCTTTGTTGGTGGTCTTATGTGAGATGAAGATGACAGTCTGTTCTTCGGTTTTGAGATTGGAGTCCGCGCCGACGGCTTCGCGAATGCCTTCGACGCGATGTTGTCCATCAATCGCGAAGATGCTCTCATTACCTGAAAGGCGAACAAAGCCAAAGGCGTTCGTTTCTCTCTCGCTGAGGCTGTGACCTTCAAGGCGCAGGTTCTCGTGAATGGCAACCTGGGACCATTCCGGGTCACCGCCATACACCCCGAGAACGATTGCATTGAAAAAGCGCTCCTTCTGAGTACGTAGGTAATCAACAATTTGCTGGGTGCGCTCAGGCCGCAGTTGGCGTTGGATCCAAGTCTTGAGTTCGGCTTTCTCGTGAATCTTGTCGACCGGCTGAACGGCGGCGGCGATGTCCGCAAAGGTCATCGTGGCGGTATAGTACCAACGGTCTCCCATCTTGGCGCGCATGCCCGGCAAGAGTAGCGGGGGAAAGGAGTGTTCGGTTTTCATGAGAAAAGGTATCTCAACTGCTTCGCGACGGTGCCGCGGTAACGGTGGTTGAATGGAGGGAGGTAGGCGTTCAGCAACGCCTGCTCGGTATCGTCTATTTTTGCTTTGTCGGTGACGGGTGCAAAATAGAACCAAAGGTTGTCCTTCCACAGGAGAAGCATCTTGGAGATGTTGGTCCTCCTGGAGGTTTCGACCATGTGACCGAAGTACTGCTTAAAACGTTCCCGCAACGTTTGGTCCTCAGCCTTTCCGACGTACATAAGGTAGGCGCAGGCCGGGTGATCAGCAATGCCTGGCTGTACGACGAAGGAGTAGACGCCGTTTTCTGTGTCCGTCACATTTGTAGCGTTGGCGAGACTGAATTTTGTGAATTGCCATGCCAGTTGTTGTGGCGGTGAGAAATTCTGCCAATGGTCAGGGGACAGAACCAATCGCTCCACGCGGTAATTGCCGAGCTTGAAGGGCTTGGTGCTAGAAAAGGGGTCGTCCATGGCGGCGCTTAAGATGATTGCGATTTCCTCAAGCTGCCGCCGGCGACCGTCCAATTGCCGCTGTGGCCTCCTCCGCCTCTTCCTTACAAAATTGCGCAACATGCACGTAGATCGCCGCCAATGCCCGTGCGTGGGTGGTGAACACCTTGCCGGTGCCATCGAAAAAGTCGTAGAGCGCGTCGCAAGGTTCCGGATCATCCGGTGGTTGGTGCGCCTCAGCCCACGCAAACCACCGCCCGTCTTCACACGGAGCAACATGGAACCGACACCCTTGTTGAATCGGTTTCCCATCGTCCTCGCGGAAGATGACGAGGTTCACAATCGTCTGCTTCCGCCCGTTGATGAGGGACGGGGTGTTGCTGGGCAGGCAGTCGTCGGGGTTGAATTCGGTCTTAGCCATGGCGTTTCCTTGTATGGAATGCTGTTCAGTGCTTTGCTTCACTCTGCCCCCAGCAATGCACGCGTTCCGGAGGCCGGCCAGGCGCCTTCACAAACGCAATACCCCTCGGCAGTTGGCCGCTCGAGAACTCCTCGGGGAGAACTTTCCTCGTGAAAACTCCGATGAGATTGCGCAGCCCACGTTGTGACTGGGCGCAAGCGAAAGAGACGACAGTTCCGAGCTGCGTGGTGAAGTCGTCAACCTCGCCTTCAAAGTCGCTTGGGTCTTGGGAAAGGAGCATGACGGTCACACCTTTTGAGCGGCCCTTGCGGATCAGGTCAACCAGGGATTCTGATCGACGGTCGCGAAGCACCTTTCTGGCCTCGTCCACGATGAGCAAATGGCGTATCGAGCGGTAGTTGCTGGTTGATGGTGCTTCTGACTGGTCCAGCAGGAAACCGCTGGCTGCGTCGAGGAGCAGGAGGGTAGCCAAGCGCTTTAGCTCTTCGGGGAGGTTCAGAGTTACGATCCAGGACTGCTGGAAGAATTCCGCTGGTTGGAGGTCGGGAGAGAACGACGGGAGTCGGGTCAGCTCGTTGAGTCGGCTGACGATGCTGTCGTCCTCTTTGCCTTCGTTACGGAGCCGCTGCTGGTACGTTTCCAGGATGTCTTCCAATCCGCGGCTGCCCCGGCTCGCGATGACCTGTTCGATGGCCTCTCGCAGGATGTCGCGCTGGCGATCGCCGGGGCTCTTACAGCATAGGACCAGGCTGTCGCGCAACCGCATTGCCGAGGTCGCAATCTTGTGGACGGGAGCGTCTGCCGGCGGCAGGAAGTCGAGCGGGAGGGCCTGTTTTCCCATCTCGATGTGACGGGCGTGGCGAGCAAATGTCTGGAGGTCTGGGTGAAGCTCGGATTCGGTGGTAAACTCGGGCTTCACGTCAATGAACAGGAATGGGATCTGGGTTTGCTCGACGATTTGTTCAGCAAGCTGAACGCCGGTTAGGGTCTTGCCCCCGCCGGAGGCTCCCATGAAGGCGATGTGCGGTGGCGCACCTTGGGCGTTGAGAACAAAGTCGAACGGCTTGGCACCGGGGAAGGTTCTGCTGACAGGGCCGAGGGTGAGCCGGATTTCGCCCTTCTCTCCCGACCCGGTCGTCAGGGGGATCGTGGCAAGGCCGACGCCTTCGGGCAGGTAATCCGCCAAGCGGGTCGCCAATTTTATGTGGTTGCGGTCACAGCGGTCGAGCTCGTCTCGGATCAGGGCGCTGCCACGAGCCCAATGGGCTTCGACGAGGTTACGAAAATCATCGACGGTTGAGGCCGGGTTGAGTTTGCCGTCCAGAACGAGAGCGCAGATCCAAATATCGAGGTCCTCTCCGAAGAGAACTTCTCCTGAGATGGGGGTTTTGAAGTATTTGGTGGCTGAAGGGATGGGCTCCGGAGGTTTGCGTTCGGCCAGCGAACGGCCGATGAGCAGTTGGGCCGACTCGTACCGGCTGCCCAAGCCAAAGGCGGTGCGGAGCCTCTGCTCAAAATCGGCTGACTCCTCCGTGGGACTGAACTGAGCTTTCCAGACTTTCTCTTTGAAGTCGAGGTTCATGGCTAGCGGGTGAAGTAGCAGTCAGGTTGCACGACAGAGAGGTTTTCGGACTCCTGATACTCTACGAGGAATTTCTGACTGATCTGTCCTTGAATGTGCTCGACCAGGTCGGGCGTCACCTCTTTATCATGGGTCAAGATGATGATTTGATCGAGGTCGAAGTCGGCCAGTGCCTTTAATGTCCTGGGGCGGTGCTCGGAGTCGGCGTTGCCAATGGGAGTGTCGATTACCAGGGGAACGCGACGGTGTGTGATATCGGCGAGGGCTAAGGTGAAGGCGATGCCGAATGCGCGCCGCTCGAACCCACTCATTGTCTCGAGGAGCATGGCGGGGCGGCCGTTGCCGAAGCAGAGCTGGGGTGGCTGTCCTGGAGCGAGGCTGACGGTGGCGTTACGGTAGCGGCGGTCGGCTATGTTGACGAAGTGGCGCGTTACGTGTGTCTCGAGGCGGGCGGTGGTGGTGGGCTGGAGGTTCTCCTGAAGTTCCTCCAAAGCGCGGCAGACACGTTCCGCGACGGCGATTCGCAGTTGCTCGGGGCCAAGGCGCGCGAGCTGCTCGCGTATCTCGCCGACGCGCTTGTTGAGCTCGTGCAGGCTGGACTTCAGGACCTTGAGCTCGTTCTCGATTGCTCCAATACTGTGGATATCCTGCTGGATTTCGGAATTGATTGTGTTGAGCTTTGTCCTGATTTGCTGGGTTGCCTCTGGCAAATCCTGCATCCGCTCTTTTCTGCTCTTGGCTTCCTCGAGCGTATCACGCGCGTCGCGGGCTCTTTTAGCAGCCGTTTTTATTTTTAGGGACCCAAGCGACTGGGCTTGTGCCAGGAGGTGGAGAACACGGCTGCGGGCGTCTCCCTTGACGTGGCCAAGAAGAAAGTTCTCAGCGCAATTTGTCGGGGGCGGGTTGTAAATGCTTTCCAAGGCCTCGACAAAGCGGTCCCGTAGAGCGGTGCGGGTCTGTTGTGAGAGGTCGCCAAGGATGGGGTCTGGCTCTGGCAGGGCGGCGGCGAGTACTTTTTCGCGGTTATCTATGGTGCCGCGCTTCAGGCTTTCCCAGTCCTCACGAAGGGCTTCGGTCCGGAGGCGATTTTGGATTGCGGGAGCTAGTCGCGATGTCGCCAGTGCGAGGCCGACCTGCCTCACGAGGCCACCGAGGGCTTTCTCAGCGTCCACCTGCTCCTTTTCCGCTCTGACGTAATCAGCCTCGACCTGGGCATAGGTGAGGTTGTTCATTCCACCCATGCGGGCCAACTCTTCCTGCAGTAGGCTTCTTTGCCGTTCCTTGTCGTCCTTGTCGGCTTCGAGCTTCTGGAGGTCGGCTTGCTTCTTTGCGATTTGCTGATTGAGGAGGTCCCGTTCTTTGAGTTTATCGTCCAGCTCCTGTTGCTGCTCTGAACAGCGGCGCTTGCCACCTGTAGTTTGACGCATGCGAAGGAGATACTGGTTCATCGTGTCCGCCAGTTCCTCCACGACCTTGGTGCCGAACATAACTTCGACGGCCTTTTTGAGGCCGCGCTCACCCTGGGACTCGATCAGCTTCTGGGCTTGCTCGCCGTCGAAGAAGAAAGCCGGAGCGACGTGCGCCTCGAAAAGGTTCCTCTCGACGCGCTCGTGCGCAAGCAGGATGGGGTCTTTGTCAGTTGTGGCCGGCTTTTGCAGTCGGCCCCCGACGTATATATCCACCTCTTCGAAGGCTGTGCCTTGCTTGGGCTCATTGCGGCCCGAGAAATACCAGCGTCGGACAACGCGTACTTCTTCTTCGTCGCTGGAGTCTCGCCAGGATGGGGTAAGCGTGATGTCGACCACTGTTGGCTCGGAGGAATCGGCGGTGTTTCGACGGAAGTTGGTGATCGCGTCGCGGTAGGTCTTGACGTCCTGGCTGCTGTCGTGGGTCGTAAAGCCTTCGCAGTGGCGCAGACCAAACCGTCCGAACAGGCCCAGATAGAGGGAAAGCAGAAAGCTAGTCTTTCCGTGGCCGTTCATTGCGCCAACGAGGACGACCGAGCGGCGTTCCGAGGGGGCTTTGAAATCGAAAACGGCGTCAGAGTAGCTGCGCCAGTTCTGTAGGTATAATTTGGAGAGATACATCAGGACTCCTTTCCGTTCTTGATGAATCTGTCCAGAACAGCCTCAATGTCCTCGGGCAGGCCGAAGCGACGGCCGGAGCCTGCGCGGACGTTCACGATTTCACAGAGGTCCTTGAGGAGCTCGATGTCGATCCGGTGCTGCTCGCAGATGTTGCGGATGATCTTCTTGCTCTCCGGGTCTTCGAAACATGGTGGCGCTTTCATATGGGTTACGCGCAGGCCGACTCTTTGGCCGCTTCGAGGTTAGCTAAATCGCGGAAGAGGGCGTCAGATTCATCGACTGCCCATTGTTCCTTAATCAGGCGCACCTCGGTGTTGGAGATCAGGTCAAAGCCCACCTGTGTTTGGATTTCCAGCAGCTCGTCGAGCAGCATCGCTCGGGCATCCATGGTGAGTGGCCCCAGTCCGGGCTGGCCAGTCCGGCGAACTTTGTTGCGAAGGTCTGGGTTGTCGGAGACTTCTTTGAGGCGCCTGCGGAATTTTGACAACGGTTCCAAGTGGTGGTGCCCGGCCGTAATGAGAGACTCCAGGGAGTTGTCTTTCTCTATGACCGTACATGTCCAGCATCCAAAGCGGGCAGAGTTGGTTCCACAAGAGGGGGCGTCGTTTGTGCTCATGACAAACGGGCACTCGCCGGCGATGGCATCTTTATAAAGGGCTGTTAATTCGTTGTAGGTCCCGCCCCAGGGTGGTTTGCTGTTTATCAGTGTGGCCCAGACCTCAGTGGTGGTGAGATCTTTGATGGGGGTGAAGATGTAACAGCCTTTGAAGTCCGTGTGAGGTGATAGACGACCCTCAGTCCTGGCGTCGTGCAACTGAAGGCTCTTGGCGCGTTGTGCAGACTCTGAGCGTCGAACGCCGAGAAGGAGGATCGCTTCTCCACCACTGCTGACCTGCTCCCGAATAAACTTCGAGGTGGGACGAATCTTCATTCGGTCAGTGCACCAACGGAACATGCGGTTCGGAGCGGGATAGCCTCGTCCGAGCAGATTGACCCAAAATGAATCCTCTACCTCAGGCTTGGTCTTGACGACTTCGACTGGGACCCGCAAGGCGGGAATGTTCTCTGTCATGTGGTCGAGCAGGCGATTCACAAAGGCTTGGAACACGGGCGACTCGACCAGTGTGTCGTTGCTGAGGATGAAGACCCGGCGCTTGCGCTCGTCGGGCGGGATGGCGAGGAGGCATTCAAGAACGAGATGAGCCAGAAGGGTAGAATCTTTTCCGCCTGAGAACCCCACGATCCAGGGCTTTGAGTGCGGTTGAAGGTATTCGTCGCGAATATCGCGGCGAATGGCCTTCAGCTTCGTGGCAAATTCAGAAATCATTCTCAAATATGTGACGCAAAAAGTCGCCTTCAAGCCAAGGTAGTGCGGTTTTGCCTGGCATACACGTGCTCGCTTGGGCCCGAGGCCCAGCGCCGTAGAGCGTAAAGGCCAGGGCCGCAACTGACTCAGTACCGCTCTGCAATGCTTGCCCCGGTGATGTTCTATTCCTTCCCGGACCCGGTTGCAACGTATTTACGCATCGTTGTTCGTGCGCGGGGGACCTCAGTGCTTATTCGCCCGGGTGGCGGCGGAAGGGGGTAAGAACAAAGGTTCTGCATTCGGAATCCCGGCGGAGGGGCGACAGAGAAGGCACGACGGGGCAAAAGCTGAAAAGCTGAAAGCTGAAATCGGGGGGCAGAGGGCGACCTGGTCAGGCGGGCTCGCCGAATTCCAGTTCGTAAACCATGCGCCAAATGCGGTCGGTCTCGCCGCGCTCGATGACCTGGAGCCGGTGAGGAAAGGCTGAAGGCTGAAGGCTAAAGGTTGAAGGCGGGACTGCGGCAAAAGCTGAAACGCTGAAACGCTGACCCGCCTTCGCCCGGCTTCGGCGCGGCAAGAGTGGGGGGGCGAGGCCGCCGGTTATTACGAGGGTTGATACTGGTAGCGCCGGAGAGGCTGAATGCGATCCGCGAGGACCAAACGTTGGTAACCACCAGAACCAGAGCGCCGGAGGTCACACTGTTTTGGGGGGCAGTTCGCGAAGCTCCATCGCCTCCAGTTCGTCGCCTGCGTCGCAATAATCAACTTTCCCGGATACCGCCTTGAGCTCGCGGAGTTGAGTCATGCGGAGGAACTCTCGCGCCGCTTTGGCCACGGCTTCGGTTTCGTTTTGGAGCTCAGTGAAGGTGAGAGCTGGCTTGGTATATTTCACCCGGTACCCCCTCCTCTGTAGAAAAAGAAAAACCCACCAAAATTGCGCTTGCTCCGAGGAGCAGAGGCGTGGCAGGTCTGCTGACGAAATAGTAGTCCATGCAGCCGCACCGTCAACTGAGAAAATGGGATTCGCAGCTTCATGCTCTCAAGAGGGGCCAACGAGCGGTTGAAGAACAAGGAGGCCTAAGAGGTCAGGGGGGAACTGCGGTTTGACCGTGAGGCCACGGACCTTGAGCGAGACGACCTGGCGGATGCGGCGATGCGCCTCGGTCAGGGCGAGGTTTCCTCCAGGAAACTGCGCACGAATTCGACCACGTCGGTCTGCAAATCCAGGTCGCTTCGGCCGTAGATGAATTCGGCGACCCTGCGGGGCCCAAGGGCTTCGGCATCCAGGAAGTCCATCCGCAAATGTTCAAGGGCCATCAATGCCGCCGGGTCCGGGAGCAATGAACGGAACGGCCCGGCCACATCGGACACGCCGCGCCCGAAGTTGCGGAGCAAGTAGAACAGGTCGTAGGCGTCCTTATTCTCGCCCCGGATATGGAAAGCCAGGGCCTTGAGTGCCACGAACGCCCCCGCGCCGGCAACGCGGACGCGCCGTTGCGCTGTCTCGCCGAGGATGGTTTTCCCCTCAAGCAGCACCAGGCTGCTGTTCTGGAAGGCCAGGTGCAGTCCCGGGGCGATGATCGCCGCCCAATCCTTCGTCAGTGGAAACAGACGGCCTGGCATGCCCGCCGGATTGTTTGGCTCGATGAGAAAGTCCACCTTCACCGGCGGATCACTGATTCGCCAGCGCTGACGGGTGGGATGGCCCTCCTCATTCCTGTCCATCTCGAATCCGGCCGTGCGCAACCGCTCCGCCACGGCTTGGTAACGTTGCTCACCCACCAGGGCAAACGCCAGTCCAAGGTCCAAATCCAGCGTGCCGACGTGCGGCGTGACATTCTCCGGCAAATTCTGTTGGTCAATCAGCAGCGAGGGCACCAGTCCGCCCACAACCACCAACTCCGGCATCAAATCTCCCAGCTTCGTGGCCAGATACAGGCAGGTGGCTCTTACCCGCGCGATTTGGTCCGGCGCGTAACCGGCGGCAGTCGTTGGCTTGTCAGGCATGGCTTGGGAAGGTTAACCATTCCTGGCGCAGCGCCGCGGCGGCCTCGGCGGAACGTTCGGGGTGGTCTTTCAAGTCGAGATACACCTGCACCGGATGCGCGCAGGGGATGCCGCCGCGCTCCGCAGCTCCGTCGAAAACCCCAGGGTCGTTGGGTTTGACCAGCCAGACATTCTCTCCACGCTCTACTTCGTGGAAACTCACCTCGCGGCGCCAATCCCCCTCCGCCATTTCCTCCACATACATCACCACCAGCCGAAAACCCGCAAAGCCGGTCCATAACCACGCGCCCGCCAGGCCGGTGGCCGCGTGTCGCACGTCGGCCCCTGCCAGGCCCTCATGCAGGCGGCGCAAAACAGCGTCGCTCGACCGGGCGGGTATGTGGCCACGCACCATTTCATGTTTGGAGAAGTCATAAACCTCTCGCCAAGCCTCCAACAAGGCTTTCGGATCACGCGGACGCACTTGGCCTGCCGGGTCGCGAACGATCAAGGTCAGTTCCTCTAGCCGGCGGACGATGCGGCTTACAAATCCTTTTCCCATCCTCGTAGCGCGAGCCAGGGCCTCCTGGGAAAATCGCTCGCCTGGATGCGTCAGCAGCCACCGGGCGATTCTGGCGCTCTTCGGCGCAAACACACTGCGGGGGCGTCCAGGCCGCTTGCAGGCATTGGGCTTCCCCTCCACATGCACCCGCAGTCCGGGCGCTTCCAAGTGTCCATTGCCGGAAAGATCAAACCACCCCACGCCCGCCTCCTGGCACGCTTGCCCGCCGGCCGCTCCCATGTGGGAAACCACCACCAGCGGCACCAACCCGCCCCGCACCTGCTTCAATCCATGGACCGCCGCCATGACGCTGGCCGCGTCCGCATGGCTCCGATACTTTACCCCATACCGGGTCCGGCCCACCTTGAAAATGACATCGGCCGCCTTCCCCCTTTTGGCGGCCCCGGAATCCTGGACCTCAATTCCCTCGGCCGACGCAAGTCCCATGAGTTGCGCCAGCCGTTCCCGTGCTGCTTTCAGGGGTAGTGCATCTTTGAAGCCGCTCACAAAACACTAAATACCAAGTGTTTACCCCCCAGTCAACCGCGTTAATTTAGTAAACCACACC
>SESF01017364.1_pt1 | contig 11023 bp, 11 predicted proteins | sample 3171521 | NCBI WGS metagenome assembly SESF01 (sample SAMN10866945, study PRJNA518727) | freshwater metagenome | biome: subpolar coniferous forest; feature: holomictic lake; material: water; isolation source: holomictic Lake 227, 6 m and 8 m depth | place: Canada: near Kenora, Ontario | collected...
AGCTGAGCAGCGGCGGAGCCTTCAGCTACGTCACCAATAACGCGACCTACTCAGGAGCAACCACAGCCACCCTCGTCATCGCCGGTGCTACAGCGGGCATGAGCGGCACCCAGTATAAGGTGGTGGTGACCGGCACCGTGGCCCCGGCGGCCACGTCCAGCGCCGCCACGCTGACCGTGAACACGCTTATCTTGGCCACGGTGCCGGTCATCACGGCCCAGCCGGGCAACGCCACGGTGACGGCCGGGGGCAACGCCAGCTTCACCGTCAGTGCCACCGGGACAGGCCTGACCTACCAGTGGCAGGTGAGCAGCGGCGGGGCCTTTGCCAACATCACGAACAACGCGGTCTATTCGGGTGCCACCACGGCCATGCTCGGGATCACCGGCGCCACGGCGGGCATGACCGGCTACCAGTATCTGGTCGTGGTGACGGGTACGGGCGGTAGTGTCAGCAGTGCAGTGGCTGGGCTCACGGTGATCGTCAGAACCCTGGACTTTAACGGCGACGGGGTGGTCAACGTCCTGGACCTCGCCGCCTTCTTCACGTTCTATGCACCGGGCGTTCCCGTCGTGAGCTCGCCCGCCGACCTCAACGGTGACGGCTTCGTGGATGATGCCGACTTGGCCCTGCTGCTGGCCGGAATTTAGGGGAGGTCATGATGCGACGGCTTGCGCTCACCGGAATCATCGCTCTTGCCGTGCTCCTGGCCTGTGGTGGAGGGGGTGGGGGCGCTGCCGGTCCCGCTCCCTCACCCAGCCCGGTCTATGCCACGGCCCTGAGCTACTCAGACCCTGGCGGGACGGGCTTTCGGCTGGTGAAGAACCCGAGTCTTTCCAGCGCGGGGAAGCTGGTCCTGGAACTGACCGGCCCCACGGGCCAGAGCGGTCAGGGGGTGGCATTCATCCTGTCCGCAGACGCCTCGAAGGTGGCTTGGGTCGCGCCGCCTCCAGCCCAGGGCCTGGTGGAGAACCTCGCCTTCACCCTGGGGGCCACCACCCCGGCCCTGGTCGGCAAGGACAACGGCCAGGGCACCCTGCAGGGGGCGGTCTTCCAGAAGTCCGGAACACAGAGCTTCGGGCAGCCGCTCGCGCGGGTCTGCCTGCAGCTGAAGGCCGGCAGCGTGGCGGTGAATGCCCCCGTGAGCCTCAGCTTCGTGGCTGGCAACGCACTCCCGGCGGGGGGCACCGCCAGCACCATCACTGTGGCCGTGGGCACCCTGGTGGCCCAGTAAGGCGGGGCCGCCGCGGGTCCTCAGCCCGCGTTCGGATGCCGCTCCAGCAGCTGGCGCAGGACGGGGTTCCGCCGGACCACCTCCTGCCGGCGGAGGTGGGCGATGAGGGCGGGGGGCGCGGCGCTCCAGCGGGCGATGTTCTGGATGAGCAGGGTCGAGACGTAGGTGCGGCGGCAGAGCAGGGCGGTGGTGTGCCCGTCCAGGGTGAGGCCCACCAGACTCGTCAGACAGCGCCCTTCCGTGGTGAGGATGAGCTCCGCCCGCTCCTCGCCGGTGCGCTGGTTGAACGTGGTGCGAAGCAGCTCCCGGGCCATGGCGCGCACCTGCTCGGGCACCTCGCGGGAGGTGGCCACCAGGTAGTGCTCCAGGAGACGCTTTGCTGACCAGAGGCGGCGGAAGAGTCCCGCGGGCAGCAGGGGGTTCTGGAGCAGGGCCCGGCGGACGCCGGGATCCGTGCTCAGGGCGGTCCGGGCGCCCAGGGCCTCCAGACCGGCGGCGGTGCGGTGATGGGAGGCGATGAGGCGGGCCTGGAGAAGGCCGGCCCGGGGGTTCTCCAGCAGGGCGCGAATGACCTCGGCCGTGGGGTCGAAGCAGAGGGCGCTCAGCTCCGGCTCCTGGGCCTGGTGGGCCAGGGCGACCCGCTCGTCCACGGGCTTGGCGTGCAGGCGCTGCTCGAACAGCTGCCGGTGGGTGGCGGACTCCGGGGGCTGGGTGGCCTCCTCTGCGCAGGCCTCCGCCGGAGGCCCCACTGGCACTTGGTCTGGAGCGGGGGTCGGGGATCCGCCTTGTTCGGGTTCCACCGCACCGCAGGCCACCAGGGCCGCCAGCATGTCCGAAATCTCGGCTTCCTCTGTGTTCAGGATGGCTGCGAGGGCAGGCACATCCTGGCGGCCGTCCAGCAGCGAGAGCAGGTAGCCCTGGCGCGGATCGAGGGGCAGGGTGTGGAGTGCTGTCTCCACGCGGGGGCAGGGCTTCCACGTCATCAGACGAGCCTAAGTCAGTCCAGGCCCTGCGGCACCTGGAGAATTCCTGGAATCGTCGGCGCGGACGGCGATGGCGGACCGCTCGGGGGCCAGGCCGATCCCAGGTGCGAGGCGCCGACACAAAAATCTGGACATGCTTGGACCAGGGCCTTGCAGCTGGACCTTGGCACCTGCTCAGTGCCTCCCGCAGTCTCCTGGGATTTCCCTGGCCGAGTCCAGGTGTTGGCTGCGCCAAGCCCCACTCCCCGGGTCGGCTGCCTTCGAAAGTTGCTCGACTAGACAAGGGATCAGACGGTAAATAGACAACTTAGGCCAGGTGAGGCCGGGTCGATACAGGGCGGGTGAGGGACTCCCATTGGCCTGGTTCGATGTGTTCAAGAAACCCACTCCAACGGATACGGCCCCTGGGTTGCGGGATCCGGAGCAGATCCTGGCCTATCTGGAGTGCCTGTTCCGCCTGGGCTCAGAGCTGCTCATGCACCTGCCCGGGGATTCCCTCGCACCCTATCCCGTCGTCCTGGATCAGATCAGCGAGGGGAAGGGCACGTTCACCATCCGGCTGCGGAAGCAGCCCCCGCACGAACCCGGGAAGGGCATGCCGACGGAGTTCTGGTTCAATCTGGATGGCCTGCGGTACCTGGCCAGGGCCGAGTGCCTGGGCCAGCCCAGTCCCCTGAAGAACGAGTTCCGGCTGCCGGACTGCATCAGCCACGCGGAACGGCGAGGGGGAGGCCGGGCGCGGTTCAACCTCCGGGAAAAGGCCCAGATCCTGGCGCTGGAGTCCCTCTTTGAAGGCACCGGACTCAGTGGCAAGCTGCTCAACCTCGGGCGGGGCGGCTGCGTCTTCCGCGTGGAGAAGGCCATCGACGTCCGAACGGACAAGAAGCTTGCTCCGTCCACGTCCCTGGTGCGCCCCGGCAAGGAATTGGGCCTCATCCGGCTGAAGGAGATCCCGAATGTTCCACTCATGGACCTCACGGGGGTGGTCATTCATTGCGAAACCCGGTCCGAAGGTCTGGTGGTCGGCCTCGCCTTCACCAGTCTCAAAGGGAGTGATGCCCAGGCCATCGACCGCCTGCTGTTGGCCAGGGTGCCCAAGGTGGTCCCAGGTTTCACCTGGAAACGGAGACGGACGGAGGAGGATGCGCCCGAGGAGGGCTCTGCTGAAGTCGGGGTGGCCCCCGAACCCGCCGCGCCGCTCGAACCCCCTCCGGTCGCCGAAGAGCCTCCGCCACCCCCGGAACCCCCCGCCAAAGTGCTTTCGGAGGCGGAGACGCAGCGGCTTCTGAAGCGCTGCAGTCGCCAGATCCTGCTGGTCGTGGAGGGGGATCTGGAGCGCGAGTTCCTCGCCGCAAGGCTGCGGGCCGAAGGCTTCCGCGGGATCCATGAGGCCCGGGGCTGGCTGCCCGCGGCCCACAAGACCCGAAAGGTGGTGCTGGACCTCATCCTGATGAACCAGCAGGTGGGCCCGAACTCGGCTCTGGAGATCATCGATTCCCTGCGTGGCAACGGGCTTTCGGACGAGGTCCGGGTGGTGGTGCTGAAGCAGCAGGAAGACGTCCGCCTCCTCCTGGCCTCCAAGGCGGGGAAGCTGGTGCTGATGCCTGCGCAGCCCGAGGCCTTCAAAGAGGTCCTGGTGCCTGGCTTGGAGGCACTGCTGGGGCTCTCCGGCTGAGGCTACTCTTCCACCACGCCCTTGAGCCAGGCCTTGCCGCGCAGCCGCTCGACGCTGACTTCCGGGAACAGGTCCAGGGGCAGGCAACCGTCCAGCCGGGAGAGCAGATAGCCCTGTCGCGAATCCAGGGGCAGGGAGCGGAAGTCCATCTCCGTCCGGGGGCAGGGCTTCCACGTCATGACACGAGCCTAAGGCAGACCCGGGTGCGCGGCACCTGAAAAATTCCTGGATCAGGCAGGACAGGCGGCGATGGAGGCGCCCCCGGAAGGCCAAGGGGAGAACCTCAGTGGTCCCTCCGAACCCGGTAGCCGGGGTCTGGAGGGGTACAAAATTCTGGACATTGTGGCCCCTGACCTCGCGGTTGATGCCAGTCACCAGCCCAGGGTCTCCCAGGGTCTCCTGACATTTTCCAGGCCGCCTTCCGTTGCTGGCGAAGCCAAGCCTTTGTGGCCGCGGTACCTGGTCGCGGAGGGAAGCCCTCCGAACAGCAGATCTCGTGGTAAACAGACAACTTGGGGCAGTCCAGGCCGCGCCGATAGAGGGCGCGTGAGGGATCCCCGTGGCCTGGTTTAGCGCGTTCTCAAAACAGGAGCCGTCCGACTTGGCGCCCGTTCTGCGGGACCGGGAGCAGATCATCGCTTACCTGGAAGCCCTGTTCCGCCAGGGCTCGGAGCTGCTCGCCCACTTGCCCGGGGACAACCTCGAACCCTACTCGGTGCGCCTGGAGCAGATCAGTGAAGCGAAGGGAACCTTTGCGGTCCGCCTGCGGAGCCATCCGGTGCGGGAGCCCGGGAAGGGCATGATCACGGAGTTCTGGTTCAACCTGGATGGCCAGCGGTTCCTGGCCAAGGCTGTGTGCCTGGGTCGGTCCAGCGCGGTGCGGAATGAGTTCCGCCTGCCGGAATTCATCTGCTACGCGGACCGCCGAAAGGGGAACCGGATGCGTTTCGGGCTCCGGGAGAAGGCCCAGGTGGTGGCCCTGGAGTCCCTCTTTGAGGGCATCGGACTCAGCGGGAAGCTGCTCAACCTCAGTCAGGATGGCTGCGCCTTCCGCCTGGAAAAGGCCATCGACATCCAGACGGACCAGCGGCTCGCGCTGCGGCGGGACGTGCTGTCTTCCGTTACCAATTTGGGCCTCATCCGCCTGAAGGAGATCCCGAATGCCCCAGTCATGGACCTCACGGGGGTCATCTCGCACAGTGAAGCCCGGTCCGAAGGTCTGGTGGTTGGCCTATCCTTTCCTACCAAGGGTGGGTTCGAGATGCAGGTCATCAGCCGACTGCTTATGGCAAGGGCTCCAAAACCTGTCGTGGGTTTTCCCCGGAAACCGAGACAGACGGAGCAGGCTCCGTCCGAGGACGGAAGCGCCGAGGGGGGAAAAGGCTGGGATGAACCCGCTGCACCCGAAGCCGCTCCTGTTGTCGCAGAGCCTGTGCGACCCCAGGAACCCCCAGCCAAGGTGCTCTCGGCCGCGGAGACGCAGCGGCTCCTGAAGCGCTGCAGCCGCCAGATCCTGCTGGTCATGGAGGATGACCTGGAGCGGGAGTTCCTCGCCGCCAGGCTCCGGGCCGAAGGCTTCCGTGGCATCCATGAGGCCCGGGGCTGGCTGCCCACGCTCCACAAGACCCGCAAAGTAGCGCTGGATCTCATCCTCATGAATCAGCAGGTGGGACCGAACGCGGCGCTGGAGATCCTCGATTCCCTGCGCAGCAACGGGCTGTCGGACCAGGTTCGGGTGGTGGTGCTGAAGCAGCAGGAAGATGTCCGCCTCACCCTCGCCTCCAAGGCGGGACGACTGGTGCTGGTGCCGGCGCAGCCATTGGCCTTCAAGGAGGTCCTGGTGCCCGGGCTGGAGGAGCTGCTGGGGCTCTCCGGCTGAGGCTGACCCCGGCGGCTACTCTTCCACCACGCCCTTGAGCCAGGCCTTGCCCCGCAGGCGCTCGACGCTGACTTCCGGGAACAGGTCCAGGGGGCTCTTGCCCTCCAGCCCGATGCGGGGCACCGCAGCGCAGCTGAAGCCCAGGCGGGCGCCCTCCTGGAGGCGTAGGGGCAGCTGGGCCACGGGCCGCACCTCGCCGGTGAGGCCCACCTCGCCCATGAAGAGGCACTTCTCCGCCAGCAGCCGGCCACCGGCGCTGCTGCAGAGGGCCGCGATCACGGCCAGATCCGCGGCGGGATCCTCGATTTCCAGGCCCCCGGCGACGTTAAGATAGACGTCCCGATCATGGAGCTGCACACCGCCGCGCCGCTCGGCCACGGCGCAGAGCATGGCCAGGCGCTGGCCGTCGATGCCCAGGGCCGTGCGCCGGGGGATGCCCAGGCCCGCCGAGGCCACCAGGGCCTGGATCTCCACCACCATGGGCCGCGTGCCGCTCAGCACCACCGTGGCGGCGCAGCCCGGACGCGGCTCGGCGTCCAGGAAGAAGGGGTTGCCCTCGGCCGGCACCAGGCCTCGCTCGGTCATGGCGAAGACGCCCAGCTCGAAGGCGGCGCCGAAGCGGTTTTTCAGGGCGCGCAAGAGGCGATGGTGGTGGTGCCGGTCCCCCTCGAAGGCGAGCACCGTGTCCACCAGGTGCTCCAGCACCTTGGGGCCCGCGAGGCTGCCGTCCTTGGTGACGTGGCCCACCAGCACCAGGGGCGTGCCCGTGGTCTTGGCCCAGCGGGTCAGCAGGGCCGCGCAGCCGCGCACCTGGCTCACGCTGCCGGCGCTGCTCTCGAAGTCCGGATCGAAGAGGGTCTGGATGCTGTCCACCAGCAGCAGGTCCGGCTTCATGCGCTCGGCTTCCTCGAGAATGCGGCGCACATCGGTCTCCGCCAGCAGGTGGATGCCGGGGTATTCCGCGCCCAGGCGCTGGGCCCGCAGCTTGATCTGGCGCTCGCTCTCCTCGCCGCTGGCATAGAGCACGGCGCCCGTGGCCGTGGCGGCCCACTGCAGCAGCAGGGTGGACTTGCCGATGCCGGGTTCGCCGCCCAGCAGCACCACCATGCCCGGCACCACGCCGCCGCCCAGCACCCGGTCCAGTTCGAGGATGCCCGTGGGCACCCGCTGGGCATCGGAGACTTCCACATCCTGCAGCGCCACGGGGCCGACGTAGTGGCTCTGGGCGAAGGCCGAGCCGGCCCGCTGCAGGTCCCGCTTCAGGGTCCCGCGCACTTCCTGCACCGAGTCCCAGGCTCCGCAGGCCGTGCACTTCCCGAGCGCCTTGGGATGGCGCGCTCCACAGGCCGTGCACTCGAACAGCGGCGTGGCCTTGGCCATGACTGCCTACCTTCAGTCCTGGACGGCTTGGCGGATGAAGGCGACGATGTCATCGGTGTTGGTGCCGGGCTGGAAGATCTCCCGGATGCCGATGGCCTTGAGGGCGGGGATGTCCTCGTCGGGGATGATGCCTCCGGCGAAGACCAGCACATCCTCGGCGCCCTGAGCCTTCAGCAGGCGCATGACCTCGGGGAAGATCTGGTTGTGGGCGCCACTGAGGATGCTCATGCCGAGCACCCGGGCGTCCTCCTGCACCACGGCCGCAGCGATCTGCACCGGCGTCTGACGCAGCCCCGTGTAGATGACCTCCATGCCCGCGTCACGCAGGGCGCGGGCCACCACCTTGGCGCCCCGATCGTGGCCATCGAGGCCCGGCTTGGCGATGACGATGCGGATGGGCGCTTGGCTCATGGTGGGGCTCCGTGGCTTACCAGCCTTCAGTCTGCCTCAACGCCTCGTAAAGACCAATGGCTGCGGCCTGGGCCAGATTGAGGCTGCGGTGGTGGTCGCCCAGCATGGGGATCCGCACCAGGTGGTCGGCATGGGCCTCGAGGAGCTCTGGAGGCAGCCCCACGGTCTCCCGGCCAAACACCAGGCCATCGCCGTAGGCCCAGGGCACCTGGGTGTGGCGGCGGGCGCCCTTGGTGCTGAAAAACCACAGGTTCTGGGTGGGAGTCCGGGCCAGGAAGTCGGCCCAGTCCGTGTACTGGACCGGGTCCAGCTTCTCCCAGTAGTCCAGCCCCGCCCGGCGCACCTGGGCGTCTGAGGTGTCGAAGCCCAGCGGCTGGATCAGGTGGAGCTTCACGTTGTTGTTCACACAGAGCCGCCCGATGCTTCCGGTGTTCTGCGGAATCTCGGGCTGGTGCAAGATGATGTGGAACATAGGAGGCTCCCGATGAACGATTGCCTGTTCTGCAAGATCGCGCGGAAGGAGATCCCCGCCGCCGTCGTCTACGAAGACGATACTCTGCTCGCCTTCAAGGACATCAATCCCCAGGCGCCGGTCCACCTCCTGCTCATCCCGAAGGCCCACTGCGAGAACCTCAACGACCTGACCCCCGAGACCGCCGAGGCCGCCGCCCGCATCCCGGGGGTGGCCGCCCAGCTGGCCCGGGACCACGGCGTGGCCGAGGCCGGCTGGCGGCTCACCACCAACTGCGGTGTCGAAGGCGGGCAGGGCGTCTACCACCTTCACTTCCATGTCATCGGCGGCAAGCCCCTCGGCGGCCGGGTCTGCAGGTAGCAGGTGCTTTCGACTATTCTGGTCCCATGGCCCGTTGCCATCTCCACCTGGAGCTCTGAGGCCCATGCCGCGGATCCACATCATCGACGACGACCCGACGATCCGCCTCAGCACCGAGCTGCTCCTGGGGGCCCTGGGGTTCGAGACTGAGTCTTCCGAAAACGGGACTGAGGGCTTGGCCCGGCTGCAGGAGCGACTCCCGGACCTGGTGGTCTGCGACATCGTGATGCCGGGCCTGGACGGGTTCGGCGTGCTGGCCGCGGCCCAGCAGATTCCCCGCCTGGCCCGGGTGCCCTTCATCTTCCTGACCTCCCTGACGGACCGGGACACCCAGCGTCGCGGCATGACCTCCGGGGCCGATGACTTCCTCACCAAGCCCTTCCATCCGACCGAGCTGGTGGATGCCATCCAGGCCCGGTTCCGGAAAGTCGCCAACCAGGGGCCCGACGAGGCCGCCATGCAGGCGGCCCTGGCCCGGATGCGCGGACTGCTCAGCGGCCAGGAGCAGGTCCTGCTCGGGCTCGACGACCCGGGAGCGGAAGCGCGGGAAGCCCAAGCGCAAGCGCTTGACCCGGAGGTTGAGGCGGCCCAGCGCTGGGCCGAGGGCTGGATAGCGCGGGTGCGGCGGGTCTTCGATGAGCACAACCCCCAGGCGATCCTCTACCTGAAGGATCGGGTCCAGTCCAAGAAGCAGACCATCCATGCGACCTACCTGCTGTCCAAGCTGTATTTCAAGCTGGAGGACCGGCCCCATGCCGAGGCGGAGTTCGCCGTCGCGGAGAGTGTCCTCAAGCAGAACATCGGCCTCTTCCGCACGGCCATCGAGGCCGAGAACAACCCCGCGACCGCGGGCCGGTATCCGGGCCTGCGCGCCCGGATCCTCCGCCTCGAGCGCAAGCTGGAAAGCCTTCGCCAGGAACGGTTTGGCTGAACGGGGCATCACAAGCTCCAGTCTTGAGGAAGGAAACCCATGGAGTGCCGCCAGATCGTACAGGAGTCCGTCCCCCTTGAGGGGGGGCAGCTCCTGGCGTTGGCGGAACTGGAGCCCCAGCTCGTCCTGGTCTTCGGCAGTGTCGGGGCGCTGCGCCAGCCCGGGCGCTTTGCCCAGCTGCAGGCGGCCTTTCCGCGCGCCGCGCTGGTGGGCTGCTCCACCGCCGGGGAGATCAGCGACCAGGGCCGCTCCGAGCAGACCTGCGTGATCACGGCCGTGCGCTTCCAGGGCGAGATCACCCTCCAGGTCGCCGAGGCCACCATTTCCAGCATGGCTGCCTGTCAGGCCGCTGGCGCCGCCCTCGGCGCTGCCCTGAAGCGGCCCGGCCTGCGGGCCATCCTCCTCTTCGGCAAGGGGGTCGGGGTCAATGGCAGCGCCATCCTGGCCGGGCTGGTCTCGGAGGTCGGCGCACAGGTTCCCATCTCCGGAGGGCTGGCCGGGGACGATGGCGCCTTCGTGGAGACCCTCACCCTCGGACCCTCGGGCATCACTCCAGACGGGGTGGTGGCGGTGGGCCTCGGTGGAGAAGGGCTGGTGCTCTCCCACGGTTCCCGCGGCGGCTGGACCCCCTTTGGACCCGCCCGCAAGGTCACCCGCTGCCAGGAGAACATCCTCTACGAGCTGGATGGCGAGCCCGCCCTGAACATCTACAAGCGCTACCTGGGGGACCATGCGAAGGACCTGCCCAGCTCGGGGCTGCTCTTCCCCTTCGAGATCCTCGATGAGGAGCGGGGCCGGCTCGGTCTCATTCGGACCATCCTCGGCGTGGACGAGGCCGAAGGGTCTCTGATCCTGGCCGGAGAGATCGAGTCGGGCGGCTACCTGCGGCTCATGCACGCCTCCAAGGACGATCTGGTGGACGGGGCTGAAGTGGCGGCCCGCCTCGCCGGCAGTCTGCGGCAGACGATGACAGGTCAGGGGCTGGCCCTGCTGGTGAGCTGCGTCGGGCGGCGCCTCGTCATGGGAGACGCCGTCGAGGAGGAGCTCGAGGTGGTCCGGGAGATACTGGGGAAGGGCATGACCCTGGCCGGGTTCTACTCCTACGGCGAGTTCGCGCCCCTCGCGCCCGGGGCCTGCCGGCTCCATAACCAGACCATGACCGTGACCTGCCTCGGGGAGTGTTGAGCGTGCAGCGACTCCTCCAGCGGCAACTCAAGCGGGCGCTCAAGCTCCCGGAACAGCAGGAGCTCGAGGGGCTGTTGGAGGAGCTGAGCCAGGCGCGGCTCGATCCGTCCGTCCCCGACTCGGTGCGGCGCCTCCTCAAGGGCTTCGGCGAGTTCCTGGGGCGCGTCGAGGGCACCTACCTGCAGCACGAACGGGACCAGGGGCTGCGGATCCGGAGCCTCGACCTCAGCTCCGAGGAGCTGATCCAGGCCAATGAACGGCTCCAGCAGATCGCCGAAGGGCAGGCTCAGGTTGTGCAGTCGCTGCGGATCACGGCCAACGCGCTGTTGCGGTCCCAGGGCCGGGAGGAAATCGGCTCGGAGACCACGGACCTGGCCCGCCTTTCCACGCTCATGGCCGAGCTGCTGGCGGACCGGAGAAAGGCCCTGCTCGAGTTGGAACAGCAGAAGATGGCCTTGGATGAGCATGCCATCGTGACCATCACCGACACGACGGGCGTCATTCTCTACGCGA
>SESF01009892.1_pt1 | contig 11016 bp, 2 predicted proteins | sample 3171521 | NCBI WGS metagenome assembly SESF01 (sample SAMN10866945, study PRJNA518727) | freshwater metagenome | biome: subpolar coniferous forest; feature: holomictic lake; material: water; isolation source: holomictic Lake 227, 6 m and 8 m depth | place: Canada: near Kenora, Ontario | collected...
GAACAAAGTGAATAAGCAGACGCCGCCAATATCCTGATCAGCAACGATCTGACGGTGGACAACGCGGCGCTGGGGTTGCTGAATCTGAACGGAAACCTCGATAACCAGGGCCACGCCGTTTACTTCGCAGGCATGGGTGCCATCACGGTCAACGGCGGGATTTCCGGCGCGGGCCAGGTGGTCAATTACCGCTCGATCCTGACGATGACCAATAACACGTACTCGGGCGGAACTCTGCTGCAGAACGGGACGACGATCCTCGGCGCCGACCAGGCCTTGTCCAGTGGCAGTGTGGTCTTCACGGGCGGCACCTTGCTGGCCACGAACGGACCGCGCACGATCACCAACGCGGTGGCGCTGCAAGGCCCCGCCATGACGATTGGCGGCGCGGACGCGCTGACTTTCACGGGCTTGTGGTCGCAGACTAACTCAACCCTGACCATCAATAACACGGCGCTGACCCGGTTTTCGGGCGGCATCGTGCTGGCGGAGAACAACTTGAGCCGCACCCTCACCCTGAATGTGGCCACCACCGCGCTGGTGGACTCGGTGATCACCAACGGGCCGGGATCAGGCCCGGACGGGCTGACCAAGGCGGGGCTAGGCACGCTGACGCTGAGCGCATCCAACGGCTACACTGGGTTGACCTTCGTGTCCGGAGGAACGCTCGCCCTGGGCGCCAGCGAGCGGCTGAGAGACAGCAGCACGCTGATGCTCGCCGGTGGCACGCTCGGCCTGGCCGGATACACGGAGAGCGTCGGCAGTCTTGGCTATACGAATGGCGCGATCGATTTCGGGGCCGGCGCCGGCGCCAATTACATCATGTTCACCACCAACCTGCCGTCCGCGGGCAGCCTGGTAATCCTCAACTTCCAGGCGGGTGTCGATCACATCGCCTTCCGGGACACGAACACCTTGTCGGATGCCTTCCTCAACGGCATCTATTTCTCCGGCTACGGAGTGGGGGCCACGGTGACGGCGGCCGGGCAGACCATTCCCGGCTACAGCGGCACCTGGAAGTTCATCGAGCCGGCCCAGGGCCAGAGCACCTGGGATGGCGGCGGCACGGACAACAACTGGTCCACCCCAGCGAACTGGGTGGGCGATGTCCAGCCCAGCAGCGGTAGCGGGGTGAACATTTCGTTCGAGGGGACGACCCGGCTGGCGCCCGAGCTGGACAGCAGCCGCACCGCGGGCCAGCTACACTTCAGCGCGAGCGCGGGCGCCTTCACGCTGGTCAGCACAAGCGGATCAATCCTGACGCTGGATGGGACCACGCCCGGTATCGGTCAACAGTCCGCCAATAACGAAGCCATTGGGCACGGCTTGGCACTAGTGACCAACACGATCTTCGACACCCTCGGGGCCGGCAAGCTGATCGTCAGCGGCGCGATCTCCGGCGCGGGTGGCATCGCCAAGTACAGCAGTGGCGAGCTGTCGCTCACCGGCAACAATTCCTACGCGGGGCCGAACGTTTTCTACAACGGCCTGGTCAACATCCAGAACGGCAACGCGCTGGGATCAACCAACGCGGGCACCCGTGTGCTGGGGACCGCGACGCTGGAAATCGAGGGCAACATCAATATCGGCCTGGAACCGCTCTCCTTGAACAGTCCTGGATTCAACAATGAGGGGGCCATCTGCAACGAGTCGGGTATCAACAGCTACGCCGGCCCCATTACCCTGGAGGGTTCCAGCCGGATCAACACGGACGGCGGGAGCCTGACCGTCAGCGGAATCATCAGCAACAATCTCGCTGGCACCTGGAACCTGACGGTGGGCGGAAATGGCAACGTCATTCTCAGCAACGTCGTCGCCACTGGCACCGGCGCTCTGACCAAGGATGGGAGCGGAACGCTGACCTTGAAAGGGACCAGCGCCAACACGTATTCGGGGCTGACCACGGTCGCGGCAGGGTTGCTGGAGCTGGGAAAGACGGCTGGCGTCAATGCCGTGGGTGGGGATCTGCAAATCGGCGACGGTAGTACAACTGCTACCGTGCGGTTGCTGGCCGCCAACCAGATCAGCGACGTGGCGAACGCCACCCTGGCCAGTTCGGGCTCTCTGGATCTGAACGGTTTCAATGAGACCATTGCCAACCTGAACGCGGCCAGTCCCCTGGCGACGATCGGCCTCGGCGCAGGCACCCTGACTGTGAGCGGGTTCGACAACTCGATCTTCAACGGCGTCATCTCCGGTGTCAGCGGAGCCCTCGTGAAAGCCAATGCGGGAACGTTGATCCTGACCGGCCCCAACACCTATGCCGGCGCCACGACGATCAATGGCGGGGTATTGCGGATCGAGAATAACACCGCGCTGGGCACGGTCACCCTGGCGGCCTCGGTGGCCGCTGGCGCGGCCTTGGAACTCAAGAATGGCATCGCGGTGGGGGCCAAGCCCCTGAGCCTGAGCGGTAGCGGGATCGGCGGCACAGGCGGCGGCGCGCTGCGGAACATTGCAGGCAACAACTCCTGGGCGGGAATCATTTCTTTGGGCGGGCCAGCGCGCATCAATTCCGATGTCGGAGCCCTGACGCTCTCGGGAAACATCACCGGCACCCAGGCGCTCAGCGTTGGCGGGGCCGGCAACACGCTGATTTCCGGCGTGCTGGCGATGGGCTCGGCCGGGCTGACGCTGGACGGCGCGGGCGTTGCCACTCTCACGGGCGCCAACACCTATTCCGGCGCGACCGCGGTCAGCGCGGGCACGCTGGTGGTAGCGAACACCAGCGGCAGTGCGACGGGCTCAGGCGTGGTAACCGTCGGCAGCTCGACCGCCGGGGCCATTCTCGCCAGCGGCGCCAGCGCGCCCGCTGACGGCAACAAGGTAAGCGGCCTGGTCACGACCACGGGCACTTCGCCCCATATCAAACCCGGCAACGCCGGCGGGGTGGGCACCCTCAACCTGGGCGGCGGATTAACGCTGGGCGGGACAACTCCCAGCCTGGACTATGACCTGAACAGTTCGGACAGTACCGTTGGGATCGGGGTCAATGACCTGGTCAATATCACCGGGAATCTGGTGGTCAATTCCGCAACCGCCATCAACGTCGCCTTCAGCGGCACGTCGCCCAGCGCCAAAACGTATCGGCTCATCAGCTACAGCGGTCCCAAGTCAGGCAGCGGCAGTCTTTCCATTGGCACGATCAGCCCGACCGTGAAGAACTACACGCTGGACCAAAGTATTGCCGGCCAAGTGAATTTATCGGTCAACGGGCTGCCGACGGGCAGCGCTTACAAGATTACCCCGGCGGGGTCGCCGGTGGCGGGAACCGCATACCCCATTACCATTACCGCCGTGGATGCCAGCGGCAACGCGCTCGCGGGCTTCAACGGCGACATGGATTTGACCTTCAGCGGCCTGGGGTCAATCTCGGGGCATACTGCGACGGTGGCGGGCATAGGCCTCGGCACCTTAACAACCTTGACCTTTACCAGCGGCACCGCCACGGCCAACCTGGTCGCCTATAAGGCGGAAGGACCGGTGACCCTAGCGGTAACCGACGGCACCTACTCCACCAGCTCGACCGGCGGGGCGGGTGCGCTTCTAACGGTCGGGTCAGCGGCTGCCGCCACCACGTTGTCGGTTTCCGGTTTCCCGAACCCAACGCCTGCAGGAGTGCCGGGCAATGTGGCCGTCACCGCGCTGGACACCTATGGCAACACCGCCACCGGCTACCTGGGAACGATTGGGTTCACCAGCAGCGATACCGCCGCCGGCCTTCCGGCTAATTACACCTTCATCGCCGGCGATAACGGCGCGCACACGTTCATCGCGGGCGTGACCTTGAAGACCACCGGGACGCAATCCATCACCGCGACCGATACGGGCACTGCGATCACCGGCACGCAATCGGGGATCACGGTCGCGAATATTGCGCCGGTGGCCGGGAGCTACGCGCGCATTAAGTCCTTGGGCGCGACGACGAGCGATGGGCAGACACCCGAGGGCTCGCTGATCGTCGGCCTCGACGGCAAACTCTACGGCACCACCCTGGGCGGCGGCGCCAACGGCGCCGGAACGATCTTCCGGGTGGAGACCAATGGCGCCAATCTCACGGTGCTCCACAGCTTTGCGAACGACGGCGCGGATGGCCGGGCGCCCTATGGCGCGCTGGTGCAGGGAGCAGGCGGTCTGCTCTATGGCACGACCTACAATGGCGGCAGTAAGGACGCGGGCACGGTTTTCCGTCTCAACGCCGACGGGACGAGCTATGCCAAACTGCATGACTTCGGCATCGGTGCCGATGGCGCGAATCCTTATGCCGAACTCTACCTGGGACGCGATGGCAAACTGTCTGGCACCACTCTTTATGGCGGGGCGAACAACGGCGGCACGGTGTTCAAGATCGGCACGGATGGCACCGGGTATACGAAGCTGCATGACTTTGGTGGCACGGATGATGGGGAGTGGACTTATGCCGGTTTGATTCAAGGGCCGGTTGGAGACGACTTCTTCTATGGTGTGACCGATTCCGGCGGCACGAGCGGAGTCGGCACTGTGTTCAAGATCAATGGGGATGGAACCGACTACTTGGTCTTGCGGAGTTTCAATGCCAGCGGGGACGATGGACAATATCCGGACGTGACTCTCCTGCTCGGGGACGACGGGATGCTCTACAGCACCACCTACGGCGGTGGCGCCTTTGGTGACGCCAACAGCGGCGGCACGGCGTTCAAGATCGGCAGAGATGGCAACGGTTACCTGAAGCTCCATGATTTCGGCGGTATCGGCGACGGGCAATTGCTGAATCCCGGCCTGGTGAAGGGAGATCAGGGCGCGTTGTATGGCGCGACCTATGTGGGGGGGGCCAACGGCAGCCTCAGCAGCGGCGGCACGCTCTTCAAGATCAACACCAATGGCACCGGCTACCGGGTGCTGTTCAATTTCCCCGCCACGCCCAACGACGGGCAGCTTCTAAACGTCAGCCTGGTGCGCGACGGCTCCGGAGCATTCTATGGCACAAGCGAACAGGGCGGCGATACGGGCTACGGCACCCTCTTCCGTTGGGTGGATCTTGGCAACGTGCGGCTGGATAATCCGACCACCCTGGCAGTAACTGCCACCGCCACGAAGTTTAATCCGGACCAGTCGCTGACCTTTGCCTTGTCCGATCCACCCAGCGCGATGGTCGGTCTGAATATCGACTCTTCCAGCGGCGCCATCACCTGGACCCCAACCAAACTCAATGTGGGACAAGCCTACGAGGTGGTGTGGAAAGTGGCGGACAACGTCAATTCCACTTTAAGTGCTACGAATAGTTTCTGGGTGACCGTTCCTAATCACGCGCCCAGTTTCAGCCTTAACGGCAGCCGCGTCAGTGTGGCGCTGAATCCGGGGGCGCAGACCAATGTGGGTTGGGCCAATAATATCAGCCCCGGACCTGCCACCGAAACCGGGCAGGCGGTCCATTTCCACGTCAGCAACAGCAATGCGGGGCTGTTCGATGGCACTGGAGGTGCGCCGGCAATCTCTGACAGCGGCACCCTCACCTTCACTCCCGCGACGGGGGCGACCGGCCATGCCACGGTCACTGTGTATGCCCAGGATGATGGCGGCACGGCCTTGGGCGGCCAGGATACCAGCGCCAGCCAGACCTTTGACATCGATGTCAGCCAGGCGCACCTGGTGATCCAGACCCAGCCCTCCGCCAGTGCTACCGCCGGAGCAGTGTTTTCGCAGCAACCGGTCGTTTGGGTGGTAGATGGCAATGGGGCTCTCATCACCGGCGACAACGCAACAGTGGTGACCGTGGCGCGCAATTCCGGAAGTGGCACCCGGGACTTGAAGGGACCGAACAGCCCCATCACCGTAACCGTTTCTGGTGGCATCGCCACCTTCGCCGGCCTCAATTACGAGGGTGCGGAATCGATCCGCCTGGACTTCTCCGCCAGCGGACTGGCTACCGTGACCTCGGACCTAGTCGCGGTTGGCGCGGATGTCCCCAGCAAACTGGTGTTCACCCGCCAACCCACCAAGGAAATCGCTACGATCCCGTTCAGCATCCAGCCCATCATTCGTCTGCAAGACGCCTACGGCAATTTCAGCGCCCCCACCGTCCCCAGCCTGAGTGTGACCATGGCCTTGAGCCAGGGTTCGGGCGCCCTCTCCGGAACCAAAGTGCTGGACATCGGCAGCCTCGCCGGCAATGGCACCGTCACCTACACGGACCTCTCGATTGACACCGGTGGCACCAACAAGAAACTCACCGCCAGCGCTGGCACTTTGACAGATGCGGTTTCCGCCGCTTTTGAAGTCACCCAGAATCAACCGCCCGTGTTCACTGGCACCGTGGCCACCGTCGTGGAGACGATCAAGTCTTTCGGTGCGGCGACCCCCAGCGGCATGAACCCTTCCGGCAGTCTCATCCTGGGAACCGATGGTGCGCTTTACGGCACCACGGAGTTTGGCGGCGATGATGCCGAGGGCACCGTCTTTGCCGTGAATCCGGACGGCACCGGCTTCCGCGTCGTGCATGGCTTTGCCGAAGAGGGCGAGAATCCGGAGTCGGGCGGAGAATATCCGCGTGCCGCCGTCCTGGAAGTGGGCGGGGCGCTTTACGGCACAACCTACGCCGGTGGTGACAGCAGCGTCGGCACGGTCTTCAAGGTGAACAAGGATGGCACCGGCTTCGTGATCTTGCACCAATTCGCCGGGGAATCGGCTGGCGACGGAAGTCACCCCGCTGCCGCCCTGATCGTCGGCATCAGCGGCGCGCTTTATGGCGTCACTGAAGACGGCGGCATGGATGATTTGGGCACGGTTTTCACCCTGGCCACGGATGGTTCCGGCTACAGTATTCTCCACTCCTTTACCGCCGCCCACAGCGACGGCAGTTCACCGCAGGCGGCCTTGCTGAAGGCCAGCGACGGAGCACTTTATGGAACCACGGAGCGAGGCGGCGTTGGCGGCAACGGCACGGTGTTCAAGTTGAGCGAGGACGGGACGGGTTATGAGATGATCTATGCTTTTGCCGGCGGCGCCTTGGGAAGCTACCCCGATGCCGCGCTGATCGAGGTCAATGGGGTTTTGTTTGGCACCACTTCCGCGGGCGGAGTTCACCAGGTCGGCACGGTGTTCAAGCTCAATCGGGATGGAACCGGCTTTACGGTGCTGCAAAGTTTTACCAGCGCCGCCGGGCTTGGGCAAAACCAGGTCTCCGGGCTGATGCTCGGCCAGAATGGCGCTTTGTATGGCGCGACGACCTACGGTGGCGCCCACGACGCGGGCATGATTTATCAGATCACCACCGCTCCAACTCCCGTCTTTTCCATCCTGCACGACTTCGACGTTAGCGACGAGAACAGCGCCCGCCCGGCGCTCGTGCAGCGGGCGACTGATGGGAGGGTCTTCGGCACGACTTTCTTCGGCGGATCGGAAGACCTGGGCACGGTGTTTGCCCTGGACGCCAATGGCGCCAACTTCCAGGTGTTGAAGGAGTTTCTGACCACTGCCAACGGGGTGGGGTGGTATCCGGATGGGGCCTTAACGGAAGGTGCTGCCGGGGTGTTTTATGGCACCACCTACGACGGCGGCACGGCGAAGGTGGGAACGGTCTATCGGATCAACGGCGATGGCACCGGGTACACCGTCCTCCATAGTCTGGGCGATACCGCCCTGGACGGAACGAACTCCGCCGCCCCGCTAGCGTTGTCCGGCGGTGTGCTCTACGGCACGACCTTGTTTGGCGGAATTCACGGCGGGGGCACCGTGTTCAAGCTCAGCGCGGATGGGACGGGCTACACGAAGCTGCACGACTTTGGCGCTGCTGGGGACGGAGCCACGCTCTGGGGGCGGGTGATTGTCGGGGCGGATGGCCTGCTCTACGGTCTGACCTTAGAAGGTGGAACTCACGGCAAGGGCACTGTGTTCAAAATGGATACGAGTGGCGGCAGCTACAGTGTGATCTACAACTTTGGCGCTGACGCCAGCGACGGGGCCAATCCATACGCCCGGCTGGCGCAGGGCAGTGACGGGACGCTTTACGGCGTGACCTACGCCGGAGGAGGAACGGGCAATGCGGGCACGATCTTTAGCGTCAGCCCCGCTGGCGCCAATTACTCCGTGTTGCATCGCTTCGGCGACACCGGGGATGGGGTCCATCCCTGGGCTGGTGTTCTCGTGAACAGCGGAATGCTTTACGGAACCACTTATGACGGCGGCGCGAATGACCTGGGCACGGTTTTCCGCTTCAACACGAATGACAGCAGCTACACCATTCTGCACAGCTTCGGCACCGACGACGCTCAGCACCCGTATTCCGCGTTGGTGTTGGGAAGCGATGGGGGCATCTATGGAACCACCTGGCTTGGCGGGTCGGCGGACCGGGGTGGCATCTTTCGCATTCGCAGCGATGGAACCTACGATCTGCTCTACAGCTTTGATCAGGGCAAGAACCCGTATTGCCGCCTGGCCCTTGGCGCTGACGGCCAGTTCTACGGCACCACCGAGTCGGGCGGTTCATACAACCTCGGCACCGCGTTCCACATGCAGATGGCGAGCGGAGGCGCGCTTAGCCTGGCCGAGAACAGCACCCTTACCTTGCGAGTTCTGGCCACTGATCCGGATCCTGGTGAAAACCTCACCTACTCGCTGGTGACGGCTCCCAGTGGAGCGACCATTGATGCGCAGACGGGCGTCGTCACCTGGACCCCGGCGGAGGGTACGGGACCAGGCAACTACTCCTTGACCGTGAAAGTGACCGACAACGGCGTTCCGCCCCTGAGCGCCACAACGAACCTTTCCGTAACCGTGACCGAGAAAGTCATGGGCACCACCACCATCGTGGAACCGAGCGTGAATCCCTCCGTGGAAGGGCAGTCGGTGACCTTTACCGCCACCGTCAGCAAGGACGGCGGCGATGACAATCTCACCGGCACGGTGACCTTCAAGGCAGACGGCGTTGTTTTGGGATCGCCGGTTGCTTTGGACGGCTCCGGGCAGGCCACCCTTGCAACCTCCGGGATCGCCGTGGGCACCCATGCTGTTGCCGCCGAGTACTCGGGCCTCAGCGGGGTCTATTACGCTAGCACCGGCACGGTTGTGCAAGTGGTTAGCAAGGCAAACACCACCACCATCGTTGAATCGAATCTGAACCCTTCCCGAGGGGGACAGCGCGTCACCTTCAAGGTGACTGTGGCCGCCGTGGCGCCTGGCGCGGGCACCCCTGAAGGCACGGTCACCTTTAAGGATAATGGGACCACGCTAGGCTCGGTCACTCTGGATGGCGCCGGTTCTGCGACTCTGTCCACCACAGACGTGGGGCTTGGAACGCGGGCTATTACCGTCGAATATGGAGGTGACAGCAATTTTGAGAGCAGCATCGGCAACGTCTGGCAGACCGTTGAAGACGCGGGAACTTGGATCTGGGGCGGCAGCTACACTTGGCGGATCAGCAGCGCCACTGGCACCGCCGGTAACGACTGGGACTGGTTGAACATCACCGGCACCCTGGACATCTCCGCCACCGTCGCCAATCCCTTTACCATCAAGGTCGTTTCCCTGAGCGGCAGTTCGGCAGGCCCTGCCGCCAATTTCGATAACACCCAGAACTACAACTGGTGCATCGCCACCGCCTCGGGCGGCGTGACCGGCTTTGAGGCGGACAAGTTCATTATCGACGACACCGGGTTCGTAAATGTCAAAGGCGGTCGTCATTTCTCCATCACGCAATCCGGCAGCAGCGTCTATCTGAACTTTGGCGACGTCACCGCCAGCCCTGTCACCATCGGTCGGGCGTGGGGAACCTACCTGCGAATTCCCGTGGCCACGGTCACAGCCAAGGTCGCTGGCGGCACGACTCCCTATACCCTCTTGTCCGTTAACAAGCGGGAGAGCGCCGATTTCGTCCTCATCAGCGGCGACTACATCCTGTTTGCACCGGCCGGCAATACGAACAGCATCCTGGACTACACGGTGGGGGATTCCGCCACCCCCAGGGCCACGGCCAGCAGCACGATCACCGTGACCATAACCAACGCGTTCAGTTCAGTGAACAACATCAGTAACAACGTCGCTAGCGGCACCGTGACGATCAAGTTCGCGGGCATCCCGGGCTATGCGTATGCCGTGGAGCGGTCCCATGATCTCTCGAACTGGGAGACGGTGCAGACCACGAACGCCCCCTCGGCGGGTGTCTGGATGTTCACGGACGGCCCGGATCCGGCTCCGCCCAACCCGTCGTTTTACCGGCTCCGGCAGAACAACAACTAGCCCGCAACGGCCTACTTGGAACATGATTATGAAACCTCTCCGAACTTTCCTGGCGGCGCTTCTGTTGGTTAGTGTGACGGCACAAGGCGGGATTTACTCCAGCGGCACGTTGAATACTCCCATCCTGGATGGGAATCCCACGGGAATCTCCTCCGACATCATCGTGAGCGGATCGGGTGCCGTCCTCAATAACGTAAGCGTCCTTATCAACGTGTCCGGGGGATACAACGGGGATTTAACCGCCTATCTGACCTACAATGGAATCCTGGTGCCTCTGTTGAACCGGGTCGGCACTGGCTCGGGCGATGCGATCCAAATGCTTTTCGGCTATTCGACCGCTGGATTCGACAACGTCCGGCTGTCTGATGTCGGAAGCGTGAACATCCATGATGCGATCACTCCAGGCGCATCGCCGACGTCCTACCACCCGGACGGGGGAAACCTGGCCGCATACAACGGCAGCGATCCGAATGGGACCTGGACCATATTCTTTGCCGACATGGCCAGCAGCGGCGGCAGCAGTAGCTCGACCCTGGTGAGTTGGAGCCTGGACGTCACGGCCGTCCCGGAGCCGGTGAATGTGGCTTTGGGGATCTTAGCGGGATTATGCGGGGCGGTCGGCCTCGTCCGGAGCCGGCTGGTGCGGGATCGGCTTCACCGCTGCCGGGTTGCCATCGTGCAATGGGTGGACGCCGTCTAAGGGTGAAGGCAGAAGGAAGAAGGAAGAATGCAGAAAGGGGAATGGCTGCCGTTCAGCCAGCGGTCAGTTCCCTCTTTTAGCATTCAGCCTTTAGCCTTTCCGGG
>SESF01030700.1_pt1 | contig 11000 bp, 10 predicted proteins | sample 3171521 | NCBI WGS metagenome assembly SESF01 (sample SAMN10866945, study PRJNA518727) | freshwater metagenome | biome: subpolar coniferous forest; feature: holomictic lake; material: water; isolation source: holomictic Lake 227, 6 m and 8 m depth | place: Canada: near Kenora, Ontario | collected...
GCCGGCCTTGCGAAAGTGTGCCGAACTTCGGGCGCTCACCGCCGGCGGATGAGCCCGCTGCTTCGATCGCGGAACGGCGGGCAAGCCTGGGGTAGGCTTCCGGCTCGATGTCGTTCTGGACTTGCTTCATGAAGCGATTCAGGGATTCGTCTCCAACGATCAAGTCCCCGACGCAGTCTTCGCCGCGCATGGCAAGGGCCACCAGGCGGTTGTCATCTGACCAATCAGAAATGCTGGGCGGAAGGCGGAGTTCTGGGAATCGCGCCGAAAATGCGCGCCCCAAGTAGCCTTGCGGCGACATGTCCACGAGAGCTGGAGGTAGGCCCTCCAACAGCCTGCCCCCGCCACCTCGCTCCCAGAATGTCCGGTGGCCCCAGAGAAGGCGAAGTTGCCCTGTCGCGTGGACTACTCCTTCTGTATCCACTCTGTAGATGGGCAGTTGCCGCCCGAGCCCTTCAAGAAGTCGGGTCCGCGCGTACCGGGTCGCTCTCGTCTTCCCGATTCGGAAGACGGTCTCGCCCGCCTCGGCAACCAGATGCGCCAACGTTGGAGGCGAGACTCGCAGCTCCCCACGCAGGGCAGCGGGGCGGGCGATGCCAGCCACCGAGAGCGCGCTCAGAAGGTCTTCTACTCGTGCCATACTGCTAATGAAATAACTAACGAATCTTGGATTGTCAACACCAGCAATACCGGCCGGTTGTGGCATAACACCAGGATCATCATCTAACGAATCCTCTAACTAGATTGTTACCAAGAATAAAGCTGAAGCGCCTCCCTCGAGATGGACGCAGTCCAGAGCCGTGCAGCCCTCAGGCCGCCGCCCTACAGTGCCCCGCTCGGACCCGTGTCTGGGCTGGCCCTGCTACTTCAGGCGCGCATCCCAACCTTCCGGCGTCGCCCTTCACCGCTTCGCAGGCTCCTCGGGGCTTCACCCCTACTGTCCTGCTTCGCCGCTCACGGGAACTGGGCGTTTCCACCTCCGCACTCAGCCAGTCCGTCCGGCAGCTCGAGGCCCGTCTCGGGACCACGCTGCTCACACGGACGTCGCGGTCGGTCGCGCCCACGGACGCTGGGCAGCGCCTTCTCGAACACGCTGGGGCCGCGGTGGACCAGGCGCTGGAGTCGCTGAAGACGGTGACTGCCCAGCCCGGCGAGGTGACTGGCCGGGTCCGGCTCTCGGTGCCGACCCTCGCGGTGCCGCTCGTCCTCGCTCCCCTGCTTCCTCGGTTCGCCGAACGCCATCCGAAGGTGGAATCGATTCGTCAACATCGTGGCCGAGGGCATCGACGCCGGTATCCGCCTCAGCGAGTCCATCGAGCGCGACATGGTCCAGGTGCGGCTGACCGGGCCGGCCCGCTTCGTCGTGGCGGCCGCCCCCTCCTACCTCGAGCGGCATGGCGCCCCGCAGAGCCCCCAGGACCTCCTCCAGCACGACTGCGCGGCATCCGCGTGTCGGCGGGCGGCTCGTCTACGCGTTCGAGCCACACATCGCGGACGATCTGCGCCGCGGACGCTTGCGCCTCGTTCTCGAGCCGTACGCGGCGGCCGTGCCGGGGTTCTTCCTGTACTTCCCCAGCCGGGCGCAGGTATCGCCCGCGCTACGGGCGTTCGTGGATGTAGCTCGCGAGTTGGCGCCGCAGGCGAAGCGGCCGAAGAGTTGAGCAGCGACCCCCACCTCTGCGACGTTCTGGCCCAGGACCGGCGTGAGGTTCTCGTCGATGAGGAGCTTCACCCTTCACCGCGAACGAGCTGGAGCCGCTTCGGGCGCCCCCGGGGACGCCCCAGCGCGACGAACATCCTGGCGAACTCGACGTCGTCCGCCTTGAGCGCCGGGTAGTCCTGCAGGATCTCCACAGTGGGCTCTCTTGCCGCTCGGCCCCCGACAAACCGCACCGAGATGCGCGTTCCCTCGAAGATGGGCTCTCCAGAAAGGGTGTCGGCTCGCGACACCGCCCGGGCCCTGCCGCGCTCGAAGAGGGTCACGCGAGCCTCGACACGCTTCACCAGGTCGGAGATCGGCAGGATGACCGGGACGCCGCCCTCGAGCACCAGCCGCTGGGACTCACGCCTCCAGCGGCCTCGGCGCGCGGCACCCCGGGCGAGGAGATCGAACAGGTCCCGGCGATCCTTGCGGGGGAGCTCGATGGGCAACTCGGCGACCAGGCAGAAGTAGACCAGCTCCTGGGGGGAGAAGCGCCTCGCCCCCGCGGCGGTCCTGGAGGCCCGGACGACCTGGGAAGCGAGTTCGTGCCGGATCACCTTTTCCGTCACTCCCGACAGCACGGCCGCCTCCTTCAGGCTCAGGCCGCTGGACGATTCGCGAGCAGGGATCGTATTCATGACCACACTTCGGTCATGTTTATACTGGGCGGGCGGTCGCGGCGCAAGGAGGAGACGGCCAGGGTGGAACGCGCCGCGCGTCCGGACACGGGGAGCAACGGACAGCGCCTCGTTCCCCTCGACGCCGAGCGACAACCAGCCCGCCTACCTTGCGAGCAGCCTCTCCAGGAGCGGCTTCAGCGCTGGAACGTCCACGGTCGCGGTCAGCCAGACTGTCGTCACGTCGATGCCGAAGTACTCGTGTGCGGCGATGTTGCGCATCCCCTTCATCTTGCGCCAGGGGATCAGCGGATCCATCGCCTTGACGTCGTCCGGCACGTGGGTGACGGCCTCCCCGATGACGACCAGGGCGAAGCACACGGCTTCCACCGTCTTCTCGTCGCGCGCGAAGCGTGCTTCCTGAAGGCCCGCCGTGTACCGGTGGATCCGCTCCACTGCGGCCAGGATGTCGGTGATGCGAAGGCGCCAGTCCCTAGGCGGCACGGACCGCCTCGGAAAGGATGCGCTGGCGCAACTCCGGTCGAAGGCCGCCTTGCGTGACCAGGTCGACCTTGCAGCCCAGGAATGCCTCTAGGCGATCCTGGACCTCGAAGAGGTGGAAGTAGCCGACCGGCGGGTCGAAGTCGACGAGCAGGTCGACGTCGCTTCCCGGGGCCGCCTGGTCGCGCGCCACGGAGCCGAACAGCGACAGGCTCCGGACTCCGAGTTCGCGGAGTTCCCCTGCGTGCTGGGCGATGATCTGGAGAACGTCGGCACGCCGCATGCGGGTCATCATAGGCCTCAGCCGTGTGACGGGCAAAGCTCGTAACCCCCCGAAACTCGTGCCCTGGCCCCGCCACCCTTCACCTGGCGTGCACAGCGACGAACGGGGTGCCAGCCGGCCGACCCCTCCCCCACGACCACCATGCGGGGAAAATGAGATTCAAGCGGAGCCTCGCCGTGCGCGAGGAGGGGCCCGGGTTCGACGGCCCGAGGTCCCGGAAGAAGGGACGCTGATGCTGGGCGAGGTCACCGAGTCGCGCCGCTTCGGCTTGGTCACGATGTGGGTCTCGGCGACCGACGTCCGCCGGGCCCTAGGCTGCTCGCGGGCACTCGCCTACGAGCATCTCCGCCGGGCGGCGCGTCGGCCACCGGGGGAGCGGGGTCTGGTACGGGTGGTTCTACGAGGACGGCCGGCGGGTGGTCCGGACCACCCGCTGCCGCGACCGCGCGGCGGCCGAGCGGGTGGCCTTCATCGTCTCCACGTCCGCCTGCTGGCGGGAGTCGGAACTGGCCCGACGCGAGGATGTCGGCGAGGGGCTCGCGACGGTGCTGCTCCGCGGCACGAAGCGGAAGACGCGCTTCCGGACGGTCCCCATCGTCAGCCCCGGACAGCGCTCGCTCCTCGAGTACGCCGTCGAGCATGCGCAGGGGACCGGCGGCGTGGTCTTCCGCGTCTGGCGCAACGCGCGGCGCGACCTCCTCGAGGCACAAGGACACGCGGATGCTGGAGCGGGTCTACGGGCGCCAGACCCCCGAGCAGCTGGCGGCCGCCATGGCGCGCGCGATGGGCTTGACGCAGCGCGTCTGTAGCGCATTTGTATCAGCGCCCACGGAAACGGCGGATCCGGTGGACGCAGTGGACGACGACGCGTCGAACGCAGCTCGCTCGGCCGCGTCCGAAAAGGCAAATGCCCCCCAGGATTTGCATCCTGGGGGGCCGGTGTCTGCGCGTGTTGTCGGAGTGCCTGGACCCGGAATCGAACCAGGGACACGGGGATTTTCAGTCCCCTGCTCTACCAGCTGAGCTATCCAGGCGTGCTGCCCGGCCGCCCTTGCGGACGACCGAGGGGGGCTGTTTTACGATCGCTCCCGGACGGACGCAAGCCCGGATCGGCCGGCTCAGCTCCGGGGCACGGCGGTCAACACGGCGCGCCCGTCCCGGACGACCACCTTGAACTCCACCCGCTTCGCCTTGTACTTCGCGGCGATCTCGGGGGCCTGCTTGTTCACCGTGCGCGCGATCGACTCGAGCGTCAGGCGCGACACGTCCTCGTTGCAGCTCCGCTTGGCCGACACGTAGGAGTCGAAGAGGTCGCGCAGCTCGGCGTCGCCCAGGACCGACGCCGGTGCGGGGGGGGGCGGCGGGGGGGCGGCCGGCTTCGCGACCGGCGCGGCCTCCACCTTCTGCCCCCGCGCCTCGGCCATCTTCCGGCGAACCTTCATCACGTCGCGCCGGTAGGTGCCGGCCTCCTTCTCCCGGCCGGAGCGGAGCCAGAGCCGCTCGTAGGAGAGGTAGCGGGCGTGGAGGGTCTGGATGCGGAAGCGGATCCCGGCGTTCCGGGTGAAGGCGCTCCGGAGCCGCTCGACGTTCCGCTTCAGGTCGTCCCGGCGGCGGGAGGGCTCCATCCGATCGGCGCCCATGAAGTACATCTCGTACTTCACCTTGATCTCCTCGAGCTCCTCCTCGAGGGCGTCGAGCGCGCTGGCGAGCTGCTCGCTGGCGAGCTTCTCCTTCCCGGTCTCACGTTCCGGGAGGAGGGGGTCCTGCGAGCCGGCGGCGCGCTGCCCGCCCGGCCTCTTCGGTGGAAGCGCCACGCGGGGAGTCTAAGCCCGCCCCGGCAGCGCTGCCACGGCCGACCGGGCCAGGCGGCTGCCGACGAGCCACATGACGGCGCCGGTCGCGAAGATGCCGATCGAGACCCACTGACCGGTTCCCAGCCCCAGCCAGACCCCGCGCTCCACGTCGCCGCGGAAGGTCTCGGTGGTGGTTCGCAGCACGGCGTAGAGCATGAGCCAGGCGGCCATCACCTGGCCGTGGAAGTGCTTTCGCGGCCGCAGCCAGATGGACAGGAAGGCGAAGAGCAGCAGCTCGCCGAGCGACTCGTAGAGCTGCACCGGGTGGATGGGGAGCGTGTGCAGGTGGTCGGGCGCGATGAAGCGGGCCGGGTTCAGGCGCGCCGCCATCGACTGGAAGGCGAGCGACTCGGGGGGGAAGCGGGCCGCCCAGGGGAGCGCCGGCTCGCAGCTTCGCCCCCAGCAGCAGCCGGCGCTGAAGCAGCCGATGCGCCCCAGGAACTGCCCGAAGGCCACCGAGGGGATGAGGGTGTCGGCGTAGGGGAGGAAGCGCATCCGCTTCACCCGGAGGTAGACCGCGGCGGCCACCGCGGCGGCGATGAAGCCGCCGTAGAAGACCATCCCGCCCTCCCAGACCGCGAAGAGGCGCGGGATGCGTCCGATCCGCGTGACCACGAGCGCGTTCGCCCCGAAGTAGTCGCGCCAGTTCACCGCGATGAAGAAGAGCCGGGCCCCCACGAGCGAGGAGACCAGGATCCAGAAGGAGAGGTCGCCCACGAGCTGCGGATCCTGCCCCTGCCGCTGCGCCTCCGTCTGTGCGAGCCAGATGGCGAAGACGAAGCCCAGCGCCAGCATGACCCCGTAGGTGTGGAGGGGCACGTCCACCCCGTCCCCCATCAGGCCGGAGCGCCAGGCGGCGAAGAGGGCGAGGAGCATGACGACGAGCGTCGCCTTGTCGGACCAGATGGCCTCCCCCCACGAGACCTTCCGGTCCTCCCTGGCCGCCTCGCGCCGGTGGAGGTAGGCCCGCCCCACCACCACCACGAGTCCCACCAGGAGGGCCACCACCCAGGTGATCCCGGGCGGGATGACGATGCGGAGGAGGATGGGGAGCATCTACGCCTGAACCTCCGGCGCGGCGCCGGACTTCCCGGAGCCGGCGCGCTGCTCGTTGGGGGCGAGGAGGATCATCGCCACCCCCACCACGATGAGGGAGTCGGCCAGGTTGAAGATGGGCCAGTAGATGTCGGGGCGGTGCCACCAGTGCCACTGCACGAAGTCGATGACGTAGCTGCGGGCCAGCCGGTCGATGAGGTTGCCCACCGCGCCGGAGAAGATGAAGGCGAGCGCCACCTGCATGTAGCGCTGGTCCTCCCGGAGCCGCCGGAAGTACCAGAGGATGAAGCCGAGCGCGCCCAGCGTCATCACCACGAAGAAGCCGTGGCGGAACCCGGCCGGGAGGTCGCGCAGCATGCCCCAGGCCGCGCCCGGGTTCTCGGCGTAGGTCATCCGCCACATCGGGTCCCACACCACGTGGGGAGGGCGGGCCACGCTCTCCAGGTGGCTCGTGCCGTAGAAGGCCTTCACCTTGGCGTCGAGGGTGGAGGCGCCCAGCCGCTGGAAGGCGAAGGTGAGCCGGTCCACGGCCAGGAACTTGGTCACCTGGTCGCCCGCCACCATCACCGCGAAGATCGCGGCCAGGAGCGCCCAGCGGGACGGGCCCCTCGTCATGCCAGCGCCCCCGCGCACTTCCCGCAGAGCGTGGGGTGGGCGGGATCCGTGCCACGGTCCTCGGCGAAGACCCAGCAGCGCTCGCACTTCTCGCCCCGGGCCCGCTCGACATTCACTGCGAGTGTACCATCGGCGAGGGCCACGCCGGAGACGATGAAGAGGGTGGGCAGCTCGTCCGCCGCGTCGCGCAGCAGCGCCAGCGTCTCCCCCTCGGCGGAGACGGTCACCCGCGCCTCCAGCCCCGACCCGATGAGCTTGTCGCGCCGGGCCGCCTCGAGCGCCTTCAGCACCTCGGACCGGACCGCGAGCAGCCGCTCGTACCGGGCGCGGAGCGAGGCCCCGTCGGCGGGGGCCTCGCGGCGGGGGAAGCCGGCCTCGAAGACCGTGGGGGCCTTCTCGCCGGGCAGGTACTTCCAGGCCTCGTGGGCCGTGAAGGAGAGGACCGGCGCCAGCATGCGGAGCAGGTCCTGCGCCACCCAGTGGAGCAGCGTCTGGGCGCTGCGGCGGGGCTTCCCGTCCCTGCGGGCGGTGTAGAGCCGGTCCTTCACCACGTCGAAGTAGACCGACGAGAGCGTGACCGACACGAACTCCATGGTGGCGTGGTAGGCCACGTGGAACTCGTAGTCGGCGTAGGCCTGGAGAACCGTGTCCTGCCACTCGACCATCTTCGCGCAGGCCCAGCGGTCGAAGGGCTCCATCTCCGCCACCGGCACGGCGTCCCGGGCCGGGTCGAAATCGGCCAGGTTCCCGAGCGCCCAGCGCACCGTGTTGCGGATCTTCCGGTAGCCCTCGGCGAGGCCGTCCAGGATCTGGCCGGAGACCCGCACGTCGTCCCGGTAGTCGGAGGCGGCGACCCAGAGGCGCAGCACGTCGGCGCCGTACTTCTTGATGATCTCCTCGGGCGCCACCACGTTGCCCACGCTCTTCGACATGGCCCGGCCCTGGCCGTCGAGGACGAAGCCGTGGGTGAGCACCGCCCTGTAGGGGGCGATGCCCCGGATGGCCATGGAGGTGAGCAGCGAGGAGTGGAACCAGCCGCGGTGCTGGTCGGACCCCTCCAGGTAGAGCCCCACCGGGAACTCGCTGTTGCGGCCGTGCTCGGCCACCGCCGCCCAGGAGACGCCCGAGTCCCACCAGACGTCGAGGATGTCCTGCTCGCGCCGGAAGTCGGTGCCGCCGCAGGCCCCGCACTTTTCACTCTGAGTGAAGTAGGCCGGCTCGTGCCGGTACCAGGCCTCGATGCCCTCCTTCTCGAACTCGTCGGCCACCCGCCGCATGAGCGCCGGGGAGACGAGCGGCTCGTTGCACTTCTCGCAGTAGAAGACGGTGATGGGCACGCCCCAGGTGCGCTGGCGCGAGAGGCACCAGTCGGGTCGGTGCTCGATCATGTTGTAGATGCGGTCGCGGCCCCAGCGCGGGATCCACTGCACCCGGTCGATCTCGGCGAGGGTGCGGGCGCGCAGCCCGTCGTGCTCCAGCGAGAGGAACCACTGGTCGGTGGCCCGGAAGACCACCGGCCGGTGGCAGCGCCAGCAGTGCGGGTAGCTGTGGCGGAGCGAGGCCTTCGGGTCGGAGAGCAGGTGCCCCGAGGCGTGCAGGTCGGCCACGATCTCGGCGTTGGCGGCGAAGATCTCCTTGCCGGCGTACTTGCCCGCCGCCTCGGTGAACCGCCCGGCGCCGTCCACCGGGTTCAGGACCTCGAGGCCGTACTTCATGCCGACCTGGTAGTCCTCCTGGCCGTGACCCGGCGCGGTGTGGACGAGGCCGGTGCCGGCCTCCAGCGTGACGTGCTCGCCCAGGATGACCGGGCAGTCCCGGTCCATGAAGGGGTGGCGGTAGCGAAGCCCCTCGAGCTCGCGCCCCTCCATCGTGGCGAGCACCTTTTCGGGGTGGCGGAGCGACGTGCCGTCCAGGAGCTCGTCGGGCGCGACGGCGGCCAGGAAGGCGAGGAGCAGGTCCTTCGCCACCACGAGCAGCCGCCCGCCCAGGTCGTAGGCGACGTAGAGGAAGTCGGGGTGGGCCGAGACCGCCAGGTTGGCGGGCAAGGTCCAGGGGGTGGTGGTCCAGACGACCAGGCTCGCCTTGCGCCCGGCCAGCGCCGGCGCGGGCAGGTCGCCCAGAAGCTCGAAGGCCACGTGGATGGAGGGCGAGGTGTGCTCCTCGTACTCCACCTCCGCCTCGGCGAGCGCGGTGCGATCGGTGGTGCACCAGTAGACCGGCTTCTTGCCCCGGACGAGGTAGCCCTTCTCGGCCACCCGGGCGAGCGCCCGGACCGTGTCGGCCTCGTACCCCTTCGCCATGGTGGCGTAGGGGGTGTCCCAGCGCCCGAAGATGCCGAGCCGCTTGAACTCCTCCCGCTGCTTGTCGATCCACTTGCCGGCGTAGGTGCGGGCGGCCCCGATCACCGCCACGCGGTCCATGTCCCGCTTCTTCGAGCCGAGCTCCTCGTCCACCTTCCGCTCGATGGGCAGTCCGTGGCAGTCCCAGCCGGGCTGGTAGTCGGAGACCTGGCCCGACATGTTGCGGTACTTGACGATGAGATCCTTCAGGATCTTGTTGAGCGCGTGGCCGATGTGGATGTGACCGTTCGCGTAGGGCGGCCCGTCGTGGAGGACGAAGCGCTTGCCCCCCCTGGCCACGTTGGCGGCCACCAGGTTCTCGAAGATCCGGCCTGCCTCCCACTCCTTCAGGATCTCCGGCTCCCGCTGCGGCAGGTTGGCCTTCATCGGGAAGTCGGTCTTCGGCAGGTTGACGGTGTCCTTGTAGTCCACGTCGGGTCTCTTCTCCGGGCGGCTTGGCGGGGGATCGAGGGTTCTACCAGCGCCGAACCCCCCGATCAATGAAGGGATCTCCGGCCGGTTGCGCCCTCTCCGGAGCGCGGCGTAGGCTCGACCGGACATGCCACGGAACGGATCTCGTCCCGCCGCGAAGGCGCGCCGCCTCACGGTGGCCATCCTCTCCCGCAACCCGCGGCTCCACTCCACCCGGCGGCTCGTCGAGGCGTCGCGGGCGCTCGGGCACCGGGTCCGGGTGCTCGACACCCTCCACTGCAACATGGTGCTGGCGCGGGCCCGACCGTCGCTCTTCTACCAGGGCGAGGAGGTCGGCCCCGTCGACGTGGTCATCCCGCGCATCGGCGCCTCCATCACCTCCTACGGGCTCGCGGTGGTGAACCAGTTCGACATGATGGGCGTGCCGGTGCTGAACGACGCCCTCGCCATCGCACGCGCCCGCGACAAGCTGCGCGCGCTGCAGCTCCTCTCCCGCTACGGACTCGACATCCCCCGCACGGCGATGTGCCGCTTCCGCGACGAGGTGGCGCAGGTGGTGGAGCACGTGGGTGGGCTTCCCTGCATCATCAAGCTCATCCAGGGCACGCAGGGCGTGGGGGTCATGATCGCCTCCACCATGGACGAGGTGCAGGGGATGCTCGACACCTTCTGGGACCTCGGCCAGGAGATCCTGCTCCAGGAGTTCGTGGCCGAGTCGAAGGGGCGCGACCTGCGCGCGCTGGTCATCGGCGACCGGGTGGTGGCGGCGATGCGGCGCCAGGCCCGGACCGGCGAGTTCCGCTCCAACATCCACCGCGGCGGCAAGGCGCGGGCCGTGACCCTGACGCGCGAGTACACCGAGGCGGCGGTGAAGGCGGCCCGGGTCATCGGCCTCGAGGTGGCCGGCGTGGACATGCTCGAGTCGCGGGGCGGCCCGAAGATCATGGAGGTGAACAGCTCCCCGGGCTTCGAGGGGCTGGAGCGGGCCACGAAGAAGGACATCGCGCGGCTCTACGTGGAGCACGCCGTCGAGATGGCCCGGTTTCGGCAGGCGGTGCAGTTCAACAGTTGAACCGATTCCGGAATCAGGGGGTAGAATCTCTCCCCCATGAACCCCTGGATCACCGCGTTCCTGCTCCTCGCCGCGGGCGGCTTCTTCGCCTTCACGATGGTTCGCCGGCTGGCCCCGCTGGGCGCCTTCCGGAAGGACGACCGCTTCGACCGCGCCGGGGAGCGCCTCCGCGGGCTCCTGCGCTTCGGCCTGGGCCAGTCGCGCCTCCCCACCCGCGGGGAGGTCTGGCCGGGGCTGATGCACATCCTCATCTTCGCGGCCTTCGTCATCCTGGGGGCCCGCACCGTCACCCTCTTCGGCATGGGCTTCTCCCCCACGTTCCACCTGCCGCTGCTCGGGACGGGGACGGTCATCGGCGACGCCTACGGCTTCGTGAAGGACGTGATGGTGCTGCTCGCGCTCTTCGCGGCGCTGGCCTTCATCTGGCGCCGGATCGTGACCAAGCCCGATCGCGTCACCCGGAGCTGGGAGGGCGTGCTCATCCTGGGCTTCATCGCCGGCCTGATGGTCACCGAGATCCTCTTCGAGGG
>SESF01032299.1_pt1 | contig 10999 bp, 8 predicted proteins | sample 3171521 | NCBI WGS metagenome assembly SESF01 (sample SAMN10866945, study PRJNA518727) | freshwater metagenome | biome: subpolar coniferous forest; feature: holomictic lake; material: water; isolation source: holomictic Lake 227, 6 m and 8 m depth | place: Canada: near Kenora, Ontario | collected...
ATTCCGCCGCTCATCACAAAGCAAAAATAAAATTTTTGCAGATCAAATTCCACGAAAAGCCTGTGTTTATTGGATTCCAAAGCAAAACACATTATTTTAGTAAGACTATTACTATCCTTTGTACGGTATTATGTATTGCATAGTTCTAAAATTATCTATATCTTTGTTCTATCAAAGTAAATCAATCACAACAAAAAATCAATTTTATGAGAAAGTTCCTTTTTACCATCCAGTTCATCGCAATTATCGCTTTTGTTCCAGCTATCACTTTTGCATATTTACATACCGATACTCCTAAAGAGAATAATACCGTTAAAATCGAGAACACAAACGATATGAGCGGTCAGCACCAAACAACTGGCGTGATTCGTTTGATCCAAGGTTTATAAGCTTTCGATTCCGGATATATTCGCCCGCACGAATTTAAGAGCTTTCAAAACTCTATCTTTGTAGCAAACAAGTGTTAGTTTATGTGGCTGAATAATATCCTAGAAACAATTGGAAATACCCCTTTAATTAAGATCAATAAGATCACGAAGGACCTCCCCGCTACCGTTTTAGCCAAAGTGGAATACTTCAACCCCGGCAATAGTATCAAAGACCGTATGGCTTTGAAAATGTTGGAAGTGGCAGAACTAGAAGGCAAGATTAAACCCGGCGGTACCATTATTGAAGGTACCAGTGGCAATACAGGCATGGGTCTGGCTCTAGCCGCAATTGTGAAGGGATACAAATGTATTTTCACAACTACCGATAAACAATCGAAAGAAAAAGCCGATATCCTCAAAGCAGTTGGTGCAGAAGTAATTGTTTGTCCCACCAACGTAGAACCCTCCGACCCTCGCTCCTATTATTCTGTGTCGAAAAGACTTGCTTCTGAAGTGCCTAACTCCTGGTACGTAAATCAATATGATAATTTGGCTAATCGCCAGGCGCATTATGAGCAAACGGGACCAGAGATCTGGGAACAGACCGAAGGTAGGATCACACATTTAGTTGTTGCTTCCGGTACAGGTGGAACTATTGTAGGCACAGCAAAATACCTAAAAGAAAAAAATCCGAATATTCAAATCTGGGCCATCGATAGTTATGGTTCGCTCCTCAAAAAGTTTTTCGAAACTGGCGAGGAAGATCAGAAAGAAGTTTACCCTTATATCTCGGAAGGATTTGGCGAAGATTTCGTTCCCGCAAACTATGATATGAGTGTCATTGATCTATTCGAAAAAGTTACTGATAAAGATGGTGCAGTAATGACTAGACGCATTGCAAAAGAAGAGGGACTATTCTGTGGATATAGTGCTGGCAGCTGTTTACAAGGCGTGATGCAATTAAAGGATCATCTGAAAAAAGAAGATGTTGTAGTCTGCATTTTTCATGATCACGGAAGCCGATATGTTGGTAAAATTTATAACGATGAGTGGATGATGGAAAGAGGGTTCTTAGATGTAAAAACATTCAAGGATATTGTGAGTGGCAGAACTACAAAAAGACTCGTAACCATTGAACCTACAGATACCGTTTCTAGAGCTGTAGAATTGATGAAGAAATACGATATCGAACATATTCCAGTAGCTTCAAAGGGTGCCTTAATTGGTGCAGTGAGCGAAACAGGTTTATTCATGAAAGTCTTTAGCAATCCCGAAATTAAAAACGAATCGGTGGCATCTGTTTTGGAAGCAGCCTATCCCATCGTTGCTTTTGATACCCCAGTTGAACGCCTAGGTAATTTAATTACCAAAGAAAATGGGGCCGTTTTAGCGAAGGACGAAAAAGGAGATTTCCATATCGTTACAAAATACGATGTAATCCAAAGCCTTGCTAAGTAACCTTCTCACAACAAAGGATTGTTGTTGATACCCTTTTATCTGCTCAAAGCTAACAAACGTTTGGGCTATTAATCGTATATTTACAATCCAAAATAGCAATAAATAATTTTAAATAAAACCACTTACTAAACATGAGTAAATACAGAGCCGGGGTCTTATTTGGTGCCGAACTAGAAGCCCTTTATAACGATGCTAAAAACAATAATTTTGCAATACCTGCAGTCAATACCATCGGTACTGATACAATCAATGCAGTTTTAGAAACCGCAGCTAAAGTAAACTCCCCAGTAATTATACAATTCTCTAACGGTGGTGCACAATTCATCGCTGGTAAAGGGATGCCGAACGATCAGTTACAGGCCAATATTCAAGGTGCTATTTCTGGCGCTTTGCACGTTCATACACTTGCTAAATATTATGGCGTATCGGTTGTATTACATACTGACCATGCTGCTAAAAAATGGTTGCCATGGATTAGTGCATTGATCGATGCTGGTGAACAATTTTATAAAGAAAAAGGTCAGCCTCTATTCAGCTCCCACATGCTAGATCTTTCTGAAGAACCAATTGAAGAAAATATTCATACTTCAGTTGAATTCTACAAAAGAATGGCTCCTCTTGGCATGAGCATTGAAATTGAATTAGGTGTTACTGGAGGTGAAGAAGATGGTGTCGATAATAGCGATGTAGAAAACGAAAAAATGTATACCCAGCCTCAACACGTGGCTTATTCTTATACTGAATTAAGCAAAGTAGGTAAATTGTTTACTGTTGCAGCTGCATTTGGTAATGTACATGGTGTATATAGTCCAGGTAACGTGCAATTACGTCCTGAAATCTTGAAAAACAGTCAGGACTACATTCAGAAAGAATTAGGAACAGAAGCAAAACCAGTATACTTCGTATTCCACGGTGGTAGCGGTTCTCCTCAAAACCAAATTCGCGAAGCCATCAGTTATGGTGCAATCAAAATGAATATTGATACCGATATGCAGTGGGCATTTTGGGAAGGTATCCAACAATATTATATTAAGAATGAAGCATACCTACAAAGCCAGTTAGGAAATCCGGAAGGTGCTCAAAAACCAAATAAGAAATTCTACGATCCGCGTGTATGGTTACGCAAAGGAGAAGAAAGTTTCATCAAACGTTTGGAAGTTGCCTTTAACGACCTTAACTGTATAAATAGAAACGCATAAACGTTAAACAGAACTGACCACCCTGATGTATTTCGGGGTGGTTTTTTTGTGCCTATGGTTAAAAAATTATTACCTTTCCGCCCCAATTGTATCAAGCTATTATGAAAAAAGAACGTGAAGAAGACCTTGAATCGAATTTAACTGGCGATGAAGCACAGGGAGGAGAAGGGAATCGACCTAGATGGTTTAAAAGGATCCGCAAGGGTATTTTAACCTCTACAGCCGATAAGAAGGAAACGCCTGAGGGACTTTGGAATAAATGTCCTGAATGTAATTTTATATGTACTACTACTGAATTAAGAGAGAACCTATACGTATGTCCAAAATGTAACTATCATCATCGTATTGGTAGTGAAGAGTACTATGATTTTCTTTTTGATAATAAAGAGTACAAAGAACTATACAGCAATATCAGAAGTAAGGATATGCTCGGTTTTACCGATTTGAAACCTTATCAAAAACGTTTGGATGATATCCATTCCAAAACCGATTTGAAAGATAGTATGCGTATTGCTGTTGGTACCATTAATGGCGAAGGCATTGTGGTGGCATGTATGGATTTTGAATTCATCGGAGGTTCTTTGGGATCTGTGATGGGTGAGAAATTTAGTCGCGCTGTTGATTATTGTATCAAACACAGACTCCCTTATTTAGTGATCAGCAAGAGTGGTGGTGCACGTATGATGGAGAGTGCTTTTAGTTTGATGCAGTTAGCAAAAACAAGTGGTAAACTCTCGCAATTAAGCGATGCAAAATTGCCTTTTATATCTTTATTAACCGATCCAACATTTGGTGGGATCTCTGCTAGCTTTGGAATGCTGGGCGATATGAATATCGCTGAACCAGGCGCCCTGATTGGATTTGCGGGACCAAGGGTTATTAAAGAAACCATCAAACGCGATTTACCTGAAGGTTTTCAGCGTAGTGAATTCTTATTAGAACATGGGTTCTTAGATTTCATTATCGATAGAAAATCTTTAAGAGATAAATTGAGTCAGGTGGTTAGTCTATTAAGAAAATAATCAACCCAAATAAAGCTGCCTTGCAGGCGTGGTATGACGAAGGAAATGAATAATCGGCAGGCTTATTTCAATTACGCTATTGAAGAAAAATTCATAGCGGGTATTGTATTGATGGGCACTGAAGTAAAATCGATCCGCGAAGGCAAAGTAAGTTTCAATGATTCATTCTGCCTATTCGACAATGGTGAATTATGGGTGCGTGCATTATTCATTGCATCCTATACTCATGGCAGCGATAACAACCACATTGAAGTACACGATCGCAAATTGTTGTTGAATAAAAGAGAACTAAAAAAATTGCAAAACCGAATGAAGGACAAGGGCTATACCATTGTTCCTCTGAAAGTTTTCTTCACAGATAAAAATTTAGTGAAAGTGGAGATTGGAATTGGTCGCGGTAAAAAGAATTACGACAAGCGAGAAACCATCAAGGGGCGCGACGTAGAAAAAGAGATCAAGCGTTTACTCAAAAGATAATTACTAATCGTATCGGGGCTTATTCGGCTCCTTATAATTCAACTGTTCGAGCAAGGCTTCGGGAGTTGGATTTTTAGTTATTGAAACTGCAATCTGATAACTCACTACGATAAAAACAACCGAAGCAATTAATTCACCTAATCCGATCCAATAGCCCCAAAAGCCATACACAGCGCCCTTCTCAGGATGTTCCGTCTCATAGATCACTTCTGTTTTTTCTCCATTCTTCCAAGATCTCAAATAATAATCTGCCTTTACTTTGAAATTCTTGTACCCATTCGAGAATTCAGCTAAGTGTATTTGCTTTCCTGTAACACTATCCTTTGCAATCATAATTATTGCGGGCACACGATCTCCATCAAAATAATCTGGCTGCCTGGTAAACAAAACATAGCAACTAAAACAAACAAAATATAATAGAAAAATTCCTTTGTACAAAAGATTCAATTTAAAAAAAAGACCTATTGAGTTTTCTCAATAAGTCTCTTTCAAGGGATTATTATTTACTAATTCGCTAAACTTCTAAAGTCAACCGGCACTAATTTACTCACACCAGGTTCTTGCATGGTTACACCGTAGATCACATCCACACAACTCATGGTTTGCTTATTGTGCGTTACAATAATGAACTGTGAGTTATCACTGAACTTCTTGATCATCTGCGTGAACTTACCTACGTTGGCATCATCTAGTGGTGCATCCACCTCATCCAAAATACAGAACGGCGCTGGCTTGATTAAGTAGATTGCAAATAACAAGGCTGTTGCAGTTAGCGTTTTCTCTCCCCCACTCAACTGAGTAATGGAAGATGGACGTTTACCCTTCGGCTTCGCTACAATATCAATGCCTGTTTCGGCCAAATTGGTTGGATCAACCAAGATCATATCTGCAGTATCTTCTTCTGTAAACAATGCCTTGAACACTTTCTGGAAGTTCTCACGAACTTTGTTGAAGGTATCTAGGAACTGTTGGTTAGCTGTTGCTTCTACTTCCTGAATGGTTTGCAACAAGCTTTCTTTTGCAGATACTAGATCGTTCTTCTGTTCCAAAATAAACTCATAACGCTTTTTCATTTCGGTATAAGCTTCAATGGCAGTTGGGTTCACTTCTCCAATATTCTCTAAACGCTTACGCATTCTATCAGAATTGGCTTGCAATTCTTCCACAGGAGTTTCAGTAGCTCTAGGCTGATCTAAAATATCGTCTAATTCCACTTTAAACTCCACACTCAAGCGCTCTTTCATTCCTGCTAACTGCAGTTTCAATTCGTTCAATCGGTCTTTGATCTCAGTAACCAAATGATCGATCATTTCTTTGCTCTTCACTTTCATGCGAAGCACGCTTTCTTTCTCCTGCAAAATACTACGCAGGTTATAGTAAGCCTGATCTGCTTCACCCAACACTTTCTCTTCTACTTCTTTATTTCTCAACAACTCCAGCAATTCTTGCTCTGCAGCCAGTTTTGCATTTTCACTCTCTGTTATATTTCCAGAAGCTTCAGATAATTGCTTGGTATTTTCTGCAATCTGGTTGTGCAAGTCGTTCAACTGATTTTCTTTGAACACCAACTCTTGCTTCAACGTATTGATCTTACTCTGCTGACGCGTTAATTGTAGATTGATATCGTTGAACTGTACAGACGCATAATTGTATTCCTGTTCTGACAATTGATAATCCTGCTCTACCATTTTCATCTCTTCGGTAGTAGCAAACAACTGATCGTTTAATCCGATCAACGCTTCTCTCGTTTCTGCAATCGCTTCCTGCTCGTCTTGTAAGCGCTGTTCGATTTCTTCTAAACGCTGCTGACCTGTGGTCTGTGCCATTTGAAGATTCTCGAATTTATTGCGCGCTGCAAAAAGCTGATTAGTTAACTGGTTGATCTCATTTTCAGTTTGCTTGATGGCATTGTCTTTCAAACGCTCGTTATACAATAGCACATCGTTGTGCTTGATCTTGATCTCGTTCTTCAACGCATTCACCACTGCATCTTGCAAAATGATTTCGTCCTGTAATTTTTCGAGGTTCTTGGCACGACCAATTTTCTTACCCTCGAATAATCCAACACTACCACCAGTTAAAGTGTATTTACCTTTTACGTATTTACCGGTCTTTTCTAAAACAACTGCCCCATTACTGTTTTTTAATGCTTCTTCGTTTTCAGCGATATACACATTTCCTAAAAGGTAGTTGGCGAGTTCTTGATATTGATCGTCCACTTCAATCACATCCAATGCCTTGATGGTATTGGCAGGCTGATGGGTATCTACTTTTACTTCTTTGAATTTATCGAGCAAGAAGAAATTCGCCTTTCCTTTTTTGTGATCGTCTAACAAATGAACCGCTTGCAAACCTTCTTGCAAATCGTTCACCACATAGTAGTTCAAATAAGGCTCTAACACATTTTCAACAGCTGCACGATATTCTTCTTGTACATAAATGATGTCGGATAAAATGGGCGACTGGTGATTCCACTCAGGATTCTTGTGCAAGAACTTGATGCTCTCTGGATAACCTTCCATCGAATCAATCAAGCTTTTCAACAAAGCAAATTCGTTGCGTTTAGAATCGAGCTTGCGGCTTTCTTCTGCTAACTCATTACGCAATGCTTCCATTTGCGCCTGGGTTTCGAAGATCAGTTCTTTGGTCTTTTCTTGCTCTTCTAACAAGTTTTGTAAATCAGAACGCTTGGCTTCAAGTGTTGCTTCTTTTTCTTCGAGCTCTACAGAAAGCTGTTGTTGCTGATAGGTTCTATTTTGTTTTTCGTCGTTCTGCTGTGTTTGTGCGCGTTGCAAATTCTGTATACTGGTATCGGCAACAGCTACTTTCTTCTCAGCATCAAACTGACCACGTTGAATTTGTTGGAACTGACCTCTCAATGCATCCACTCCAGACCTGCGTTCATCAAAAATGCGACGCTTGTCTTCTACATCCATTTTGTAGGTCTCGCTACGATCATGTAAATCTTGCAAGCGAACTTCTTCCTCACCAACTTGTAACTGGGTATATTCAATTGAATCGCCAATAGTTTTTAACTGACCGGTTGCCTTATCCAAAAATTCCTTCAACCCAGTTTCTTTCTCTTTCAGATAATGCAATTTCTGAGTAGCAAGGTTCTTATCGTTTTCCTTTCCACGAAGATTTTGCAACAAATCATTGAAAGCATGTTGCATGGTTTGTAAAGACCTCTCTTTCTCAATAAAGCCCAATTTCTCTTGTTCTATTGCAGCATCGTCGGTTGCGATCTCAGCCTCTAATTGAACTCTTTTATCTGTTTCAAGATTCTGCTGCTCGTTCAATTCATGGTAAGTAATATTAAAACCTTCCAAAGAAGCTTTGGCCAGCTCTATGGAAAGTTCTTTATAGTCTTTCTTGATCTCGAAATACTTTTCAGCCTTTTTAGCTTGATTCTCAAGGGTTTTGAGCTGGTTATTGATCTCAAATAACAAGTCTTCAATACGTGCTAGATCCTGTTCGGTTGCATCTAGCTTTAACTTTGCCTCTTTTTTACGGGTCTTGTAAATGGTGATACCAGCAGCCTGTTCCAACATACGGCGACGGCTATTTTCCTTATCCTTGATAATATCATCCACCATCCCCAATTCAATAATGGCATAACTATCGGTACTTACACCTGTATCCAGGAATAAGTTATGAATATCTTTCAGGCGGCAGGTCACATCGTTCAAACGATACTCACTTTCTCCATTTTTATAAAATCGTCGTGTTACAGTAACCGTACTGAATTCAGTTGGAAGCAGGTTCTTGGTATTCTCAAACGTTAAGCTAACCTCGGCCAAGCCACTGGGACTTCTGGTCTTGCTTCCGTTGAAAACCAAGGCCTCCAGGTTTTCACTTCGCAAGGCGCTGATCTTTTGCTCCCCGATCACCCAACGAATACTATCGATAATATTACTTTTACCACATCCATTTGGTCCTATAATGCCGGTTATACCCTCATCGAAACTCACCACAGTTTTGTCGGCAAAGCTTTTGAACCCTTTAATTTCTAACGATTTTAATCTCACTATTTTCCTATTTGTATCTACGAACTTACAAGAAAAGAGGAGAAAAAACGATTCAAAAATATTTGCTGTGCATAATAAGTGGAGAAAAAGACTTGAAATAAAATTTTAATGAATCGTAAAGAACTCAACACTATGATTAATAGTTAGTTGCAAAACTTAATGCATAATAATTTTAGTCTAAAACGGATGCTTAAAATTTGCTATAAGAAGCTATATTTGAGGGTATAAAAAAACGTACCAATTGCCTACCCTAGTTTTTACTGTTACCAATGAATTAAGCTTCGATCAGCGCATGCAGCGAATCTGTGGTTCATTAGCAAAGAATGGCTATGAGGTTTGGCTGATTGGGCGAAAAATAGAGGGATGTCCCCCATTAGATGCTACATCCTTTAAGCAACTGAGAATTAATTGTTTCTCTAAAAAAGGACCACTCTTTTACTTTGAATTCAACCTACGTCTATTCCTTTATTTACTATTTAAAAAGGCTGATTTAATCTGTGCAATTGACTTAGATACCATACTCGCTTGCTACTTTGCTAGTATTATAAAGGGCACTAAAAGAATATATGATGCGCATGAATACTTCACAGAACAAAAGGAAGTAGCTACACGTCCTGCTATAAAACGCATTTGGCTTGCTATTGAACGTTTTACAGTACCTAAATTCAAAAATGGATATACGGTTAACAAATGGATTGCAGACGCTCTGAAACAACAGTATTTGGTAAATTATGAAGTGATCAGGAACCTTCCACTAAACCTGCCCTATACTGGTAAGCAATCAGAAAAAAGTTTCATCATCTACCAAGGTGCTGTGAATGAAGGACGCTGTTTTGAACAATTGATTCCAGCCATGAAAGAAGTTGCTGCATCATTAAAAATATTCGGAACAGGAAATTTTATAAATCAAACAATATCAATTATTAACGATTATTCACTTAAATATAAAATAGAAGTAAATAAGCCCCTTTCGCCAGCGCAATTAAGACAGATTACGGGTCAGGCTACTATTGGAATCACCCTATTTGACAACCAGGGATTGAGTCAGGTTCATAGTCTTGCCAATCGCTTTTTTGACTATATCATGGCGGGAATTCCGCAATTATGTATCGACTTCCCCGAGTATCGTGCCCTCAACGATGCCTTTAATGTTGCTTACTTAATTCCAAACACTGAACCCCAAACAATTGCAGATGCGCTGAACAAATTGCTGACTGACCATGTTTTATACGGAAGACTCCAATCAAATTGCTTGGATGCTAGAAAGAAACTGAACTGGGATCTAGAAGAAACACATTTGATCAACTATTACAAACAGTTATTTTAAAGGTTGGAAAAGCATTTACATATCATTTCATTTAATGTTCCCTATCCAGCGAACTATGGTGGCGTAGTGGATGTATTCTACAAAATAATCGCCTTATCTGAATTGGGTGTAAAAATTCATTTGCACTGTTTTAAATATGGTAGAGAAAAGCAGGAGGAGCTAGAAAAATATTGTGATTCGATACATTATTATGAGCGAGAAAATGGACATAAAGCTATTTCCCGCACCCTTCCTTATATCGTTGCAAGTAGAAAGAACGAAGAACTGTTGCAACGTCTTTTGACTGATGACTATCCCATTTTAATGGAAGGAGTGCACTGCAGTTATTTGATCTTTGACAAAAGATTTGAGGATCGGAAATGCTTTGTCAGGCTTCACAATGTAGAATACTTGTATTATAAGGATTTATATAAGATCAGTCGCTCTCCAATTCGAAAATTATATTATTGGAACGAGAGTCGTTTATTGCATAAATATGAATCTGAATTAGCTAAAAAGGCTATTTTCTGGGGAGTTACTGAAAAGGACAATGAAGTTTATAGAAAGGAATTTGGTTGTCAAAATATTGATTTGCTACCCCTTTATTTGCCACAATGGGAAATGACTACGGTAGAAGGAATGGGTAGTTATTGTTTATACCATGGCGATTTAAGCGTTGATGCCAATGTAAAGGCAGCTCAATGGTTATTAAAGGAAGTCTTCTTTAAATTAAAGCTTCCACTAGTAATTGCAGGGAAGAATCCTTCCGAGACTTTAGTAGATCTATGTCACCAACAAAATTTTACCTGTATAGTGGAGAATCCGAGCGACAAAGAAATGCAGGATATGATTGCCAAAGCGCATATCAATGTACTTCCCTCTTTTACGCATACCGGCATAAAAGTGAAATTGCTGAATGCCTTAACTAATGGGAAACATTGTGTAGCGAATAATGCCACAATTGATGGTACAGGGTTAGCTGAAGTTTGTCATGAAGCCAATACAGCAGCAGATTTTCAACAGATCGTAAAAGATCTTTATGTAAAACCCTTCACGCCAAAGGAAAGAGAAAAAAGAGAATCCCTACTAACCAATCTATTCAATAATCAACTCAATGCTCAAAAACAAATTCAATGGATCT
>SESF01030025.1_pt1 | contig 10998 bp, 7 predicted proteins | sample 3171521 | NCBI WGS metagenome assembly SESF01 (sample SAMN10866945, study PRJNA518727) | freshwater metagenome | biome: subpolar coniferous forest; feature: holomictic lake; material: water; isolation source: holomictic Lake 227, 6 m and 8 m depth | place: Canada: near Kenora, Ontario | collected...
CGGAACCTGGCTCGTCCGGCGCTCCTTCGGCGTACCACAGGGGCGGAGCGCTGACGAGTACGCACTTCTCTTTTCCCTTACTGAATCCGCTATCGTCTCGCCTGGTTTGAAGTCGGCGGTAGACCGGGCGATCCTGTCGAGCGTTGTGCCTGCCCTCACTGCTCCCCTCGTTGCGGCTGTGGCTTCGGCCTTTGGCGTAGAGGTGAGGGTCGTCGGACCGGGCCTGCGGACGGGACTCAGGATACGAAGCGACCTGCCTCAGGAACTCGGCTCGGACATCGTCTGCTGCGCCGTGGCGGCGCGTGCCATGATTCCCTCCCGCCCCTGCGTCATCATCGATTTCTCTGATGCGCTCGTCTTTTCCGCATTGAACTCGGCGGGGGATTTCCTGGGGGCAGCGATAGCGCCCGGGAAGGAGGCGTCCTCGCGCGGCTTGCACGAATCCGCTGCCTTGCTGCCGGTTGTGGGAACATCCGCGCCCCTTCACGCGATCGGAAGGAATACTCAGGCTTCCATCCAGTCCGGCCTCTATCATGGCTTCTCGGGGCTTGTGGAAAGGCTTTCCACTCTGTTCAGGATCGAGCTCGAGGAGCCGGACCATCCAGCCGCTTCCATCGAGATACTTGCCACGGGACGCGGCGCCGGTCGCGATTTTGTGCGGACCCTCGTGCCTTCGCGGGAAGTCGATGACCTGGCTCTCGAGGGACTCGCCATCATCGACGCCCTTCGCTAGCGGCCGCTGGTCCTCTGGCGGCTGCGCGGCGACCTGAGTGCCCGTGTCGAGTTCAGGACCGCGACAAGGGCCACGCCGACGTCGGCAATGACCGCAAGCCACATGTTCGCCGCTCCGAGGGCTGCCAGGACGAGGAAGGATGACTTTACGCCGAGGGCCAGGACGATGTTCTGTCCTATGATGGCCTTGACCGCCCTCGCATGGCGTATGGCCTCCGGGATGCGTCCGAGGTCGTCCGAAAGGAGTACGACGTCGGCTGTACCGATCGCCGCGTCGGAGCCCCCGCCCATGGCCACGCCGACATCGGCGCGGGCTATCACGGGGGCGTCGTTCGTTCCGTCGCCCGCAAACAGCACGGCGTTGCGCCGGACGCCTGTCCTGGCGTCAACCGGGCATTCCCTCAGTATTATCTCGAATTCGCGGAGCTTGCCGGAGGGATCGAGGGAAGCCCGGCAGTCCGCTATGCCGAGCGAGGCGGCCACTGCCTCCGCCGGTCCCCTCGCGTCGCCGGTAAGCAGCGAGAGGTTTTCGACGCCGAGGAAACGGAGTTCCGCGAGCGCGGCCGGCGATTCTGGCCGCGTCGTGTCACCTGCGGCTATCCAGCCGGCATAGGTCCTCCCGACGGCGACATGGGCGACGGTAGATCCGAGCGGTGTGCTGGCCTGTCCCGGCAATTCCACTCCCTCCATCGCCATCAATTCCTCATTCCCTACCACTACCGATTGCCCCCCGACCTGTGCGGCCACACCTCTGCCTGGGTGTTCCCGGAACTCGCTCCCCTGGTCGGCGCCTGCCATGACGAGGCTCCTCCGGAAAGCTTCGTGCAGGATCGCGCGAGCGAGGGGGTGCCTCGATCGCGACTCCGCGCTTCCCGCGACGCTGAGGAGCTCTTCAACGCTGGTTCCCGAAGCAGCGCAGACTGCGGTCACGGTAAAGGAACCGGTGGTGACGGTTCCAGTCTTGTCGAGCACGACCCTGTTCACACGCGCCAGGGCGTCGAGCACCTCCCCGCCGCGCACGAGGATGCCTCGCCGTGCCGTGCCTCCCAGTCCCGCGAGATAGCCTAGGGGAATGGAGAGCACGAGGGCACAGGGGCAGGAGATCACGAGCATCACGAGGGCCCGGTAGACCCAGGCAGAAAGGCTTTGTCCTGGCAGGAGGAGGGGCGGCAGGAAGGCCGTGGCAAGGGCAAGGCCGACCACGAGGGGCGTGTACCAGCGCGCAAAGCGGGTAACCATCCGCTCGGTCTTGGCCTTGCGTCCCGAGGCCTCCTCGACAAGGTCGATGATGCGCGCCGCCTTCGATTCGGCGACCGTTCCGTGAGCACGTATCTCGAGCGAACCGTCAAGGGCGATGGAGCTGCCCATGATGGCCGAGTCGGGGCCTACCGAACGCGGCGCGGGCTCCCCTGTCAGCGTGCGCGTGTCTATGAAGGAGCGCCCTGATTCCACGGTGCCATCGACCGGGACGCTCTCCCCCGGGAGTACGAGGAGGAGGTCGCCCTTGACCACCTTCCCGGCGTCGAGCAAGCTCCACTGCCCATCGATGCGCAGGCGCGCGGTCGCCACCCTCTGGTCCAGGAGCGAGCGTATGGAGGCGCGCGACTTCTCGGTGGCCTTTTCCTGGAGGAACTCCCCGACACGATAGAAGGCCATCACGCCGACTGCCTCCTCCCATGCTCCTACGAGGATCGCCCCAATTGTGGCTATCGACATCAGGAAGAGCTCGTCGAAGACCTGGCCCCGCGCGATGTTGCGGGCCGCTCCCCTGAGGACGGGCCAGCCCACTATTAGCCAGGCCAGCACGAAGGGGAGGGCCCGCACCCAGGTTTCCAGCACCCCACGTGACTCAAGCATGTAGCCCGCAACAGCGATTCCGGCGGCAAGGATGACCGGGCCAAGCTCTCGCGGGATCCCCCCCACGGCGCCGAAGCGTGTCACTCCGGCATCCCCGCTTCGGCGACCCTCGTGCCATGGGCGACATGCGCGCTGACCAAGGCCAGCAGACCCGATACATGGTCGTCGTCAAGGGAATACCACACAGTCTTGCCGTCGCGGCGGCTCTTTGCGACGCGGGCACTTCGAAGGAGGGCGAGCTGGTGGCTCAAGGCCGACTGACCCATGCCCAGGAGGGCTCCGAGGTCGCAGACACAGAGTTCGCTTGCAGCGAGTGCCGAGAGTATGCGGATCCGTGTGGGATCGGAGAGTACCTTGAAAACCTCCGCAAGGTCGGCTGCTGCGGGCTGGGCCAGGAGGCTCAGACGGGCAGTTTCGATAGATGTCCTGTGGATAGAAGGAATTACGCAGGTATTGGTCCCGGCTTCCGGGTCGGCAAGGGCGGCGCTGGCCAGCTCAGTTCGCAGATTCTGTGCAAGTCTTCGACCGACGGCCAGGCTCTCAATCATATCGCCATCCAGCATACCCACCTCCACAGTGCCATCCAGCACGCACACCCCTACAGTGCCATCCAGCACGCACACCCCTACATATGAACACATGAACATATGTTCATGTGTTCATATGTAGGGTATCGTATCGTTCCAGCCCTGTCGAGAGCTGCGGAGTCGGCCCTGCCGAGAGTCGGCCCCTGGCAAGGCCATCCAGAGGGATTCGCCCGGCGACCTGGGGCAGCCATCTTCCTTGACTTCTCACCCACGAGGCCAACGTGCTAGCATCCGACCAGATGATGGGTACCACGGCGAAATACGACGAATCGAAGATCAAGACCCTCTCCTCGCTCGAGCACATACGCCTTCGGACTGGCATGTACATCGGTCGCCTCGGCGACGGGTCGAACGCCGACGACGGCATCTACGTGCTCCTGAAAGAGGTCGTCGACAACTCGATCGACGAATTCATCATGGGCTCGGGCTCGCGCATCGACGTGAAGATCGAGTTGCAGTCTTCTGTCGCGCCAAGCGTTCCGGCCGGGAAAGGCAGGGCCGCGCGTCCGGTCAGCCGGACCCTGGTGAGCGTCCGCGACTGGGGCCGCGGCATTCCCCTGGGCAAGGTCATCGAGTGCGTGTCGATCATAAACACAGGGGCCAAATACAACGATGAGGTCTTCCAGTTTTCGGTAGGGCTGAACGGGGTTGGCACCAAGGCGGTCAACGCCCTCTCCGAGAAATTCAGGGTCGTGTCGTTCCGCTCAGGTGAATATTTCGAGGCCAACTTCGAGCGCGGGGTCCTGAAATCCAAGAAGCAGGGGACCACCCGCGAGAAGAACGGGACCCTCGTGGAATTCGTGCCCGACACCGAGATCTTCAACGATCACGCCTACAACATGGAGTTCGTCGAGCGGCGGATCCAGAACAATGCCTATCTCAACACTGGCCTTACCCTCGTGCTGAACGGCAAGGAGTACTCCTCGAAAAACGGTCTCCAGGACCTCCTGGTGGAAGAAGTCGGGGAAGGTGCCTTGTACGAAATCGGATGGTGGAAGGGCGACCGCATAGAGTTCGCCTTCACCCACACCGGGGAGTACGGAGAGGAGTACTTCGCCTTCGTCAATGGCCAGCACACCTCGGACGGCGGTTCGCACCTTTCGGCCTTCCGGGAGGGTTTCCTCAAGTCAGTGAACGAATTCTTCAAGGAGAGCTGGCGCGGGGAGGACGTGCGCGAGGGCATCGCGGCCGCTGTCGCCGTCAAGCTCAAGGATCCCATCTTCGAGAGCCAGACCAAGAACAAGCTCGGCAACTCCGACATCAAGCCCTGGATCATGCAGGAAGTGAAGCGGGGAGTCGACGACTTCCTCCGGCGCAATCCGGTTGCCGCCAGGACCCTTCAGGAGAAGATCGTCGCCAATGAGCGCCTGCGCACGGAACTCAATGTCGTCAAGAAGGAAGCCAAGGAAGCCGCGAAGAAGATCGAGCTCAAGATCCCCAACCTCAAGGACTGCAAGCGCCACCTCTTCGACGGACCCGAGGGCGACGGCTCGATGCTCTTCCTGACGGAGGGAATCTCCGCCGCCGGCTCCATCGTCAGCGCCCGCGACGTGATGACCCAGGCCATCTTCTCGCTGCGCGGCAAGCCCGAGAACATGCACGCGCGCAAGCGCACGGCCATCTACAAGAACGAGGAACTCTACAACATGATGATGGCCCTTGGCATCGAGAACACCATCGAGGGCCTCCGCTACGGAAAGATCGTAATTGCGACGGACGCCGACTACGACGGCTTCCACATCCGCAACCTCCTTCTGACCTTTTTCCTGACCTACTTCGAGGAGCTCGTCACCCAGGGCCGCGTCTACATCTTCGAGACCCCCCTGTTCCGCGTGCGCACCAAGCAGGTCACGCGCTATTGCTACTCCGCCCGCGAGCGCGACGCCGCCCTCGCCGCCCTCGGCTCCAATGCGGAAACCACCCGCTTCAAGGGTCTCGGCGAGATCAGTCCCAAAGAGTTCGGCCAGTTCATCGGCGATGACATCCGCCTGGTCCGGGTCGACATCCAGACCCTGAAGAACGTGCCGGAGGTGCTCAACTTCTACATGGGCAAGAACACGCCCGAGCGGCGGGAGTACATCATGCAGAACCTGGTGAACGACCTCTAAGGATTGAGAGATGGCCTACGTAAAGAAGCTCTTCGACGAGAATTTCCTCTACTACGCCTCCTACGTCATAAAGGACCGGGCCATACCCGACCTCGAGGACGGACTCAAGCCCGTGCAGCGCCGCATCATGCACACCCTTTTCGAGGCGGACGACGGGAAGTACCACAAGGTGGCCAACATCGTCGGTTCCTGCATGAAGTACCATCCCCACGGCGACGCCTCCATATATTCAGCATTGGTGGTATTGGCCAACAAGGAGCTCTTCATCGACCGGCAGGGGAACTTCGGGAACCTCTACACCGGCGACGAGGCCTCGGCCGCCCGCTACATCGAGTGCCGCGCCACTCCCCTGGCCAAGGACGTCTTCCACAACCCGAAGATCACGACCTGGGTCGACAGCTACGACGGCCGCAACCGGGAGCCCGAGCTCTATCCCGCGAAACTTCCGGTAATACTGATCATCGGTGCGGAGGGCATCGCTGTCGGCATGAGCACCAGGATACTTCCCCACAATCCCCTCGAGGTCATCCATGCCGAGATCGCCTGCCTCAAGGGGAAGAAGTTCAGCATCCTGCCCGACTTCCCGACGGGGGGCATCGTCGACGCCTCGGAATATGACGAGGGCATGGGCCGCGTCCGCGTGCGTGCCCGCCTCGACCTCTCCGACCCCAAGCGCATCGTCATCCGGGAGATCCCCTTCGGCACCACTACCGAGAGCCTCATCGAGAGCATCGAGAACGCCGCCCGCAGCGGCCGCATCAAGGTAGCCGCGATCAACGACTTTACCACCGAGACTGCCGAGATCGAGGTACGACTTCAGCGCGGCACCTATGCCGAGGAGGTCGTCGACTCACTTTACGCATTTACCCAGTGCGAAGTATCGATTTCGTGCAATCTGCTGGTCATCAAGGAAGGCCAGCCCGTCCTCATGCGGGTGGGTGAGGTCCTCAGGCACCACGCCGAGCGCCTCGTCGATGTCCTGAAGCGCGAGCTGAAGATCGAGGAAGGCGAGCTCAAGGACGAGCTGCATGCGCGAACCCTCGAGCGCATCTTCATCGAGGAGCGCGTCTACAAGCGCATAGAGGACAAGAAGACCCAGGAGGCCGTGAACAAGGCGGTCTTCGACGGGCTGGCGCCTTTCCAGAAGGAGATAAAGCGCGATGTGCTCCCCGAAGACGTCGAGCGCCTCCTTAAAATACCGATCAGGCGCATCTCCCTCTACGACATCGAGAAGGCGAGGGCCGAGATGGCCCGGCTCAACGCCCGCCTCAAGGAGGTCCGCGCGTGTCTGGCGGCCATAGTCGAATACGCCATCGGCTGGCTCGAAGGCATCGCCAAAAAGCTCGGGCCCTCCTGGAAGCGGAAGACCGAGATCAAGGGTTTCGTCCACGTCGATGCCCGCGAGGTAGCCAAGCGCGACCTGGTTGTCCGCTACGACCGGCAGACCGGCTACCTCGGTACGGCGGTCTCCGGAGGCGAGAACCTCTTCTCGATCTCCTCCTTCGAGAAGGTCCTCGTCATCAGGCGGAGCGCATACTGGTCGGTTGTCCCTGCGCCCGAGAAGCTCTTTGTCGACGAGGGGATGCTCCACGCGGCAGTCGCCGACAAGGACGAGCTGGCCGACGTGGTCTTTTCAATTGTGTACAAGGAAGGGGCAACCGGATATCCCTGCATCAAGCGCTTCCAGATCGAGGGCTGGATCATGAACAAGGACTACCAGCTCCTTTCCGAAGGCTCGCAGGTGCTCTGGTTCACCGTCGCGAAGGCAGCGAGCATCACCCTCCGCTACGTCAAGAAACCGCGCCAGAAGGGCCTTGAGGGCCATTTCCGCCTCGGCGACTATGACGTGAAGGGCATCAAGGCCAATGGAGTCCGCCTGGCCCCCCGGGAGGTCGAGTCAGCGGAGGGGGTGGACGCCGCGGCTCCGGCCAGACGAGCCAAGGTGCCCGAGCTTTTCGACACGATCGCGGAAAAGCCATCTGCCGGTATGCCCAAGCCCAGCAGGGCCAAGTCCGGCAAGCCCGCCCCCGCGAAATCAGGTCTCCTGGCCAAGGCGGAAAAACTGGTGAAGGTCGCCAGCGCCAAGTCCGGCAAATCCCCGGTAAAGAAAGCCGCTAAGAAGAAGTGAGGTTCCCCACTTATTGACAACCCGCCGCCCTTGGGGGTATTTTCCACCCGCTTACAACTTTCCCCTGTAGCTCAGCTGGCAGAGCAAGTGGCTGTTAACCACTGGGTCCGTGGTTCAAATCCGCGCGGGGGAGCGTTAGCGAAAAGGTCCACAGAAATGTGGGCCTTTTTCTTTATTCAGACAGGAATTAGCTCATTCGATTGCATCGACGGAGCGTGACAAATGACTGTCTGGTAAAAGATACGAAAGGCCGAGTGAGAACAAAATGAGAACACGCAGGAGAAAGGGATGGTCATGGCAGGCTCGTATCACCACTTTCGACGGGGAAAAGCAAGGGCGGTTACTGGTATTTCTGGTACCAGGACGGCCATCGAGCAGCACCGGCGCTGGATCGAGCTCTACCTCGTGCCGGGCTGGGGCGAGGCATGGTGCGACCAGCTAAAGGCCAGCGAGTTCGAGGACTGGCTCACCGAGGTGAAGCCCGTGCTGTCCCCCCGGCCGCTCTTTTATCTGGCGATCATGGAACAGGGTCCGCAAGGTGCAGGAGGACCCCGCGGTCGCCATCATGTTCGCTGCGCTCTTCTGCCTTCTGGTGTCGGCGGGGCTTCGGCCGGGAGAGGGGCGGGCGATCCACCTCGACCAACTCTATCGAAAGGCCGGCGGCATCATCGTGGACCGCGCCTATGACGACAGGACCGACCTCGTCGATCCGAAGAAGTCGCGCGCCGATGACCCGCGCTACCGCGTGGCCTATGTGCCCGAAAAGACCTGGCGGATCCTCGACTACTGGCTTGAGCGAAGGAAGGAGCCCCAGGACTGGCCAGGCCTCCTTTTCCATTACCACGGAGCACCGATCGGCACGGGCTACGTTGCCGACCGCCTGGCCTATGGCCTTGCGGGAGCGGGCGTCAACGTGGTGGGGCGACGCATTTCGCCGCACTCATGCCGCTACACCTACGACACGAAGATGAAGCACGTCCTGCCGCCGGGGATCCTCCGCGAGTTCATCGGGCACCGGAGCGAGCAGATGACGGACCACTACGACCGCATGACCGGCTCGCGCAGCTGGCGGATCAACGGGGGGCGGTGGAGAGGTTCTGGGAGGGGTGAGGGTGCCCCTCCGGGCGTTCAATCTCTGGGTCTGCGCAGGGCGGAAATGACGGAACCCGCCATCGACAGGGCGCCGGTGGCGATCGAGGCGAACCCGGCGAGCTCCTTGCCGGACTTGGCAAGGTCGTATCCGAGGAACAGGGCTATGGCAGCGATGGCGAAACCAAGGACGGGGCCAGCGTAGCTCTGGAAGGACTGACTTCGAACGAGGCCGCGCATGCCTCGATGGCGCTCGGTCGCTTCTCTTTCTGCCATGGTGAGGATGCGATCCGCAGCCCCCTTGAAGGCGGCTTCATACCCGGCAAATTCCGAGGAGACAGGAAGCGGGCCGGAGACTTCCTGCCTGGTGGCTACAATCTGCGACGGGCGCGATTGCGGTAGGCCGTGGCCGGAGTTATTGGTTTTGGAACTCATGCCTGGCCTTGTCCATCGCTGTGCGGAGATCCCCACCGACGGCGATCCAATCATCACGGAGCGCCTCGGCGTCTCGGCGCGGTCCGTCGAGGAGATCCGCCTCGGTGATCCTCGGGCCGTTGACTCCGAAGAGGTCAAAGGCTGAGGCGAATCCGGCGAGGAATCTCCTGCGCTCTTTCACGGTCTGGGCTTTCATAAGCATATACCTCCTCCTTGCCCTGAATTTAGCCCTTCCCCTGCCTTCTGTCCACCGGGCACGGCAAGGCGGGCGCGGCTCATCGCCCCCCCCCGAGTTATGGAACTTCGCCTTGTGCTGAGGCATCTACGGAGGATCGCCGTCCGTTCTGCCGATACCGGTAAAACGGTTATCCGGATTTCTGGGCCGGCGCGGCCGCCGCCGACCTGCCCACCTCGATGCGGCCGCTTTTCAAGGAGGGGCTGACCGAGCTCGCAGCCCAGTACCCGGGCGTGCCGATCGAGTTCGACGCGACGACGCCCGAGACGCAGGCGATCAAGGTGGAGCTTGAAAAGGAGTCGCCGACGGGGGAGCTGCAGTGGTTCCACCCCGACCGCCCGGCTCAAGACCAGCTGACGCGGCAGGAGGCCCGCAGGCAGATCATACAGGGCTTCCGTGGGGACACCCAGATAGGCAACGATGGACGGGCTCATGGCCCTTGTGGACCGCGTGGCGGCCCGGCGCGGGGTCTCCACGGACGCGCTCCTTTCGAACGTGTTCGAGGGGCAGATGATCAAGCGCACGGGCAAGGTCGCACTGAACAAGGAGGGGACGGCCGACGCAGGCGTGTTCTTCCGCGACTCAAGCGGCCGCTCCGCCCGTGACGTGGTGAAGCTCTCCCGCGCCGACCTCGGGAAGTTCCGCGCCGTGGTCAAACTCGGGAAGACCGCCGACTTCTCGGCCTTTTCACACGAGTTCTTCCACTCGATGGAGCGGCTCTGGTTCGACGACGCCGAGGTGGCACTCTTCGAGAAGGCACTGGGCAAGAAGCGGGCCGAGTGGAGCGCCGGGAGCGGCGGTGAGATCGAGTACCTGGCTGACCAGTGGGAGCGCTACCTGAAGACCGGCCAGGCGCCGGACGAGGGCCTTGCCGGGGCCTTCCAGAAGCTCGCCGCAGCCTTCAAGCGCTTTGTGCGCGAGTTCCTCGACATGGAGAAGCGCTACGGCCCCAAGTACGCGCTCTCGCCCGAGCTCAAGGCGGCCTTCGACAACCTTCTCACCATTCCCGAGAGCGGACTGGCGCAGGCGGTGGAGACTTCCACAGAGGGCGGCAAGGCTTCGCAGGGCGAGGCCGCAGGGCCCGTGGACGGGTCTGCGGAGGGGGACGGGCGGGCGGACGCGGGGGCGGGGCAGGATGAGGGGATTTGGCATACAGGGGTTAATGTCGATGCCAGCGGAGCGGGTGCCCTCTATCACACGAAAGATGATGAAGCCTTCAATGGCAATCTCGACAAGTTCATGGCGGGGGACTTGGACTCCACCGAAATCATCCCTCTCGGGAATCCTGGCAGCAATCTTCTTGCCGTTGGCATCCCCGACCTGCCTATCACCCTGACACAGTCCATCCTAAACAAAGCGCGAAAGGATCATGGAGTCGACCTGGCGACACTACAAAGCCTTCCCTCCCAAGTGAACGTACCGATATGGATATTCAGGTCATCAGAGAAATCGACCAGTCCCGATAACGGATATGTCATTGTCACGGAAATACAGGGCAAAGAGGGAACTATCGCAGTCGCCCTTCATGCCAAAAAGATGCGGCAAGCCATCGAGATCAATGACATTCGAAGCATCCACACCAAAGGTCAGGAGCAGATAGGACGCTACTACAAGGAAGGGCTGATCATAGCCTGGGACAAGAAAAAAGCCGCCTCCGATTCTGCCGCCGAGCATTTTGGTACGACTCGCTCAATCTACGAAGCGGGTTACGTCCTGCCCGACGGGAGAATGCTTGATTTCTCTGGCCGTCATGATGCCGTCGGGTACCAGAAGCAAGACGGTAAATATAAAGCTCAAAGAGATGACTACCTAGAGCCTGTCCCAGAT
>SESF01011379.1_pt1 | contig 10995 bp, 8 predicted proteins | sample 3171521 | NCBI WGS metagenome assembly SESF01 (sample SAMN10866945, study PRJNA518727) | freshwater metagenome | biome: subpolar coniferous forest; feature: holomictic lake; material: water; isolation source: holomictic Lake 227, 6 m and 8 m depth | place: Canada: near Kenora, Ontario | collected...
ACCCTCTCCAGCTCGAGCACGCCACCCTCCCACTCGTCCTCGGCCCCCTCGATGGAGCGGACGAGGGCATCGTTTCCCCCGGCTATGAGGCCTTGTACCATGGTGGGAGGGACTCCAAAGGTGGGGGGGCATTCCGAGGCGTCGAGGACACCGAGCCGGCCCGAGGTTCCTGCCCCGATATAGAAAAGCCGCCCACCCTTTCGGAAGGAGGCAACGACATCATCCACAAGCTCGGCAATCCGCAAAAGCACCTTTTCCACTGCAAGGGGAACAGTCTTGTCCTCGTCGTTGATAAGCCTGAGGATCTCGATGCTGTCCTTGCTGTCTATATCCATCGAGCGCTCGTTGCGACTTTCTGTGGTAAAGCCCTCGAGCATTTCCTGCGTAATCGGCGTATCGATCATCGATGATTCCCCAAGGTAGCGCCATGTCGCTACGGTGGGTCCAGACCTCCAGGGGCAGCGGTGTGCTGAAATGCAATTTCATTCTAGCACTTGAAAGCAGGGGTGTAAAGAAATATAATTTCAGAATTCGCTTGCGTTTCCACAAAAACCGTACCAGACTCATGTCCATAAGGCGGGCTATGCCTCATGAGTGACTACGGCGACGAAACCGGCTTCCGGAGTCGCTACGCATCCAAGTCTGAGCACCTCCTCATTGGACTCATGTCGGGGACCTCCCTCGACGGGGTCGATGCCGCCCTGGTTCGCATTATGGAAGAGGGCGGCCGCAGGCCCTCCATAGAACTGCTTCGGCATGTCTATCTTCCCTATTCGGATGAGCTCCGGAGTCTTGTGGAAGCGCTCTGCTCGCCGGCCCTGGCCCGTATCGATGACCTGACCTATGTCCATTACGGGCTTTCCGAGTGGTATGCCCTCGCGGTGGAGCAACTGATCGCCGCTGCCGGAATGACTTCCTCGAAGGTCGATGTCGTCAGCATGCACGGTCAGACCGTGTGGCATGCGCCTATTCCCAGGGATTTCCCCGCCCCTGAGGGGCGCGCGCCCGAGGGTCGCTTCAAGGTGAAGGGCACGCTCCAGCTTGGCTCGGCTGCCGTCCTCCGGGAGCGCTGCGGCATTCCTGTCGTCTCCGACCATCGTGCCCGCGACATGGCTGCGGGAGGGGAGGGTGCGCCACTGGCGCCCTACATCGACGCCCTCCTGTTCGGCTCGGCCAGCGAGGGGACCATCGTCCAGAACATCGGAGGGATCGGCAATGCCACGGTGATTCCCGCCGGGGCTGCGAACGAGGGGGTCCTTGCCTTCGACACGGGCCCCGGGAACATGGTGATGGACGCCCTCGTGATCGCCCATACAGGCAATGCCCAGCGTTATGACGACCGCGGGGCAATCGCCGCAAAGGGGAAGCCCCGCCCCGAGGTCATCGCCCATTTCATGGGAGACAGTTATTTCGCCCAACGTCCCCCGAAGAGCACCGGCAGGGAGGTCTACGGACGGGCCTTCGTCGAGGCCTTCCGCGCCCAGGCGGCCAGGCACGGCCTTTCCTTCGAGGACAGCATGGCGACGGCCACGGCCTTTACCGCCGAGTCCATCGCCGCGGCCTACAGGGACTTCATCTTCGATGTCACGCCGGTCTCGCGCGTCCTCGTCGCAGGAGGCGGGGCCATGAACCCGACCCTCCTCCACATGCTGGAGGAAAGGATGCCCCGGGGCGTCCGTGTCTCGACGACGGCGGAGTGCGGGGTTCCCGACCAGGCCCGCGAGGCCATGGCCTTCGCGCTCATCGCCCATGAGTCCCTCATGGGAAGGCCTGGCAACCTTCCCTCGGTCACGGGAGCCTCGCATCCCGTCATACTTGGTTCAATCACGCTGTGACTTACGCATTCAGTTTTTTCGACAGGAGGCTTTAGGATGAAGAAGTTCACGATCATGTTCCTTGCCCTCGCGATGATGACCCTCATCGCCGGGCCGGGGGCCTTCGCCGCAGGAGCGGAGAAGGTCCTCACGATCGGTGTCGACCAGGAGGCCGTGGGGCTCGATCCCAACATTGTCACGGCATTTTCTTCCATGCGGCGCATCGACCTGCTCTACAACCGCCTGGTCCGCTACGATGACACCTTCGCCGTCGTTCCCGACCTGGCGGAATCATGGGATGTGCCGGACAACCTCACCTACGTCTTCCACCTCAGGACGGGAGTGAAATTCCACAACGGACGCGAGCTCACCTCCGATGACGTCCAGTACACCCTCAACCGCGTCCTGGACACGAAGACCGCCTCGCCAGGCAGGTCCTACATCACCGTCATCAAGTCCATCGACATCGTCGACAAGTACACGGTGAGGCTCAACCTCACGTCCCCCCTGCCTTCCCTCCTCGACGGTCTGTCCTCGAACAACCTCGCCATCGTCCCGAAGGAGGTCGTCGAGGCCAATACCAACCTCCAGAAGGTCGAGTGCGGCACCGGTCCCTTCATGCTCAAGGAATGGATTCCGGACAACTCCATGACACTGGTGAAGAATCCCGACTATTTCGACAAGGGAGCCCCCGCAGTCGACAAGGTCATCTTCCGCGTCATCCCCGAGCAGGCCTCCCTTTATGCCGGAGTGCGTTCGGGCGATCTTGACATGGCGACCATCAACGACGGTGCGACCATCCGCCAGGCGGCCAAGGATTCCAAGGTCACGGTGATGAGCAAGCCCGGCCTCAACATGCGCATCTTCAGCTTCAACACCTCCAAGAAGCCCTTCGACGACCTCCGCGTGCGCCAGGCCGTGGCCAGCGCCCTCGACCGCGCAGAGATCCTCACAATTGCCGAGTTCGGCATGGGCAAGCCCACCGGCCCCCTCCCCGTTGCCGCCACTGCCTGGGCCCTCCCTCCCTCGAAACTTCCCTTCGCGACCCCGGATATCGCCAAGGGGAAGAAGCTCCTCGCCGATGCCGGCTACGCCAGCGGCCTTTCCTTCAAGATCACCTGTGCCTCCACCTACGAGGGCGGACTCGCCGTCGCCCAGGTTGCCCAGGACGAGCTCAAGAAGATCGGCGTCGATGCACAGCTCGAGGTCGTCGAATGGGGCGTCTATATCGACAAATGGAGCAAGCGCGATTTCGAGGCGATGATCGAGCTCCGCGGCGGATCAGGGGAACCTGATCGCTTCCTCTACAGGACCTTCCACTCGACTGGCGGCGTGAACAACTTCATGTTCAAGGACGCAGATGTGGACACGCTTCTCGATCTCGGCCGCACGCAGACCAAACAAGGCAGCCGCAAGGTGACCTACGACAGCCTCCAGTCCCTCCTGACCACGAAGGCGCCAGCGGTCTTCCTCTACTGCCCCAACGAGAACCATGTCCTCGGTCCCCGGGTGAGCGGCTTCAGGCAGGTCGGCAACGGCAGCCTCTTCTACCTCGCCTACACACAGGTCAAGTGATACATCGATAATAATTAGTACGGTCGTCCCGGAAGGGGCGGCCGTACCGCTTCGTGGGCTTTCACGCGTGATCTGGAACGGAGTCGACTGTGGGCAGATATATCGCGAAACGGCTCTTGTCCCTGATCCCCGTCCTCTTCGGGGTTTCCCTGATTGTCTTCTTCCTTGTGCGCCTCATCCCCGGATCCGCCCTCCAAATGTACCTCGGTACCCAGGTAGAGGCCACGGCCGAACAGATGGTGGAACTGAAAAGGATTTTCGGGGAAGACCGCCCCGTCCTTGTCCTCTACGTCGAGTGGCTCGGCCGCCTCCTCCAGGGCGACTTCGGCTACTCACTCCGTACCGGACGCGAAGTCCTGCCGGACATCCTTTCGCGCCTTCCCCTCAGCCTCGAGCTGACCGTCATGGCCCTCCTCATCGCCCTTCTCTTTGGCATACCCCAGGGAATCCTGGCATCGCTGAAACGCAATCCCTTCGTGGACCTCCTCAACAGGGTGGTGGGTCTCCTGGGCCTTTCCCTGCCCCAGTTCTGGCTGGCAGCCCTGATGGTCCTCTTTTTCTCGGGCTTCAGGGGCTGGATACCCATGGGCAACTATGTGGGATTTTTCCAGGATCCCCTCCGCAACCTCCAGATGCTCCTTCTGCCCTCCCTTGCCATCGGAATAGGACTGGCAGCCGTCATAATGCGGTATACCCGCAACAGCATGCTCGAGGTCCTCGAGATGGACTACATCCGCACTGCCCGGGCCAAGGGGCTGAAAAAACGCTCCGTCATCCTCGGCCACGCCCTGAAGAACGCCATTCTCCCCGTGATCACAGTCGCGGGTTTCAATACCGGCTATCTCCTGGGCGGAGCAATCGTCATCGAGGAGGTCTTTGCCCTACCCGGCATGGGCCGCCTCGCGCTCTACGCGATCTACCAGCGTGACTATCCGGTGATCCAGGGGATAGTCCTCGTCATAGCCCTGATCTTTGTCCTCGTCAACCTTGCGACGGACCTGATCTACGCAGTGGCCGACCCGCGGATCAGGCTCGATGACAGCGGGAGGAAATCATGATCTCCAGGAGGCTCGCGAAAAACGGCATCGCCATGGCGGGCATCGCCATAGTCTTTCTGTACCTCATCGTCATACTTGTCTCTTTTTTCTGGCTGCCCTTCGATCCGGTCAAGATTGACGCGGATCATCTCCTGGAAGAGCCCTCATTCAAGACCGGCCACGTCTTCGGCACCGACGAGTTCGGCCGTGACATCCTGTCCCGGATCATGAAGGGGAGCCTCGTGTCCCTTGTCATCAGCCTCTCGGCGACGACCATGGGGGCCCTCATCGGCGTGACCATGGGTATCTGGGCAGGCTACCTCGGCGGCCGTTGGGACAACTGGATCATGAGGGTTGCGGACATCATCTTCGCCTTCCCCTCCCTCCTCCTGGCCATCTTTGTCATGGCCATCCTCGGGGAAAAGACCTGGAACGTGGTCATCGCCATAGGCATCGTCTACATCCCCCAGTTTGCAAGGATCAGCCGGGGGGCGATCCTGAGTGTCAAGACGAACGAGTACGTCCGGGCGGCGCGTTCCAATGGAGCAAGCCCGGGCTTCATACTGTACCGGCACCTCCTGCCGAACATACTGGTACCCATCATCGTGCAGGTCTCGCTCGCCCTTTCCGTCTCGATACTCCTCGAATCCTCCTTGAGCTTCCTCGGGCTCGGGATCCAGCCACCCTGGCCTTCCTGGGGCAACATGCTGAGTTCTGCGAGGAAGGTGATGGTGCTCGCGCCATGGACGGCCATCTATCCCGGATTCGCGATCGTCTTCCTCGTGCTGGGCTTCAACCTCCTCGGTGACGGACTCCGCGACATCCTCGACCCGCGGCTCAAGAACGTAGGCTAGGCAGATCATGGCAGTTATGATGAACGCGGAGAGCATACTGAAGGTCGAGGGCCTGGTGACCGGCTTCCGGACGGGTGCTGGCCTCGTGCGCGCCGTGGAGGAGGTTTCCTTCGAACTCCACCGCGGCGAGATACTTGGTATTGTAGGTGAATCGGGCTCCGGGAAGTCCGTGACCAACCTCTCGATACTGAGGCTTGTCCAGTGCCCGCCGGGGGAGGTTTCCGCAGGCAGGGTCCTCTACGGTGGCAGGGACCTCCTTTCGGCGAGCGAAGAGGAAGTCAGGCTCGTCCGGGGCAAGAACATTTCCATGATTTTCCAGGACCCGCTGACCTCCCTGAACCCCGTCATCAAGGTGGGCAAGCAGATCGCCGAGGCCATCAGGCTCCACCATGGCGCGAAGCGGCGCGAGGCTGACGCGCGGGCTGTGGACATGCTCAGGCTCATCGGCATCCCCGATGCCGAGCGCAGGGCCGGGGATTACCCGCACCAGTTTTCGGGCGGCATGCGGCAGCGCGTGATGATCGCGATGGCGCTATCCTGCGGCCCCGAGATCCTCATCGCCGACGAGCCGACGACCGCCCTCGACGTCACCATCCAGGCCCAGATCCTGGACCTCATCAGGGACCTCTCCTCGCAGTCCGGAACTTCAGTGATCCTGGTCACTCACGACCTCGGGGTGGTGGCGGGCATGTGCGATTCGGTCTGCGTCATGTACGCGGGGAGGATTGTCGAGCGGGCGACGGTGGACGACCTCTTCTACGATCCCCTTCATCCCTATACAAGGGGCCTTCTCGACTCCATTCCGCGTACCGACTCCACGGGGAAGGAGCGTCTGTACTCGATTCCCGGCTCTCCCCCCAACCTTGTGGACCTGCCGGAGGCCTGCCCCTTCCAGCCGCGCTGCCCGAAGGCCGTGGATGCCTGCGCCCGCTCGCGGCCGCCTGTGGTGGCGGTGGCGGGCAGGGCCCCGAGGACCGTCAGGTGCTGGCTGCACGCCGGGGGGAACCACCATGGCAGCTGAAGGCGCCCTCCTTGATGTGAGCGGGCTCAAGGTATATTTTCCGGTCGAAAAAGGCATAATTGTCAGGAAACGCGTCGGCTGGGTCCGGGCTGTTGACGGCGTGGACTTCAAGGTTTCGCGCGGCGAATCCCTCGGGCTCGTCGGCGAGTCCGGCTGTGGTAAATCAACTACGGCGATGGCCGTCGCCCGCCTCGAAGCGCTTACTGCCGGCAAGGTCCTCTTCGAGGGTCGTGACCTCGCTGCCCTCAATCCCACCGAGCTGAGGCGGGCCAGGAAGGATTTCCAGCTTGTCTTCCAGGACCCCTGGTCTTCCCTCGATCCGCGTATGCGGGTGCGGGACATCATTGCGGAGCCCATGCGGATCTTCGCAAGGCGGGGCGAACTCGATCTCGACCCAGGTGCCATTGGATCGCGGGTCACCTCCCTCATGGAAAGCTGCGGACTGTCGAAGTCCTTCGCAGGGCGCTATCCCCACGAATTCTCCGGAGGCCAGCGCCAACGGGTAGGCATCGCCCGCGCCCTGGCCCTCGGGCCCAAGCTCATCATCGCGGACGAGCCGGTTTCTGCCCTCGACGTGTCCATCCAGTCACAGATCCTCAACCTCCTGAAGGATCTCCAGCGGCAATTCAACCTGACCTTCCTCTTCATAGCCCACGACCTGGGGGTCGTCGAGTATTTCTGCGACCGGATAGCAGTCATGTATCTGGGCCGCATCGTGGAGACGGCTAGTTCATCGCAATTGAACCATATGCCCCTCCACCCCTACACGCGGGCCCTTCTGTCGGCCGTGCCCGTCCCCGATCCTGCGCAGGAAAGGGTCAGGAAACGCCTGATCCTCAAGGGTGATGTCCCCTCGCCGAGCGTCGAGCGTATCGGCTGTCCCTTCCGCGAGCGCTGCTCCGAGGCCATGGAACGCTGCGCGCGGGAAGCCCCGCGCCTGGCCGTCCCGGCCGCGCCTCCGTCCCCGGCATCGTCCCCGGCATCGTCCCCGGCCACGGCCCATGCCGCAGGTGGGCAGGTCGCCGCCGGACCCGGTCACGAAGTGTCCTGCTTCCTGTATCAGGGCAAGTAGCATGGAATTGATGCTGAGGCCGATGGCGGCCACCGATGCCGAAGCCTGTGCTGCCATTGTCTGCAGCTCTGTCATAGGGGCGCGTTATGGCTTCGAACCAGACCCGATGGCTGCAAAGCTGTCAGAAGCCCTCGCCTCGGGAGGCGAGCTTTTTGTCGCGGAAGTGGCCGGGAAGGTGACGGGCTTCGCGTGGATCGATCCGCGCGGCGCCTTCTCTGCAGCTCCCTACCTCCGCCTCATTGCGGTGGATGCCTCCCTTCGCGGAAGGGGTGTCGGCGCGGCCCTTCTCGCCGAGTTCGAGTCCCGGACGGAGGATGTGGGCAGGGATTGCTGCCTCCTCGTCTCCGACTTCAACGAGGCCGCCATCGCATTCTATGAGCGTCACGGCTATGTGAAGGCCGGCGAATTGCCAGGCTTCGCGCGGGAAGGAATCACCGAAATACTGATGATCAAGAAGCGGCCCAGGCCGTGAGCGCCCGCGACTCCGCTGATCTGATGGACTTGCTTGCAGAGGGCCTCGCGGAGAAGCTGTTCGCGGGGGCGGTGCTGAGGATCGAGCGCAGGGGCCAGGTGCTTTTCGAGGGGGCTGTCGGCCATGCCCTCGCCGATGGCGAAATGCGCATTCCCATGAAGGTCGACTCCATCTTCGACATCGCTTCCCTAACAAAACTCTTCACAGCTACTGCCATCCTCCGACTGGTGTCGAGCGGCGCCTGCTCCCTCGACTCAAGGGTCTTCGAGCTTCTGGAAGCCAGCGCCATCTCAGCCGGCATCGATGTGGAGACGCGAGACCGTCTACGTGATTCCCTCGGAGATGCAGAGCTCGCCTCCCTCCTTGCCCATTCTTCAGGCCTTCACCATTGGTATCCCTTCTACTGCCATCGGGGCCAGTCCTTCGAGTCGGTGCTGGCCCTCGTCATGGAGCTCCATCCACGGCGGGAGGGAGTGGTCTATTCGGATCTCAATTTCATGCTTCTCGGGAGGATCGTCGAGGCTGTAGCGGTCAAAAGCCTTGCACTGGCGATGGCTGAGCTGGTCTTCGAGCCCCTGGGTCTGACCAGGACCTCCTTCGCCCGGCCCCGAGGGGAGGCTGTCGCCACGGAAGCAGGCAACCGCATCGAGGAAAGCATGGTCGCTGCACTCGGCCTGTCTTTCGACGGCTGGCGCGAAAGGGGGCTTCCGATTTTGGGCGAACCCAATGATGGTAATTGTCACTATTTCTTCAAGGGGACCGCCGGACACGCGGGAGTGTTCTCGGACGCCCGCGACCTGTGCAGGCTCGGCCGGTTCTGGCTCGACGGCGGCGTCTTCCAGGCGCCTGGAGCAGGGCTCGCGGCGAAAGCCCTGAGCGACCATGGTGGCGGCCGAGGCCTTGGCTTCCAGACCGGAGAGAACTATCCGGGGGGCGGCTGCGGGCATACGGGCTTCACTGGCAGCTACCTGCACATCAATCCACCTACAGGCCTGACCATCGTACTCCTTACGAACCGTCTCCATGTCGCCGAACCCCGTGATATCAATCCCTTCCGGAAGAGGATCTCCGAATGCGCACTGGCGATTTTCCCCAGACCATGAGCGCCGCGGACAGGCGTTCCGACCTTGCCTTGTTGCCTGAAAACTACCGGGCCTGGTACGGGGCGGTGGCCCGGAGCATTCCGGAGGAGAGGCTCTTCACCGATCCGCTTAGGACCTTCGCCTGGGGCACCGACGCGAGCTGCTACCGGCTCACCCCGAAGATCGTGGTGAAGGTTCTCGACATCGGGGAGATCAGGACCATCTGCGAGGCAGCAAATCAATTCGGTGTAGCTATGACCTTCCGGGCGGCCGGCACAAGCCTTTCAGGGCAGGCGGTCTCCGATTCGGTCCTTGTCGTCCTGGCTGGCGGCTTCCGGAAGTACCGCATCCTCGACTCTGGACGGCGCATCGCCCTCGAGCCGGGCATTCTGGGAGCCCAGGCCAACAGGCTCCTCGCCCCGATGGGACGCAGGATCGGGCCTGATCCCGCTTCCATCGACAGCTGCATGATCGGAGGCATCGCCGCCAACAACGCAAGCGGCATGTGCTGCGGGACGGCAGAAAACAGCTATCGCACTGTCGAGACCATGAAGGTGGTCCTGGTCGATGGCGCTGTCCTCGATACTGCCGACCCAGGCTCGCGCGCGGCCTTCGCTGCCAGTCATGGCGCTCTGGCAGGCGAGCTCGCGTCGATCCGCGACGAGATCCGCCTCGATCCTGGGCTGGCAGGGCGGATCGCCCGGAAGTTCAGCATCAAGAACACCACCGGCTATGGAGTCAATGCCTTTATTGACTATGAGGATCCCGTCGATATCCTGGCGCACCTCATGGTCGGCTCTGAGGGTACGCTGGGATTCATCGCTGAGATCACCTATCGCAGTGTCGAGGAGCATCCCCACAAGGCCTCTGCCCTCATGGTCTTTCCCGACATGGCGACAGCCTGTCAGGCTACGGTCATCCTCAAGAAAGGCCCTGTTTCCGCGGTCGAGCTGATGGACCGGGCTTCCCTCCGCTCTGTCGAGGACAAGGAGGGCCTGCCCGCCTATCTGAAGACCCTCGAGGGACAGGCTACTGCCCTCCTGGTCGAGACACGGGCTGTGGACGCTCCTGCCCTTGCGATGAAGGTGGATGCGCTCACGGCCATGGTGGCAGGCCTGCCGATGGTAATCCCTGTTTCCTTCACAGATAGGAAGGCCGGCTACGAAACCCTGTGGAAGATCAGGAAGGGGCTTTTCCCGGCCGTAGGTTCGATGCGGAGGATCGGCACGACTGTCGTGATCGAGGATGTTGTCTTCCCCATCGAGCACCTCGCCCGGGCGACTACCGGTCTCAGGAGCCTCATGACGCTGCACGGATATTCCGAGGGCATAATCTTCGGACATGCCCTTGACGGCAACCTCCACTTTGTCTTCACCCAGGACTTCGGCGACGTCGCCGAGGTCAGCCGCTATAGTGCCTTCATGGACGCAGTATGCGACATGGTTGTTCATACCTACGATGGTTCACTGAAGGGGGAGCACGGCACGGGCCGCAACATGGCCCCCTTCGTAGAGCTCGAGTGGGGTTCGCGGATCTACGCCCTCATGCTGAGGATCAAGGCAGCCTTCGATCCGAAGGGGCTCCTCAATCCCGGCGTCGTCATCTCCAGCGACCCGAAGGCCCACCTCCGGGACTTGAAGCCCCTTCCCCGGGCCCACGAGCTGCTTGACCGCTGCATCGAGTGTGGCTTCTGCGAGGCTACCTGTCCCTCGAAGGACCTGACACTGAGCCCGCGGCAGCGGATAGCGGTGACGCGCGAGATGGCGCGCCTGTCCGGATCCGGGACCGAGGACGGACGCTGTGGGCGAATTACCAGGGACTATGCCTATTTCGGGGAGAAGACCTGCGCGACGGACGGACTCTGCGCCGGAGCCTGCCCTGTCGGCATCGATACGGGCAAGCACACGAAGGAAATCAGGCATGCCAGGCGGGGCCCCCTCGCGCTGGCTACCGCGAAGGCCCTGGGGAGGAACTTTGCCGCTGTCGGATCTGGAATGAGGGCGGGGCTGCTTGCCATGGACGCAGCCCGTTCGGTGCTGGGACCCGCTGCCCTCGGGGCCTTCGGCGT
>SESF01005438.1_pt1 | contig 10991 bp, 14 predicted proteins | sample 3171521 | NCBI WGS metagenome assembly SESF01 (sample SAMN10866945, study PRJNA518727) | freshwater metagenome | biome: subpolar coniferous forest; feature: holomictic lake; material: water; isolation source: holomictic Lake 227, 6 m and 8 m depth | place: Canada: near Kenora, Ontario | collected...
TTGCAATGGGCAGAACCGTCGGCTGGATTGCACACTGGGACGAGATGATCGCTGATCCCGATCAAAAAATCGGCCGCCCCAGACAACTGTATACCGGCCAAACAAAGCGTGATGTCCCTGCACAGCACGGTAAATCAGTTTAAGCTTCAACTTAACACCGGACAGACTTGGCAGGTTTTATAAACCCGCCAGGCCTAACGCCGGTATTTTTGTCCTGACTAAAGTGGGTAGCCATTTTATGTAACGATATCCGTGTGTTGTAGGGGCAATCCCTTGCGGTTGCCCTGCTAACATCGTGGCATTAAAGTGCATGCGTAAAGCCTACCCCTACAAAAAAATGTCCCTCTTTAAGTGGGTAGCCAAATTTCTTTTATTAACCAAAAATTAAAATCAAACTTGAGCTTTTCAGCCAGACAAGATAATATTGATTCAATACTACTTGGGGTCTATAAGAATGAAAACAACAAAAAAGCTTCTGTCCACATCAGTCATCACCAGTTTAACCGCTCTTCTGTTACCGTTAAGCGCACCGGCAATTGCCGATGATGCCCAAAAAATGCATAAACTGTACGAAGAAAATTGCGCCAGTTGCCACGGCTCAGACCATGGCGGATTTATTGCGCCCGGATTAAATGCAGAAAGCCTGAAAGGCCGCAGCCCTACAGCATTACGCAGCATTATCATGACCGGCAGCTTTGACACCTTAATGCCTCCGTTTTACGGGCGTTTATCGGATGATGAAATTCGCGGCTTGGTTAAACATTTACAAACCACTCCAAAAATGGCCAACCCGGCCTGGACAATTGATGATATCAAAGCATCAATCAAAGTGTACGTTAAAGACGAAAGTACCCTGCCCGCCAAACCGACCTATCAAATCGACGACATCAATAATATTATCGGTGTCGCGGCACGGGGCAAATACGGGCGTGGTTCCGGTTCAAAAGCGGTGTTCATCAACAGTGTCACGCATAAACAAATCGGTGAAGTCGCAACCGGTACTGCCGCGCATATTATCGATTATGACCCCGCCAATCCGCGCTGGGCTTATGTGAAGAATGACACCGCCGAAATATTTAAAGTCGATCTGTACTCCATGCAAATCGTGCGCAGCGTCAAAACCGGATTCAACGGCCCGGGGCTGGGTGTTTCCCGCGATGGCAAATACATCATGGCAGGCTCTTATGTGCCGCACAATGCCGTCATTCTTGATGCCAAAACGCTGGAACCCTTAAAAACCTTTGAACTGGAAGGCATCGATCCGGACGGTAAAATGGTCTCATCGGATTCAGGCATGATCATCGGCACACCGTTTGCCGATATTTTTGCGATTGCCCTGGAAAATGCCGGTCAGGTCTGGGTGGTTGATTTGAAAGAGGGCTTTCCGGTCACCAAAATTGAAAATGTGGGCCGCCACCTGCATGACGCCTTTTTATCGCATGGCGGCAGCAAGTTGATGGTCGCCTCTTATGACGACAGCATCGTCACTGCGATTGATTTAAAAGAACGCAAAATCATCAAAAAACTTGAAGCCGGTTGCGTACCTCATGTTGGCGGCGGCGCGGCAGTTGAAGTAGATGGTCGTACTTTGGGCTTTGGCACCAATTTTGGCGATTGCGATAAAATGGTCGTCAGCGTCTGGGATCTGGACAAAATGGAAGTGGTTAAACAAGTGCCCGTCTCCGGCGGCACCGAATCGCCAGCTGCCCATGCCAATGCGCCTTATATCGCCGTGGACATTATCTCTAAAGACAGACGTGCCCGCACCGTTCAGTTGATCGACAAGAAAACCCTGGAAGTGGTTAAAACTTTGGATGTAGGCGGCCATGCTTATTTTCCTGAATACAGCGCCGATGGTAAATTCTTGTATATCAGCGCGGGCTACAGCGGTGACGAAGTCGTTGTTTATGACTCGACCTCTTTACAAAAAGTGGCCTCCATTGCGATGGAAAGCCCGGCGGGTATCTTCTCTCACGGTCGGGTCAGATACATGACACGGGGTCTGTCACCTGACGACTTGGCAAAGCGCGATAGCGAAACGAAAGGGGCGAAATAATGAGACTCATGGCACTTCCAGGCGCATTAATGCTGGGGCTGCTGTCCGCCCAGAGTGTTAATGCCGCGAGTATTTATGCCGGTCAGGCCAGAGCAGCCGCCGTGTGTTCGCAATGTCACGGCATTAATAAGCCGTCAGCCGATGCACCGTTTCCACCGTTGGCAGGACGTGATTTTGCTTACCTGAAATCAGCGCTGGAACAATACCGCGATAAAACCCGAAAATCTGACCTTATGAATGCCATTGCCGGTTCATTAAGCAATGACGACATTGCCAATGTAGCCGCTTATTATGCGGGCTTAAAACCATAATAATCGTTACGCAAGGGCTTGCCCCTACATTTTATGGCTTGGCCGGAATAACCAACATGTTAAAAAATAAAGTTTCGTGCTTATGAAATCGATGCAATTGTTACTGTGCCTGACCCTGCTTTGTTCACTGCAAACCGGTTTGGCTACCGAACCTTCGCCAGAGCGACAAACCCTACTCCGCGATCTGCTTAAAAATGATTGCGGTGCCTGTCACGGCTTAACCTTACAAGGTGGCATGGGGCCTGCGTTACTGCCTGAAAACTTAACCGGAAAACCGGATGAGTTTTTGGTTGCAACGATTCTTAATGGCCGCAAAGGCACGGCTATGCCTCCGTGGCAACCGTTCCTGAATCAGGATGAGGCGTTGTGGCTGGTTGGGATTTTACGTAAGGGTAATCATTAAAATTAATTTTATGCAATCGACAAAATGAAGTTAAATAGAAAAACACAATCATCAGCCAGTTAGGAAATCTTTATGCAAAGCATTTTTTTTAAAGAAGCCCAACAGAATTTTGACCAGCTTTGCCAAAAAGCCTGTCAAGACCATGAGCCTTGCATCGTCAACCGTGAGGACAATAACCATGTAGTTATTTTGTCATTGGCAGACTTTAACGCATGGCAAGAAACGCATTATTTATTATCGAATCCCGCAAATGCGGAAAGACTGCTACGCTCATTGGACAAGGCACGAAACGGAAAACTGATGCAAAAGGAATTGATTGAGGAATGAATATCCTGTTTACGGATGACGCCTGGGAAGATTATCTGTATTGGCAACAAACTGATAAACAAACGCTCAGAAAAATTAATCAGTTATTAAAAGATATACAACGTACGCCATTTTCCGGGATTGGAAAACCGGAGCCATTGAAAAATCAACTGCAAGGTTGCTGGTCGCGACGCATTGATAGCGAGCACCGCCTGGTTTATGAAATTACCGATGACGTACTTAAAGTTATCGGCTGCCGTTTTCATTATTAACACATTTTTATGATCAAATTTTTATCACTCCTGGGCTTCTTATTATCCTTCAACACACTGGCAGAACTGCGTGCCACCGGCGATTTAGGTATCGTCATTGAACGCGAAGACGGGGCCGCGCTCATCATCAATACCACCGAACACAAGCAGTTAGCCAAAATCGATAAACTGGGCGATTTGTCTCATGCATCGGTCGTATTCTCCCGCGATCAGCGTTATGCTTATATTTTTGGGCGGGATGGCGGATTGAGTAAAATCGATCTGTTGCAGGATAAACTCGACAAACGCATTGTTCAGGCGGGCAACAGCATCGGCGGGGGGATTTCTCAAGATGGCAAGTTAATCGCCGTGTCCAATTACACCCCTGGCGGCGTTAAAGTGTTTTCCTCGGACACGTTGGAACAGGTCGCCGATATTCCGGCTGATTACGGTGACGGTAAACTTTCTAAAGTCGTTGGTTTGGTGGATGCCCCTGGACAGCGTTTTGTGTTTAGTTTATTTGATGCCGGTGAAATCTGGACGCTGGATATGAAAAACCCCAAAAAGCCGATGATTGAAAAATTCAAAAACATTGGCAAACTACCTTACGATGCCTTAATTTCACCCGATGGCCGTTATTATATTGCCGGTTTATTTGGTGAAAGCGGCATGGCCTTACTGGATTTATGGAACACTCAAGCGGGGGTGAAACGTATCCTGCCCGACTACGTTAAGACTGATGAAAAACTCCCCGTTTATAAAATGCCACATCTGGAAGGTTGGGCGGTAGCGGGCGACTATGTTTTTGTTCCGGCTATCGGCAAGCACGAAGTGTTGGTTCTCGACAAACAAAACTGGACACTCGTTAAAGCCATACCGGTTCCCGGCCAACCGGTTTTTGTCATGGCCCGACCGGACGGACGGCAAGTGTGGGTCAATTTTGCCATGCCCGATAATAATCAACTGCAAGTGATCGATGTTAAAGACTTATCGCTAATTAAAAACCTGACGCCCGGTAAAGCGGTTTTGCACATGGAATTTACGCCACGCGGCGAACAAGTCTGGGTTGCGGTAAGGGATGACAATCAAGTGGTTGTTTACGACACCGACACCTTGCAAGAAATCACCCGTCTGCCCGCTCAAAAACCCAACGGTATATTTTTTAGCGCACGGGCACATAAAACAGGTTTATAAACGGATGTTGACCCCATTATACCAACGCTTGTTGAACGACTTTCAGCGTGATTTCCCACTGTCACCTCGCCCCTATCTGGACATTGCCAATCAGTTGGGCGTCAGTGAAGATGACGTATTATCGGCATTAACCGAATTAAGCGATCAGCACTTTATCAGCCGCATAGGCCCGATCATTCCACCTAACCAACTGGGTGTTAGCACCTTGGTGGCGATGGCGGTTCCTCAGCGACTACTACAGGCCGTTGCCGATAAAATCAGCGCCCACCCTGAAGTCAATCATAATTACGAACGTGAACACACGTTTAACCTCTGGTTTGTGGCGATTGCAGCGGATGCCGCGCATTTACAAGCGGTACTTAATGCTATAGAGCAGGAAACCGGTTACAAAACCATGTCATTGCCTTTGCTGGATGACTTTTTTATTGATTTGGGTTTTAAACTGGAGTTTCATAATGCTTGACGCCCGCGACCGCCAACTGCTGGAACGGGTGCAGTTGGGGCTCCCTATTTGCCGTCGGCCCTACACTGAAATAGGCGCGGCTCTGGCCATGCCAGAAGTGGAAGTGCTTGAACGCCTGTCCCGCCTTAAACAAAACGGCCTGATTAAACGCATGGGGGTGATCGTCAAGCATAACCAACTGGGTTACCGCGCCAACGCCATGATTGTGTGGAATATCCCCGATAATCTTGTTAAACAACTGGGCGGACACCTCAGCCAGTTTGCTTTTGTAACGCTGTGTTATCAACGTCCCCGACATGCCGAATGGCCCTACAATCTGTACTGCATGATTCATGGCAAAGACCGGGCCACGGTCTTAGAGCAACTGGAACAGCTCAACACCGCCTGTGGTTTGGCGGGGTTTGACCGGAAAATTTTATTCAGTCGCCGCTGCTTTAAACAACGCGGTGCCATTTATCAACCCACCGACTCCAGATCATTGACACATGGATGAAATAGATCGCCGCATTATCAATACCCTGCAAACCGGTTTCCCTATCGGTGACGCGCCTTATCAAGAGGTTGCCGTCCAACTGGGGTTAACTGAACAGGCGCTCATTAAACGCTTGCAGGCTTTATTGGATAACGGCACGTTAACCCGTTTCGGCCCGCTTTATCACGCCGAACTGATGGGCGGTGCCTTAACATTGGCTGCGGTTAAAGCGCCATCCAAGCGTTTTGATGAAGTCACTGACATCATCAATGCCTTTCCTGAAGTGGCGCATAATTACGCGCGTAACCATAACCTAAATATGTGGTTTGTGATAGCGACAGAAACACCTGAACAAATCCGGCAAACTCTTACCGCGATAGAACAACAAACCGGCTTAACGGTTTATAACATGCCCAAAATCAACGAATATTTTGTTGGCTTAAAACTGGAAGCCTGATGGTTACACTTGATGAAACAGATCTGGCCATTATGCATGCCACCCAGGCAGGCTTGCCGCTATCGCCACAACCTTACCAGCGTATTGCCGAACAACTGGGCTTAACCGCTGAAATCGTCATGACACGCATGGCCGCCATGCAGGAACAAGGTATTATTCGGCGCATTGGCGCAGTGCCCAATCACTATAAACTGGGTTACCGTTTTAACGGCATGACTGTGTGGAATGTCCCCGATGAGGTTATTGACAAGTTGGGTCTGCAAGTCGGGCAACTGGAATTTGTCAGCCATTGTTACCACCGTCCACGACACCTTCCAGAATGGCCTTATAACCTGTTTGCCATGGTTCATGGCAAAACCCAGATGGATGTTGATCAACAAATCCGTCAGATTACTGACTTGCTGGGCGACTATAATCAAGGATCTGAAGTGCTATACAGTACAAAGATTCTAAAAAAGACCGGGTTTAGAAGCCGCTAAATTTAATACCAGAAGCAAACGTAGCATCAACAGTAAATAGTGCTGCGTTGGAGGCAAAAATCGGCCAAGAGGAGTCATTCTCGACCGTCCGCTTTACGGCAAGCAATTTTACGACATGGAATTTATCTGTGTGCCCATCGAAATATTCTGCATCCAGATTTAATACGTTTCATTTTCTTTAATGGACAGTCCTGCTTAAAAATTTCACCAGATAAAATCACTTAATTTGAGAAGAGAAAAAAACTGGTGCCTTCATTACTCACTCAACAACGAATCATTCTGGCTATTCCAGAAAGTCTGGCGTGTTTGATGTTCTATGTATGCAAGGTCGAAGAGCCCTTTTTTTCAGGCTTTCTATTTGAGGCGGGACAAGTTTGTGAGATGGAGAAAAACCAAATCCAGGCAATCTTGACCTTTTGCATGGATTCACATTGTTTAGTCGAAGCTTGGCGATCTTATTTCATAAGTGTTCCTAAGAAGGAATGCCTCACAGTTTACGATGACGTATGCGATTTTGCAGATTGCTCACCACCACTAAGAAATCAAGAACGGGAGGTTTTTATAAAGCGGGCGTTAAAGGCGACCGTCACGCGCTCCTCTTCGCTCTCGTTGGGATAAACCCAATGCCGCAAATAGGACGGAAACATCAATAGAATCCCGGCTCGCGGCTTCATGACGAACTTGCTAACGAAGTAGGCTGCGCCATCTACTGTTAAGGTGCGTTCATTGGTTCGGGTGTCGAAAAATTCGATGTTGCCGCTCAGATCTTTATCGCCATCGGGCACATTAATGTAGTAGCAGCCAGACCAAACCCAGGCAGGATGATCATGCTGCGTATTTAGACCGCCGCGTCCAAGTGCATTGATCCAACCCTCAGCCTGAATTGCGTAGCGAGAAAAATTAAAGTCCGGCGAGACATTCATGGTACAGGCCTGAACCGCTTCCAGGATATACACGCGTAAATCTTGGCACCCCTTGTTCGGTACGTTCAAAAAAATCGTCATCCGAGTGCCATCCACGTCAATTACTGCGATCCAGTCCCGGTGAATCCGCCCAACGGGCAGCAATTTCCGTTAGCAATAGGTCATTTAGGGAATCCGCGTCCTCCAGCTTAAACATAGTCAACGGCGTATAAAATAAGGGTTGCATTCCCTGTATCTTGAGAGTGCTCATGGATTTGTTCCAAAAGAAAACGCGCGGTGGCAAGAAGCCGTCGCGCGTTGGCTGTCCAATTCCCTACCTACGTTCGCCCTAATGAGCGAATGCGGGTAGGATGATCTCCTTCAGTCTTTACTTGTGATCACCATCATCATGACCATCACCGTCGTCGTGCTTCGGCGCTGGTTGTGACATTAGTAACAGCTGACCGCCTTCAACAGTTACCGGATCGTTGCTCACTTTATGGTTCTGCACAGTGAACAGGCTGTAAGTGTTGTCATCTTCGCGATCAAGCAGTTTTAAGTGGGTGGATAGAAAACAGTTGCCGGGACGTTGCCGCCCCGGCAGTTATTTATCAATCGTGATCCTGTCCCGGTTCGGCAGCTAGGGTTTTGCTAAATACGGAGGTTCCGTTAATATCTTTCAGATCTACCGTTAGCGCTTGGCTGTTTTTGTCAATGTTGACTTCGCCGAAGAATTGCAAACCGGCAAAAGGCGACAAATTGACTTGGCCGGCTGGAGGTGCCTTGGAGAATACTACTTGCGGACCAAAAGTGCCGTCAGTGCTGTTAGGGCCGAAAGAACCTGCGTTCAGAGGACCAGCCACAAACTCCCAAAATGGCGTGAAGTCTTTGGATTGAGCTTTGCTCGGATCGTAATAGTGAGCGGCCGCATAATGAACGTCGGCAGTCAGCCAAACAATGTTATTGACATGTTCATGTTTGATGTAACTGAACAAGCCCGCAAGCTCAAGTTCGCGTCCGGCAGCCGGGCCGTTGTTGCCATTGGCGATGGCTTCCCAGCGAGCCTTGCCTTGAGCATCAACGCCGTCAGCCACATTAAGACCGATTGGCATGTCTGCGGCAATAACTTTCCAGGTAGCATAAGAGTGTTTAAGTTCGTTCTTCAACCAAGCTACTTGCACGTCACCAAGGAAGGCGGTTTCTACACTTTGTTGCGCCTGAAGATTGGCAGTATTGGGGCCACGGTAAGCACGCATATCCAGTACAAAAACATCTAGCAGTTTGCCGTAAGAAATTTTCCGGTAAACACGCTCTGATTCTTCGGCATTGTGAGGACGTAGCGGCGCATATTCATGGAAAGCTTTAGACGCGCGGGCCACAAGCAAAGGCACATCCTTCACTGTATAACGGCTATCGTTGCTCAGATCCTTGGAATCAGACCAGTTATTGACTACTTCGTGATCGTCCCATTGCAAGATTTGTGGAACTTCGGCATTGAAGCGACGCAGATTGGTATCCAGCAAATTGTATTTGTAGCGACCACGGAATTCGGCTTGAGTCTCGGCGACTTTACTGACTTCGGGTGTAACCAGGTTATACCAGACTTGACCGTTCTCTGCGACTACGCTGGGCTTGATGACGCCATCGGCATAGATGTTGTCGCCACTGTGAATAAAAAACAATGGTTCAACCTGACGCATGGCTTCATAGATTTTCATGCCGCCAAAGCTCTCATTAATGCCCCAGCCTTGACCAGCGGTATCGCCACCCCAGACAAAGCGAATGTCGTCATGTTTGCCTAAGGTATGAAAATGTCCGGTGACCTCGTCACTTTTGCCACGGGCATTGGTGAGGTCTTCGAACCAGACTTTTACGAAAACATCAGACCCGTCTGGAAGGCTGACCAAGTCTTGCCTTGCCGTGAAATCATTGCCATCCATCGCATAAGGGCCACGGATCGTAACGGCATCGGTAAATTGTTCATTAAAGGCATATTTCACAAACATCCGGGCAGGGCGATCGGAACGGCTCCAGATTATGGCGCGTCCGGGTGCCAGATCGCCGATTTGTATGCCTTGTTCCAGCACAGGTACGCTGCTGACTTCAGCGTTGGCTGTCAGTGATAATAGTAGCGGTAAAGCTGAAAATGCCGCAGTAAGACAGGTAGAGCGCGAAAAATATAGGGAATTTTTAAAAATGTTGCGCATGGTTATGGCTCCTAAACTGGTTAGATGAGCTTAGGATAATAGCAACGACTGATGACAGAATGATGTCAGGAAGGTTAAGGAATAATGAAGACCGAAAGTATCAGAAATAGGTAATATTACAGTATAAAATGTATAGCAGGGTACGAACGTTATTGATCAAATTAACCAGCGTTTCTAAAGGCTATTTCAATTGTTGCCACCGGATTTTATAAGTCATGGAAGCCAAAATTGGATCCTGTTTCATAACGCTGTTAAACAGATTGGCGATAGTTGGCCAAGGTAAAATAAAGTCGTCTGGATTAACTATATTTTTTGAAACTGACGGGCCGTTGACAGCCATTATGTAGATTGCTCAGTTATGAATAGAATGTAAGCAAGCTTGGCGAATGTGCCTTATAAACACTAGCTTTGCGGCATGCACTAGGTCGAATTGGTAGACATAATTTTCTCGAATATTACCATTGGCTGAACCACAACCAGTGATCACTATGAAACCTATCGTTACACTTCATGCCACTCCAAGGCCTGGCCAATCAATAGCGTGCTTACAACCCATGTTCAGACTAGTTGATAGAACTCCTGAAAACCCTGTAATTTTTAGAGCTTAGACATGACTTCGGTGACTCAAGACCGCATCTGCCATGGTGGCTGTAACACCGCTAAACGAATAGTGTTTATCTGTCGTGCCACCCAAATCGGATCGAAGCGATGAACTAAATCGCGACAGATAAACCTTGTTGGACTAAACCAACCATCTTTAAACAGATAACACATTGTAATAATTACTTATTAATTGTGAAATCAACAAACAATTCTTATTTTAGGGATAGCACCTTAATATAATGTTTCACATAGCAGTAATTTGCCTTTAATACTACTGTCATTTAAAGGCATTATATTATCTTCGCCCCTTAACGTAAAAAAATTGCTTGACAGTCTTATCAATGAAGCAAAATACTTCCAAAACTTCACAATTGTTGAGTTTACATCCTCTGTTAGCAATAGAAAAAATGACACGTAAAAAAGGTCAGCAATATAAAATACAATCCATTTTGTAACGTGAACAGGGGTAGCTCGTATACAATTTGGAATAACAAGTTTTCCAAGAATAACCTAACAATAAATTAAGGAGTCATAGTTACCATGAACAAAAACTCAAACCAACTTTTTTTTGGAATAATAGCGTGTTCCGTTAGTCTCTGGCTTGCCTGCTGCTCGTTAGCGAATGCAAACCTAAGTTTTACCGGCATCGCCGCAGGTGATGCCACTAGCACAAGTGCTACTGTTTGGACACGGGCCGTGGACGATGTAGCGCCTGCTGCTACCGATCTGACCCTTCAGTTAGCGACCAAGAGCAGTTTTTCCAAAATCCTTTCCTCTGCCAGTTTAGCGACTGACCCCACCAAGGATTACACAGCCAAAGTTGACCTAGGTAACCTTAAGCCCGAGACAACTTATTATTACCGATTCGTTGGACCTAGCAACGAAAT
>SESF01029130.1_pt1 | contig 10989 bp, 13 predicted proteins | sample 3171521 | NCBI WGS metagenome assembly SESF01 (sample SAMN10866945, study PRJNA518727) | freshwater metagenome | biome: subpolar coniferous forest; feature: holomictic lake; material: water; isolation source: holomictic Lake 227, 6 m and 8 m depth | place: Canada: near Kenora, Ontario | collected...
AAGTCCTTATTCTCTAAAGATTTATCAATTTTTTCTTTTTCTTTATCTTTTAAGTCCTTATTCTCTAAAGACTTATCATCTTTTTTATTTTTGTCTAAATCTTTTTCGTCTTTTTCACCGTTATCATACAAATCTTTAAGTTGCTTCTCTAATTTGTCTACTTTTTTCAACCAACTGTCAAATGAATAGTCAGGCTTCTTTTCATTGCCTTCTAACTTTAAACTTTTTCTTTTTTTCTTTTTTCTTTTTCCAACAACACCAGTTTTAAAAGCTATATCCATGGCATAAGGATTGGTTACAGGACAAGCTGCATAACTACCGGGCAAAGAAGGTCCAGTGCCATTCATAGCGGCAGCAACAGCCCTTTTTCGAGCATTGGACTCCTTCAAATTGATCCATTCTGACCATGATAATAAATAAGACATATGATTTTTCCCCAAAACGCAATTAATCTATATATTAAAAAAAAATTTGTAATTTATTCAATTTTTAATTTGAACAAATTACAAATGAGTTTTTTCATTGATTTATAGCTTGTTGAGCCAACAAAATCTGTATTTCCCCGATTCAAGAATTTGAAGTGTTTTTAAACTTTCTTCAGTCATCTCTCTTCTACAATCATCATAAAGTTTATTTAATTTAATATAACGATCTTCCATTCTATATCTTAAACCTTCTACACAATAATATCCTGTATGGTCGCTAAAATTTTTGTGATTTCCAAAAACCATGTAATACTTTAAAAAAGATTTATGAAGTTCCCCCCTAAAATATTTAAGGAGGAACCTTCTTTCTTTTGGAATATCTAAATCAATAAACTTAGCGGAAATAAAATCTAAATCTCTCATAATAATTAAAATGCGCTAGGCACTCTTATCCCTTTACAAAATTTGAAATACAATAACAAAAGCCCGGGTTGAAAATCTTTGGGCAAACCCAATTGTTTCATCTCATTTAACAACTTTAATAAAAAAGTAACTGTCCAAGGAATTTTTGTAACCTTAAAATCTTTTGGCTTGGGAATTCTTGTTAAACACTCGTTGTGAATAAAATCAAATGTTGTATCATCAAATTTTCCTCTTAAAACAGTTTTAACACTTGAATTAGAATATAATTCACAGTGTGGTATTTTCCCGCCCACAAACCATTTTTTATTTGCAAAAAAAGAACTTATACTATCAATTGCAATTTTTTCAATGTCTAAAGTGTGCATGCCTTTTTCTAAAGGATTTGATTTGCAATTCCCTTTAAGCGATTTCAACACTGTGCCACTCCTTGAAATGAGTTATATAAGTCCTAAATTATTATACTTAAAAAATTGCAAAAAACAACATAAATATATTGTTGTTTGGAACAAAAAGGCTTACCATGAAAACGCTTCATCGCATATTTGTTTTTTCCATTTTATTTATTTCTGGATGTGGAAACTTATCTCCACGACAAGATCAAAAAATAAATAATGAAAATGGAAAAATTGACGATATCACAAATAATCAAAATGGAATTTTGGCTGAGATAGGTAAATTAAAAAATCAACTTGATATTCAAAATAGCACCCTTGACAAAATTCAACAAGGAATGATCAATGTGCAATCAAATAACGAAAACTCAGGAGTGCAGATATTATCTGGCAACGGTGGTCTTCTTATCGCTTTTTTTGGATTTACCTGTTTAAGCGTTATTGCATTGCATTACCAAAGAAAAGCAAAAATAAATGGAGACACAGCCAATTTATTGGCAAAACAAATTGTGGAATTGAATGACTACAATTTAGAAAATTCTGTCTTTATTGCAGCTTTAAATACGCCATTAGAAGAAAATGTCTTAAGAATTATGAAAAAAGTCAAGTTTTGATATCGTAACCTTGTTTTTTTGTTTTAAGATTTAAATAACCTTGGCAATTATCTCCCAAAGGTACATTCATCAAAAAAGGATCTTGCCCATTTTTTTTACAATTATTTAAAAAATCCACAACTTCAATGTCTATAATTTTTTTATCTGGGGTTAATTTTTTGCAAACGCTTATAATGTTTTCTGCGTCATCAAAATCCTCATCTAAATAACGACATTGATTGCTTCTGCCCAATTCACAACAAACATCTTTTATGTGTTTTGATGATAGCGACATTCTTTCCTGCTTTCTTGTAATTAATTATATTAAATAAAAAAGGTTTTGCTAGTTTTATTTAGCAAAACCTATAAGAATTCAAGATTCTTTGACAATGTCTTTTGTCATCACTTTCACAATCCCATTTGATTGCACTTCCATCCAGTGTCTTAGTTTTTCTGGATTTAATTTTAAATTTGCAGGAATCTTTAGAACAACTGGGATAATATCATCATCCATGGATTTTCCAATAACCAAAGGATCGTCGTCAGGATTAATTTTTACTGCTTGTTCAAGTAAGTTACCAATATAAGTCGAAGTAGAAATACCTTTTCTTTTAGAACAATTTCTAAGTTGTTCTTCTAACTCTGGTCTAATGGCAATGCTCATAACTTTTTTATTTTTGGACATAATAATCTGCTTTCTACAATGTGTAATTCTTGCTTCAACCAGTAAACTTACTGATATAAAATCAGCCCAAGTCTTGATGTTCACAAGCGTAAATTTGGCTGTAGCGCAACCTATTTTAAAAAATGACTCTCAAGAGTTTTTCATAACAAATACTATTTATTGATTTTTCTCAATTTTATCATTTTATGTAAAATAGTGTAAAACAATACAAGATTCACAATTTTTCTCAAATTGCTTTACACTATATTCAAGGATCGCTATACCTTTATTAATTATCGTTTCTATAATTGTTTCGCTTTTTCTTATCTTTCTTATCTTTATTTAAGTTAGAAAAAATCTTTTTGATAATTCCACCTGATGCTTTGACTCTTTCTCCATTGAGGATCTTGTTTGTCAAAGAATCCATCAAATTCCTTTTTTCAACTTCTCTTCGCTTCTTTCTCTCTTTTTCAGATTTTTTCTGATAAAATTCATGTTCGCGATAATCATGCATAATACCAGAATTATTTACACATCTTTTAAATTCTTGAAATAAATCTCTAAAATTTCTATCTGGATCATTATATTTTTTGCGGGATTCTACTCTGACTCTTGCTGTGCTAGACATCTTTTAAAACTCCTTATATTCTTTTTGATACATTTATAAAAGCAGCGCCTAATCTCTTCGAACGTCTTTGTCTTACAACATCATAAGACACAGTATTGTATGAGGATCTTGTAGAAGGTAGTGATTCAACATCAATTGTCTCAATTAACTTCGCTAGTCTATTTAAAATATTTTCAACAACACTAATGTCCCAATCTTCAGGACCACCTGCCATCAATTGTGTTGAAAAAGAAAAAATATACTGGTGAGGTAAATTTGTTGAACACATGTCATCAATCTCATAATCTTTTTCTTGTATAAAAATACTTCTTTCTGTTACCGATAAGAATGAACATCTTGCGGCTAAAGCTAATTTTGATATACCACTATGAATATCAAGAACACAGCCGACATATCTGAACACTGATAGGACATCCGAAATATTTTTTGATACCAAATACACACATTTGTCAAAAAACTCAGTAGACATATTATATGTAAATTCATTTTGATACACAATAGGGCTATATCCATTTTCCAATAATTTATTAATTAAATTTATCCAAAAATCTTTTTGAACTGTCAAATTATCAGTTTTACCCTGTTGCCATGATCTTAATTTAATGCAAGGATAGACAATTATCTTCTTACCATTGCAATTTTGAATTTGATTTTTTAAATCTTGAGAAATTGAACTTGAGGATGAAATTTCTGGAAGAAACATTTTTACATCATCAAAAATTTCAAAATATTTTTTCGTAAACCCTTGATTGTAATAAAACTTGATGTCTTTATATGTCATTATATCAAGAACTTCAACTAGATTTCTAATTGTCTCAAACATTAATTCTGATTTATTGTTGAAATCTTCTGCGGAAGATGCAAGATTCTTAATTAAAAAATCATCCTCCAATGTCCAATATTCATCAACATTTGGAAATAAGTTTCTCATTCCCGGCCAAGAACACAAAATTATGTATTTACTTGGGTTTTCTTCTCTTATGCGATTTAAAATAAAAGAAGAGAAAATAAACGTAGATCTTAAATTGCCAAAAAATGGTATGGCTAAAATATTAGAATTTATCGTAGGAATATTTTTCTCTAAAAAATATTCTCGCTTAAATCCTGTTCTTTTTACAACTCTTTTTAAATAATCTGATACTTCAGTCATATTAATCACTTCAACATTTCATAAAATTCTTGTTTCATTACATTGGAAAAATCTCTATCTTGAACTAATCCCAAAACATCATTCCAATTATCATCTTGCATTTCTTCAATTGATTTTTTTACCAAATCCAAAGATTCATCTTGGTTTTCTAAAACATTATGATAATGACTTATAACAATTTTCTTTTTTCCAAATGATGTCAGTTCAATCCTTTTTCCTTCTTGTGCCGACATGAGTCCAGAATGTGATGCATATATCTGTTCTGGACTTTCAAATAACAAAAAAGGAATTCCCATAATTCCAGATAATCTTGAAGATGCTGTCCAAAATTGAATTGTAAATTTTAAATTACAAATAATTGCTAAAGTTTTTTCCAAATCTCTCGATTCATCTGTTCTAGAAAAGTCAAATACATGTTCAACAGGGCATGGAATCGTACTCTGCTTTTCTCCCAGCCATATTACATTATAACCTTTTTCTTCCAATAAATTTATTAATTTAACATAGAATTCTTTTGGCAAATTTCTTCCATAAGTCTTTCTGCCTCTTGCAAAAATTCCCACTGTATTTTCTTTTAAAATACCTTTTGCCCAATCTACCATTTCTTTTTTTGGTCTTGGTATCTTCCTAACATGCGATTTAGTGTTCTCAATATCTGTAAACATAGATCTAACTAAAAGGGTGCTTTTGCATTGTGGACAATGATCAGCTTGCTCTTTCCACTCTTGCCAAAAATGACCACATGTTCGGCATAAGTTTGCAACAGCATATTTCCCTAAAGTCACTGATGGAACAACTTCTCCGTGAATTGTTGCCGCTTCTTCTAATTTTTTTAAATTTCTAGAGATATGATGAAATGCTCTTGTGTATTCTCGCAACCACATAAACTTTTCATCGACTTCCCAATATTCATCTACCAAATGACGATAAAGATATTCTCGACCATACCAACCCATGGCAATAATATATTGACCCGGATATCTTCTAATCAATTTTGGAATACAATACATACATCCTAATGTTTCACATCCAAACTCCGAAAAACAAGATATAATCTTTATCCTATCTTTTTTTATTGGCTTTAATCTATTGTTAAATTTGTGAACAGTGAAACTAATTTCGCCTAATTTCAATTCATTTTTTTCACTAGAACGCTTTGGATCATCTTTTGGATTAAAAAGCGTAAATGGAGGCGGACATACCTTTAATCCCATTAACCATTACCCTTAATTCTTTTTAACAAACAACTGCCACCACACCTTGGACACTGATATTTTCTAAACTTTCCACAATTTCTACAACCGGGCGTAATTTCAATCAAGTCGGACAAATCTGATGTAAGTCCAGACGATGTTCTTGCCCACCTGCATTTATAACACCGAAGCAAGAAATTCTTTGGTGCGGAACTATCTTCTGTAAATATTGATTTTTCTTCCATAACCTATTATAGTTAATAACCTATATTATTCTTTCCAAGAAACTGAAATTATTTTTAATGATTTTGAAAGTTCCTTTTGCAAATCATTTATTTTATTTTTATACATCGGAATTTCTTCTTTTTCTATACTTCTAATTTGATTTTCAGTCCGGTTTAGATCGCTCACCCAATCAGAAAAAACAATGCTATTAGTGTTTAAACTGTTTGCAGCGGCAACATTTTCTCTTGTTCTCTTTGATTGTTCAATAAGGTTGCTTTTATCAAAATTTAAATTGCTTAATTTTAAATTCAATTCATCGATCCTTTGTTGAATTTTAACACATGATTGAATTGATTCATTAACAGCCAAGGGATTTTTAACATCAATAATCGCTTGCTGAATCCAATTAAACTTGTCAACTATAGAAATCTTCTGTGTGGTTATTGATTTTTCTTTAATTGAAAATTGTAAAACTTGATTTGGAATCAAATCAATATAAATCCTAAAACCTGTTCCATCTAATAGCTTGACTTTTTCTTTTATATCAACGCCTGTCGATTCCATTAAAACATTTGGCATATCTACCAAAACGTTTTCGTGATCTATGACTAATTGAAATTTTTCATTTTTCATATTTTCAATAGAATAATTAGTGACACCTATAAAAACTTTTTCATCTAAGGCTACGCCATCAGATATCTTTATAGACAAACATCTGTCTTCAACAGGATTTTTTGTTTTAAATATTTTAATTCCATTTTCAAGACAGTGTGGCAACATCTTTACTTCTGAAGGTTTTATTGCTTCTAAAACACATTCGCCAGAAAAAACTCCATCATTATAAATTGTTGTTTTGCCTTTTCCTAAAGAATATTGTGTTTCATTTACAAATTTAATTGTTCTAAATGGTCTGGATGAATGATTTTTCTCTTTGTAAAAATACACAACTTTAGATTTAAATAATTCCACCGAAAACATCGGAACAATTGCACTTTTTCTTGCTAAAATTGATATTGGATCACTTGATGTAAAAACACAAAAATCTCCAACATCTTTTACATCAATATCTGGAGATAACACTGACGTTGTCAAACTTTTTCCCAATGAATAAGATTCTGTATTTGAGTTTGCAAAATCCTTGTTCTTTGAATACAAGAATTTTTTTTCGCCTTTTAATGAGTAATCTTGATTTTGAAATGAGCATGTCGTGGAGTTGTCAATCTCCACATTTCCCATCACCTCATCATCTACCAAATTAACAAATTTTCTTTTTGGAACAACAATGTTTGCAATATCAGTTGAAAATGATATTGGATTTCCAGTCACAACCGATATTCTAAAATTATCCCAATCTTCATCCGTGTTATTATCAATAATAGCAGCTATTTCTAGCATAAAACCATCATCTTCTTGTCTAATTGAATATCTCATTTTCCAAGCGGCAACAGGAATCGTATATTGAATTGTTGCAATTGTATCTTGATCAACTGTAGATGATAACGATAAGTCTAACAATGTTGAATCAGGCTTAATTTGTTGAAAATTATTTTTTAATGCTTTTGATATTTCTGTTTTAATCGAATCTTCTAAAAATTCAAAATCTATAATTTCATCAATTTTTATATTCTTGACATTTACTCCATCCATAACTACAACTACATCTTCAGAAATTTCTAATCCATCTTTAATAGTGCTTAGTTTATCCAAACCAAGTAAAATGCAATTCTTTGAATTTCCATTATTTGATGTAATTTTTATAGATGCACCACTAAGATTGCTTACTAAACTCTTGAAAGCATTATTTTGATCGATTTCTAGAGCTGTTGCATTTGCATTAGAAGGAGTAAAAGAAGGAGGTGTATTCAACTTTACTTTTCCAAAAACTTGAAGTGATGCCGCAACATCGCCAATATGATCCCTTTTAAATGGAATGCTTATCTTTTCATTTTGACTCTTTTTAATATGATAAATTCTTCTAAAATGTCCAATGCCATTAGAAAACAAAGTTACGTCATTTATCGAAGCTTCATTAATTTCTTCAAAACTACTCATTTTTCTTCCTTTTAAATACAGTAATTTTAATTATAACATGAATTTGTTTAATGTCAAAATTATTTTTGCATGGCTCTTGCAATTCTTTTAGTTTCACGTTTTTTTATAGATTCCCAAGCTTCATCCACATCATCATCTTCTTCATCTGGATCAAAACTAAATCCAGCTAAAGGAAGTTTGTAAGCTCCTTTAAAGTGCTTTCCGCCACCAGAACCATGTTTTCCACCTAGTTTTTTACAAAAATCAGATACTGATAATGATGGGTTCAGTGATCTTACTGATCCTTCTATTCTTTCGCCACCAACAACCCCAAATGCGATTGCCGTCTCCACTGAAGTCCAATGCACCATTTCATCTGCCATATCTGCAATAAGGTCTCTGTGCTTCTCTGGGATGATGCCAAGACCAACTATAGCAATTCCATCTTCGCTCACCTTGGCTTGAGTGCAAGCCTCGGCTTTTTTGTCTATCCATAATTTTGGTCTTTTAAAAAAAACAATCTGTTTTAAAAAATTAGAGTTTCTGAAAGGGAACAATTCTGTGTATGCTTTAAACTCAAACTCGGTACTATCATCTGATGTCATGTATTCAGTGTCTGTTACTATTCCAGCAATTAAAGCTGTTGCCAACTTTTGGTCAACATCTTGATCCTCATCAAGCCAATCATCCTTATCGACAAAATGCTTCATCATATCAAATATGATAGAAGCACATGCACCAACTTTTTTGTGTATTAAAATGCCTTGGTAATTATTTGGACTCTGTCGATGATGGTCAATAACAACATCAAAAACTATATTTAATGAATTAACACCTGCATTTTCCGGAATAGTATCAATCAATATTTTTAAAGCATAGTTTTCTGTTTTATAATTTTCATCGAGTCTCTTTAAATCAGTGCTTAAAAGATTTACCATAACTCCGTTTTGTGGATGAGAGACTTCGCCTGTATAAAACAAGTCTGACTCAATCATATGGGATTTTCTTAGCATCCAAGATAAACCCATCATTGATGCCATGGCATCTGGATCTGGGCATCTATGTGTAAATATTGCTACTTTTTTATTTCCAACCGATTTTATTATTTCGTTAAAATCGCTATAACCATTCATGCTTGAATTGCGTTTTTTATTTTCTTGAGTTCGACTATTATCTTCCGACATTTACACCACCTGATTTACAGGAGAAGTCCGTTGGCTTTTAAAAGATCTAATAAATTGTACCTTTTATTGTCTAGTGTGACATAAAAATCTACAATCCAAAAATCCGTAGTTTCTCTACGCAACACAATTGTTGGAGGAGGATATCCCATTTGATTTAGCCATTCAATCACAAATCGAGATGCCTCTTCTTTTGTCGCTTGAGATAAATGAGCAACCAATGATTTATCTCCATCAATATACATTTTAAAACGATATCCGTCAATAACCTTACAAGCCTTAACCTCAAATTCTGCACCAGATTCCATCTTCTGTGAAAATTTTGGCTTAAAATCAAAATCCGCAATAGATTCTATTTGCGGTTTTTCGAATACAATCTCTTTTTGAATAATTGTTTCTGGCATAAAAAAATTAAATATTAAAATTGGACATAATCCAATTAAAAAGAATATTAAAATAATCGCCAGAAACTTTATATTCATGATTATTTTCCCTTACGAAATTCATAAGGCAAATATTCGTCTTTCATGCCCAATCTATTGCTTACTTTCGATATTTGTTTGTGAATCGAATTAATTTGTTTGAGCAATTGATCAGCGTTATCCTCTTTAGATCCTTGTCCCATTTTGGCTAATTTGTTTTCAATCTTAAAAAGCTTGCTTTTTAATTCTTCAACTTTAGTTAACAAATCTTCGCTAACCCAATTTGACTTAGGTTTCTTTTGATCTGTTCCAACGCTATCAGGATAGACTGGGTTTGCAGATTTGCTTTCTTGAAGCAATTCTTCTGAGTCAAGATAATTATAGTAATCATCTTGAGCGGAATTATCGGTTTGAAATGAAAACTCTGGTTTAGTGTTTATGGGTTTATTGTCATATTGTTTATCCGTTGCAATACCTTGATCTTGCATAGAATCCCACATGTCTGCCCAATACTCTAAATCATGTCGAAAATCTTGTTCATTTGTCATAGTAATCTTATTTATTAAAGTAATTGATTTTTTCCAAAATGATTCTTTCTATATTGAAAAAATATCACATTAATATTATTCGCTTTCCGTTGGACTTCCAACTACTGACTTAAAAGTCTTGTCATCTTGATCGTACCTTAAAACATCAATTGTCTCCCAATGAGGATCATCTTTTGGAATATACTCTTTTTTGGTATAATAAAAAGCTTCTAAAAAATACTCATGCTCTTTCTTTTCAACTTCTTGATCAGTCATTCCAGATAAAAGATCTTCACAAATTTCTCTACAAACCCTATAGCAGTCTGGTGTGGCTGCGCAATGTATTTTTTGCATGACCATAGCTGCTGCTTCAGCTTTATCTCTTTTAAGAATTTTGATCAAATCTCTCTTTTCTTCTCCTTCAGCAAAAATGGCAATTGCTCTAAACTTTGCCATGACTTGACCGTGCTTTGGTCCAAATTTTCTTACATCAAAAAAATAATCCTTAAAATTAGAACTATCAATTACAATTTCGTCTTCCATGTGTTTATACCTCTTTATAAAATCATTATAGTTAATTTTCAATCTAAAATATCAATTGCGGAAATGTCAAATTCAATTTCATCCATTTCATCAATTTCGGAAATTTGCAAAATTTCTTCATGAGCTTCCATTTTTGTATTTTCAGGCAACCGAAGTAAAACCAATCTGTAGTCTTGATGCTTCGGTGGAATTAATCTCTTTTGGTGTTTTGGATAAGATTTAAATGTAAAGGTGCTAAATCCGCCATTTGGCGGCGTTACCTGAATTCTTACTAGATTTCCCGCTTTAAACTCATCCTCAAATTGATTATAATCACTTTCCCAAACATTCATTCCAAAAACTTTTCCATTAGCATCCTCTATCTGAACACTATAAAATTCATTTCCTTTTTTACTTTTTCTTTTTAAGACTGATAAAATTTGAACTTCAACTGGACCACATTGCATCCCATTTTCAACTTCACTCATATAATAATCAAAATTATTTCCAATATAATCTGGACTTGTTTCTAGAATGTGAGTCCAAGAAAAATCGTAATATTTCTTTTCTGCCAACGGATATGTTTTTTTCCCATTAATGAAAACTTCATTAG
>SESF01003209.1_pt1 | contig 10980 bp, 3 predicted proteins | sample 3171521 | NCBI WGS metagenome assembly SESF01 (sample SAMN10866945, study PRJNA518727) | freshwater metagenome | biome: subpolar coniferous forest; feature: holomictic lake; material: water; isolation source: holomictic Lake 227, 6 m and 8 m depth | place: Canada: near Kenora, Ontario | collected...
CCCATGGAGACTCGTTCCCAAGCTGGAGCTTGGGAACGAGAGGCGAAGGAAGGAGGCCAGGGTGAAGCTGGAGCTTGGGACGAGGGTCGAAGAGTGACACAGGCGTCCCGCCTGTGGAGTGTGCGCTCCCGGACACAGGCGAGACGCCTGTGTCACTCTCTGTGGCTCCAGCTTGCGGGCCTCGGCACCCTACGGCTGCCCAAAAACGCAAAGAATTGCTGAATTCGAGTGATAGGCTTATTAATCGAATCTTCTAAAGAAATTGGCTTTCTTGAATAAAAAGCACAAATCGCATCGACTCAGTGGATCGCTTCTTGCTAATAATCCACCCACTAGCAGCAAATACTCCTATGCGGAAACATCACCCCTTACTCTGCTCTGTGCTCTCGGTTGCGTGTATTGCAGCCGGCCGGCCGGTCTTTTCAGCGAACCCTTCGCCCGCTCCGGTTCCTCCGGTCCAGGCCGTCCCAGCCCCCTCCGTCGCGGGGACAGGGACTCCGGTCGCCTCCGCCGCCCAGGTAGCCGCGAGCGTTCCCGCGCCTACGCCGGTTGCGATCGAGCCGCCCGCGCCCATCGACCCGCCCGCCCAGGCGGGAGCCGTCGCTTCGGGCGCCCCGGTGCCGATTGCTCCGCCGACACAGGCGATGGGTGAAACGGCCGCGCTTGTGGGGGTGCAACCTGCCACTCCGGGAGTGGTGGCGCCCCCCGTGGTTCCTCCTTCCCCGGCGCTTCCGGGTACCGTGTTGCCTCCGCTCGAGGCGGGCGCGCCCACCAGCGCCGCCGCCATTGCCATTGCCGCACCCGGTAAGACGGTGAACGAATTTCAAGGGGACGACATCGGTCAGGTGCTCCGGTTGCTGGCGCGCCAGGCTTCCGTCAATGTGGTCGTGAGCGATCTGGTCCAGGGGACCATCACGATGCGCCTCGAAAACAAAACCCCGCTGGAAGCGATGAAAGTGATCGTGACCGCCAAAGGCCTGATCATGGATCAGCTTGACGGCGTTTACTACATCAAGACCGCTGCGGAGAAACAGCGCGAACCCACCGAAAGCGGCAGTTACACCTTCAGCTATGCGAAAGCGCAGGACGTCCAGCCGCTGCTGACCGCCCAACTCCAAAGCGGCGTGGCGCCCCAGTTCGATCTGCGGACGAACACGGTTTATTTCCGGGAGTTCAAGTCGAACCTGGACAACGTGAAGCTCTTTTTGGAGAGCATCGACCGGCCGACCCAGCAAGTCATGATCGAAGCGCGCCTGGTCGAGGTGAACGCCAACCCGAACCAGAGTTACGGGATCAACTGGGCGGGGACCGTGGGCGGGGCTACCAATCCGCTGAAATTCTCTTACGGTGGCTCCAATCCCGGGACGGCGACGCTGGTGGATACCAATCGGACCGATCCGCTGACTGGCCTTCCGGTCAAGACCGAAGTGGTCAGCTCTCTCCCCAACGCGGGAGGCACCCTTAAGGACTTCATTTTGAAAGGTTCCGGCAAGGGGTTGTTAAACACCATCGCCGGCCAGTTTGCGATTCTCAACGCGCCGCAAATGTCCGCCACGCTGCGGTTCTTGAACGAGGATAACGATGCGGAGTTCCTGGCGAACCCCCGGATCGTCACCGCGAACAACCTCAAAGCCGAGATTGCAATCACCCGCAACCAGCCGGTGCCTCAGCTCACGTTCAACGAGCAGACAGCCCAGGCGGTGTTCGGCGGGTTCCAGGACAAAGTCTTTGGCAATACCCTCGTTGTCACCCCCACGATCAACAAGGATGATTTCATCACCATGCTCGTGAAGCCCGAGATCAGCAACTGGGTCAAAGACGCGAACTTCGTCTTCCAGAACAATGTGGTTTCCAGCCCGGTCATCGACAAACGCACCTTGGAATCGACGGTCTTGATCAAGAGCGGCGATACCCTGGCCATCGGCGGATTGCTACAGGACGAGACCAAGAAGCAGCGCACCAAGGTGCCGGTCGTCGGGGACATTCCGGTGATCGGATACGCTTTCCAGGAGCGGATAAACGCCCGCACCAAGCGCAACCTGCTGGTATTTGTCACGCCCACGATCATCAAACAGGGATACGGCACCGGGCTTGAGGACCAGGTTTCCGGGCTCAAGAATTCCGGGGAGGAATACGCCGATCCGAACGGCTGGCGCAACAACGCCCGGGGCGCCATTCGCATCGTCCCCACCTCCAACCGCCCGATTGCGGCCGATGTCGCCAAGCCGGGGATGGCTCCCGCGCCGGAGAAGGGCGCTGCCCGGTTTAAGGTTTCCGCTCCCAGCCGCGAAAAATAATTTTAGGATGAAGCAGTTCAAAGTAGCGGTCCTCGCCGGTGACGGCATCGGACCCGAAGTGATGGTTCAGGCCCTCCGGGTGCTGAAAGCTGTCGGGGTCAAATTCGGTTTTGACCTTGGCCTGACCGAATGTCGCGTAGGCGGCTGCGCCATCGATCACGATGGCCAGGCGCTCCCCGCCGCCACGGTCAAGGCGTGCGAGGAGGCCGATGCCATTCTTTTTGGCTCCGTGGGCGGCCCCAAATGGGAAACGCTGCCTCCCGACCAACAGCCCGAGCGGGGCGCTTTGCTGCCGCTGCGCAAGCATTTCGGACTCTTCGCAAACCTCCGGCCCGCCCTTTGCTTCCCGGCGCTGACCCATGCCTCGCCCATTAAAGAGTCGATCATCGAAGGGGGCTTCAACGTCCTTTGTGTCCGCGAACTGACCGGCGGCCTCTACTTCGGCCAGCCCAAGTTCCGCCGTGAGGAAAACGGCGAGCCGATGGCCGTCGATACGATGGTTTACCGCAAAAGCGAGATCGAGCGGATCGCCCATGTCGCCTTCAAAGCCGCGATGGAACGGGGCAAACGCCTGACGTCCATCGACAAGGCCAACGTTCTCGAAAACGGCATCCTCTGGCGGCAGACCGTCAACGAGATCGCCAAAGGCTACCCGGAAGTCACCCTCAACCATCTCTACGTCGATAACGCCGCGATGCAGTTGATCAAGAACCCCAAGGGGTTCGATGTCGTCCTCGCCGAGAACCTCTTCGGAGACATTCTCAGCGACGAGATGGCCATGATCGCCGGCTCCCTGGGCATGCTCCCGAGCGCCAGCCTCGGCTTGAAGGAAACCCCGCTCGGCCGCTTCGGCATGTACGAACCCAGCGGCGGCACCGCGCCCGACATCGCCGGCAAAGGGATCGCCAACCCCATCGCCCAGATCCTTTCGGTGGCGATGATGCTGCGCTACTCCTTTAACGAGCTCGCCGCCGCCAATGCCATCGATGACGCCGTGCGCGTCGTCATCGGCCAGGGATTGCGAACCGGCGACATCTACACCGAAGGCGCCCGGCGCGTTGGAACCGCCGAAATGGGCGACGCCATCCTTGCCGCCCTCTAGCTACTTTACCCGACCCGAAAGCGTCCGAATCTCTCAACCACATCATCCCATGAACAGAGCCGCATTCCTCGCCCTGCTTGCGCTGCCGTTTTTAAGCGCACAGACCCTCCGTGCCGAGACTCAGCCGCCCGCCGGTTCAGCCCCGCAGAAGCTCGCCCCCGCGCAAGCAGCCGCCATCAAAGGCCACCTGCTCACCGCGCCGCTTCAGTTCGAAGAAAACCGGGGCCAGGCTCCCGCGCAATACGACTACCTGTCGCGCGGCCGCGAGTGCTCCGTGCTGCTCCGCTCCGACGAAGCCAGGGTGCTGGTCCCGGGGAAAAAGGGGTTCGCGCAAGCCGCTCTGAAACTCGAAGCGGCCTCGTCGGACAAAAAAGGCGTCGCGCTCGAACCCCTGCCGGGCACGGTCAACTACTTCAAAGGCAACGACCCCGCGAAATGGCTCAAGGAAGTCCCCACCAGCGGACGGATCAAATACGAGGGGATCTACCCTGGCGTCGATGTCGTCTATTACGGCAACCAGCAGAAGCTGGAATATGACTTCGTCGTCGCCCCCAATGCCGACCCGACCGTGATCCGGTGGAAAGCCGAAGGCGCGGACAAGGTCAAAATTAACGCCGACGGCGCGCTGGTCCTCACCGTCGCCGGACACGATTTGCTGGTGAAAAAACCAGTGGCCTATCAACTCGACCACGGCACCCGCCAGCTCGTCGAAGCCAAGTTCAAACTGGCCGACAACCAAATCAGTTTCGCCCTCAATTCCTACGACAGGAGCAAGGAACTCGTCATCGACCCAGTCGTGCAGTTTGTTTATTCCACGTACCTGGGCGGAACGGTTAACGACTCCATTGCAGCGATCGATGTGGACAAGTCTGGCAATATCTATGTGGCAGGCTGGACGCAGTCGGTGGATTTTCCAGTAATTCCTGGGAGTGCGGGTATTCCGACACTCCCTGTGCTTTCCGGCACGTTGAGGGGATTCCAGGATGCCTTTGTGGCGAAGCTCAAAAAGCTCACCCTATCCGGTTCTGCGGTGATCTCGGGCAGTTCCGCCCGTTTATTGGGCGGGTCGGGCGTCGCTGTGAGTGGAAGTAACATCATCGTCACAGGGGCCAACCTTGTCATCTCCGGCTCTTCCATGGGTGCGGGGCCGGTTTCCGTGTCCGATGCTGTCGTTTCCGGGGCTGGCGTGACGATTTCCGGATCTAATTATTCGATTGCCTCCGCGACTCAATACAGCATTGCTTTTGCAACCTACTTGGGAGGGGATGCGAATGATGAAGCCACCGGGTTGGCCCTCGATTCATTTAACAATATCTATGTCGCTGGAAATACGCTCTCGGGAGATCCCTCTTTGACGGCTGGCATCACCCCGTTCCCGACAACAGGAGGGGCTTTACAGCAAAACAATCAAGGAGGCGGAGATGGGTTTGTCACCAAGTTGGACAGCAACGGGGGTATTGTTTACTCAACCTACATCGGTTCACCGTTCACAGAGGTTGTGAAGGGAATCGCTGTAAATACCTCCGGCGAGGCGTACGTTGCGGGCCGTACGGAAGGCTACCTTTTCTACGGCTTTCCTGTCGTACCCCTCGGCCAAACAGTGGGAGGGTTCTTGCTCAATATTAAAGTTCGGGAATCGAAGGCGGATGGTACAACAGCGGATACAGTTAATTCCACGGACCCTATTCCGCTTGACTTGAATAGCGATCAGCCTGCCGACATCGAGGGTGCCTTGAATAATACCACGATTCTTGGAGCGGACCCTGGTTTCCGTGTTCAACCGGGAGCATCGTATCGACAATACGTCATTACGAATACAACTTCCAAATCGTTTTCGCTGACCGCAACCGGGAGCGGTGGTGCCTTTCCCGCCGTTGGCATCAGTGCTTATATTGTTAAATCCGGAACGGCCATGGTTCCGGTGGATGATAACGGTGGAACCGCCCCAGGTAGATTCTGGACCCTCCAAGTCGGCGCAGGCAGCCAGGGAATTTCAGGGTTTTTGTTGAGACTGAAACAGGACGGGTCCCTCAACGAAGTTGCCAGTTCCATCATTGGCGGTAGCGGTGATGATCAACTGAATGCGGTAGCAGTCGATTCAAACGGCGTCGGCTATGTTACCGGGCAGACGCTTACGTTCATCAAACCCAAAAACATCTTTGAGGAATTGCCCTTCGTCGCGAGGTTGACTGCGGGCATCGTAAAAAGCTTCCTTTTGGGAGATCCGACAAAGGGAAGCACCTTTAGCGATAGTGGCTGGGGAAGCGCAATTGCAATTGCCGGGGATGGAAACGTCTATATTGCCGGCGGCACTGAGTCTCAATATTTCCCCGTATTCAATGCTCTGGAGACATATCCTCAGACCCTTGACTTGGCTGCGCCCAACGATCTTGGCCAGAGTTTGGTTAATGGATTTGTCACAAAGATGGACTCGACCCTGTCGTTTATCAAATTTTCCAGCTATTTGGGGGGCAGCAAGAACGACTGGATTAACGGGATTTCCATTGATGACCAGCAGTTTATCTATTTAACCGGGAAGACGGAGTCGGCGGAGTTCCGGGTTCTGGGCGATGCAGCCTATCAGTGCTCGGATCGCAATGCTGGCGCAGCATTTCTCGCTGTGTTGCAGCCTGCCGGCAATGCGATGCGTTATTGCACGTTCTTCGGAGGTTCGGGAGTAGATGAAGGCTTGTCGGTCGCCGTTCCTCCAGGCGCGAACCCGATTGCCTATGTTGGCGGTTATACGCTTTCGACGGGATACTTTGCACCCGATCCCAACATTCTTGGAGCCGACATTTGGCTGCCAGGAGATTTCCCGACCACTCCCGGAGCAATCCAGGGTTTGCCTTTCGATTCGGCAAATCAACGAGTTGAGGGGTGCGCGGCGGGCTTCGTTTCCGCCTTCAGAGATCAGCCCATCGATCTTGAGGTGTCATCGATTTCGAGCGACGTGGCGATTCCGGTGCCGGGTCAACCGATGACTTTGACCGTAACCATTAAGAACCTCAGTTCATTGGACGCCCAGTCGGTCCGGGTTAACCAGACTCTCAGTAACAGCCTGCAGTTGGTTTCTGTTCAAGGCTCGAACATCACCCCATTCAATGGAGGTTCCTTTGACACCACGACCAAGAACATCGTGGCGGATCTGGGCGTGGTGCTCGCAAACCGGGAGGTTTCGTACAGAATCGTTGTCACGCCCACCGGTCCTCAGGTTGTTTCGACCACGGCGACGGTTCAATCCGAGTTCGACTACAACCAATCGAACAACAGCCTGACCTGGAGCGCGGTGGCGAGGCCGGTGCTCTCCGTTTCGGTTCCTCAACCGGCAGCCTCCGAGGACGGAACTCCGGGAATCTTCACAATTACCCGCCAAGGCGATCTCAGCTTGCCTCTCTATATCGAATATCACATTGGGGGAACGGCCACCAATGGGACTGACTATACGACCAACGGGACCGATAAAGGGGCTTCGACCGGAACGATTCTGCTCCCGGCCGGCAGCGCCAGCGTCGATCTTCTGATCGCTCCTCTAGCCGATACCGTCTCCGATCCGAACGAAACCGTTTCGGTCTCTGTGGTCAAGGGAGCTGACTACGAACTCGGTACAGCTTTGAGCGGCACCGTTACCATTGCCGACGTTCCGCCCAACACGGTGAATCTTACCGTGCCGGACTCCGACGCCTCGAAGTCGGGCGATCCCGCCACCTTCACGATTTCGCGGACTGGCAACCTGGGTCTGCCGCTGACCGTGAACTATAGCCTTGCCGGCACGGCAACCAACGGAGTGGACTATAAGATCGTCCAGTCCGGAACTTTGGTGAAAGGCACCACCGGGACCGTCACGATCCCGGCGAACACTACCAGCGTGAATGTCGTTATCACCCCGATTCCTGACAGCGAAAGCGGACGGCCTGTGGCTCCGACCAGCGTCATTATGCAGGTGCAGACCGCCTCCAGCTACGTGCTGGGCGCCACCGTCACTCAAACGGTCAATATCGCGGATTTCGTTCCGGATGTGGTCAGTGTGACGGCCCCGACTCCTTCGGCTTCGGCTGCGGGCACCAGCGGCACGTTCCGGATCACCCGCGTGGGGGACGCAATTAACGATGCAGCCAATCCGTTGACTGTGACTTACACCATGGGCGGCAGCGCAGTGAATGGGACCGATTACCTCAGCCTGACCGGGATGGCCACCATTCCCGCAGGTGCCTCTTATGTGGATGTGGCGCTTAATCCGACTCTGGTTGCTAGTGGGAGCCTCGATAAGACGGCAGTCCTGACGCTCTCTCCGGCTCTTTCTTCGTCGATCTACACCCTGGCGAGCGGGACGACTTCGGCCACGGTGACGATCGCCCCCTTCAACGGGGCGGTGGTTACCGTTACGGCAAAGCGGACGCTGGCTTCGCTGACCGGCACCACCGGGGTGCTTGAGTTCAAGCGGAGCGGCGGCGATGTCACCCAGGCGCTTTCCGTCAATTATGAGCTTGGAGGCTCCGCCTCCCCCGGGACCGACTACGTGCTTCAGAGCGGAGCCCTTCCTCTCGGCAACTCAGTCACGTTCCCTGCAAACACGACCATTACCAACGTAGAGGTAAAGCCGATTGCCAATCCTTCGGCCAGCGGATCGTCAACCGCAATCGTTACGCTGGATTCAAGCCTCCCCGACTATATGGCGGGCAGCCCTGCCAGCGCCTCGGTGACGGTTTCCAATACCGCAGCCGTCGTGCTGCCGGTCCTCAATATTAGCGTCGTGAGCGGTTCGGCTACCGAAACCGCCGGGACATTGATCTTCCGCATCACGCGGACTGGGGATGTCAGCAAGGCGATGCTGGTAAATTACACGACAGCCGGTTCCGCCACGAACGGAATCGATTACCAGACCTTAACCGGAGGAGCCGCCTTTGGCATTGGGGATACAACGGCGGACATCGTTGTCACCCCCATTGCAGATAACATTGCGGAGCCGAGGGAAGTTGCCACGGTTCAGTTGATGAAGGGAGACGGGTATGATCTCGGCGCAAGTGTTACCGCTTCTGGAATTATCGACGACGTGCCTCGGAATGTCTTCACTCTCGCGGTCACGCGGAGCACGGCCTCGGAATCTGGCACCAACGCGGTGTTTACCGTAACGCGGACCGGGGATTTGAGCCAGGCCATTGGTGTCAATTACACCGTGGGTGGCAGCGCCACCAACGGCATCGATTATCAGGAACTGAATGGAACTTTGGCTTTCCCGGCCGGCAGCGCCAGCCAGGAAATTGTTGTCCAACCGGTGTTGGACAACTTGTTGGAACCGACAGAGACCGTCACGATTCAACTGACTCCGAGCACCGGATACGATCTCGGAACCGCTATTGCTGGGACCGCTACCATCGAAAATTCCGTGGCTTCGGGCACGCCGATTGTTTCGTTGGTTGTGACGCAGAGCGCGGCCTCCGAAGCTGGAGTCCAGGGAGTGTTTACGGTCAATCGTGCCGGTGATACCTCTTCCGTCCTCTCGATCCCCTACACCATCGGTGGGACCGCAACCAACGGGGTCGATTACGAATCGCTGACGGGCAACCTGGTGATCCCAGCCGGCGAAAGCGTTGGAACGATTATTGTCAACCCTGTGTTCGATGGGGTTTTCGAGCCGACCGAATCGGTGATCATTTCGCTGCAACCGAACGTTGGCTACAGCCTCGGCAGCAACATCACCGGAGTTGTTTCGATTGCCAATAGCGAAACGCTGCGAGATCCGATCGTTTACGTTCTGGCCACTGACAGCGTAGCGACCGAAGCGGGTGACCCGGCGACGTTTACGGTTTATCGTGCCGGAAATACGGACGGCGCGATCTCGGTCCCTTACACGATGGCCGGCAGCGCCACCAATGGCGTCGATTATGAAACCGTTTCTGGAAATCTGGTGATCCCGGCTGGAGCAGCCAGCGGCCAGATCAACATTCTCCCGATTGCGGATGGCATCGCCGAGCCCAAGGAATCGGTGATTGTTACGCTGGGCTCGGGGGTTGGTTACACGCTGGGGGTCAACACCGCCGCCACCGCCACCATTGAAAACGTGGTGGATAATACCGTGACGGTCAGCGCCACTGATCCCGATGCGTCCGAGAGCGGTGATCCGGGGGTGTTTACTTTGACGCGGACCGGAAACAACGACGCGGCGTTGACGGTGTTTTTCTCCCTGTCCGGCAGCGGCAGCAATGGAGTTGACTATCAACGGTTGGCGAGCAGCGCGACCATTCCCGCCGGAGCCGACAGCGTGGATGTAACTGTCACGCCGCTTGCCGATAAAGTTGCTGAAGGCGATGAATCGGTGGTCCTTACGATCCTGCCAAGGGATGCGTATCTGGTCGGCGCCGATAACGCGGCGACTGTCACGATCGCCAATGTCCCGGCTCCGACTGTCAGCCTATCCTTGACGGGCACCAACGCCATCACGGAAGGCAGCGCTGCGACGTTCCTCATCAAGCGCTCCGACGTCGGCGCTCAACCGCTCACGATCAAATACACTGTTGCGGGCAGCGCCGCCAGCGGCACGGATTACAGCCCCGTTTCCGGTTCGGTGACGATCGCGGCGGGAGGAACTTCCGCTCAGGTGAAGGTGACCACGCTGGTCAACGCGGCCAGCCAGGCGAGCCCAACGCTGACCCTGACGCTCGCTACCTCTTCGATTTACAATCTCGATCCGGCCAAGAGCGCAAGCGTCCTGATCAAGAACTATTCCGGCCCGATCATTACGGTTTCCACTTCCAAGGCGAACGCCAGTGAATCGGGAACCCAGGGGGCCATCACGTTCACCCGTTCGGTAGTTACCGCCTCAAGTTTGCCTGTCCGCTACTCGATTGGCGGCACGGCGGCCAACGGAAAGGATTATACCACCCTTTCCGGGACAGCCACCATTCCGGCCTGGGCCAGTTCTGTAACGGTAGCGATTAAGCCGATTGCCGATAGCCTGGCCGAGGGGAACGAAACGGTGATCCTCACCGCGACGGCGGGGACCGGCTATCTGGTTGGACCGGCAAATACCGGCACCGTGATCATTGCGGACAGCGCTCCGGGAATCGTTTCGATCGTCGCCGATCCGACAGCCACTTCGGCTTACGAAAAGGGCGGACAACTTCGCGTTTTCTTCTCCAGGACCGGGAGCACCTCCGGAGCCATGAGCGTTGCATACACCCTAGGCGGCACTGCCGTGAACGGGACGGATTACAAGACGCTCTCGGGAACGATATCGATCCCGGCCGGTTACACCTCGGCCACGCTGGTGATCAGCACGATCGACAACTCCAAGATCCAGCCAAACCGCACGATAATTGTCACCGGCAAAATTACGTCTGGCGTTGTATTTGGGACTAGCGCCAATTCGGCGATCCTCACCATCCTCGACGACGATATGCATTCGCCGACGCTGTAAGGGGGCATTCTCCCGCAGAGGCGCGGAGGCGCGGAGGCGCGGAGACGGGGGGATTCTCTTAATAACAAAGCTGGAGCTTCGCAGGATGAGTGAGCTCATAAGCTGGAGCTTGGGAGGGGAGGGGAGGAGAGTGACACAGGCGTCTAGCAGCGTCCCGCCTGTGAGCA
>SESF01002114.1_pt1 | contig 10979 bp, 7 predicted proteins | sample 3171521 | NCBI WGS metagenome assembly SESF01 (sample SAMN10866945, study PRJNA518727) | freshwater metagenome | biome: subpolar coniferous forest; feature: holomictic lake; material: water; isolation source: holomictic Lake 227, 6 m and 8 m depth | place: Canada: near Kenora, Ontario | collected...
TCTCATCTTGGACAACGGCGGCGATTCAGCGCTAAGCTACTTTGAGGGGAAGTGGGGATGAACTCCGTCGAAGCTCACGGACGGCGATTTGAAGGCGCCCGGAGCCGTGGGAAACCAAATCGGGGTTTACTCGATAATCACCGGCGGGTCTGTGACGTACAATCTTTGGAGCGGCGCCAACGGCACGGATGTTTCACTGGGAATTATTGGCTTATCAAAGGTCAAGCACCTCAAGTTTGACTTTTCCGGCGGACAACAGAATGGCGGGGTGTCGTATACTGAACTGGCCGCGTATGGGCGGCCCACGCCGGTCGTGACCGTGAGCCTGAGCGCGCAAACCCTCTCGCCCGGCTTGACGAACCTGGTGCTCCATATCAGTGGTTTGTTGTCCGGGCAGAAATAGACCCTCCAGAGCACCACCAGCCTTTCGCCCGCATCCTGGTGCAACGAGGTGGGCTTGTCAGCCAGTCAACCAAACCTGACGCTGACCAACTCCACGTCGAACTTCTCCCAGAAGTTCTACCGCATGGTCCACTGAAATCCCATCGTTGAGGGGCAAAACGATTAGCCGTTTCCTCAAATGAGCTACGCGGACCGACTCCCGCCGCCATTCATTCTGAAGATGTCTGGCCTTTTTACTGGGCTTGGAATAGGTTCGCTTCAAACCATAATATCGGAAGCAATGATTCACCCAACCTTGCGGGTCTTTAGCGTAACGTGTGCGGTGATTGGCATCGCTGGCGGCTCCTGTTGTGCCCAATCCGAGTCCGTGAAACTCAGACTCGCGTTGGATGCCAGCAAAACGGTTCAGACCATCGACGGCTTCGGTGTCAATTTTACCCGGCACAATGGCGCGACGGAAAACTCCAGCCCGCCATCGACCTTTTGGTTGATGACCTCGGATGCACTTTGTTCCGGCTGGACCCCACCGGTCTGGCAGAATGGCTCGACCCGGCCAAGCGCAGTTCCGACGGAACGTGGCCTTCCGTTTATCTCCAGGAAGTGTACAAGTCCAAATCATTTCAGGACGTCTGGTCAGCTTTTCGTGCGCTCAACGCGAAGGGAATCCAGCCGTTCTTCAACGTCAGTGGACGTATTCCCACAGGGTTAGGCAGGCCGGATAATCCCAGGCGATTGGCGGATTTCGATGGCTACGCCGAAATGGTAGTCAGCATGGCCCAGTGGGCTAGGAAGCAGGAAGGGCTCCGGTTCGGGTATCTGGCGCCGTTCAACGAAACCGATTGTGGGTATCCCGAAGGCCCGAAGCTTGAGCTGGAAGACTTGACCGCAGCCACCCTCGCAGTACTCAAGAAGCTTGACGTCCATGGTATGGCAGATGTGCGGCTCATCCTGACGGATGACGGAGACCCCAGCATCGTTCGCACGGAAGCCATCCTCAACCACCCAGATTGGAGCGACCGGATCGGCGCCTTTGCGCTGCACACTTACGGCGACGGCGACGAATCGGAGCAAGCCGGCTGGCATGGCGAGGTCTCGCCTCACGGCCAGGTTCTCAAATGCATCCGTGCCAGCGCCTTTGCCAAGTGTCCGGTTTGGATGACCGAATATGGGGATCTTGATCAAAGCGGCATCATTGAGCATGAAATTGGCTGGCGTTCGACGCGTCGGCTCTTGAAGTTTCTCAACGAGGGCTATTCCGCCGGCCTGATTTGGGACGCTTTTGACAATCTTCATAAGCATGATAGCGCCTGGTCGAGTTATGGAGTTCTCGCAACCGACACCAATCGCTGGACCTATACGCCGAAGCCTCGCTACTACGCCGCAAAGCAGGTGTTCCGTTTCGTCAAACCGGGGTTCGTGCGCATCTCGGCACAGCCGATCCGGTCCGGGGACAGCCATGATCCTTATGCCGGTTCCCGCGACCCTTTCCGGCATCTGCTGCTATCCGCTTTTGTTTCCCCCGACCGAGCGGATTTCACACTGGTCGGGATGAACCGGAGCGAGAGTGACATGGCGGTGATCGTCACCCTCAAGGGGTTCGACGCCATGTCCGCCAAGAGGATCGTGCGTTCATACTGCACCTCAGCCACACATCTATGTCAGAAGATTGGCGAAACCAGCGTTTCCGATCAGCAATTCACTTTGACAGCCGAAGCCAAGAGCATTTTTCACATTCACCTCGCGCGAGTGATTGCTCAAAAAAGTTACTCCTTCGCTGCGTCCCACTGCACGACGCGCTTTTGTTTGCACCAGTCGACCGACATCGGGCAGGCGGCCGACCGATCAGATTTGTCCTGGCATAGGTCCAGTTCTTGGGGATAAGCACACGGAATCAACGAAGGAGGGCGTCGGGAGTGACGAGGGTCGTGATTTGTCAGAGGCAGTTGCACCCAATCACCTTGGTTGTGCAAGCCAGCAGCATTCCCCGGGCGTTGCTGAAGTGCTTGGGTTTACCGCTGAGTGGTTCGAGAAGCCCGCGATTCTATTCCTGGAAGTATTCGAGCCCCGCTTGCTGGTGTCGGTGCATGCAGCCCCCGACGGCAATCAGGAAGCATTGGAAATGGGTTGTTACGGGAAAAACAAACCCTCGAGAACCCTTGCGGCGCAGTTCTCCAGACTGCCTCGGCCGAGTTCGTAGCAATACACGTGCCACATCTTAATAAATGCATAACTATATATTTGCAAATAATGCTTGCGCCCGATGCGGCGCCTATAAATGCTCCCGCAACGTACAAGCTGAGCACTAGATTGTTGTTCAGCACGAAGCAGAGCCAGTCCGTATCAACATCAACCTAAGAGAGTCATATTATGAAAAATCGCTCCATAACCTCCTTACTTGCCGGTGTAATCGGTGTAATCGCTGTTACCTATTCTCCGGTCGCTTACTCTCAGTTTACATCCACCGCGCAGAGGCAGGTGCAACTCCCAGTAAACGTGTTGGGAACCGGCAGCAACGCGTGGCATTATCTGATCATGGAAGGCGAAAGTTTTATTTCCAACACGGCATCCCCCGGAATTGGGTTTGCGAATGTTTGGAACGACGCAGCGCTGGCGGATAACTACGGCACTCCCATTCTGCAAGCGAACACATTGGCATCAATGCGGGGGGCGCTGTTTACTCAACCTGGCGGAACATTCGCTGATGAAGCCACCTATCAGGTGTTGTTCGATACGCCGGGCACGTACTACGTTTACATGCGATTTTCGATGTTCAATATGGGTGATAACTACACCAACGAAGCTTCTTTTTACATGCCTCAAGATTTTAATCAGGACCCTACGAATTGGCCGTTGAGTACTGTTGGTGGTCACTGCGAAGGACGCGGCAGCTCTGCCGGTTTTCTGTATATTCTGAACTATCAGGGGAACGGCAGCCGGACCGACCAAACCGAATCTACCAACTACTGGGAAGGAAACTTCCATTGGAACCAGCTCTTTTCGAGTCAGTTCTTGAATCCCGCCACGCAAGGTGCTCCGGGCGTCCCCTTCCGCTATGTAGTCACGCCGACCATGGTGGGAGTTCCGCAGAATTTTACGATTGGGTTAGGTGGGGCCGGTTTAGCGGCTGACCTCTTTTTGTTCAGCACGGTTAGCAATTTAATGAACAATTACACGCAGGCTCAATTGGATGGGTTAATCAATCCGGTGACGGTGCAGGATCCCGGCAACGTGGTGGGGACCGGCACCAATGCGTGGTCATACCTCGCCCTGGAGGCTGAGAGCTTTCAATTTAAGACAAATCACAGCTCCAGTGTCATGGGGTTCGTTCAGGCGAAGGCCGGCAGTGGGATCACGAATGATTACTACGGCACTCCTATTCTGACCACGAACTCATTGGCATCCAAGAAGGGAGCGTTGTTTTCCGGACCTACTCCCTTCGGCACGGTTAGCGGGAACCCATTCCAGGATGAAATCAGCTATCAGGTGCAGTTTGCCATTCCCGGCACGTACTACTTTTACATGCGATTTACGATGTTCGAGAATGGGGGCAACATCACCACCTATGTCAACGAAGATTCTTTTTTTCTGCCTGCAGATTTCAATCTGGACCCGGGGGTTTGGCCGATAAGTAATCTCGGTGGTTACTGCGAAGGATGCTGCGCCGGGGCTGGTTTCCTTTATATTCTGGACTATCAAGGGGAGGGCAACCGGAGCAACTTCGCTAACGAATCAGGGCCGAACTTGTGGGAAGGCATCTACCGTTGGAACCAACTCTTTTCGAGCGAGCACCTGAGCGGCACGCAAGGTGTTCCGGGCGTCCCCTTCAGCTATGTAGTCACGCCGGCCATGGTGGGAGTGCCGCAGAATTTTAAGATTGCGTTCCGTGAAACCGGCATGTGTCCTGACATCTGGCTGTTCAGCACCGAACCCAACTTGATGAACGATTATACGCAAACTCAACTGGATCAGTTCTTCGTGCTTCCAACACTCAGCATACGCACGGCCGGAGCGAGCGCGGTCCTTTCCTGGCCAGTAAACACCGGATTCATTTTGGAATTCACCAGCAGCCTGTCCTCGCCCACTTGGACCCCCGTCATGGCCCCCGCCACTGTTGTCGGCTTAAAGAACAACCTCACGGTTAGTGGGGGCGCAGGAATGGCCTTTTATCGGCTGAGGCAGCCCTGACGAGACGCACGCCGTACTGCGAAAAATACCCCTGAGCCGGCCATAGATTCCGGCTCAGGGGAGACTGACAACACACCATCAAACCTTGGAATTATGAAGACGCTGTGCTCAAAACTCGTTCGATTCCTGTCCGTCCTGTCGCTGATCGTTTGGGCGGTGGGGCCACGAGTCTCTGCTCAATCTCCGCCCAGTCTTGGGGTGCGGCTTTCCGCCGGCCAGCCGACTCTGATCCTGACAGGAGAGGTGGGGACCGTTTACTCGATTGAATACGCAAGTGACCTCTCTTCTTCAAACTGGGTGGACCGGGCGCTGCTGCAAGCACAGGGTGCCACCAATGTATGGACTGATCCGGCGCCCCCCTCTACAGGTCAGCGGTTTTATCGTGCCGTCTCAGTTACGACACCGTACGACCCGAACCTTGTGTTCATCCAGCCGGGGACCTTCACCATGGGCAGCCCGTCGAACGAGGTGGGCCGGGCTACTGACGAAGGTCCGCAGACGACGGTGACGATCAGCTCGGGTTTTTGGATGGGGAAGTATCCGGTAACCCAAGACGACTATATGGCGATTAGGGGCAGTAATCCGAGTTATTTCACGCCCGCCAACGGATATTCCACTGACGGCACTTGGCCGGTGGAGGGGCCGAGTTGGAGTGATTCCACGAATTACTGTGACCTGCGGACCCAACAGGAACTGGCGGGGGCGATGATTCCCGCCACCCCCAACCTCGCGTATCGGCTGCCGACGGAGGCAGAGTGGGAGTATGCGTGCCGGGCGGGGACGACGACACGCTTCAGCTACGGGGATGACCCTGGCTATCTGAGCCTGACGAATCATGCGTGGTATAATAAGAACGCCGGCTTTATGACGCATGCGGTGGGACAGAAGTTGCCGAACCCGTGGGAATTGTATGACATGGGTGGGAATGTGTCGCAATGGTGCCAGGACAGGTATGGCCCTTATCTTGGCGGGAGTGTAATTGATCCGCAAGGGCCTGCTACGGGCACGTTCTACGTGTGTCGCAACGGCGGCTATAGTGACTCCGCCAGTCACCTTCGGTCAGCATCCCGCAACGAATTTACGTCTGTCGGTGGGACAGCAAGTGTCGGTCTCCGGGTTGTGCTCGCGCTTGCCCCAAGTCCCTGAGCAGCACGGTAAGCCGATCTCCGAGGCAAGCCGCGATGCCGGGACTTCCATCGCCAGAACATCCTAAAACCGGCGCGTTGCCAACCGAGGACAGTCTCGGGTTGAAGAATTATCGGCTTCCCGTTGTTCTACAGGCCCATTCCTATGTGCAGCCTGCAACCTTTGACATACTTGCAGGTGGAAGTCCTGCCTCGGTAATGGATGGTTGGGCCGAGTAGTCATAGCAGACTCTGGTTGGGGGAGACCCCACGGCTTCGGCAGTTTCTTTCATAAGGTGTTGCAGATGAGACAGATCTACGATTTGGCGGGACAATCCGCCCCGAGGCTGCCAAACTCGGCGCCATGATTTGTCCTGACCAGATAAAACGCAGCGCACAACCTGAGGACCTCGTCACCGAAGTCCTCCGCGAGATCACCGCCAAAGCGATCACGGTCGAGTTGGTCAACAGCCTTGCAGAGGAGAATCGCTGGAACAAACTGATCCGAAAGAAGCACTACCTCAAAGAGAATCGCCTGGTCGGCGAGTCGCTGCGGTATGTCATCAAGCAAGACGGGGAGTGGATCGGTCTGCTGGGGTGGTCCAGCGCCGCTTTCCATCTGGGGCCCCGCGATGCCTGGATCGGTTGGACCGACCGACGCTCAGCGCCACGCCGCACGCCATCTGGTAGCTTGCCACGCACGGTTCGCGCTGCTCACGCCCAAAGATCGCTGGCCCAATCTGGCTTCCCAGAGCATGAGCCCGCAACAGTATTCCATACCTTCCTGTTTTTTGCTCCTCCTGGCGATGTGCGGAAATCCCTGGATTTGCTCAGCCGCAGAAGCCCCTTCGGCTGATGGACGGCACGTATTGACGAATGCCGCTCAAATCCGAGCGCTGAAACCTGAGGAAGCCGCCCGGCAATTGCCGATTCACCTGCGTGGGGTAGTGTTGCTGGTGGAGACGAATCATTTTAGCATTGTGCAAATATGTTTAACCATCGTGGACAAAACCGCCGGCATTTATCTGGTGGCCGCCCCCGATGTGATGGGAAACTGGCGTCGGGGCGACTTGGTGGAGGTTGACGGGGTCAGCGATCCCGGCAAGTTTGCACCGATGGTCAGGGTGACCAAGGCTTGCAAGGTGGGAGTGGCCGAACCTACCGCTCCCCAGCCGGTTACCTATGATGAACTGCTGACAGGCCGGCTGGATGCGCAATGGGTCGAGGTTTCCGGCGTGGTGCGCCGGGTCGGCCCGTCGGCGGAGTACGAGCAGACTTGTGAACTATGGCTGGCGACGGGGGGCGGGCGGTTGGCGGTCAGGTTATCGGCAGAGCAAGATGCACAGCTCCTCGTGGACTCGGAGGTTCGCCTGCGCGGGCTCTGTTTCTACCGGTTCAACAAGACGCGCCAGGCCTTGAATCCTGTTCTCCGCGTGCCGCAGGACGAGCCGGTGGTCGTGCGCACACCCGCGCCCGAGGAATCGTATGCCGTGCCGCCTCGGTCCATCGCAAGGCTGATGCAATTTGATCCTCACGACTCATTCAATCATCGCGTCCGTATCCTCGGCGTGGTCACCTATGCCGACTCCCGACAGGGCTGCTGGATTCAAGATGGGGAACAGGGATTGCGGGTGTACGCGTGGCATAGAGATCGCTTGGAGGTCGGCGCCACGGTGGACATCCTCGGTTTCGTCACGCGCGGCGGATACACGCCCTTCCTTGATTTCCACCACCGGTCGGAAGTCACCACCCCGATTGACCGCGCCGCATTGGAGAAACAACCAGACTATTTAAATTATGAGGAGACAACCCGTTAGACCCATCCTCGCCGCCGCCACCCCCGTGGCACTGCTCTTGTTTTGGTTCTGCACCGTGTCTGAATCCCTGGCAGGCGAGTATCTGACGCCGGACTTGCTGGCCATGCCGCGCCGGCAGATCGCGCTTCAGGGCACCGATCTGCGTTTGTTCAACGCCCGCGGCTCGTTGACCTTCCGTGAGCGTACCGTCACCGGCATTGCTGAGCTATTCATAGCGCCCCGGTCGGCCAGCCGGGTGCCCGTCTCGTTCAATCTATCATTCCGTGAGGAGACCCTCGGCGCGCTGATCGAGGATAACCAGGATGAGTGGGGCGAAGGCACGCTGAATGTCTGGCAGCATTGGAATCCGGCCAACAAGGAACTCGGAATCTACAAGGGCTGGGGCGATGCGTTGATCCTTCCGTCACAGCGAGCCACGTGGGCACCGGACGCGTATACCCGCCGCGGAACCTTTCACCACTATCTGGGCAAGGATATGATCTCCTTCGGCGTAATATCCTGTACCGTGCCGGCGGCGGATGAGGACGGGGCGTACGAGGAACTCACTATCACCAATCGCACCGACCGTCCCCTATCGCTCACCCTCCTCCCCGACCAGCCACGTGGCGGCGACAAAAGGCGCAGTGCCTGCTTCAGCCGGCGGGAGGGCGAATTCACGCTTCAGGCGTTGTGCGATATCGGTCCGTCACAGGGCGATGGTTGGCGGTTGGCCCTTCCCGCACGGGGGCAGCGTATCGTTCACGTCGCCTTGCTGGTCGCAGACGCGGGTGCCGCGGAGCCCGCCGGCCATCACGCGGCGGACCTGGCGGCGCGCTTCGCAGCCAGTCGGCAGGCGACCTTGGATCTGCTGCGCCGGGCCGCAGCGCAACTGCCGCGCATCGAGACCGGCAACCCGCGATTGGATGCGTTCTATCAACGCTCCATCCTCAGCCTCCTCCAGTGCCGGCGCGACCGCGCCGATTCGCCGATACGTCCCTTCTACGATATCGGTTTCGGCGATGGCAATTCCGTGGCCTGGGATGTGTCGTTTTCCGCGGGTCTGCTTACCATGTTCGCTCCGGACGAAGCCAAACGCATGCTCGCCGCCTTCCTGTCCGCCGGTGGCGTCTTCAACTCCACTTGGCTCAGCGCCAAAGACGGTCGTGCCGGCAGTTTCTACATGCAGTCGCCCTTTGCTCTGCTCGATATCGCCCAGCGTTACATGCGCCAGACCGGTAATCGTTCGCTGCTCGAGGAGAAGGCTGGGGCGAAGACCGTCTTCGAGCACTTCCGGGACGGCGCGCAGACTCTGCTGGACTCCTATGTGAAGGATGGGTTGATTGACGCCGGCGAGGGCACCGGCAAAATGCTAGAGATCCGCACCAGCGGCTACGAGCACATCGTTGCGGCCATCAACGGCATGGCCGTGGATTACCTGCAGCAGGTCGCGGACTGGTGTCGGGAACGCCGCGACGCGAAGGCCGATGTCTTCCAGGCCGCCGCTCGGCGTGTGCACGATGAAATCGAACGACGGTTGTGGGACGAGAGCGCCGGCTGGTACATCAACCTGTACCCCGACGGCAGCCGCCACCGCGTGATGAGCTACCACGTCTTCGATCTGCTGCGCCAACCGTCAATGCCCGAGGCTCACCGGCGGCGCCTGGCGCGGCACATCGTGCCCGGCAAGTTCCTGGGCCCCTACGGCATGTATTCCATCGCCTTGAGCGACGACGAGCACTGGGACATGCAGGACTGCGACTGGGGCGGTGGCGGCCAGTATGTGGGCCAACCCCTGCGCATCGCGGAATCCCTGTTTCAAATGGAGGAACCGGAACGCGGGTGGGAGGTGCTCAACCGCTGTCTGCTCTGGGTGGAGCGTTTTCCCTATTTTCCGCAGACCATTTACACCGAGGAACTGGCGATGCAGGAGCATGAGCGCGGTTGGTCTTTGCAGATCTCGGCGGGTGCCGGTGCCCAGGCCATCCTCCACGGCGTGTTCGGCCTGATGCCGCAGGATGACGGGAGCCTGGCGGTGCGTCCCCACTACGACAAGTCCCTCGGAACGGCGAGCCTGAAAGGGTATCACTTCCGCGACCACCTCTACAACCTGCGCATGGATGCCAAGACCTTCCAGGTCTTTCGCGACGGTGTCCGCCTGGCCGAGGAGCGCCATAACAACTACATCACCATCACCGAACAGGGTAAAGTTCGGCGGGATCTGTCAGGGTTGCCGTGGGCATCCTCGGCAGACAGCGCGAAACCGCCTGGCGAGGTGAACGCCGGCTTCCGTCCGGCCATCGTGCGCCTCGAACTGGACCGAGAGAAAGTCTGTGCGGGGAAAAGCGCCCATATCAGCATGGACTGGAGCGCCAACGTCGCCACGCGGCGGGATTACCAACTCTCCTTGAATTTGGTGGGCATCGGGCGGCCACCGGATTTCAGCACAAACCTGGTGCTCCGTCCTCCGACCAGCCGTTGGGCTGCCGGTGACTTTGTGCGCCAAGAGGCGTTCACCCTAACCCTTCCTGCCAATCTCTCGCCCGGCTGGCGACGCCTGCTATTCAGTTTGACTGAACCAGGCGCGCCCGACAGACCCATCCCGCTGGCCAATGCCGACCGCCACGAACACAATTCACAATACTGTTTCGGGGAAATCGAAATTCTCCCAGCCGGCTCGAACGTTCCCAGCGAGCCCGTCGTACGGCTGCCCACGAGCGACCCGGCGAAACCGGAACGACCCAATGAAGAGTGGCGCCTGCGGCACGGCGAGCGGGTGGCCGACGTGCAGAGCCACTCCAACGCGTTGGACGTTCTATTCATCGGTGATTCCATCACCGGCGGCTGGCTCAATATCGGCAAAGCGGTCTGGGAAAGGGAGTTTGTTCCCCTCCGCGCGGTCAACATCGGCATCGCCGGCAGTCAGACCTCGCACATTCTCTGGCAGTTCGAGAATGGCGCCATTGACGGGATGAACCCGCGGGTGACCGTCTTGATGATCGGGGTGAACAATGTCATTGCCGCGCCGTCGCAGTCAGCCGCGGACATCGCGCGTGGCATCTCCGTCATCGTTGCCAAGCTGCGCGAGAGGCTCCCACGCACCAAGGTCCTGCTGCTCGGCGCCTTTCCCAAGGATCGCTCACCCACCACGCCAGACCGCCGCAAGATTCAGGAGATCAATACGCTCATCGCCAAGCTCGACGACGGCAAGGGGGCCCGCTTCCTGGATATTGGCGGCCGATTGCTGGACAAGGAAGGCAACATGACCGCGGACGTCTCCCCCGATGGCGTGCATCTGACGGAAAAGGGCTACCGGATTTGGGCTGAGGCCATTGGCCCCGTTGTGCGCGAAATGGCAGCGCAGCAGTCGTCACGGCAGACGGACCTGCCTGCCAGTCCGTCCCCCGCAACTGCGGGGAGCAAGGCTCCGTAGAACATGAAACGGCGCGACTCGACGTGTGCGTCTCCATGCTTA
>SESF01011268.1_pt1 | contig 10978 bp, 5 predicted proteins | sample 3171521 | NCBI WGS metagenome assembly SESF01 (sample SAMN10866945, study PRJNA518727) | freshwater metagenome | biome: subpolar coniferous forest; feature: holomictic lake; material: water; isolation source: holomictic Lake 227, 6 m and 8 m depth | place: Canada: near Kenora, Ontario | collected...
CGCGCAGGATGTCGGCGTCGGTTATCTTGCGGGCTTTCTCCACGTCGCCGCGCTCGATCATTTCGCGGCGGAAGCGCTCGACTTCGTCGGAGGCCATTTCGCGGAAATCTTTGTCGAGGGCTTCGCCGGATTCGAGCTGCTCGCTGTCAATGAGCAGGGTACGGGGCCGAGCCAGGCGATTGCCATTGTCGTCATAGTTGCGGAAGAGGGCGAGACGGCCGGCGTGGTAGGCAAGGGTCTTGCCGTCCTCGCCCGGACGGGTGAAGCCGGAGACGTAATCGTAAACGAGTTTGGAGGTCGAGGTGTTGTTACAGACGATGATGAAGACGGGGGGCACGCTGATTTGCTCCTGCTGCCAGAGGGCGTAGGTCTTTTCGTAGTGGCCGTAGAGGGCGTCGAGGGCGGTCTGGAGTTCGACCGGGAGACTGAGGGGGTCGAGGTTGCCGGATTTGCCACGGCCTTTCTTGGGCATCCGTTTGCCGATGCACTCCCAGAGGTTGCGATAGACGGGTACATCGGCGCTGGGGACGTTGTCGGCGACCGGGACGCGAGGCAGTTTGACGATGCCGCACTCGATGGCGTCCATGAGCGAGAAATCGCATACGGTCCAGGGGAAGAGGGTGCCCTCGGCGTAGCCGGAGCCGCGCAGGAAGAACGGGGTGGCGGAGAGATCGAAGATGGTGCGGACGTCGAGCTTGCGCTTGACGGCCTCGATGCCGGAAATCCAAAGCCGGGCGGCTTCGCTGTTCTTTTCCGCCTCGTCTTTTTCCTCGGCGTCGAGGTCTTCCTCGCCGTTCAGGCCCTCGGGTGTGGCTTTGTGACGGTAGCAGTGGTGGGCTTCATCGTTGATGACCAAAACGCTCTTCAGGCCCATGAGGTCGGGCATGACGCGCTGGAGCATCTGGCCGTCGGACTCGGTGGTTTGGAGGTCGGGGCCGCGGCCTTTGAGCAGGGCGCGACCGACTTTGGAGACGTCCAGGCGTTCGCGCAATTTGAAGGCGTGGAAGTTGGTGATGACGATTTTGGCGCGGGCGACCTCGCCGAGCAGGTCAGCCGGCACCAGCTCGCGGTATTTGTAGTAATTATCCGGATCGCTGGGCAGCACGACGCGGAGACGGTCGCGGATGGTGATGCCGGGGGTGCAGATAAGAAAGCCGCGGGTGAAGAGTTTGCTGCCGGGGCGGCGGACGGCGTTGACGGTCTGCCAGGCGATGAGCATGGCGATGACGGTGGTTTTGCCGGCGCCGGTGGCCAGCTTGAGCGCGATACGGAACAGGCCGGGGTTGGCGTGCTCGTTGGCGGATGTCAGGTAGGCGAGGATTTGCCTGGGCCGGTCGCCCTGGTGCGGGGCGACTTCGGTGAGCCAGATGGCGGTTTCAATGGCTTCGATTTGGCAGAAGAACGGCTTTATGCTGGCGAACGGGTACTGCCGCCAGTGCTGGAGCAGGCGGGCGGTTTCGGGGGTGACGTGCCATTGGTCAGGATTGGGCAGCTTCCGCCACTGATCTACGTACTGGCGGATTTCATTGATGATGGTGTTGGTGTCGTACTGCTGCTCGGCGGTGGAAATGTTCTCCGGCTCGGGGAAGAGGATTTCGGTCTGCTTTTTGGCATCGGCGCCGCGGCGCTTCTTCGGCTTGGGGACAGGGGTGATGAAGGAAGAGCGGCGGCGGGACTCGGTGATGTTGTTGGTGGGCTGGCCGTCGGCGTCGAGCTCCCAGTGGCGACCGGGATAGGCGTAGGGGGCGTTGAGGATGGGTTGCTCGAAGAACTGGTTGGACATTGGGGGGTGTGGTTACCAGTACGGAGGGTGAGCGCGGCTGGGGGATATAGGCTGGGGGTTGTGCCCCGGCTGGGAGCTTTGGCCGACCGATAGTTTTGCAATTGTGCCGCCCATGACGTTAAGTCGCACAAGGATGCGCCGAAGCGGAGGAAGTTGAAAGGGGAAAGTGCGAAGCGAAAGTGCGAGGCGAGCCGCGAAATACGCCCTTAGCCGGATTGCGGGCCAGGGCAGCGGACGTGGGGCAGATTCTGGAAACGCTGTGCGCGATGGGCCAGGCGCGGCGCGGCCCACCCTCCGCCAAGGCTACGGCGGGTCAAGCCAATGCGGATGGGACGTTTCTGCCTTGATGTTTTGACTATAAACCTCTGGAGGTAAATGGGTTAGCCGCGAAGAGGCGCGGAAATCGCAAAAGAAGGCCCAATTCCAATCCCCTTTGTGACTTTTGCGCCACTTGGCGGCAGGCTCTGGAATGGGCTTTCGGGCTTTGAATAAGCCTACCTGATTAAAAATGGGGCTTTGGGAGTGTTCTACGGGTATAGGACGGTACCATGGTGGTACCATGGTGCCCCCAGACCACCCGAGTGAGGCGGGATAGGGGCCTTGTATTCACAATACTTATGGTAAACGGCCGAGTTCATGCCCCCCCGCTGCGCGGCAAGAGGCCGCAGGCTTCCGGTGGCGCAACGCTCGCTTTATCGGGTCTTCCCCTGCTGCTCCTGATGCTTCTTGAACAGGGCGAAGAAGGTGTGCGGGTCGAGCAGCTCGAAATTGAGGTCCGGGCGTTTGCGGTGCAGGGTATCAAGCGTGTCGCTGATCTGCTTTGGATTGACCCACACAATGCGGAAGAAGTAGAAGCCGGGCGTCGGGTTGCCACGGTCCTTGACGAGCCGGGCTATGATGTCCGCAGTCTGCTCGGGGCTGGTAAAGTTGCAAGTGTGGTTAAGCAGCTCCATCACCGGCATGCCTTTCCATACTTGCGGGACGGGATTCTTGCCACCCTTGTCATGCAGGTCCATCACGATGGTCGCGAAGCCGCTGGGAGCGAATTGGCGGAAAGCATCCTTCACGGCGGGCGACGGCTCATCCCAGTCCAGCACCATGGGGGCGATGTCCATGCCGGCCTCGTGGAAGAAGCGCTGGTTGTGTTTCACGAACAACGGCAGATACTCCTTCTGGATGCGGTTTGGATTCATGTAGCCCGCGGCGCTCGCATCGGCGGTAAACGTGTCGGCCGGCGAGGCGGTGCTGTAGAAGTAGGCGAAGAGGTCCGGGTAGGTCTCCAGCAGGTTCGGGTTGATGCCCCAGGCCAGGGGGAGCTTGCCGCGAGTCTCGTTGTGCCAGTGGTTTGGCAGGAACTCGTAGAGCGGTGTGGCTGAGTCGTAGTCCGCCATGAGGATGCAGAAATAGGCTTTGTTTTCGAGCGGGACATCGCGGGCGGGGCGATGCTGATCCAGCGGCTTGCGCGGGGCCTGGCTGTGCAGGGATTGATTGTAGCAGTCGCTCGAAATGGTGTTCTGGTAGCAGTTGAAGGGGGACATCACATAGACCGATTCCCACTCCGTGGGCACTGGCTCGTGGGCGCTCTTGTGGTCGGGCATGTTGGCGTATTTGGAGAAGGCGAAGAAGCCGGTCAGCTCGGTCATGTGCTTGCCGGCGGATTGGCGAAGCGTTTCCGCCAGGAGGAGCTTGTAGGTCTCCAAATCGAGGCCAAGCCGCTGGCCGGGGTCGTCCAACGGCTTCTCGTCGCCCCAGGGCGAAAGGTCAAACACAAAGGCCCGGTTCTTGACCACCCAGTCGCGCGTCAGCACGTAGCCGATGTCACCGCGCGCCCGGGTCGAGAAGGAATCCTCGAAGAGGCAAAGCAGGTGCGAGGAGCAACGGCCCTTGGCGACATACTCGCGGATGGCCCAGCGATAGGCGTCGTTCTTCTTGCTTCCAGTCTCGGCACCGGTGAAGCGGCCCCGGAGGTCAGCGAGCACCGGAAGTTGCCACTGCTTCAGATAGCGGTCGGCGTATTCCGGGCTGAGCACAACGGCGTCTTCGACTCCGGCGATCGTCGTCGCCACGTTCGCGCTGGCGGGGACGGCGGGGTCCCAGATCACTGCGCCTTTGAGCCGCTTGCCGGCGAGTTTCACAAGCGCGCCGAGGTCCGGCAACGGCTTGAGTTCACGCCCTTGAAGCCAGCGGCCTTCCTTGGAGAGAATGTCGAGCCAGTATTGCGGACGGGCGTTCTTGCGCGAGAGCACGCAAAGCTCGGGCGCCTTGCGGTTGATGATGCCCTGCAGACAGGCTACGGCCATCGACTCGTCGTAGGATTCCGGCGTCCCATCCTGGGCGAGCGTATAGGCGTATAGCGGGCGCTGCCGGCCGGCGGGTGGCGCTTTCGTGGAATTCGCTGCTGGGCCTTCCGCCCCAGCCGCGGCCCAAGCTGCAGCGGCCGCCAACGACGCCCAGCCCAGCAAAGCCAGAAGCCCCCGCTTCTTGTGTGCCAGGCGGAGTTCTAATTTACCCATAGCCGGGAGGTCAGCCCACCTCTGCCAGCACTTTATTCAGGTGACTCAGCGAGCGGACAGCCTGCTCCTCGGTGCCGCATTCCACCGACAGAACACCGGCGAAGCCGGCCTTCTTGAGTCGCCGGACAATCCTCGTCCAATCGATGACCCCATCCCCACACGCGCAGCCAACGGCCGTGCCCGTGACTTTGCCGCGTTCCTTCTCGGCCTGCTGGACCGAGATGTCCTTGGCGTGCACGTGAACCACTTTATCAATCACGGCGTCCAGCATTTCGTACGGGTCTTCGCCTGCCAGGAAGGTGTTTCCCGAGTCGTAATTCACCCGAATCCACGGCGAGTCCACCAGCTCCAGGATGCGCTGCAGGCGCTGGATGTTAGCTGTGTAGGGCCCGTGTTGCTCGACGCCCAGGAAGACGCCGTTTTCGTCGCACGTCTCGGCTATCGCCCGCAGGTTGATCTTCATCACGTCATACGCGTCCTGCTCGGTCATCCACTTGGGCGGATACATGTCCTCAGTGATTTGGACGACATTCACTCCCAGGGCTTTGGCGTAACGGATCCCTTTGCGCGCATAGAGCACACCAAACTCGGGGTTCAGCAGGTCGGAGTGCGTTGAAAGCCCGCCAATCTTCACTCCCGCTTGGGCGACCATGTCTTTAATCTGCTCCGGATCGGTGTCCATGCTCGTGACGTGGCAGTAACCGGCATTCGAAAGCAGGCAGCGCCCCATCAGGAAGCAAGGCTCGACGTATTCATAGCCGATGCTGGCAGCGCTCTTGATGCCATATGCCAGGCTCTTGTCCGCGTGCCGGACGAATTCAAGATTGATGCCGATGCCGATCTTGCCGTTGGCGGCCGGGGCTTTAGCGCCGGTCTTGGCCAGTGCGGCTTTGGGGTTCTGGTTCTTCGAAGTGGAAGACTTTCGCATAGTATCCTCTATCATTTTGGTTTTGTATCGCAACGCAGTGCGTGGCTTCAGCAGCCTTCTATTGCCTTTTCGGGCCCCGCTTTGTCGAGATCTATTTTCCGACGCGGCCTTGGCCCGTGAAGTTCTTCGTTTACTTCACAGGGCCCCCTTGGAAAAGCTTCGACGAGCCATCACGCAATACGCTACATTCGCCCAGCGCTTTTATGATCCACAGACGCGATTTCTTGAAGCAGGCGGCCGGCGCCGTGCTGGCGGGGCTCGGTCCAGGAGCGGCCCTGAACTGCCTGGCCGCTTCGCCGAAGATGGCCACTTGCGTTAGCCAGAACAAGCGCCCTGCCGCCATCGCGATGTGGGACTTCTCGTGGCTGCTGCGTCATTATCCGACTGGAGAATTCGAGAATTGGGACGCGGTGCTGGACGGGTTGGTCAAGCGTGGCTACAACGCCATTCGGCTGGATGCTTTCCCGGCATTGGTCGCCCCCGACTCCGAGGGACGCGTGATCCAGGAACACTATTTTCCCAAGGGAAACTGGAAGCCCGCCATGTGGGGCGGCCAGTATTCAACCACGATCCAGCCCCGACGCGCTTTGAAGGAGTTTATCCCCCGCTGCCTCGATCGCGGGTTGCTCCTGGGTCTCTCGACCTGGTTCTTCGGCAGCGGCGTGGAGCGGGTTGAGGGGCCCGACGGCTTTGTGCGTGTGTGGGATCAGACGCTCACGTTCCTCAAAGACAACGACCTGCTCCACAACATTTACTACGTGGACCTGCTGAACGAATACCCGCTCTTCCACGGTTTCTCCTGGCTGACCAAGCACCTGGATAAGAACTTGAAGCAGCAGGAAGAAAAGAACCGCGCTGAGGGGGTGCACGAGTGGAAAGCCAAGCCCGGCGAGTACAACGACGAAGCATCCCGTGCCGCTTACACCGGTTTTGCCAATGAGGTGCTCGGCCGCATGCAGGTCAAATGGCCGGAGCTCGACTTCCTCTTCTCCCTCACCAACAACGGCTCGGCTGACTGGCGGGTCATGGCACCCTGCCCCATGGCGGCACTGGACGTCCATTATTGGTTTGTGATGAACGCGCTCTTGCCCGACCAGACCGGCTACTGGGAGAATATCCATTTCCTGGCCGATAATGACCTCAAGTTCCCCACAGTGCAGGCGGCTTTGCTCAAGAATTGGGCGGCGCACAAACCGAAGCTCACGGAATGGATGGATCGCAACATGGCGGAAGTGGCGGAGCTTGGCCGCCGCTACCAGAAGCCGGTGGGCAACACCGAAGGCTGGGGCACCATCAACTGGCTGGATCATCCGGCACTGACCTGGGACATCATCAAGGAATCGGGAGAGATCTGCGCCGGCCTGGGAGCGAAGCACGGCTACCGGTTCAACTGCACGTCGAACTTCACCCATCCGCAGTTCCCGCGGCTCTGGAACGACATCGCCTGGCACCAGTCGCTCACTGCGAAGATCCGCGGCACCGGCTAGCGAGAGCGTTTCCCCTTACGGCGCGCCGATCGCGCCGACGTAACGGCCCAGCCAATAGCCCAGTAAGTACTCATCGTACGGGAAGTCCGTAGTGTCGTCGCCCTGGTCGAGGATAAACGGCTGGGTGTTGATGCGCGCGATCAGGCGTTCGCCGGGCGGGAGCAGTTCCTTCAGTTGGCGGCCCATAAAGCTGGGCGGCAACTTGGTAATGTCCTGCCGGTGCGAGTTCGTGACACGCCAGGCGATCGTGTCCAACGGCGTGCCGCGCAGGGTCCAAACCGAGCCGGCGGCGTCGAACTCCTTCACTCCGCAGGCGGCACCGATGAAGTTCCAGATCGGATAGCGTTCCGGCCGCTCAATCTCCACATGTTCGCGCACGACCGTGAGGTATTGAGCACGCAACTCATCGGTGAAAGCGAAGCGCACCAGCGGCCAGTAGGCGAAGAAGGCCAACTCGTCGTCGCTGTGATTCCACTCGTTGCCCATGTCGTTGCCCTGGTGCACGTAGCCGGTCGTAAAGGCGACGAGCTTCAGCGAGCTGAGAATGTTCGTGAGGTAGCCGTGTTTGGCGAATAGCTCGTAAGCTTTGTCCCGGTAGCGCGCGTTGCCGGTCATCGCGAAGGCGAGCTGCAGGCCGGCGGTGAGTTCAGCGCTGTTGAGCTGGCGGTCGTGGATCGTGGGCGGGAACCAGTTCACGTACTCGGGGTTCCAACGGCCCCAGAGCGTCGGCTTGCCGTCCACGTCCACCAGGTAGAGGTTATGCGCGAGGATGTGGTCCACGATGCGCACGTAGTTGGTGGCAATGCGGGCGCGCTCGGCGGCGTTGGCGGCCACTTGCTCCCACATCACCGCATGAGCATAGGTCTGCGAGCAGATCTCGTCGCTGCTGGTGTGGCCCTTCCATTCCCAGCTCGGATCGGGTGAGTCGCGCCAGCGGTCAGTGTCGGAGAACTTGAAACCCTTTCGCTCGAACGTGCGCCCGGGGAAGCCGGTGTTGGTGTGGATGGTTTGCAACCGTTCCAGCGCGGCGAAGGATTCCCAGGCCTGGAGGCGGATGGCCTCCTCGTGCGTGACGGCGTAATGCGCGCCGAGCGCGCCAATGTAGTAGCTCGTCCATCCGCCGTCGTTATCCGTATCGATCATCTCGCTGGAGGTGATGTCCCCGGGCACGATCAGGCGGCGTTCGGCCGTGAAGCCGTAACGGATGTTCCGCGAACGGATCTTGCGCGCAAACCAGTCGGCCTTGGCGGCGAGCGTGGTCCGGCGGAACTCGATCTCGTTCAGCCCGGTCCGGGTAAGCACCCACACCTGGCCGCCGTGGTCCACGGCGAGGTCGAGGACATGGTCGTCGCGCAGCCAGCGTTTGCCCGCGTAATAGCGGAAGCGCGGCGGCTCGATGCCGGGTGCCCAGGGCGTGGCATAGGGCGAGTTGGTCCCCTTACACTCGAAGAAGGCGCCCCGAGTCGTGCCATACCAAACTCCGCCCGGCACGGTGACCTGACAGGTTAGCTCGGGCCAGGGCATGCCCGGCTGAGCTTTCAGGACCGGCGTTGGGCTCAACCACTTTGACCCCTTATTATTAAGGTCTTGCCCGCCGGCGGCTCCGTTCGACAGCCATCCGTCGTCAAACAAGTAAACCAGGTCGCCTTGGGGTGTCAGAGCAATGTCCCTGGCAATCTTGCCGGCGAGCGGCCGATAGCTCTTGTCCAGCGCCAGCGTGTCGTCGAAGACGCGGGCGACTCCCTTGCTCGTGAGCACATAGACCACGTTGTCCTTGTCCACGCATAGCTTCTTGAAGGTTGCGTTGGTCAACTCCGGAGCCTGGTGGATGCGCACCGCGACGTCCTGCCAGAACGGCACATCGGGGATCGGCGCGGCCAACAGAGCGCCGGGCAGCAGCCAGAGCATGAGTGAGGCGGACTTGCGTAGTGCAAAGGTCATGGCCCAGACTAAACCACTGCCGCCCCAAAGGAAACCCAGTAAACCTCCCCATTCGGCATTCGGCATTCGGCATTCTTCCTTCTGCATTCGTCTTCGCATGCCGTTTTCTCGCTGGCCGTCGGCCTGGCACGGGTTCATCATCCCGACGCCGACCATGAACATCCTGCAACTGCTGAATGACAGCTGGGGGAATAAGGTGCCCTGCCTATCCCCTGGAAGCTGGCTTCAGATCGCACTTGTTACTTCACTGCTCGCCAGCACGATCGCCCCAGCCGAACCGATTTCACCCGCTCCTGCAAGGCCGACTCGCAAGGACGGCAGCGGCGAATTGCCCAAACCGCTCCCTGATCATCCGGGCCACGTGTTTCTCGAAGGTGAACGTGTCTGCATTCCGTTCCCGCCGGCACTGACTCCTGCCTGCACACAATGGCGCCTGCTGGATGACCGGCAGCAGGTGTTCCGCTCCAGCGCTTTGCCTACGAACGCCACTAATCCCATTGCACCGCTCTGTTTGAACGACCTGGGTGTCGGCTGGTACCGGCTCGAATTCGGTTCCACCAATCAGCCCGACCAGAGCTGGACCACGCTCGCGGTTCTACGACCGCTGCAAGCCCGCACCCCGGAGAACTCCCCGATTGCCGTTGACTCCGCCGCCGCCTGGTTCGCGCCTGATGACGTAAGGAAGCAGCAGGAGCTGGCGAACCTCGCCGCGCTCGCGGGGGTGAGCTGGGTCCGCGACCGGTTACGCTGGCGGGAGATTCAGCCGCAGGCCGGCGCACTGAAACCGCCGCCCACCACCTACGACAGTTCCGCGGACGCGCACCGGGCTGCGGGCCTGCAGGTGCTTCAAGTCTTCCACGACACGCCGCCCTGGGCGCAAACCGAGGCCGGGGCCGGTGGCCGATTTCCCACCGATCTCCGCCGCGCCTATGAAATCGGTCGGGCGCTGGCCGTGCGCTTCAAAGGCCGGGTCGCGGCGTGGGAACCGTGGAACGAGGCCAATGTCGCCACCTTCGGCGCGCACACGGTGGACCAGATGTGCTCGTGGCAGAAGGCCGCGTGGCTTGGGTTCAAGGCCGGTGATCCGGAGGTCATCGTCGGCTGGAACGCCACCGCGGCCGTGCCGACGCCCGCCCACACCGAGGGCGTGCTCGCGAACGAAACCTGGCCCTACTTCGACACCTACAACATTCACACCTACGACTGGTCGCACGCTTACGCTGACTTGTGGAAACCGGCCCGCGAGGCTGCCGCGGGACGGCCGCTCTGGATCACCGAAGCTGATCGCGGCACGCCGCATCTCAAGAACCCGCCGTGGTATGATCAGTCGCCGCGGCTGGAACGCCTGAAGGCGGAATGGATGGCGCAGGCTTACGCAAGCAGCCTCTTCGCGGGCGCGCAACGCCACTTCCATTTCATCCTCGGCAACTACCAGGAGCCAAACGGAGTCCAGTTTGGCCTGCTGCGCCTGGATCTGACCCCGAGGCCGGCGTATGTCGCGCTGGCAGCCGTGGGCCGATGCCTGGCTGGCGCACAGCCCCTTGGACGCTGGCAGCCGGCGCCGGATGCCCACGTTTATGCCTTCCGCGCCCGACCCGACGGCAAGGACCGGGACGTGCTGGTGGCGTGGGCGGAGAAAGAAGTGGACTGGGACAGCCGCGGAACGACGACCGCCGACTGGAAGCTTCCCACCCACCTGAACGTGCAAGAGGTGGTGGACTATCTCGGCCGGCCGCTCGGCACCAGCTTCCCGGCGCCGCTGACCTCCGCGCCCGTGTTTATTCTTCTGCCGGCAGGCCAGGCCGCCACCCTGCCGCTCGAAGCACCGCCCAGGTCCGCCGCGCCGCGCACCGGCACCGCGTCGCCGGTAGTGCTGCAGCTCTCACTCCCCCACTCAGCCGAAGTAAAGATGGAGGACCTGCCATGGTCGGAAGGCTACGCCTATCAGGCGAAACCGGGCCAGGTCCTGGACTTCAAACTGCACGTTTACAACTTCGCCACGAATACCGCCGCGGGACGTTTGGAAGTCATCCGCCAGCCTTCGGACTGGAGCACTGCGTTGGTGACAACGGACTTCAAGCTAATTTCGATGGCGCGCGCGGAGCTGGCCGGAACCTTGCGACTGCCGGACCACGTCGAGGCGCGCGACGGCTGGGTTGTGCTGCGCGCCGATTGCGGCGAACACGGCCGGCCAGTGCTGGCCTTCCGAATCGTCGTCCGCGATTAGCCAACCCCGGATGCGCCCGAAGTTGGGAGACAGCGCATCCTGATCCCGCCGCCGGACCGCGAGCCGTCCCCGGCTCGCAGCGGCCGCAAACCTGCCCTG
>SESF01009036.1_pt1 | contig 10977 bp, 6 predicted proteins | sample 3171521 | NCBI WGS metagenome assembly SESF01 (sample SAMN10866945, study PRJNA518727) | freshwater metagenome | biome: subpolar coniferous forest; feature: holomictic lake; material: water; isolation source: holomictic Lake 227, 6 m and 8 m depth | place: Canada: near Kenora, Ontario | collected...
GTGGAAATCCAGGCTAGCGGATTGAGCCAATGAGGGGGAGCGCGTTCAGGTTGGCCCTGCATTCCGGCGTCGGTGGCGCGCTCCCCCTCATGGCTCATCCGCAGCGTTAATGCCTTCATGAGAATGAGCTGGAACAGGATTCTGTCGGGCCTGCTCGCTGCCAGCTATGTGGTGGTAGCGCTCTGCGGCGGCGGCGCAGAGGCCGCCTTCAAGGCGGCCCTCTTTCTGGTCTTGCCTCTGGCTTGTATTTGGTTTTCGGAAGCGATGGGCGGCTACACCGGTCCAACATGGCGTGCAGCCATTACGGCTCCGAGCCCGGCTGTTTTCGCCTGCATCGCAGGCTGGCTGTTGTTGCTAGTGCCGGCCATTATTGGGGTTGTCTATGGCTTTACTGGCTTATATGGATAGCACTACAGGTCGAGAAAGGGATCGGGCCGCGCTTATCGCCCCCTGTGGGATGAACTGCGGGCTTTGTATTGCATTCTTGAGAAGTCGGAATGCCTGCCCTGGCTGCCGAGGCGACGACAGCGGCAAGCCGAAGACCCGCGTCGCATGTCGAATCAAGACTTGTGACAGGAGGATTCGAGCGGGGGCGGATTACTGCGGCGGCTGCTCAACTTTTCCCTGCGAGTTGCTGGTACGCTTGGATAAGCGTTACCGGGCGAAGTATGGGATGAGCATGATCGAGAACCTCAAGGCTATACACGCGTCAGGGATACGGCGTTTCATCAGGGACGAACAGACGAAGTGGGTGTGCCCCGGTTGCGGGGATATGCTCTGTGTCCACAAGGCGCAGTGCCTCACGTGCCAGCGTAAATGGCGTTAGTGAGCCTCGATTTGCGGGCAGAGTCTCAGCGAGCCGCCCTGGATCATCCAGTGCCTAATGGCCTAGATTCGCGACACGCCGGAAAGCGGCAGAGGACAGCCGCACTCCAAGACGCTACCGCGCTTTTCGGCACGTCGCTCCCTCCGCAAGGTTTTGGAGTGCGGCTGTCCTCTGCCGCTTTTATATCGCTTATTACTGCAGGCAGTCACTAGACCAAACCTGATGGTGGTAAGGAGGCGTTCCACCGCGTCGCTGACTCAGCCGGAATGAATGGGACGCGGTGGAACGCGTCCTTACTAGTCTTGGAGGCAGGTTCACGGGCAGGGGGACGTTGCCTCGAAAGCTCTATCGCGCGGCGCGTTGCAGAGCGTCCAGGACGATGCCGGGCGTTAAGGCTTCGGGGAGGACCAGCGGCGGTTCGCTGGGAGCCTTGGGGTAAACCAGGACCAGCGGCACGCCGGCTCGGCCATAACGGTTCAGCTCGGTGGTGATGTCATCGGGCAGGCGCGTGTAGTCGCCGAGCAGCGCGACGGCGTTGATCTCCTTCAGCCTTGCGCGGACGGAGGGGATGTCTATGGCGAACCGCTTGTTGGCCTGGCAAGTCAGGCACCAGTCGGCGGTGAAATCTACGAACACCGGGCGACCCTGCGCGCGGGCCTGTGCTACTGCGGCCGGGCTCCAGCGCTGCCAATCAATGCCGTCAGGGCTTTCCTTGAGGGGGCCAGCGAGGGCGGTGTCGGGAACCGGTGAGCGCCAGCGCAACTGGCCTTCCACGGCGTAAAGGTAGCCACCGACGAGCAGCACCAGGGCGGCAGTGAGCCCGAGCCTGCGATGGGCGCGTCCGCGTTGGACGAACTCGCCATAGATCCATGCCGCCAATGCGAGAATGACGAGGAACAGGCCGAGCCACAGTGCGCGTCTGCCATAATGCAGTGGGATGAGGCTGAACAACCATACGGCGGTGGCAAGCATCGGGAAGCCCATAGCGACCTTGAACCGCTCCATCCAGGCGCCCGGCTTCGGGAGGAACTTCAGCCAGGCGGGCTGCCAGCTCAGGAGGACGTAAGGCGAGGCAAGCCCGAGAGCCACGACCATAAACATCAGGACAATCATGCCCGCACTTTGCGCGAAGGCGAAGCCAAGCGCCGCGCCCAGGAATGGCGCTGTGCAGGGGGTGGCCAGAATGGTGGCGAGCACGCCGTTGAAGAAAGCGCCTGCCGGGCCGTGCTTGGATGCCAAAGTCCCCGCCGCATCCATGACCCGAGCGCCCGGGTTGATTTCGAAGAGGCCGAAGAGGTTCAACGCGACCAGAGTCACGAGCGCGGTGAGGGCCACCAGGAATTGCGGGTTGCCGAACTGCATGCCCCAGCCGGCTTTGTGCCCGGCGGCCTTGACGCCAATCACCAGGCCGGCCAGCACGAGAAACGATACCAGCACCCCCAGCGCGTAGATCAGGCCCAGCTTGCGGACCCGGCGCGGATCATCCTTGGCCTGCCCGACGAAGCCAAGAATCTTGAGGGCGATGACGGGCAGGACGCAGGGCATGACGTTTAAGATCAACCCGCCGAGGAAAGCGTAGAGGAGCATCTGCCAGAGCGAGGAGGCGAGGACGGGGGGCGTGAAACGTGAAGACGTGAAACGTGAAGCGGTGGCGGTTGTTGAAAGCAGGATTGGTAGCGTGACTTCATAGGCTGAACGCGTGGCGCCGGACTGCTGAATCAGCAGGCCGGAAACTTGCTGTGGCCAATCGTTGGTCATTCTCTTTACTACCGTGCGCAGGCTAATCTTGCCCGCATCGGCTGGGACTCTTTCAGTGGCTGGTTGCACCTCAAAGTCCTCGCTGGCGTCGGGGAAGAAGTCCGCCTGGCTGGCTGCCGCAGTCGAGTTCCATTCCAGCAGCAGGGCACGAGAGTTATTGGTGGCGGCGTCCGGCCACCAGGCGCGCGCGGATAAGCCGGTGCCGTCCTTGGGCAGCTTCGCTTGCCACGTGTCAATTAAGGCAGCGTCCTTCGAGGGCTTGGTCTCCGTGCTGATGTTGAGGGTCGCCTTGACGCTTTCTGCGCCGGGAACGCATCCAACCTCGCATTCCAGCCAGGAGACTTCGGCTTGGAGCTGCAAGGGGCCGGCGGGCACATCTGCCGCCAGCTTGAGCGGCACCAGCAGAACGACTTCGTTTGTGTAGATATAGGTGGTGAGGTCTTCGTCCGGGAGCTTCTCCGGGACAGGCCACCGGATGGGTCCCGCGGTTACGCCTGGTGGGAGGTTCCACTTGATCGTGGTGGCGATGCCCGAGGCTCCCGAGTTTCGCCAGTAGGTGTGCCAGCGCGGGTCCATGCGGAGCTGCACGCCGGCGAGCACGGTATCGCCCGGCCGCGCCGTTTCCGCGGCCAGAACCAGCCGTGCCTGCGCGTGAGCGGCATGGGCGGAAAGGCCATTCAGGACGAGCCAGGCGGTAAACGATAAGATGAGCATCCGTCGCACGGGGGTAAGATGCCTCAATTTGGGGAAAGTAGAAATACTTTTGCCGGAAACATCGAACATCCAACATCGAACATCCAACATCCAAGAACCCGAGCCGCCGCAGCCATTGGATGTTGGATGTTGGATGTTGGATGTTGGGCGTTCGATGTTGGGGTCCCCATTGCAATCTGCGAATCAGCACAATAAGCTACTGAAGATGTTGGTTGAGCCTGTTGCTACTGACTGGACCTGGTTCTGCTCCGGGCGCGAGGTGTTTGCTGCGATGCTCGCGTCCATCGAAGCGGCGCGGGAATCCGTTTGCCTCGAAACCTACATCTACGCGGCGGATTCCCTGGGAGAACGCTTTCGTGAGGCGCTGGTCCGCGCCCAACAAAGGGGTGTCCGTGTGCGGGTCCTGTTTGACGCCTTCGGCTCGATCAGTCTGCCCGGCACGTTCTGGGATCCGTTGCGCGCGGCGGGCGGGGAGGTGCGGCGGTTCAACCCGCTCGCCTTGGACCGGTGGGGGATTCGCAACCATCGCAAGTTGCTGGTCTGCGACGAGCGGGTCGCGTTCGTCGGCGGGTTCAACATCACTTCTGAGTACGACGGTGACGGGGTGACGAGCGGCTGGTGCGATTTGGGGCTGAAGGTCGGCGGGCAACTGCCGGGGCAACTGGCGGCCTCATTCGAGCAAATGTTCGCGCGGGCTGATTTTCAGCACAAACGCTTCATCCGCTTGCGGAGATCCACGGCTCAAAAGCTGGTGCTGACGCCGCACGAGCAGCTCTTGCTTAGCGGTCCGGGACGCGGGCGTAACCCGATCAAGCGGGCCTTGCACCGGGATTTGACGCGCGCGACCAAGGTGCAGATCATGGCCGCCTATTTCCTGCCGACCTGGCACATCCGCCGGCACCTGACTCGCATCGCACGGCGGGGCGGTACGATGCAGTTGATTCTGCCTGGCAAGTCCGACGTGCTGATCTCGCAACTTGCGGGGCAGAGTCTCTATCGGCGTTTCCTCAAAGCCGGGGTGCAGATTCACGAATACCAACCGCAGATCCTGCACGCCAAGCTCATCATTGCCGATGACATCGTCTATGTGGGATCAGCGAACCTGGACCCGCGAAGCCTGGATATCAACTACGAGCTAATGATCCGTTTTGAGCACCGTGACATGGCAGCGCAAGCGCGCGCGATCTTTGCCGGGAGCCTGGCGCAATGCCGCCAGATCACGCGGGAAGAATGGCAACAGTCGCGGACGTTCTGGCGGCGGCTCAAGCAGCGTTGGGCCTACTGGCTGCTGGTGCGCATCGATCCCTACCTGGCGCGACGGCAATGGCGGACGCTGCCGGATTAGCGGACGATTGGTTCGCTACCGCGCGAGGGCGACCAGGTAGCGCTGCAGGCGGGTGGCCTCGACGGCCTGTTCCAGGCGTTGGTAGATCTGGTGCAGGTTGCTGCATATGCGCAACAGCAGGCGGCGTGGGCTAACCGGTGTCAGGTAGTCGTCCCGCAGGCTGCAGTTTGCGTTGGTCAGGTATCGAACGCAGTCCGCCTTGCTCAGGGACTTGCCGCGATGGAAAGGGTCCAGGTAAAGCTCACCCGCGCTGGATTGGTAGCGGCAGATGAAGTGGCCCGGCAGCCCGATGCCGGCAACCGGAAGCCGCAGTCGCCGCGCCAGCAGAAGATACAGCAGGCAGAGGTTGATCGGGTTGCCCGTCCGCCGGTCCAGGACGCAGTTGAGGTAGCTGTTCTCCGGGGCGTAATAGTCCTCATCGTTGCCGGCGAAGCCAAGGTCGTTGAAGAGGTACTGATTGACGATGGTGAGGATGTCAGACGGCTCGGCGGTGGAAATAAGCCGCGCGCGCAGTTCGTTCGCGTATTCATCCAGCAACGCCCGGTAGGCTTCGACATTGATCCGCGGATACTGCGTTTGGGCAAAGAGCCAAGCGCCCTCCTCGAGATCGAATTCCTCGCCGTGGCGCAGGCAGAATCCCAGGAAATGGTCGTCGGCAGCCTGACGGTCGAAGTGGAGGATTATTTGGCGAGCGCGCCGCCGCAAAGCCGGGTCATTGCTCGTGACGTGTGGCCTCAGCCAATCGGCAGCGGGTGGGCCGTAGGAGAGCAATTTCTCCCGAACCGTCTGGTATATGGCGGGGTCTTCGTCCGCCAGCAAACTGACCAGGGCCAGCCGTTCGCTCGGAGAGAGTTCTTTCGCCGTGGTGCTCGTCAGATTCATACTCTCACGCTCCACGGCAGTAGAACAGAAACCAGGCGGCATTACAATAAAGAAACCCATCCAGAAGCTGATAATTCTGATTTCTGATTTCCTTCGGATTTCGGGTTTCGGGCTTCGGATCTGAGAGCTGCTCGCTGGCAACGGGAGAACCTTAGAACCGCCCCACTCCACGCCCCTTTCATGAATTGGCCCTGCCGCCCGGTCTTGGCCTGATTTTAGTGCTTGCCTGCGGAGCGGGAAAGGGTAATAGGAAGGCAGGAGTAAGCTCTGAAAGGGCTGCTAAAGGTTGTCTGGTTGTCGAGAAATATGAGAATTGACGGTGAACTTACATCTAGCTGCTGGTTAGGGGTTCGTGACATGAAGCGGCGGGGCGACGGTTCCGTTGACTTCGCTTCATAACGCCTGGCTTGCTTATGATTTACCACGAGAAGAGCCCCGCCCGGGAAGGAGCCCCGGCAGGTCAATCCAGGCCAGTCCCGGCAGCCCGGCCGACCGCAGCCCGGGAGATTAACCACCGGGCGGTGCGCCTGAAGGTCGGAGGCACCCCACAAGCGCCTATTCTGCTGGAAAAGGCCCGGAACTTCAAAACCGCCGCCCAGCTTCGAGAAGCGGGGCTGTATCCCTATTTTCGCACCATCTCGTCGGCACAGGACACCGAGGTCGTCATCGAGGGCAAGCAAGTCCTGATGCTAGGTTCCAATAGCTATTTGGGCCTGACGAACCATCCCAGAATCAAAGCGGCGGCCCAGGCGGCCGTGGAGAAGTATGGCACCGGCTGCGCCGGGTCACGCTTCCTGAACGGCACGCTGGACATCCACTTGGAGCTGGAAGAGGCCCTGGCGAAGCTGGTCAACAAGGAAGCCGTCCTGCTCTTTAGCACCGGGTTCCAGGTCAACCTCGGGGTCGTCAGCGCGCTGGTCGGCAAAGGAGATTACGTTTTTGGCGACAAGAGCAACCACGCCAGCATTGTGGAAGGCTGTCTGGTCGCCCAGGGCAAGTTCCTGCGCTTTGGGCACAAAGACATGGCCGCACTGGAAAGCCGCCTCCGAAATGTCGCGCCTGAAGCCGGGAAACTCATCGTCGTGGACGGCGTCTTCAGCATGGAAGGCGACATTATTCCGTTGCCGGAGCTTTGCCGCATCGCCCGCGACCACAGCGCCGCCGTCATGGTGGATGACGCCCACTCAATCGGGGTTTTAGGCAAGAACGGCGCCGGCACGGCCAGTCATTTCGGGCTGACCGACCAGGTCCACCTCATCATGGGAACCTTCAGCAAGTCCCTGGCTAGCCTGGGCGGGTTCATTGCGTCGGATGCGGAGACCATTGACTACCTGAAGCACCATTCCCGGCCGCTCATTTTCAGCGCGAGCATGAGCCCGGCCAACGTGGCCGCCGTGCTGGCCGCCTTGCAGATCATGCGGCAAGAGCCGGAGCGCATCGCGCAGCTCTGGCGCAACACCCACCGGATGAAGCAGGGCCTCGGCGACCTCGGGTTCGACCTCGGTGAGTCCGAATCGCCCATTCTGCCAGTGTATTGCCGGGGCCTGATTGCGGCCTTCAAGTTCTCCAAGCGGTTGCAGGAAGAAGGCCTGTTTGTCAACCCCGTCGTCCCCCCGGGCGTGGCACCGGGGCAAGAGATCATTCGTCTCAGCCTCATGGCGACGCACACGGACAAGCAGGTGGATTTCGCTTTGGACAAGCTGGGCAAAGTAGGCAAGGAACTGGGTCTAATCTGATTGAAAATCTTGCTCACAGGAGCGACCGGGTTTGTCGGCAGCCACATCCTCGATAGCCTCTGCGGGCGAGGACTGGCTACTGTGCTCCTGCTCCGGCCCACCAGCAACAAACGGTTCATCGCCTCCCATTTGCCCGACGTGGAACTGCGCTCGGGCTCGATCGGCGACCCGGAGAGCCTCCGCCAGGCGATGGCGGGCATCACCCACGTTATCCATTGCGCCGGGGCAACCAAGGCCGGCCGGCTCGCCGAGTTTTACGACGCCAACCAGGCGGGGACCCGCAATGTCGTCTCAGCCGTCAACGAGCACGCAAGCCAGGTGCAGCGGGTGGTGCATATTTCGAGCATTGCCGCCGCGGGACCTGCCCTGCCGGAGAAGCCCGCGCGCGAGGAGGATACGCCCCGGCCAGTTTCCGAATACGGCAAGAGCAAGCTGGCCGGCGAGATGGAAGTGACAAACCACTGTCGCCCCGACTACGTCATTCTGCGGCCACCGCCAGTGTATGGCCCGCGTGACGCGGAACTCCTGAGGCTGTTCCGGGCCGTAAAGACCCACCTGCGGCCGAGACTGAGCGGAGCACAGGCATTGAGCCTGGTGTTTGTGCGGGACCTGGCGGAAGCCGTGGTGACCTGCCTTACCCACCTTGCAGCCGCGGGCAGGACCTATTTCGTCGCCGCCCGTGAAGTCGTCACAGCGCGGGCCATAGCGGAGGAGATTGCCTCGCAGATGAACGTCTGGACCCTGCCCCTGCCGCTGCCCACAGCGCTGGTGTGGTCGATGTGTTTGGCCCAGGAACTGGCATCCCGCCTGACGGGCAAACCGAACGTCTTGAGCCTCCAGAAATTTGCTGAATTGCGCGCGCCGGGCTGGGTCTGCGCCCCGACGCGGCTGGAGCGCGAAACCGGGTGCATCTGCGCAACCACGCTCAAGGCGGGGATTTCGGAAACGTTGGGCTGGTATCGGCAACACAACTGGCTATGAAGAACTACACCTTCATTGACTACGCAACCCAGGCCTACATCGCGGTGGTGGCTCTGCTGATCCTATGCTTTCATAACGACACTGTTTCGGGCTGGCCCTGGTTGCTGGGCGCTAATGCCGCCTGGATGGTGTTGGTCCATCTGCTCGTGCAGGCATACGCGCGTCACCCATCGTCCCGGCTGCTGAATTTCTTCCGCCATTTCTATCCGGTGATCCTCTACACGCCGTTTTATGTCGAGACCGGCCTGCTGAACCGGATGTTCTTCAAGGATTACCTCGATCCGACTATCGCCCAGTGGGAGCAGCAGCTCTGGGGCTGCCAGCCGAGCGTCCTGTTCATGCACAAGCTGCCTTGGCTGGCCCTCAGCGAGGTCCTGTATGCCGCCTACTTCTCGTATTATGCCATCATCGTCGGGATAGGCATCGCCCTGTTCGTGCGCAGCCGCCAGCAGTTCTTTCATTATGTTTCCGTGGTTTCGTTCGTCTTTTACGTCTGCTACCTGATCTACATCGTCTTGCCTGTCATCGGGACGCCGGTGTTCTTTCACGACGCCGGGGGCTATGAGCTGCCGCCAGCAATTCAACAACTGGCCGTAACCGACACTTATCCTGCGTCCGTCCAGTCCGGGATCTTCTTCCGGCTCATGAGTTGGCTGTATCGCGTGTTCGAACCCCCGGGCGCGGCCTTCCCCAGCAGTCACGTAGTGGTGACGCTATGCACGTTGTATTTCTCGTTCCGCTACCTCCGGCCCATCCGCTATGTCCATCTGGTGATCGCCGTCCTGCTCTGCCTTGCGACGGTTTACTGCCGCTACCACTTTGTGGTGGACGTTCTAGCCGGGATGGTCACCGCCGCCGTGCTGGTCCCCACCGGCAACTGGCTCTATTTCAAATACCAGCAGCGCGACCTGGACAAATCGTAGCGGGTCATATTCCGCTGTGCCGGGGCAATACCCTGAACCAACCCTCACCCGTCCTGCGGACACCCTCTCCCCATCCGATGGGGAGAGGGACGGAGTGAGGGGCAGTTCGTCTCATTTGGAACGCAACTTGGCATGAGCATTTGCGCTGCTCGAGCTGCTGGCAATCCTCGCGACCCTTGCCATTTTGATTGGTGGCTGGGTGCCAGGAAACACTCGACTGAATCGTGCGCGTTCGACGGCACAAAGAGTTGGGCCGGTCGAACAACGACGCGAACCGCAGGTCACTCTGGGTGACCGACATCAGCCGACGCAGCCGTTGAATCTTTCTCGTCCAGGCATTGGCGTACGGTTTCCAGGAAGGTGCGTGACGAGCACGGCTTCTGCAGGAACCGGCTCCGGGTTCGCCGAATGAATTCGGCGTTCTTGACCAGCATGTCGGCGCTGTACCCGCTCATGAAAATCACTTTCAACCCAGGCCTTTGGACCCACAATCGGTCGGCCAGGTCGAGGCCAGACATCTCTCCGGGCATGATGATGTCGGTCAGCAGCAGCGCGAACTCCCCAGCATGGGCCTGGCACTGCTCCAGCGCTTCACGCGCGCTCGCTGCCTCCCGAACCGTGTAGCCCTTGCTCTCCAGAATCTTACGGGTCGTCAGCCGCACCGCATGTTCGTCTTCGACCAACAGGATAGTTTCTTTTCCGCCACGGACCTCTACTTCGGCCTCCGCTGCCGCCGCCAGCCGGGCGGGAGCCGGGATGGCGGGCAGAACAACTTTGAACGTGCTGCCCTCGCCGACCTGACTGGACACCTCGATCCAGCCCCGGTGCTGATTGACAATGCCATACACCGTTGCCAGCCCCAGCCCCGTGCCCTTGCCAACTTCCTTGGTGGTGAAGAACGGCTCAAAAATGCGGGGCAACACCTCCGGGGCGATCCCGGTGCCCGTGTCGCTGACCAACAGGCAGACAAATTGGCCGGCGTGCGCCTTGGGATTAGCCTGCGCCTGCGCTGCGTCGAGCGTCAACGGCTCAGTCGCCACGCGCAGTTGGCCGCCCTGCGGCATCGCGTCGCGGGCATTGACGACCAGGTTGAGGATCACCTGCTCGATCATGCCCGTGTCGGCCTGGACGTAGGGCAGCGATGCGGCGTATTGGCATTGCAGGTCAATGTTCTCGCTGATGACCCGGTTGAGCATCTTGGTCAAGTTGGCGATGACCTCGTTCAACATCAGCGGCTGGGATTGTATCAACTGTTTGCGGCTGAAAGTCAGCAACTGGCGCGTCAGGTTGGCCGCCCGTTCCGAGGCTTCCACCACGTGCTTGAGACCCTCCCGGGTTGCGGCCGGGTGCTGCGCCTCGTTCATCAGCAATAATTCGGCATTGCCCCGGATGACGGCCAGCAGGTTGTTGAAGTCGTGCGCCACCCCGCCGGCAAGCTGCCCCACCGCCTCCATCTTCTGAACCTGGCGCAGTTGGGCTTCGAGTTGCGCTTCGTGGGTGACATCGCGTTTGACCGCGACGTAGTTGACGACCTTGCCCGCGGGGTCGCGCACTGGCGAAATGGTTACCTCTTCCTCGTAAAGCGTGCCGTCCTTCTTCTTGTTGATCAAGCGGCCAGTCCAGACTTCGCCGCGCGCCAGGATGGCCCACATCTGACGGTAGAACTCGGCGTCTTGTTTGCCGCTTTTGAGGATTCGCGGGTTTTGGCCGAGGGCCTTCGCGCAGGTGTAGCCGCTGGTTTCCTCAAACGCCGGGTTGGCGTAGAGAATCGTGCCGTTAGGGTCCGTGATCACGATCGTCTCCGCCGCCTGC
>SESF01012901.1_pt1 | contig 10977 bp, 9 predicted proteins | sample 3171521 | NCBI WGS metagenome assembly SESF01 (sample SAMN10866945, study PRJNA518727) | freshwater metagenome | biome: subpolar coniferous forest; feature: holomictic lake; material: water; isolation source: holomictic Lake 227, 6 m and 8 m depth | place: Canada: near Kenora, Ontario | collected...
TACCCGGACGCCCGCCTGCACCATCTCTACGGGCTCTATGAAATGCCGATTGCAGCGAGATGGAAAGCGAAGCGATGAACGAACCCGGAGAGCCGGATACGGTAAATCCCGTCCGTCCGGTTCGATGAGGGGCGGGTGCGAGACGGTCATCGGCCTTTAACGCCTCTCAATCCGTCAGCCCCGCCTACTCTACTAAGTGGACGCGCATGCGGTAGAGCGGGGCGGCTACAGCGCCGCTACTTCTTTCCGCCTTTGTTTAGCGCTGCGGAAAACCAATCCATTCCGCCGCCGTTATTGCCGGAACTGCGGTTCTGCCCGGGACGCGCGCCGCCGCCCGGTCGTTGCCCGCCGCCAAATGCCCCGCTGCCCGAAGCACGCTGACCGCCGGGGCCGCGCGGCGTGAGGTCGGGCTTGCTCTTCATGGAGAGCGCGATGCGCTGGCGTTCCAGATCGATCTCCATCACGGTAACCATCACGCGCTGCTGGACTTTCACCACGTCAGCGGGATCTTTCACAAAGCTGTCCGAAAGCTGGCTGACGTGGACCAGGCCGTCCTGATGGACGCCGATATCGACGAATGCCCCGAATGCCGCGACGTTGGTGACGATGCCGGGCAGCTTCATTCCGACCTGCAAGTCGGAGACTTTGTTCACGCCTTCGGTGAATGAAAACGCCTCGAACTTCTGGCGCGGATCGCGTCCCGGCTTCGCCAATTCGCTCAGGATGTCGTTCAACGTGGGCAGGCCGACCTTGTCGGAAACATACTTCTGGAGCGTGATCTTTTTGCGCAGCAGCTCGTTCTTTACGAGATCGCGCACGCTGCAACCCAGGTCGCGCGCCATCGCATCGACAATCGGGTAACTCTCCGGGTGCACCGCGCTCTGGTCCAGCGGATTCTCGGTGTCGCGGATGCGGAGGAATCCCGCCGCCTGCTCGAAGGCCTTGGGTCCAAGGCGCGGCACCTTCATCAACTCCTGGCGCGACTTGAACGGGCCGTTCTCGTTTCGGAACGCCACGATCGCCTCGGCGATGGACGGCCCGATGCCGGAGACGTAAGTAAGAAGCTGTTTGGAGGCGGTGTTCAACTCGACGCCTACGCGATTCACGCAGCTCACCACGACGTCATCGAGGCTTTTCTTGAGCGCGTTCTGATCGACGTCGTGCTGGTATTGGCCGACCCCGATCGATTTTGCATCGATTTTGACCAGTTCCGCCAGCGGGTCCATCAACCGGCGGCCAATGGAGACCGCACCGCGCACCGTGAGATCGTGGTCGGGAAATTCTTCGCGGGCCACCTCGGAAGCGGAATAGATCGACGCGCCGCTTTCGTTCACCATGACGACGGGGATGTTCGCCGGCAGGTTCAGCTTGCGAACGAACGCCTCGGTTTCGCGTCCGGCTGTGCCGTTCCCCACCGCGACGGCTTCCACTTTGAAATGTTTGATGAACGCCAGCACTTTTTCGGCGGCATCGGCGGCGGAACGCGCTCCCTGCTCGGGATAAACCACATCATTATGGAGCAGTTTGCCCTGGGCATCGAGCAGCACCACTTTGCAGCCGGTGCGGAATCCGGGATCGATCGCGAGCACGGTCTTCTGGCCGAGCGGCGAAGCCAGCAGCAACTCGCGCAGGTTGTCCGCGAAAACGCGGATCGCCTCTTCGTCGGCCCGGCGTTTGAGTTCGAGCCGGATCTCCGTCTCCATGGCCGGTCCGAGCAGGCGTTTGTAGCTCTCCTGCACCGCGAGTCGGACCTGATCGGCCGCGGGATTGCGCCCTTTCACAAACATCGGTTCCAGGGTGCTGAGGGCTGAAAGCTCGGTCGGGTGGACCCGCATCATCAAGAATCCTTCCTTTTCACCCCGGCGCACGGCCAGGATGCGGTGGGATGGCGCTTTGGACGCCGGTTCGCTCCACTCGAAATAGTCTTTGAACTTCGCCCCTTCGGTTTCCTTGCCGGGAAAAACCTTGGACGTCATGGTCGATTCGCTCTGATAAACCGCCCGGAGCCGGGCCCGGGCGTCTTTATCGTCGTTGAAGCGTTCGGCGAGAATGTCGCGCGCCCCGGCCAGCAGTTGCTCCAGCGTTGTGAGGGGCGGCTCGGCGGTTTTCGCGGCTTCGAGGAACGGTTCGGCTGCTTTGAGCGGGTCGATGTTGGCCGCCTGGGTAAAGAGAAGATCCGCCAGCGGCTCAAGCCCGGCCTCTTTGGCGATCGTGGCCCGGGTCCGCTTCTTGGGGCGGAACGGCAGGTAAATGTCTTCCAGCGTCGTGAGCGTTTCGGCGGCGTCGATTGCCTTCTTGAGTTCGGCCGTGAGCAGCTTGCGTTCGTCGAGCGATTTGAGGATGGAGTCACGCCGGGAGTCGAGTTCCGCGAGTTTTTCGATGCGATCGCGGATCGCGGCGATCTGAACTTCATCCAGGGTGCCCGTCACTTCCTTGCGGTAGCGGGCGATGAACGGGACCGTGGCCCCTTCCTTGAGCAGCAGGGCGGTGGCCATGACCTGGCGGGGTTGCAGCGCCAGTTCGCGGGTGATCGTTTCGAGGTGTTTGGGCGGCAACGGAGCGAGAGCGGAAGCGGCGGTGGTGGGCGGGAAAGTGGTCGGAATATCCATGCGGAAATGTGGGGTCGCGACTGTTACACGACCTCGCGAACGGGGGAAAGTGGGAAATGGGTTTTCTCACGTCGGCATCGGGAGAATCCTGCGTCGGCGCGATTGCGACCCAATCGGCTTGCACTTCGGCGGGGTCGTCCCGATGTTATGCGGCCATGACTGACGCAATTCCGGCCGTGGTCCCCGTGGAGGGATGGCATGTCCTGCACCTTTTTTACAAAATCGAGTATGGCCAGTGGAGCCTTTCATCGGCCGACGAGCAGCTTCGTTCCAAAACGAACCTGGCTGCCCTGGTTCAGGAGATCCGCGCCACCGCCGACACCCAATTGCTGACGCTCGCAGTGGTTTCGCCCAAGGCCGACCTCGGCTTCATGCTGCTATGCCCCGATCTCCAGGCGGCCACCGGTTTTGAAAAGCGCTTAAGCCAGGCGCTCGGGGCCGATGTGCTCACGCCGGTTTATAGTTACCTTTCAATCACCGAAGCCGGCGAAGCTGTGGAATCGGAGGCGCGAAAAACCCAGGAGGAACTCTTCCCAAGCCTCCCCGGATGGCCGGTCTTCTGTTTTTATCCGATGTCCAGGCGTCGCAATGTGGGGCAAAACTGGTATCGGCTCCCCTGCGAGGAGCGCAAACGGTTGCTAGGCGGCGAAGCGGGGGTTTTTCGGAGTTGGCAGGGCAAAGTGTGCTCGCTGGTGACCGGTTCGACCGGCCTCGAAGACGCCGAGTGGGCGGTGACCCTCCTGGGGCAAACCACGTTCGATGTGAAGAAGCTCGTCACCGAATTGCACTATGATGCCGCAGGGGCCGACTACACCGAGTACGGAGAAATCTATATCGGGCTTCAGCTTCCGCTGGATGAACTCTTCCGCAAGATACAGCTTTGATTATGCCTCAGACAAACCCCTTAGCCAGCGAACCCTTGCCGTCCGATTTGGACGTTGCTCCAGAACTCGCGCTCAAGATTGAATCGCTGCAGCGGCTCCTTCGGCAGAGTTCCCCGCTCCTGATCGCCTATTCGGGTGGCGTCGATAGCACCTGCCTGCTTGCGATCGCCCATCGCACCCTCGGTTCCGGCACGCTGGGGGTGATCGCCGATAGCCCCAGCCTGCCGCGCCAGTCGCTGACGGACGCGCTGGAGCTGGCGGGGCGAATCGGTGTTCTCGTGGAAGTGGTTCACACCGGCGAGATGGAAAATCCCGAGTACGCCAGCAATCCGCTGAACCGTTGTTACTTCTGTAAATCCGAGCTGTTCGCGGAGATGAATCGCCTGGCCCGGGAACGCGGCTTCGCGGCCATTGCTTACGGGGAAAACGCGGACGATCCGCCGCAACTCCGGCCCGGCTCCAAAGCGGCGGCGGAGTTTTCCGTGCTCGCTCCGTTGAAACAGGCTGGAATGACCAAGGCCGAGGTCCGCGCGCTGTCCTGCGCACTGGGACTTCCCACAGCGGACGCCCCCGCGCAGCCCTGCCTGAGTTCCCGCATCCCGCACGGCACTCCCGTGACCCTGGAAGCGCTCGGGATGGTCGAACGCGCCGAGGCGCATATTCGCGGCCTCGGGTTTCGCGTGCTCCGGGTCCGGCACCTCGTCGAACCGGGCGGAGTGCTTCGAGCCCGCGTGCAGATTGCTCCTGAAGAAATGGCTTCGGTGGCAAACTGCGAATCGCAAATCGTTTCCGGCTTGCTGGCGGTTGGGTACGGGGCCGCCGAGATCGATCCCGAAGGGTACCGCCCGCAAGGGTGAGTCGCACCCGAGGTGCTCCCGTGGGGAATTTAGACTCTGCTGCGACTTGCCGAAGAGGGTGATGAGCGAGGAGGCGGTGTGGCGACCCGGGCAAACCAGATGGGCGAGCAGATGCTCGCGGAAGCCGCCAAGCGTTTAGGAGCGGCGTGGCGTTTTTTTCCAATGGCGACCGGGGAAGGCGGAACCACCGGGCGATGGGTACTGATGTTGGCTTTGTCTGCGATGATCCACTCGCGATGGTCCATTCCCAGTAACATCGCCGCCCCGACTGAGCGGGGCGGCTACAGTTCTCCGCGTCTTTCCTCTGCCGTTTCCCGACATTTCGGCCTCGATTTATGCAAAAATTTGGCGTGACGCCTGCCATAAAGAGCTTATTTTGGTCAATACATCTTGATTTGAACCTATGAGAGAATTGGACGACCAGGAAAGGCTGATTGCGCGCGCCCTTATCCGTGACCCCCGTGAAAGCGACAACGGCATCGGCGAGCTGACTGGCGTGAACGTCCGGACCGTCAGCCGCAAGCGCCAGCGGCTGGAACAGGAGGGGATCCTCAGCTATTTCACCCATCTGGATCTCACCGCCTCCGGCACCGGCCAGTTCAACACGCGGCATCTCTACATCATCAAATTTCGAATCGGGATCACCCTTCGCAAAATTCAGGACGACATCGCACACGAACCGTTTGTTCGCTCCATCTTTACGGAATTCATCTTCGAGAGCCACATCGCGGAGATCGACGGAAAGATCGCGATTTTGCTCTTCATCGATGGAGAGAGCGACACCGACATCGTCGCCACAGTGCAGGAGAAGCTGATCCCGAGCCTGTTGCGGAATCACGGCGACGATTCCATCGAAGAAGTTTCCACCATGCGAATCCTGGCGCCCAACCGGGTGCTGCGGAACTACATGGTGAACGTCAACATGTGCGATGGTTATATGCGCAAAGACTGGCCGGATGAGGCCATTTACGTCGGCAAGGAGCCGATCGACGAAGTTTCCCCGCGGATAGCGCCCAACATCACCCCGGTCGCATTGTAGAGGAGAAAGAAGGGGAAATGGGGTGGCCGACGGGATTTGAACCCGCGACAGCCAGAACCACAATCTGGAGCTCTACCGACTGAGCTACGGCCACCATTTCCGCGCTGCGTTCGAGCCGGAGGCGAACCCCGGAGAACGGCGAAGGTCGGCAAGTGTACCTGAATTTTGGAAATTCGGAAGTGGAATTTTCAATTTCTATCTCGCGAGCGTCTCGTCTGTCCGTCCATGCACGGTGAGCGCGAAGGCAGACCACCAGATTCCCCGGAAAATAAGGGCGATTCCCACGCAAAGCCCCAGGAACCAGAGCGCCGAGACGGGCCAGGAACTAAGGAGCACAAACCCAAGCAGGATATCGACCACTCCGCTCAGCACCGCCAAACCGGAGTTGGGCAGCCGCATCATCAATGCGGAAAACGTGCGGACCGCGCCCCCGACAAGAAACAGGATTGCCAGGATCAGCGTCAACGCCGCTGCGCCCGCTCCTGGAAATGCCACCAGCAGCGCGCCGCAGATGACGTCCAGGGCGCCCACGAAGAGGTGCATCCAAAATCCGCTGTAAGTGCCGTGCCGGAACGCGTTGCTGATTTCGAAAGCTCCGGCAACGATCAGCACAAACCCGATAAAGAGCACCGTCGCAAAGGTTGTGACCAGCGCCATGGAAGTCGCAATAATTCCCAAGACAAACAATCCGATGCCCAACGCCAGCACCCAGCCCCAGTTGCGCCGGACCTCGTCCATCCCCGTAAAAGTCATTCCTGTTATAGCCATATTTGTATCTCCCTGACAAAGGAACGCCTCGCGGGAGACGACTGCGGGTGTGAGCAGCCCGGAGTGGGCCAAATTGCGCCGGTTGACTCAGGGATTCTCTTATCCGGGGTTCATTCGATGAAAGAGCATTGCCTGTCGCTTGGCTGGCTCGCTAGACTCCGCGCCATGTCTCAAACTGCGCACCGGGTTTCCACGCCGACTACGGCGCGGGACTCCTTTGCCCAGGCGCTCCGCTGGATGCTTCTGGCCCGGGTGCTTGAGGAGAAGCTCGCAAGCCTTTACCGGGGCGGCAAGATCACCGGCGGCGTTTTTTTGGGCAAAGGCCAGGAGGCGTTGAGCGTTTCGCTGGGGATGGCCCTGAAAAAGGGCGACGTTTTCGCCCCGCTGATTCGCGATCAGGCGGGCCGACTCGCTTTCGGGGAGGATCTCCTCGACGCGGTCCGCACCTATCTCGGCTCCCGGCTGGGGCCGATGCGCGGTCGCGACGGCAATGTCCACCGCGGTCGCCCTAAAGACGGATTGCTGCCGATGATCAGCCACCTTGGCTCAATGATTTCCGTCGTGTGCGGCGCCCTGATGGCCCGGCGTTTCAAAGGCGATCCCGGCGCGGTCGGCGCGACGTGCATCGGCGAGGGCGGCACTTCCACAGGCTCCTTTCATGAAGCGTTGAACCTGGCCGCCGTGGAGCGACTGCCGCTGGTGATGGTGGTAGCCAATAATCAATACGCCTACTCGACGCCGGCTTCCCAGCAATTTGCCTGCGCGGACCTGGTGGATCGCGCGATCGGCTACGGAGTGACTGGCCACAAGGTGGACGGCACCGATCTCGACGCCTGCCTGCACGTGCTCGGGGATGCCGTGGCCCGGGCGCGCCGGGGCGAAGGGCCGCAACTGGTCGTGGCCAGCCTGCTGCGCCTTGCCGGGCACGGAGAGCACGACGACGCCGGCTACGTCGATTTGGCTCTCAAGGAATCTCCGCTTGGCCGCGACTGCTTGAAGGTGGCCGAATGCCTCCTCATCGAGCGGGGCTGGGCCACTCCGGTTGCGTTGGAAGCCTGGCGCGAAGACGCGGTTCGCCAGGTGGAGGAAGCCGTCGCCACCGTCCAGCGCGAGCCCGCGCCCGACCCGAATGCCGAGACCTGGTGCGCCCTTTCCACCCCGCACCTGGCCGACACTTCCACCGCGCAATAGGCCGATTCCCCCGAAGTGCTCCCATGATTACCTACCTCGAAGCGATCCGCGAAGCCCAGGCCAAGGCGCTGGCCGACGATCCGCGCGTTTACATTTACGGCCAGGACGTCGGCGACTTCGGCGGGGCGTTCAAAGCCACCAAAAATCTGGCGAAGGAATTCCCAGGCCGCGTGCTCAACGCGCCCATCAGTGAAGACGCGATCATCGGCTCCGCCATCGGAGCGGCCATCGAGGGGATGCGCCCCATCATCGAGATGCAGTATGCCGATTTCTCGACGGTCGGCTTCAACCAGGTGGTCAATCACGCGGCGACCCTCTTCTGGCGCACCGAGGTGGCGTGTCCCATCACGATCCGGCTTCCCTCCGGCGGCACCTCCGGTTCGGGCCCGTTCCACAGCCAGAGCATGGAAGGGCTCTACGCGCAATATCCCGGATTGATCGTCCTGACGCCCGCCACCGTGGAGGACGCCTACTCGATGCTGCTCGAAGCGGTGGCCATCGACGATCCGGTGGTGTTTTGCGAGCACAAGTATCTTTATTACCACCTCAAAGCCGAGGGACTGCCCACCGAAGCGCTGCCGGTCGGCAAAGCGCGAATCGCCCGCCAGGGGCGCGATGTCACGGTGGTCACCTACAGCGCGATGCTCCACGAGTGCCTGGCCATGGCCGAGGAACTTGCCACCGAAGGGTACGAGGTCGAAGTGGTCGATCTGCGGAGTATCAAACCGATCGACACCGATACCGTGCTCGCCAGCGTGGCGCGTACCGGGCGGATTCTGGCCGTCGGCGAAGCCTGGCCCTGGGGCGGAGTCACCGCGGAAATCATCGCTCGCGTCGCCAACGAAGGATTCGCCCTCCTCGACGCGCCGCCCCGCCGGCTGAACGCCAAAAATACGCCCATCCCCTATCACCCGAATCTTTGGGGAACCCACCGCCCCACCGCACAAACCATTGCCCGTTCCGTGCGCGAACTGCTTCGACTCTGAGCTAAATACAACCTTGCGCCAGCCCCGCGCTGAAAGCTTCCAATCCCGATGCCGCAGATCCCGATCATCATGCCTCAACTCGGCGAGTCCATCGCCGAGGCCACCATCGTCAACCTCTCTGTCCGGATCGGGGATCAAGTCGGCGCCGACCAGGAGATCATCGATGTTGAGACCAATAAAGCGACCATGAGCGTCACCACCCCGTGCCCCGGGCTGGTCGAGTGCATCCTGGTTGAACTCGGGAAGAGCTACCCCGTCGGCGCGGTGCTCGGTTACCTGGAGGTCACGGCAGACGATGCCCAACGGCTCGGGCTCGATCTCCCGGCTCCGGCGGATTCCGCATCGCCAACCCAGGAGGCCAACAGCGACGACACCGGTCTGCGCACCGACGCGACCAAGCCCGGCGGCGTCCAGCCCACCGTTCGCGGCCTGCCCGTTCCTGCCCATGCCGCCGGGGCCAGCTACATGTCCCCCCGGATGAAAGCCCGCATGAACGAACTCGGGCTTCACGCGGCCGACCTCGCCGGCATTGCAGGCAGCGGAGCCGCCGGGCGCGTGACGATCGACGACTTCGAAGCCTTCCTCGCCCAGCTTGAAAACCTGACCATCACCCCGGCTTCCAGCATGCGGGTGGCCGTAGCCGATGCCATGCGTCGGAGTTGGACCCGCCCCATTGCGACCGCAGGCAGGCCGATCAACCTCGATCCGCTCCTCGCCCATCGCATCCGGTCCAACCCTAAGGCCGGACCAGCGCTGTACGCGTTGCGCGCGCTCGGGATGGCCCTGGCGGAAAATAGCGCTCCGGCGGGCCGCCTGGTGGGCGATCGCGTCACCCATCCGGCCTCCATCGACATTGGGTTTGCCGTGGAAGCCGAGGACGGCGTGTTGGTTCCCGTCTTAAAGAACGTGGACGCTACGCGACTCGCGGAGTTGATCGGCCCTTACAACGCACTCGTCGAACTGGCCCGGCAGCGCCGTCTCCCCCCGACGGCCACCGGCGGTTCCATCGCCACGGTGACGAACTTCGGCACGTTTGGCCTCACCTGGGCTACGCCCATCCCGTTGCCCGAGCAAACGCTGGTCCTCGGCCTGGGCGCCGGCCGGGTCGTGCCAGACTGGAACCCCGACACGCGGCAGTTTGAGCCGGTGACCGAGGCGAACCTGACCCTCAGCTTCGACCACCGTGTCCTCGACGGCGGGGCCGCCGGCCGGTTGCTTGACCGCGTCGCCAAGCTGCTGGCGAATCCGGAGCAGTTGTAGTTCCCTCCTCAACTCACACCCCCGGCTTCAGCCTGGCGAATTCATTGAGCAGGTATCGGTCGGTCATCCCGGAAAGATAATCGCACACGGTGCGATGCAGGCCGTCGGTACGAATGCGCTTTACCGCGTTGCCGCCCAGAAGCTTCGGGTCGGCCAGGTAGGTCTTGAAAACGTCTTTTAACATCTCGCAGGCCCGCCGGTTCATCTGATCGACGTCGGGATGATAATAAAGGTTTGCATATAAAAACGTGCGCAACTCCTGATTCGCCGTTCGCAACCGCTCGCTGTAGGCAATCAGTGGGCTTTTCTGCTGCCGAACCTCCGCCACGCTCCGCACGCCGGACGCTTCGATCAGCCCGCCGCTGGTGTGGATCACGTCCTCCACCGCGCGATCAATCAGGCAGCGAATGACATAGGCGTTCAACTCCCGGCCCCGGATTTTCGGGAACCGGCCCTTCACAAACTCGAGCGTATCGCCCCAGACCTCGAGTTTGGCAAGCTGGCGGGTCTGGATCAGGCCGGCATCCAGGCCGTCGTCGAGATCGTGGCTGTAGTAGGCGATCTCGTCGGCGAGGTTGGCGATCTGCGCTTCCAGCGAGGGACTGGGGTGACACGGGGCGCCGCTGCCCGCCGGGGAATCGAGCAGTTCCCGATGTTTTTGCAGGCCTTCCAACAGTTCAAAAGTGAGGTTCAGTCCGTCAAAGTGGGGGTATTTTTTCTCGATCCGCTCCAGGATTCGCAGGCTCTGCTCATTGTGATCGAAGCCGCCGTGGCCCGCCATTTGTTCATTGAGCGCCTCCTCGCCGGAATGGCCGAAGGGGGAATGCCCGAGATCATGGGCGAGCGCGATGGCCTCGGCGAGATCCTCGTTGAGCCCGAGCGCCCGGGCAATGGAACGGCTGATGGAGACGACCTCCATCGTATGCGTCAGGCGGGTGCGCAGATGGTCCCCGGTGCCGTTGAGAAAAACCTGGGTCTTGTATTCCAGCCGCCGAAACGCCCGCGAGTGAATGATCCGGGCGCAGTCGCGCTGATACTCCGTCCGGAACGGCGGCGGCGGCTCCGGGTATTTGCGCCCGGCCGATTCGCCGGATTTTTGAGCATACGGCGCCAGGGTGGCGGCCTCGAAGGCAACAATCGTCTCTCGGGTTCTGATCATCCGGCCTTCAAAGTAGCCGGGAAAAATCGGCCTGAACAGCGTGCGGTGTAAAAAGATGTAGGTTTTTTCCTGACTCCGAAAAAAAAGAATTGAAGCGGCAGGGATGCCGTTTTGCGGCTCTCCCTACCGATAGCGCTCGTCGAAGATCGAAGGACAGTGGACCGAGGCTTTCGACGAGCGAGTCGCGGCGCATTACGGGTTAAGCGGGAGCTTCGCCCTCCCGG
>SESF01009124.1_pt1 | contig 10970 bp, 13 predicted proteins | sample 3171521 | NCBI WGS metagenome assembly SESF01 (sample SAMN10866945, study PRJNA518727) | freshwater metagenome | biome: subpolar coniferous forest; feature: holomictic lake; material: water; isolation source: holomictic Lake 227, 6 m and 8 m depth | place: Canada: near Kenora, Ontario | collected...
ACCGGCGTAGCCGGGAGGATTTCTACCTGGCCCATGATCAGCCCAAACAACTGTGGGTGCGGGAACTGCGTCCCGGGGCGCGCACGGTGTTGCGCGGGCGTAATCCGCCGGAAGCCTTACGCAACATGGCGTCCACTCCGGCCCCCGAATGTTTGCCAACCTCCGCGGAACTCCAGCAGATGCGCCTCTATTTCGAGGGGGTTTCGGACTGGCGCAAACGCCAGTCGGACTTTCCGCTCAGCAGCCTGATTGCGGTGAGCCTCTGCGCCCTGCTCTGCAAGGTCTGCCTGGGGCAACGGGACTTGGCAGCCTTTGCCGCCGACCTGACGGTTGATCAAATGGCAGCGCTGCGTTTTCCCCGCGACTGGACCCGTCGCCACCGCCGCTACCGACCTCCCAGTGAGTCCTCTTTCTTCCGACTGCTGAGCCACCTCAACTCGCGACAACTCGAAGCGGCGCTGCTGGCATGGCAAGACCACGTATTGGGCAAACGCAACCCGGTGGGGGACCAGGTGGCCGTTGATGGCAAGGAATTGCTCAACAGCCAAGGCCTGGAGATTGCCAGCGCCTACTCGGTGAGCGACGGACGCTGGCTGGGCTCCGAAGCCGTGGAGGAAGGTTCCAATGAGATTCCCGCCGTCCAAGAACTGCTCCGCCGGGTCGAACTGGATGGGTCCCTGGTCACCGCCGACGCCCTGCATACTCAAACCGAAACGGCGCGCATTATCGTGCAGGAACGCGGGGCCGATTACCTCTTCACCGTCAAAGGCAATCAGAAGGGCGTCGCCAAAAACGTGCAACAACTCTACCAAGGCTTGGCGCACGCTTTTTCCCCCGCAAGTTAAAACCGACGCGGTTCAGGTCTGCGAGCTCAATCGCAGCCGCACTGAGGCACGCTGCCTCATCCCCTTCGACACCACGGCCCAAGCCGTGGCTTTCCCCTTCGTGGAGCAGGCCGCCCGCCTGACCCGCTGCTGCGACAGTCAGAAACACCCCGCCACCGAGATCCAAACCGAGTATCTGCTCTGTTCTCGTCCCCGCGCCACCCTCGGCGCCTGGGAACTGCTGCGCGCCGACCGCGGCTATTGGGGCATTGAAACGGGTCTGCACTTGCGCCTGGATGTGACGGCCGGCGAAGACCGCAGTCGCGTTCGTAACCGCACCTCCGCCCTCAACTTGGCGATGATCCGCCGCGCGGTGGTCAGCGTCGCGGTCAGTTGGATCAAAAAATGTCCCAACCCCCGCAAGGCCACCTTGAGCGGTTTCTTTGTCGGGCCAGAAAGGCCCGGTTGGACCAATGAAAAACCACCAGATGATGCCTGTACAAGCATAAATTAGATTTCGCTAAGTTCTCCGCGTCGTGTTGGCAGGGGTGTCAAGTTATCGGTTTGCGTCGTGGTTATCTTTGGCCCCAAACGGGCTGAAGGTGTTACCGCCCAACTGGCGCGGCAGACATCACATCGCCAAGGCTCAGGCTGGGAGCCTGCGGAGATTGGGTTTGGACGACACTGTATTGCCCATAACGAGATGCCAGAGATTCACCCATGCCGACCTCAATTACGACCAACCCGACAATCGCCAGACAGAGGACGATGGCCCGGATTCTAAGGATGCCGCCAGCGAAGGAGTTCGTTTTCATGCCTCTACTCTAGTCCTCCACGCGCCAAGGGTGTTAATTGAAAGAATTTACTGATTCATTGATGCAAACGATGGAGGCAGACCCGGACGGCTTGGTGCGAGGGAGTGCCGCATGTTCGCTCAGAGTTCTGGATGCGGAGGCCAAGGGGGCGGTTTCGGCCCTGCTGGAATCGCTCAAGGATGCGGACGAATATGTACTCCTTTTCCCCAAAGGGCATCGAGCGGGTCACGTAGAAGGACAAGGAACACTATCGGGTGACGCGGGACTTTTTGTCCGGTCCCCAGCGGATGCTGTCGGTCCTACTGGAACCGTAATCGCCTGCTGCCGAATGGGCTCCCACGCGGGGGTCGCCCTCCCCGGCTCCCACACCCGCTAGTACGCGGGTCCGTGTCGGGCGGTTGTGCCGCTTGGGCGATGATGAGTTCCCGGCACAGTGCCAGCGTCGCCGTTGTTGACTTTCTCTCCCCGAAGTGACTGACTTCGATTCGTCAATTGCATCAGCAAGCTCATGGCAAAAGCCGACAGCCAAGACATGGTAATGGTTTGCGACCTCCAGCGCGACCGAGGCTACCGGGAGCGGGTGTTGTCGCAGGTGCAGGACCCGTGGCAGGCTTACCAACGCGGCGAGTGGCCGGCCCATATTTCAGAAGGACGCATCAGCCGGTTGTTCTTCTATCCGCACGATGGGGAGGACATGTTCGAGCTTAACGAGGGAGCGCAGCGCAGCACTTGGGTTCGGCAGGGCGATGATTCGTGGTACACGGTCGACTGGTAGGCGAGAGTCGAGCAGGTGGTGGTTCAGACGCCGCTACCGGTTGGGCCGGTGCCGGCTGTGACGCGGATTTGGGTTGGAAACGCCGCTTAGCCCAGAACCGTCGCCGCCATTGCCGGTTTTCCGCTCCGGTTGAGATGCGGAAGCCAGCGGCACCGCGCCGCCTCATCGTCTGGCCACCGAGTTACTTCTTTAACGCTCCAAAGACCTGTTGGAGCGTAGCGGTCGTTCGCGCCACCGGGTTTTGCCTTATCTGCCGCTCTTCCGCCGCGACTATTTTGAACAGTCCGTCCATAGCTTTGTTCGTGACGTAGGCATCAACATCCATCGAATCCTTGCCCAGCAGAGAGCCGCCTAACGCGCGGCCAAAGCTCCCCAAGCCCTGACCGACATTCGCCTTCTCCATCAGGTTCTTGTATGCCGCCGTGACGCCCGTCTGCGCCGTGGCCTTTTGCACGAGGGGGTAGAACTTGGCATACAGGTTGGTCTGCGTGGTCTTCTGAAAATACTGCGTGGCGGCATCGTTGGGACCGCTGAGAATGGACTTTGCGTCTTCGATGGTCATTTGCTTGAGCGCATCCGCAAAGACACTGCCCGCTTCCGGCACGGCCTGCTCGGCGGCATGGTTTATCGTGGTGAGAAAGTCATCCGCCAGCTTGTCCTGCTTCATCGCCCGCAACGCCTTCTCCACGGTCTGCAACTTTTCTGGCATGGGGATTTTGACGTTCAGGTTTGTGAGAAATCCGCCGTCATGACCCAATCCGGCGATGGCTTCTTGCAGCCCCTTTGCCAAAGCATCCTTCAATCCTTGCACCATCTGGTCCTGCGAAAGACCCGCCCAGGTGGTCAGGGCCTGACTGACCACGCCTTGCGACTTATCCGGGGCCGGGTTGGTGGCAGCCACCACTGGTGGCGCGGACTCCTTCACCGGAGTAATCGCCGTCTCCGCCGCCTTGGCTGCCTCATCCAGCGTCGTTTTGGCCGTGTCTGTCGTAGCCGCCGCCGCGTTGGTTGCCTGCGCCACGGACGTTGCTGCCGTCGGCGTTGGTTCCGCTTTGGGCGCACTGGTTGTCTTATCGGCTTCCTTTGTCGGAGGCGCTGCGCTCTCTGGTTTGCCACACCCGCCAGCAAGAGCCAGCAAGCCGCCCACGGCCAGACACACTGCAATTCTGTTCTTCATAAGATTCTTCCTTTCGCCAAAGTTGTGAGAGCGTGCGCCCTCACGCCGGTTGTTCTCTTTTATCTCTAATACCCAATGTAGGACTCTCTGCGGAATCGGCCAGTCATTTCGCAGGGGTTGTGCTCATGTCGCCATCACCGGCGCTTCCGCCAGCAAAGCGACCGCCACGGCCAGCGCCGCCCACCCCGTCAGAGCCAGAGTGCCATCCCGGCGCGGGCCAGCGCCTGTTCCCGGTTGGCAACGACCCCGGCGGACCTTCAATAGGTTGTAGAGTGGACCCGGCAGGCGCTCCAGTCGCGATGACAGGTATGCAAGGTCACGTTCGCCTCTGACCCCGCCTACGCCCGCGCTAACCTGCTGGTCCCGGTCGGCGTGGACCGATGGGGTTGTACGAGGTCAAATCCTCGGCCTCGTCGATGCGCCAAGTGAATTGCCAGATCGTTACAAGTCCCTGCGATCGCCCAGCGACGAGAAAGCCGGGCAGCACGGCAGGACCGTATCAAGCTCCAGTACATTGAGCTTCTTCACGAAGGGCGTCAGAAGCGCACGGCTGGTGAAGTCGGTTTCCCAATGCGACCATGAACCACATCGGTCGTTGCGACTAGGCCGGCAGGTCCGGCAGGCAGCAAGAGCCAAAGGCAGAGGAGCAGACGTCCTGATCATAAATGGCGTCTCATCAGATTTGACTGGTTCCCCCGTCCGATTGCCAGCCGTATCGCGGGTTTTTGGGTTGCACCCTCCAAGGGGGGATATTAAACATGCAAAGCGGCAAACGCTGCGGAGAACTCAGTTGAACCAATGAACCTCGTTCCGAAGACAGTCATGACGGCATTTCGCCTCGCACTGGTCCTTACCGCTATCTCCGGTCTATCGGTCTGGTCTGCACCGGGTGCAAGCGATCCCTTGGATGCCTACAACGTCCTCTGGACCACGCCCAGCCAGGACAGCTCCGGCTCTATGCCGCTCGGCAACGGCGAGGTTGGCGTAAATCTGTGGGTGGAGCCGGACGGCGACCTTCTGTTCTACATCGCGCGCACCGATGCTTGGGATGAGCACGCACGGTTGGTAAAGCTGGGCCGTGTCCGCGTCCAATTTTCGCCCAACCCATTCGGCAAGGGCAAACCTTTCCGGCAGGCGCTTAAACTCCGTCAGGGGGAAGCGGTCATCGATGCCGGGGATACGCAGATTCGATTCTGGGTGGACGCAAACCGCCCCGTGATCTGGCTCGAAGCCGAGGGCAAGACACCCCTTGATCTTCAGGCCGCGGTTGAATTGTGGCGCACGGAACAACACTCGGCCGAGCCGGCTGAGGCGAACGCGGTGGACGGGTTTACCAAGGGCCAGATCCCGCAGGTCTATCCCGATACGGTGGCTGAGTCCAAATCGGACCGGGTGCTCTGGTATCACCGCAATACGGCTTCTTTGGTCCCAGTCACTTTGAGGCTTCAAGGCCTTGAAAAGCTGCTTCCAGCGTTTCCCGATCCGCTGCTCCATCGGACCTTTGGTGCCGCACTGGGCGGCTCGGGCATGACGCAGACTAACCCATTGCTCGTGAAATCAAAACACCCGGGAAAACGGTTTGTGCTGGCCATCACCACAATGACTGCGCAGACCCCATCCGCCGCAGTATGGTTGCAGCAGATGGAGGCGGCGGCACAGAACACGGCCGTCGTCAACCTGGAGGCGGCGCGCCTGGCGCATCGGCAATGGTGGAGCCAGTTTTGGGAGCGCAGTTGGATGCGTCTCAGCGGCGGCGTGGCCGAAGAAACAGCTCAGCTTTCCGCCGGCTGGCATCTCAACCGCTATCAGAACGCCTGTGCTGGCCGGGGCTCCTACCCGCTCAAATTCAACGGTTCGATCTTCAACGTGGACGGCAAGCATACCGCGAACCGCACTTACGCGGGGTATCCGATTGCTGCGGGAACTTCTTACAGTGCCGACTTCCGCGAGTGGGGCGGTTGTTACTGGTTCCAGAACACACGCCACATGTATTGGCCGATGTTGGCGGCCGGCGATTTCGATCTGATCCTCCCTTTGTTCCAGATGTACCGCGACATGCTGCCCTTGGCCACACGACGCACACAAATCTACTACGGGCACCAAGGAGCGTTCTTCCCCGAAACGCTTTACTTCTGGGGGGCCTACTTCAACGACGCCAGCCTGGGCTATGGTTGGGACCGCGAAGGCAAGCATCCCGGCCGCGTTGACAACGGCTACACGCGCTATTACTGGCAGGGTGGGCTGGAATTGCTGGCCATGATGCTGGATTACCAATCTCTCACCGGCGACACCGCATTCGCGCGCGAGACGCTGCTGCCCCTGGCTGAGGCGGTTACGGTCTTTTACGACCAACATTATCGGCGTGATGAGCACGGCAAACTCCGCTTCGAGCCTGCCAACGCCCTGGAAACTTACTGGGACGTGGTCAACCCCGTGCCTGAGATTGCCGGCCTGGAGCGTGCCTTGGGAGCGTTACTCGCCCTCCCTCAGACGCTCACCACCGCATCGTCCCGACAGCGTTGGCAAGGCCTGTTGGGTGAGTTGCCGTCCTATCCGATCAAGGAGAAAGACGGCCATCGCTATCTTGACGCGGCCGCAATTATCCGTGACAAAGCCCATAATGCCGAAAATGTCGCTCTCTGGGCGGTCTTTCCCTTCCGCGTCTTTGGTATCGGGCGGCCTGAGCTGGAGATGATACGCCATACTTTCGAAACCCGGCCATTTCAAAACGGATACGCGTGCTGGGGCAACGATAACACGTCGGCTGCCTTTGTCGGCCTGGCTTCCGAGGCCCGCAAACACCTGGCGGAACGATTAGTCCGGCACGGCAACTACCGCTTCCCGGTCTTTTACACGCAGGGCGACTGGACGCCGGATCTTGACAACGGAGGTAATGCGCAACAGGCGCTTCAGGCTATGTTGATGCAAGCCGATAGCCGCAGCATTGTTCTCTTCCCGGCCTGGCCCAAAGAGTGGGACGTGGAGTTCAAACTGCATGCGCCGATGAAGACAACGGTTGAAGGCGTTTACCGCGGCGGCAAGCTGCAAACCCTCAAGGTGACGCCGGCCGAGCGCCAGAAAGACGTAACTCAACTCTCACCGCAATGAGCGGTTCGTCCGGTCGTGCGAAGCGGCGTTTTCCTGCGGATAACGCAACGAACACCGGGCCTCATTTCTACCGGATCAAGCTAGAATAGTCGGAAGCGCGCCGTATAGCTGACGGGTTAATCGGAGGGAGTGGCGGGCGATGGCTATACGACCCTGCAAGTTCCGGGCGTTGGTGGCGGAGTTCAGCCTCAAGTTAAGCGCTTCGCGGAAGCCCAAGTGGCTGGAAAATTGCTTTGATTATTAGGCTGCTGGTGAATCTCCACTTCAAATTGCGGTCGGCCAATGTGAACAGACGGCACACAGACTTCTCATGTGACTAAAAGGTTCCAAGCTAGGGCGCCAGTCAAGCGCAGGGGATGGAGCGGGGAAGGTTCGCGATCCGCCTTCGCCAAGGCTACGGCGCGATGAAGCACGAAAAAATCTTCGCCCGCGAGCCGGGGATGTCTGACTCAGGCCGCTGCGGTGGTTTAGGGGCGGGGGGAAATGCAGAAATGCTGAAATCGGAGGGCGGCACCAGACCTGACCGCTCGGAGGCTGGGCGACCTAGTCGACGGTCCGCTGCGCGGCGCGGTGGCGACGTGGGGAATCCGGCCTGGCCGGGGATTGGGCGAGCGAAAACGGTTGAGGAGATGGTCTGTGAGGAGAGGGGATTGGGGCGCGAGGTTTTACTTGGTTTTTTCGAGCCATTTCTCGGGCACCCAGTTGTCATATGTATCCGACGTCGTAGGGTCTTCGGATAGGGAGATCTTGTAAATCCACCTGCCGTCGCGGAATTGCGAGGCAATCACGTAGCCCTGGTACGGGGGATTGTTTCCGTCGGTGACGCGGACTTTGTTCATTTCCGAAAATCGTGGTTCCATTAGCAGAGTATTGGTGATAGTGGCACGGCTCGCAAACGGGAAATCCCGTTCTCACTACGAAGGGCACAAAGATGCTGGCTGGAACAGGGGCGGATCCAGAATCTGCTGCGCCGCCTCCAGGGCAGCCGTTACAAAGGGGTTTTCAGTTCCCATGATCAGATCGCAGGTTGCGCCGTGAGTAGCTGATAGCGTTCTTTCCTCAGATGAAAGCATGGAATCAGGGCATAGATATTGCCGAATGCTCAAGTCCGCACGGCAGCCCAATCGACAGCTTTCCTCACACGCCTCCTGCGGCAACCACTATTATGTTGAATGGTGCCGTCGAGATTGAGGCATCTTGCGTGCGAAAACATCATAGCCTTCAATCCGTCCTCGGCCACAAAACCAAAAAGTCTCCCCGCCCACGCGCCCGGCTGATTTCCGTGAATCAACTCCAGCAAACATATTGCCCGGCTTCATCCTTACCGGTATCCAGATTCCCGTTCCGAAGCGCAAACTGGTTGGTATTCTCAGTTTTCAATGCTCGGGCTAAACCGGCCCATGCCTCGATCAACCTTTGCCGGGTCTGGTCAAACAAATCCTCGTATCGAAGTCTCTTCAATGAACCCGGCACAGGCAGATTCTCAACATATCTACGCTCGACCATTTCGCTCTTTCGATAATTGCAGCCAAGCCACTGCACAAAAGCGCTACTCTTGGTCGCGAAGTGATCCATTACGTTGGCGTAGGTCGCAAACCAAATACTGGGCGTGAGGGATCGGCTCGGGAGCCGCACATAATCACGGGTTTCCTGTCTCGGGTATCCCGCCAGACAGGTAGTCCAAAGATCCGCAACCGCCAGGTTCAGCTTCTTCGTATTCCGACGCGCACGGCATTCGGCTAATCCTGTGAAATCTAAGAAATCAGTATCGAGAACTTCCCGGTCTGTGAGCTTCGAAAGAATGTAGGCGTCCTGGTCCAATTCGCAGCGACGGTGGGCCGGGCGATTCCCTTTGTTCGAGTAGGGACCGACCAGAGCTTCGACCACCGGGTGGATAGCACAATCGGCCACGAGATGCGCAGTGTAGCCGAACAACCAAGCGATGCAGGCGCGGGCCGCGGCGGTGTTGAAAGGCATCTGCAAAAGCGTCGGTATTCCGTAGAGCCGGACGAAATCCGCCGGACGAACGTAATGCATGACGTCACTCCACCCGGTGGCATCGGTGGCTCCAACGACTGATGGACAATCCGGGCTGACGGCTCCCAGGCGACAGAACGGTTGATAATTCTCCAGGGCGCTACGAACGCTCGGCATGAGATCGGGTATCGAGTCGAGTCCTTCGGGAGTGCAGACGCTGTTGACAAGCAAGATGTGCGCAAATTGGCCAGCCATATTTGCGAGTTTGGTCAGGGACTGCCATTTCGTCAATCGCGATCGCAAACAAGTCAATTGCGACAAGGAGAAGTCCACACCCCCGGGGCTCAATTCGATCTTCCCAAACAGAAGCCCGTCGTGAACCATTTTCCCGTTTAGGCAGGAATCCGAAAGTGGCGCACCAGACCGAAGACAAAGCTGCCCACAACCGAGAGGAAGATGGCCAGCATGGCAAACAGGAGGTTGCCTGGCAGGTGAACGGGAACGTTGTGGTTTGCCTGAATGGTCAGATAGTGCATCCCGCCTACAAATCCAACCAGCGAACACGCCAACCAAAAGCCGTGAGCCAGCAGGTAGTCATAAGTTTGCGAGCGCCGTTCTGGCGAAAGCCAGTATTCCCGGTGTGGAATATTGACAGTCCACACGGGCAGGAACCGGCACAGAACAAAAACCACGACAAGAAACAACGGCAACCCCACGCCGAAGCTGCTGATGAAGGCAACATAACCAGACCGGCTCATCCAACCGTTTGGTTGGCCACCGATCCCAAAATGGGTGGCGATCCGCTCAGGCAGCACCGATGAGGTCTGATTCACATACATCAGAAAGCCCAGACACAGCAGTGCAAACAGAATGGCGGAGGTGCGAATTGGTTTCACAAAGAATCTTACATTCGATCGCCCGAACAAACTCACGCGCCTTGCGCCTTCCTTCCAGACCCGAGCAGACGCGCCGGCAGAAACAAAATCGCCCGGAGCAGAGCGAACACCGCCTCCACCGTCATGCCCATAAGCCGCAGCGGCAATGTAATCAGCCAAACAAAAGGAAACAGCACAAGTGCCAGGAGGGCGACCGGCCAACAAAGCACGAGCAGCAGGCTCCATCCAACGATGAAAATCAAGACTTTCATTGCATCATGTCCAATATCCGGACTATACGCAGGGGCACTGCAACCCGGATCGCAGCAGGCCCATAGAGAAGACACGGCAGACGGAAGAAAGTTTCATGGTTTGTTTGCGATGTCCCGAGCATCGGGCGATTCAGGTTTGGCTTTGCGGGGAAGTTTTTGGTATGGTGCTGGCCACTGATGGACCGCCAAACAATCGAGCATTACGACCGTCATGCGGCTGAGCTTGGGGCCAGATACAGGTCCATGCAAGACGCCCATCGCCAAAAGCATTTTGGTGAGGCGTTTCCAAACAAGGGGGCCAGGATTCTGGATGTCGGGTCTGGGTCGGGTCGCGATGTGAGTTTATTCCACGGGCTGCCCTTCGGACTGCCGTTGGCCGAGGATGCTGACGCGGGCGGGCCATTCGATGGCATCCTGTGCTCGGCTGTCTTAATGCACGTGCCTGAGGGTGACCACCAACACTACCGCGAGGCCATTGGTCTTGGCGGGGGTTACCACGTCCATAGCCAGGTTGCGGCCCTGGCGCTGGCCATACACCGCGCCATCGACTCGCACGTGTCGCGGGTGCAGGTAGGGCCGGTGGAGGCGACAGGCTGATGCTGCGGCTGCCAGAAGGAAGCGCGCCGCGATTGCACCACCGCGCGCAGATCGGTGGCCGATGCTCCGCTCGCAAACGACTGGCAGAGCTGATGCAGGGTGAACTTCTCGAAGAACTCGAAGGTGTCGCATTTGCCGAGCGACTTGCGTTCATCCAGCGCGCCGAGGGCGGTGGCGATTTGCAAATCCTGCTCCATCTGGTGCGACCATTGGCAGAACGAAACGCTGTGCGCCTGGCTGTCCTTCCAGCTTTGGAAAACACTCTTGCGTGCGGATGCAGGGGCACCTGGCCAGATCATCGGTGCACCCACTAGCGAGAGCCACACCCGCGGGCGTCCGGGAGGCTTGCTGAAACTCTACCAGCCGGAGGCCGCATGAGCGTTTTGACCATCCGCCGTGGTTATTGGGATAGCGGCCGGCCAACTCAGCAAACGAGCAGTCCAGGCATCGCCCTCTTGCGCGGGTCCGGGGCGGCGCGGGACCTAGCGGGATGTCTCCAATTGGAGACAGGTCCTGCTGCGCCAAACTGCACAGGTAGGGGGAGCTTAGG
>SESF01033634.1_pt1 | contig 10964 bp, 7 predicted proteins | sample 3171521 | NCBI WGS metagenome assembly SESF01 (sample SAMN10866945, study PRJNA518727) | freshwater metagenome | biome: subpolar coniferous forest; feature: holomictic lake; material: water; isolation source: holomictic Lake 227, 6 m and 8 m depth | place: Canada: near Kenora, Ontario | collected...
TGTGGTGAAAGTTCCCAAAGATGAAAATGAATTAATAAGACCTGCGGTTGAAGGTACATTAAGAACAATGAAGGCAGCAAAAAAAGCAGGAGTAAAAAGAGTAGTGCTTACATCCTCTACAGTTGCTATGCACGGAGGGAAACAAGGCTTGATTAAAATAAATCAAGACAGTTGGACTAATCTAAATGCAAAAAATTTAACTGCTTATTTTAAAAGTAAAACACTTGCTGAAAAAAGTGCTTGGGAATTTATTAAAAATCAGACAGGCGAAAAGAAATTAGAATTGGTAGTAGTTAATCCTGGACCTATTTATGGACCAACCCTGACAGGGAATTTAGCTACCGAAGCCATGGATTTCTTCAAAAAATTAATTACCGGACAAGTACCAATGTTGCCTCACGCCTATTCTGTTATGTCAGATGTAAGAGATGTTGCCACCATTCATGTTTTAGCTTTAGAAAATGAAAAAGCAAACGGCAATCGATTCATTGTAACCACTGAAAAACCTCATGCTATCCAGGAAATTGCTCAAATTTTGAAATCAAATGGATATGATAAAGTTAGCACTCAATTAGCACCTACTTTTTTATTGAAATTTATTGCCAAATTTAATTACGAAATGAAGGGGATGCTGCCATTTGTAGGAAACACTATAGAAGCTGATGTAAGTAATACCATGAAAACATTTAGTTGGAAACCTATTTCATTTGAAAAAACAGTTCTTGACACGGCAAAGTCTGTGGAGCAAGCGATTAAAAAATAAATTAAAAAGCATCGATAGAGTTTCTTTCATCGGACTTTTGGAAAAAAAAAGCCTAATGTCATCCGCTAATCGAGTAGACGGCTCTGCAAGTAATTAGCTGACGGAGTGCTCCTCTCACTCCGGTCTTGCCCGCACCACCACGTTTGAGCGTTAGCCGTAACGGGGGGTTGCTGCTTAAGCGTCTGTAAGGTAGCTTGGTACAACATTCAAAAACTTACAGTTTCTTCAACATCCATAAGCCACAGCCAAAGTGTTTGGTATTTCCCAAGGGTGCCGGTAAATATTCAAATCCGAATTTGGCATAGATTTTCAGGGCCAAATGCAACTCATCCAACGTTTCGAGGTAAACCTGCTGAAACCCATTTTCCCTGGCTGTTTCTATACATTTTTCAATCAAGGTGCGACCCAAACCAATGCCACGGGCTTCAAACAAAAGGTACATTTTGACCAGTTCACAGGTTCCTTCCGGTAATCCTTCGGTTGGATAAATACCACCACCACCCAGAATTTTCCCATTGGATTCTGCTACAAAATAAGCTGCTTTTGGCGTCTGAAACAACTCGAACAAAGCATCAGTCGTTGGATCGAAAAAGACCGTTCCGGGATTGGCCGCACCAAATTCAGTCAAGGTGTTCCTTATTATCATGGCCAGATCAGGATTGTCGGAAGCTTGGATGGAACGGATTTGTATTTCAGAAAAGTTGATCATGGTTTTGGATTTCGAAATGGTTTCCCAAAACTATTAATTAATTCCTTTCCACCATTCCGCCGTTGGCCCGAATTGATTCAAATCGACCACCTCGCCAATCATTGGGTAAACAAGCGGAACAGCCAGCCGGGTTGCTTCTTTGGTGACCCGTTGAATTGGTTCGTCCCAGGCATGAAGCGAAAGTGCAAACTTTCCCCAGTGAACCGACATTAGGTTTTTAGCCTTTAAATCGATGGCCGCCTGAACGGTTTGTTCGGGCATCATGTGAATGTATTTCCACGATTTGTTGTATTGCCCGCATTCGAGCAAAGCCAGATCAAAAGCACCATATTCCGCACCTATTTTGGCAAAATGAGTGTCGTAACCCGAGTCTCCACCGATGAAAATCTTCTTCGAAGGTGTTTGCAAAACGAACGAACACCATATGGTCTGGTTACGCTTTGTATTTCTTCCGGTGAAATGTCTTCCGGGAGTCGCTGATACACTAAATCCGGAGTCGGGAACCGATTGTTCGAACCAATCCAGTTCAACGATTTTTTTAGGGTCGAATCCCCAGTATTCCAGATTGGAACCATTGCCCAAACCAGTAATCACTTTTCCGGTTTTCGATTTAAGTTTCAGAATTGTCTGATAATCCATATGATCCCAATGGTCGTGAGTAATAATCAGGTAATCAATTTCCGGCATATCTTCCGGAGTATAAATGTCACTACCCTTAAAACTGCTGATCATGAAAGAGACCGGTGAGGCATTTCCGCTGAAAACCGGATCGACCAGTATCTTTTTTCCATCGATCTGCATGAAATACGAGGAATGCCCAAACCAAACCAAGGCATCCTTTTTCGGGTCGAGTTGGTACAGATTGGTTTTTACCGATGGCAAACATCCAGATGGCGCTTTTCGCCGGCTGATTTTGAAAATGCCATCACGAATCATTTCCAGTTTATTCACATCTTCGGCAAAAACAGCGGTAAAATTCAGGTTCTGGAAACTTCCGTCACGGTAGTTGGGCGATTGCTGAATGCGTTTCAGACGCGCGCCTGACGGGGCTTTCCCAAAACTTGCCTGATTAATAAAAAAAGCTGTGGTTACTGAAACCAAAGCAAAAATACTTATAAAAATATACATCATTAATTCATTAGGAAACAACTTCTTTGGCTAAAATTTTCATGTCTTTCATTTCCAAAATACTTTTTGGATAGCCAATCAATGAGGCATTAATCATGGCGGCTGACAAATCTTTCAATCTGATCACCATACCCGGAGCAAACAATTTCATCAGAGAAAACAACCATCCCAGGTATTTGTAGGTTTTATAATAGGTCTGTGTTGGTTTCAGAGGCAGAAATGGCACAATACCACCCGGCCTGAAATTGAAAACGTGTTTGAACGGTAATTTCATCAGGTCGTTTTCGGTTTTGCCTTTTACCCGAGCCCACATGGTTTTACCTTTTTCAGTGCTATCAGTACTCGCTCCTGAAATGAAACAAAAAGTCATTTCAGGATTTTGGGTAGCCAATGCTTTGGCAAAATTCATGGTCAGCGTATAAGTCAGCTGCGTATATTCATCTTCACTTTTACCTAAGGAAGTCACTCCGAGACAGAAATAGCAGGCATTGTAGCCTTTGATGCTTTCGCTGAGTGAGGCAATATCGCTTAAATCACTGTGAATGATCTCGCTTAGTTTTGGATGTGAATATCCACACGGCTTACGGGTAATTACCAAAACCTTTTCAACTTCGGGATGATGGAGACTTTCATAAAGAACACCTTCGCCTATCATGCCTGTGGCGCCAGTGATGATTACTTTTAATTTATTCATGGTATTGAATTTGAACTTTTATTCAACTCGTTTTGAATACCAGCAATAACCACATACATGCCAAATTGTTGTAATAAAATCAGGGTTTGCCAATAAAAAAAATCAGGGCTTCATACGAAATGAAACCCTGATTCTAAGCATTTGTACGAATTCTATTCTTTATTTCTCCTGGGATTTGAGGTGTTTGTCCAAAAATGCCAGCATCGAACGGTAAAAATCGAATCGGTTTTCTTCGTTGTGGAATCCGTGACCTTCATTGTCTTTCACCATGTATTCAACAGCAATTCCACGTTTTTTCAAAGCTTCCACCATTTGGTCACTCTCATCTTTGTTGACACGAGGATCGTTTTTACCCTGGGCCACAAATAGCGGTGCTTTGATTTTATCAACCTGAAACACCGGTGAAACCTGTGCAAGCATTAAACTATCGGATTTCGGGTTGCCTACCATTTCGTAAAACATGTCGAGCATAGGTTTCCAGTATGGTGGAACGGTTTTCATGAAAGTAAACATGTTTGAAACGCCAACATAATCGACTCCGGCAGCATACAATTCAGGTGTTAAAGTTAATCCGGCCAATGTTGCATAACCGCCGTAACTTCCGCCATAAATTGCTACACGTTTCGGATCGGCAATTCCCTGATCAACCAGCCATTTCACTCCATCCGAAATATCATCCTGCATGGTTCGTCCCCATTGTTTAAAAGAGATTTCCCAATATTTCCTTCCAAAACCGGTAGATCCGCGGTAATTCATCTGCAATACTGCATATCCATTGTTGGCAAGGAACTGAACCTCAGAATTAAAACCCCAATAGTCGCGTGCCCAAGGGCCTCCATGTGGATTGATGATTACCGGAAGATTCTTTGCTTCATAACCTTTTGGCAAGGTAAGGTAACCTGGAATAGTTAATCCATCACGCGATTTATAGGTGACTGGCTTCATATCGCAGAGTTCACTTTCTTTGAGCCAGGGAGTTAAATCGGCCAGTTTGGTCAGTTCGCCTGAAGTTTTATTGTACAGATAATAGGCACCGCGACTTTTATCGCTTCGTGAGCGAATCATGAATTTGTCTTCAGCTTTGTTCTCGCTTCCAATCGCAACCATGTATCCGGGCAGTTTTTCCTGAAGTTTTTTCTTCATGGCTTCGGCTTCGGCATCGAAAAAATGCTCTTTTTCCAGGTCAGTTGTCCATGAAACAGATAATAATTTTTTGTCTTTATCCGAATAGTTCACTCCTTCAATATCGGCATCAGGCGATTCGAATAAAACTTCAACTTCCTTGCCGGTAGCAGGATCGAATTTTACCAATACTGATTTGTCGCGACCCAGATTTGAACCGGCATACAACATTTTATTGTCGAAAGTAAATAAATACGGAGCAACGGATTCTTTAAAATTTGTCGTTAAAACCGAGCGGAATGGATCTTTCTCAGTTTCCCTGTACATCATGGTTTGGTTTACACCATCGGTTGAAAACGCGAGGCGCAATTTACCGTCGTGATCTGTCATCCAATCGGTGATATTTCCGGGATTTTCTGCAAGCTGAGTCATTTCACCAGTCAGAACGTTCAGGCGGAAAGGATCAAAAACCTGTGGATTTCGCTTATTCAATCCAACAATAATTTCTCCATCCACATTCTTCAGTTCATCAATCAATTGAGTCCTAACTTTTTCAAAAACAGTCAGACCTTTCAATTCTTTGCCGTCGATATTTACGCCATAAAGTTGAAAATTCTCGTCACCACCGGTATCTTTCAGAAATAAAACACGGTTATTGCCTTTCCATAAATAACCGGCAATGTCGCGGGCAGTCTCAGACGTAATTCGAACAGCTGAATCAGCACCAACCTTCTGCACAAACACGTTTAGACGCTTTTGCCATGGAGCCAGATACGAGAAATACTCACCATTCGGTGAAAGTTGAAAGGCTGTTTTTTCAGGGTTGCGGAAGAAATCTTCCATCGGGATCTTTGCAGCTTTCTGCACAACTGGCTTGCAAGCCATAACACTTAAGAATAAAACAAAGACGATCAATAATCTGTTCATAGTTTATAATTTTAGAATTAGTAAAATCCGGACTTTGCTATAGAAACAAAATTGCATTATTAATTCGCTATAAGTTAGGCAATTCAATCGAATATTAAATCATTTATTTAAAAACGTTCAATTTATTTTTACGTTTTTATTGAATATCAGAAAAAAATAATAACATTAAAATCAGTAGTGAATCTTTTTATTAAATGCCACAACTTTATTTAATAAACCACCATCGGATAGATTTAGTTTTGAATTTAAAAAAATATTTTGCCAGAAAAACCAAAAATACCGGTACTAATTGTTACAGGTTTTCTCGGATCGGGAAAGACAAGCTTTATCAATCATGTCCTGATGCAGAATAAAGGATTGAAGATCGGATTGATTGAGAATGAATTCGGTGATGTTTCTATCGATTCTACACTGATTTACGGCCTTCAACCCGAAAGTATTGTGGAACTGAACAATGGTTGTATTTGTTGCTCCATTTTCAACGAGTTTTCACTGGCCCTTCAGGAATTGGTAAAAAAGCACGATCACCTGGAACAACTGATCATTGAAACCACCGGTGTTGCAGATCCGGGTCCGATTATTCAACCGTTTTTTCAAGATCCTGATTTAATCCGGTTGTTTAAACTGAGCGGAACAGTTTGCCTCGTGGACGCGATGAACTTTCAGGAACAAAATCCTGGTTTCGAACAGCAGCAACAAATCATTCTCAGTGATCTGATTATTCTAAACAAAATCAATACTAACGATGCCAGCCAGCTTTCCGTCATCCGGAAAAGAATACTTGCCCTAAATCCTACTGCGAAGGTAGTGGAAACCAATTTTGGCTGGATTGACGGATCACAACTCCATATCCTGCAACCGAATTTGCAGGATGAATTTCACCGGAAAATCCGCAAACCAATGTACTTCGAATCTGATCCAGCGGGATTCCATAACTTTACCATTCGGTTTGGTGGTGTACTAAACGAACCGCGGTTTTGTGAATGGTTCAGGTACTTTTCATCCATTCATAAAAAGGATATCTTCCGGATTAAAGGAATCGTTCGATTTTCGGGCAACCCGATGCACGCCATCGTCCAGGCTGTTGGCGGTGCAACTTCAATCACCGAAGGATCGGTAATTAATCCCTTTGAAACGGGTGAAAACGTATTGGTTTTTATCGGGAAAGAAATCAGCAAATTCGAAATCGAAAAAGAAATGCTACAGTTTTTAACTCAGGAAAATTAATCCTTTAAGCTGAAAACGGATCGTTTACAAAGGGGCGGACATCGGTAAGCATCATTCCGGCAGTCTGTGCAGCCTGCATACCCAGTTCGCCATCTTCGAAAACCTGGCAAAACTCAGGATCAATATTCATCAATTCAGCACATTTCAGGAAAGTTTCGGGTTCAGGTTTATGACGGACGACATCATCAGCAGTGACAATAAAGTCGAAGAGCTCATCAATTCCCAATTCCTTCATCTGAAGCATGGCACTAATCCGACTTGCACCTGTGCCAACAGCCATTGGTATTTTACCGTGTGCCTCTTTCATCAGATCAATCACCGCATCATGAGGTTTGATCCGGTTAATATTACGCCAGAATTCCTGTTGTTTAAGTACAACTATTGCTTCGGCATCAATCTCCAGGTTTTGTTCACGTTTAATTCGTTCGGCAAAACTAATAGTTGGCATACCAGTCATTTCGATTAACATTTGTTCGTCGAAGGTGCAGTTCAGTTTTTTGCACACCGCATGCCAACTGGCAATATGTGTTGGCAGCGAATCAGACAAAGTTCCGTCCAGATCAAAAATCAAGGCCTGAGCCTTGGGATGTATTTCAAGTTTCATGAAGTTCTGTTTGAGGCAGCAAAAATAGCAAATAATAAGGCATTCCCTCAGCAAAATTTGATTCGGTATCATTTGTCAATCCGAAGAAAAATACTCAATTTTGCATGCCTACCAGTTCATACCAGTTGGCAGGATTTTCATTGACACTTTACAAACTAAACTCAATTTTATGAAGTATTTACTTATCCTGATTCTTGCAGCTTTGGCTACAACCGCATCGTGTAAAAACAAGTACACCAATGTTCCATTTCAGGAAAAAACTCCTCACGACTGGGAAAATCCGGCAGTATCCGAAATTAACCGGGAAACTCCCCGTGCATATTTTATTCCGTTTGCTACGGTACAACAGGCTCAGCAAAGCGACATCTGGAAATCAACTTTCATCCAATCGCTGAATGGTATCTGGAAGTTTAACCTTTCACACAAACCATCTGATCGGCCTTTCTACTTTTTTAAAGACGACTTTGATACCGATGACTGGAAGACCATTCCCGTTCCTGCGAACTGGGAGCTGCATGGTTTTGATGTGCCGATTTATGTCAATGTGCAATATCCATTTAAACCAAACCCTCCCCTGATTCCAAAAAACTATAATCCGGTTGGTTCATATAAACGCACATTTACAATTCCTGAAAACTGGACAGGACAGGATATTTACCTGCATTTTGGCGCAGTTACATCTGCCATGTATGTGTGGGTTAACGAACAAATGGTTGGTTATAGCGAAGACAGTAAAACTCCGGCCGAATTCAATATTTCCAAATATCTGAAAAAAGGAGAAAACTCTTTGGCCGTTGAAGTCTATCGCTGGTGCGACGGAAGCTATTTAGAAGATCAGGACTTCTGGCGAATGAGTGGTATCACCCGCGACGTATTCCTTATGGCCCGCAATCCACAGCATATCCGCGATTACCGGGTTTCTTCGCCATTAATTAATGAATACAAAGACGGTGAATTTAAATTAGCAGTTGAAGTTGTTAATTCGGCAGCCAATAATCCCGCACTTACTATTGACGCTATCCTGATGGATGGAGAAACCAAAGTCGCACAAATGAATCAGGCTGTGCAAACAGCAGCACAACCGACTATGGTGAACCTGACCGCCAAAATTCCGGCTGCAAAACCTTGGACCTCTGAAAACCCGAATTTATACCATTTACTCATCACCCTAAAAGACAAATCGGGCAAAATCATTGAAGTCCTTCGTCAGGATGTTGGATTCCGTACGGTGGAAATTAAGAATGCACAATTACTTGTGAATGGTGTTGCCATCTATGTAAAAGGTACAAACATTCATGAGCATAACCAGGTGACCGGCCATTACCAGGACGAAGAAACAATGCTGAAAGATATTTTGCTGATGAAATCCAACAACATCAATGCGGTTCGCTGTTCGCATTATCCTGAACCGGAACGTTGGTACGAACTCTGCAATCAATATGGTATTTTCCTGGTTGACGAAGCGAATGTCGAATCTCATGGAATGGGTTATGGAGCAAAATCGCTTGCTAAAGACCCGACATGGAAAGATGCCCACCTGTATCGTACCCGGAATATGTTCGAACGCGATAAGAACCAACCGTCTGTAATCATCTGGTCGCTTGGAAACGAAGCCGGTAATGGTGTAAATTTCGAAGCTACTTATGCTTACTTAAAATCGGTTGATCAAAGCCGACCGGTTCAATTTGAGCAGGCCCATGGTGGTGCAAATACAGATATCATGTGCCCCATGTATGCCCGGATCAATAACATGGAAGACTATGCCAAATCAACACCTAAACCAACCAAACCATATATTCAGTGCGAATATGCCCACTCGATGGGTAACAGTACCGGAAACCTTCAGGATTACTGGGATGTGATTGAAAAATATCCGATTCTTCAGGGTGGTTTTATCTGGGACTGGGTTGAACAGGGAATCCTGACCAAAGATGCACAAGGACGAAAATTCTGGGCTTATGGTGGCGATCTTGGCAGCGATACGCTTCCTACTGATGGGAATTTCTGTTGCAATGGAATTATTAATCCGGACCGAACTCCCAAACCAGCTTTGTTCGAAGTTGGCAAAGTTTATCAGAACATTGGCTTCAAAGAGGTAAATCTGAATGCCGGTGAAATTGAAATCCTTAATAAACATTCATTTACTAATTTAAATGAATTCGCATTCAATTGGGAAGTTGTCGCCGATGGACAGGTAATCAAATCAGGAAAAATTACCGACCTCGATCTGGCTCCGAAAACCAGTAAAAAAATAAAACTGGATGTGGCCGTCGAAGCCAAACCAGCAACTGAATATTTCCTGAACATATATGCCAGGCTCAAGAATCAGAAAGGCATTTTACCTGCCGGAACAAAAATGGCTTACGAACAATTCAAATTGCCATTCCTGAAGAATGCTGTTCCGGTATCTCTTAAAAGCTTGCCAACTCTAACCATAAAAACAGAAAACAATCTGCTTATTGTTGAAGGCAAGGGCTTTAAAATCAGTTTCAGTAAAGATGAAGCTACATTGAAAGGCTATCTTCTTGATGGAAAGGAAATGCTGCAATCCGGACCTGTACCTAATTTCTGGCGTGCACCAATTGATAACGATTTTGGAAACGAATTGGATAAACGTAGCCGCGTGTGGAGAAAAGCAGGTGAACAGAAAACCGTTAAATCGGCCACTGTCACTCAGTCCGACACCAAGGAAACCTATGATTTCACAGATGTAGCTAAAATACCAAAAGTAATTTCCGCTGCCGCAAAACAAGTGGGTAACGAAGTCGTTGTCAGCTTTAATTTCGACCTGAATAACGACAAAAAACAGGTGATTGCCAATTACAATTCGATTTACACCGTTTTAGGCAATGGCGAAATAATAGTCAATAACAGCTTTAAAATGATGCGCGATTCACTGCCCGAGATTGTTCGTTTTGGAGTCAATCTGGTGATGCCACGCGAATTCGATCAAATCAGCTGGTTAGGCCGCGGACCACACGAATCGTATGCCGACCGATATACCAGTGCCTTGGTTGGATTGTATTCAGGAGCAGTAGCCGACCAGTATTTTCCATATGTTCGCCCTCAGGAAAACGGAAATAAAATTGATGTCCGATGGATGAGTCTTACCAATAAAAATGGGTTGGGATTGGAATTTATTGGTTCGCCATTAATTTCCGCCAGTGCTCAACACCAGACCATGGAAGATTTTGAATCACCGGATCGTACGGATGGACGTGGCAATTTAGGCTTGAAAATGATTCGCCGTCACATCAGCGATGTACAGCCACGCGACCTGACTTCAGTCAATATCGACTACAAACAACAAGGTGTTGGAGGTGATGACAGTTGGGGTGCCTGGACGCATGACATATACCGCCTGAAAGAAAAAGCATACAACTATTCTTTCCGCATTTGTCCTTTAAAACCCGACGAAAAGGCGGTTGACAAGGCAAAGGTGAGTTACCAGTAAAAATTTATGCTCCGATTAAAAAGAAAGCGGTAAACTCTTCATCTGAGTTTACCGCTTTCTTTTTATCCTGAATAAATGATCACTTTAAACTTACTTATACCAGCCCGAATACGTTCCATAGGCTTTGGCAATGCGTTTGATTTGACCTTCCAACAATTCGGGACTGATGTCTTTTATTTTTTTTGCCGGAATTCCTCCGTAAACCGTGCCACTTTCAACAATGGTTCCTTTACTGACAACCGATCCGGCGGCTACAATGCTGTTGCTTTCAATCACTGCATCATCCAATACAACGGCGTTCATGCCAATCATCACATTATCCTGAATGGTACAACC
>SESF01020568.1_pt1 | contig 10955 bp, 9 predicted proteins | sample 3171521 | NCBI WGS metagenome assembly SESF01 (sample SAMN10866945, study PRJNA518727) | freshwater metagenome | biome: subpolar coniferous forest; feature: holomictic lake; material: water; isolation source: holomictic Lake 227, 6 m and 8 m depth | place: Canada: near Kenora, Ontario | collected...
CAATCACTCCGGCGTTGACAGGCGATGCGGCTCCCCATGGCGGAAAAGGTCGGACCCGCCGGCGGCAAGCTGCCGGTTCGCCGGGCCATGAGGGGGAAACTTCCCGCCGCCGTCACCGAAGGCGGTAAGGCGCGCGGTCTCGGACATGCGGAACAGTTCCAGATCGGCCACATGGACCTGACCGGCGTGCTGGCCGATCCGCCATCTGCGGCCCGGCGGTTTATCGATGTCGGCCGGTTGGGGCTGGCGCTGAAAGAGGCGCCGGGCGATCCCCGGCTGTGGTGGCCGGTCTGCTTCCTGCTGTGGCTGCGCCGCATCGACGAGGGACGGTGGTGACCGACTTTCCAGCTTTCACCGGGGATATCGAGCGGCGGTTCGGCCCGGAAGCCGCGATGGTTCGCCATGAGCTGTTTTTTCTCGGACGCCATGCCTGGCCGGCCGGACGGGCGACGGCGGCCCTGTGGCGGGACGCGCTGATGCTGTGCGCGCGAACCGGGCCGGCTGTGCCGGAGGCCGACGGGCTGGCGGTTCTGGTGGTGACCCTGGGGGGGAGCGCCGGTTGGGACACACTGGGCCGTGCCGTCGATCCGATCCGCCGTGCGGGCCTGAAACCGGTCATTCTCGCCCATCCCCGTCTGGGCAGCAGCCTGTTTCCCGCAGACCTGCCGTTATGCCGCCTCTTCCGGCCTCGCGTGACAGAGCTGACGGTGGCCTTGGCGGCCACGAGGGCAAGCATGGTCGCTGCGACCATCGCCCGCCGCCGGCTGTGGCGGGGCTGTCTGGCCCGCACCCTGGGGCCGAGACGGGGCTGGCTGGTTCTGCACAACGACTTTGACATGATGAGCGCGGCGGCCATCGGGCTGGGATGGCCGGCGATCTCTTTGCAGCACGGCATCCCGACCGACGAGTTTTTTCCTGCCAGGGCCGACCGGCACCTTGTCTGGGGCGCCAGTTCGGCCCGGGCCTACGCCTGCCGCGGGGTGCCGCCCGAGACCCTGCTGGAGGATGCGCTCGGACGCTCCGCGCACGCGTTTCCGGTTCCGGCCACCGCCCCGGCGGGCATCGCCCTGCTGTCCCAGTCCCATGCGGCGATCTTCGGCGCCGATCTCGGCCCGATGCTCGCCCGCTTTGCCGACGGGCTCGGCCGCGCCGCGCCGGGGTCCGAGGTCTTGCTTCATCCCCGCGAAACATCGGGTCATCCCTACGGCGCCGCTCCGGGACTGGTTCTGCGCTCTCCGCCCCATGCCCTGCTCGGCGCCGCTTCCGACCGGCCATGGCTGGTGGTGGGTTACTGTTCGACGGCGATGCTGGATGCGGGCAGAGCCGGACACTGGGTCGCCGGACTCGAACCGGGTCTGGCCGGCAACCAGGCGGCGCGGTCCGTCGCGTTGCCGCCGCTGCGGGTGGGTTCGGCCGAAGAGGCCGTGCGATTGCGCGACCGGTTGGCCGACCCGACTTTTCGGAGCGGGGTGGCCGTGAGCCAGCAGCGGTGGCTGGCGGACACTTTTACCGCCGATCGAGGGGCCTTCGAGACCATGTTGTGCCGGGAAGCGGTCCGATGATTGCCCTTGTGTACGCTTACACCATCCTCGTTACCGTCTATGATCTGCTCGGTGCGGTGCTTTATGCTCAGGGTGACCTCGGTCTGGACGGGCTGCTGGCGTTGCGGCTGCTGAGAGACGGCCTGGCGGTGGTGCTGTGCGGCTGGGGGCTGGTTAAAGCCAAGAGCAATGTCCCCTCCATCCTCGCCATAAGCGGCTATGCTTTGTTTATCCTGGCCTACGTCGCGGGTGCCGACGGCTCGCGCGATCTTGCGCTGGTGGTGGCGGCGGCGATGAAACTGGCTATTCCTCCAATCCTCGTTCTGGCCGGGTTGGGTGCGCTTCGCTCCGAGCCGGCGCTGGGACGCTATGCAATGCTGCTGGCGCTGCTCTCCTGCTCCTCTGCGGCGTTCGGAGCCTGGGACATCCGGCATACCGAGTTCTGGACGGACTTCGCCGAGTACGGCTACTACCTCCACGACTTCAAAGGAATCCTCACCGGCTACACCGATCGCTGGGTCCTGCCCTTCAATTTTTTCGGCTTTGAAGATCAGCGTCGCGCGGCCGGCCTGGTGGCGGCGCCGCTGGCCCAGGGCACTCTGCTCGTCACGGGCTGTATCCTGGGTTTTGCCGTGCTCAATCGCCGGGCTCTGCCGCTGGCCCTGGCCGTTCTTGCGATCGGAGGATTGGGAGTCTGGCAGAGCGGAACCCGGGGGGCTCTGCTGATGGGGTTGCTGGCCCTTCCCATTCTTCTGCTCGGAGGCGGGGCAACACGGGGGGGAGTCCTTCGGAGCGTGGCGATTCTGTTCCTGGCTCTGGCCTTCTCCTACCAGACATTGATCAACGTCTATTCCTACTCGGCGAGTTTCGAGGATGGATCGAGCATCGGTCATGTCGATGCTTTGAAACAGAACATCGCTGACCTGGGTGAGGTGGTCTTCGCCGGCAAGGGGATCGGGGCGGCGGGTTCGGCGCCGGCCGATATCGGTCTGGAAGTGGCGGGCGGCGGCGAGGGGGCGCTGTTCAGCGTCATTTACCAGATGGGAATTCCCGGCGGATTGGCTTTCCTGGTGTTCTACGGCGTTTGCGCAGTCATGGCCCTGCGGCGGGCGCGCCTGCCAGGAGTGGCGGGGGATGTGGCTCTGGCGGTTTTCGCGCTGGCGGTTGGCCTGAGCACCAGCATGATCCTGTCCGAGCACATCTTCAGCCTGTCCGCGACCGCCGGATTCTGGATTGCTTTGGGCGGCGTGATCGGCTACCGGCCGGAGGCGGCAACGAAACCGGGAGCGCCATGATCCGGGCGCTCCATGTTCATAGCGAGTTCCATCCCCAGGCCAGCGGTGTCGCCCGGCACATCGACGGCTTGGCGCGTGCCCTGTCCTCGCGTTGCGGCGTCGCGGTCGAGATCCTGGCGCCCCGCGCGTCCCTGATCCCGGACCGGCCGCCCTATCGGGTCACTATCGGCGGCATTCGGGAGTTGGCTGGTGCGATCCGTCGTTCGGACGTGGTCCACGCTCATGGTTCGCGCAAGGCCATCACCATTCTGGCCCTCCACCTGGCCGCAGCTTTGGGCAAACCGTCGGTGTTCACGCCGCACTGCTATTATGATGGCGGTGGCTTGGCGGTGCGCCTTGCCAAGCGGCTATGGGATGGCACCCTGGAACGCTGGGCGGTGTGGCGGACCGGTGCGGTGATCCTTCTGCATGCCGGCTGGCGGGCGGATATTATGATCGGGCGGGGCATCCGGCCACGCTATTCCCTGGTGGTCCCCAATTGCATCGATGCCGACGCCCTGGATGTGCGGCTGTCCTCGATCGTCCCGGTGCCGCTGGAAGGACAGCCGGCCTTGCTGTCGGTCGGCCGGCTGGATCCGATCAAGCGGTTGGACGACGTTATCGCCGCGCTCGGCCAGCCGGAACTGGCCACGGCGGTTCTGCATGTGGTCGGCGCGGGTCCGGACGCCGAACGGCTCCGGCGACTGGCCGCCATGCCCGCGGTGGCCGGCAGGGTGCGGTTCTATGGCTGGCAGGACGATGGTGCCGTTGCCGCCATGATGAGAGGCTGCGGCGCCATGGTCCTGGCCTCCGAACGCGAAGGACTGCCGACGGTTCTCCTGGAGGCCCTGCTGGCGGGAATCGCCATGGTTCACAGCGACATCCAAGGCTGCATGGCCATCGCCAGCGAGGTGGGCTGGGACGGAGCCTTTCCGCAGGGCGATGTCCCCGCGCTGGCGCGGCGGCTGGACGAATTGTCCGGAACCACCGTTCCCCCGTCGGTGTCAGATAAAGTGCGTGAGCGGTTCACATGGCAAGGCCGGGCCGCCGAAATTTGCGCTCTTTACGAATGCCTCATCGGCGGGTGAGTGGGCGCTGCCCCATGCCGAGATATGGTCATAGTCGTCGCAATCCACGATCGTCATCGAGCGTCACCGAATCAGGAACGCTTACCGAATCACGATTAACGCAAGCCATAAACTCCCGTTAACCTGTGTTCTGAGCCCTGATTTATCTATTTAATGGGTTGAATATCTATCAAGACGCGCCTGGTCAGTCCAGAGTGTGATATCGCGCCCCGCCGCCCTTGCACCGGACCCGCCCCGCCCTCAGATCATGGTGGTACCCGCCGTTGCCCGCCCGATGAGGTGGCGCCATGAAACATCCTCCGTCTGCCAGACTGCCCGGGGTCGAGCGACCGGAACCCGGTCTGCCCGACGTCAACCGGATCGCGCTGATGCGCATCGGCGCGGCGTTTCTGCTGTCGTTCCTGATGGCGTCGACGGCGCCGGCCGGGTTGATGCTGCCGTTCTTCAACAGCATGCTGTTTTTCTGGGCCGTGGTGGCGAGCTTCGTCGCGGCGGCGAGCGGCGAGCGACTGTTTGCCCCCTGGCTGACCCGCTGGGACGAGGCCGCGGCTTGCGCGCTTGGCACCATGGTTTCCGGTTGGTTCATCGATCCCGCGGCGGTGCAGCGGGCGGTTGAGGCGATGCGTCTCGGGGGCTGACCGCCCTGGGGCGCGTCGTTCCTGCGCTTGAATTCCGGCGGCTTTTTGTGCTTGGCTATCGACGGCAGCGGGGCCCGGCGCGAACGCGAAATCCCCAAAATCACAAATCGGAACGGCGCAATGACAGACTTCAGAGCGATCGATGACCTCGATGTCATCGGCAGGACCGTGCTGGTGCGGGGCGACCTCAATGTGCCGATGAAGGACGGCCGGGTCACCGACAGCACCCGGATCGACCGTCTGGCTCCGACCCTGACCGAACTCGCGGCCAAGGGCGCCAAGGTGGTGGTGCTGTCGCATTTCGGCCGGCCCAAGGGCGGCCCGGACAGCGCCAACTCGCTGCGCCACGTGTTGCCGGAACTGGAAAAGGCGGTGGGGGCGCCGGTTGCCTTCGGCGAGGATTGCATTGGTCCCCGGGCCAAGCTCGCGATCGCCAAGGCCCGGGCCGGCAGTGTCATTGTCCTGGAAAATCTGCGCTTTCATGCCGGCGAGGAAAAGAACGACAAGGCCTTTGCCCGGGCGCTGGCCGAACTCGGCGACATCTACGTCAATGACGCCTTCTCATGCGCCCACCGGGCCCATGCTTCGACCGAGGCGCTGGCCCGGTTGCTGCCCAGCGCCGCCGGCCGCCTGATGCAGGCCGAACTGATCGCCCTTGGCCGGGCGCTGGAAAAGCCGGAGCGGCCGGTGGCGGCGGTGGTCGGCGGCGCCAAGATTTCGACCAAGCTGGATCTGCTCGGCAATCTGGTGCGCCGGGTCGACAAGCTGGTGCTGGGCGGCGGCATGGCCAACACCTTCCTTTTTGCCCAGGGGATCGCGGTGGGCCGGAGTCTCTGCGAGGCTGAGATGGCCGATCAGGCCCGCGCCATCGCGGCCACGGCAAAAGAGGCCGGCTGCACCCTGATTCTGCCGGAGGACGCCGTGGTCGCCCGCGAGTTCAAGGCCGGGGCGGCAAACGAGGTGGTACCGGTTTCGGCGCTGCCGGCCGACGGCATGATGCTGGATATCGGCCCGGCCTCGATCGCCGCGATCATCGGCGAACTCAAGGGCTGCAAGACCGTGGTCTGGAACGGCCCGCTCGGCGCCTTCGAAATCGCGCCCTTCGATCGCGGCACCAACGAAGTCGCCCAGGCGGTGGCCGGCTTCACCCGCGACGGTATCCTGCTCAGCGTCGCCGGCGGCGGCGATACCGTGGCAGCGTTGGGCCATGCCGGTGTGGTTGATGGCTTCAGCTATATCTCTACCGCCGGCGGTGCGTTCCTGGAGTGGCTCGAGGGCAAGGACCTGCCCGGCGTGGCTGCACTGCGCCGGCGAGGGTAAAGGACACCACGTTCCTGTCTTGACCGGTTTGCCCAATTCCCTCACGGTAATCATCGGGGGTGAGGCGTTCGAGAGATGGGTGGCGACTGTTGGGCAGAATTATAACCGACGAAGCGTCGTTGGCAGGCGATCGTTCCGTGATGGGCGTCGACGGCGCGGAACAGGCTTTCGCGGTCCTGGAGCGAGCGGAGTACGGCTGCGGCGACACGCGGCAGGCGGTGGCTTTGCTGCGCGACGCCTACCATGCCAGCATCGGCGAGGCTGAACGGATCCGCGAGGATCTCAGCCGGACCCGGGCCAGTCTGATCGTGGCCGAGCAGATGGCCACCCTCGGCGGTCTGATGGCCGGGGTGGCCCATGAAGTCAGCACCCCGGTCGGGATCACCCTGACGGCGGCCTCCCACCTTGCCGAGCAGACCGAATCCCTCCGCGCCGCTGCCGCCCAGGGCCGCATTCGCAAGTCCGACTTTGATGAGTATGTCGCGATGGCCGCCGAGGCCTCGCGGCTGATCCTGGCCAATGCCCAGCGGGCGGCCGATCTGATCCAGGGCTTCAAGCAGGTCGCGGTCGATCAGACCACCTCGGAGCGGCGCCGCTTCAAGCTCAGGGGCTATATCGACGAGGTGATGATCAGCCTCAGCCCGCGGCTGCGGCAGAGCGGTCATCAGGTGTTGGTTCAGTGTTCAGAGACGCTTGAGGTCGACAGCTTTCCCGGCGCGATTTCTCAGATACTGACCAATCTGGTGATGAATTCGGTGCGCCACGGCTATGATCCCGGCCAGAGCGGCACCTTGAGGGTGGCGGTGCGCGAAATCGCGGGCGACGAGTTGGAAATCGCCTATTCCGATGACGGCAAGGGCATCCCGGCCATCCACCGCAGCCGGATTTTTGAGCCGTTCTTTACCACCCGGCGCCATGACGGCGGCACCGGACTCGGACTCTCGATCGTCTATGGCATCGTGACCAATACGTTGCGGGGCACGGTTATCCTGGATGATTGCGAGACGGGGACCGCGTTCCTCATCCGGTTTCCCCGGAGCGTGACCGGTCCGGCCGAGAGACGGGCTGAGGCATGAGCGACGAGTTTCTGTTTGCCGACGAGGCCGACGAGCCGGTCGCCCCGGTGGCTCCGGTCGCGCAGGCCGAGCCGTGGACAATCTTGATCGTCGACGATGATTCCTCGATCCACGCCGCGACTCGGATGGTTCTGCGCGGCGTCAGCTTTCGCGGCCGGCCCCTGAAATGTCTTTCGGCCAACTCCGCGGCCGAGGCGCGTGAGGCTCTGGAGGCTTGCCCCGAGATCGCGCTGGTGCTGCTCGACGTCGTGATGGAGTCCGACGATGCCGGGCTGCAACTGGTCCACTTCATCAGGGACGAGATCGGCAACAAGCGCGTGCGCATTATCCTGCGCACCGGCCAGCCGGGACAGGCGCCGGAGCGTGACGTCATCCTCAATTACGACATCAATGACTATAAGTCGAAGACCGAGCTGACGACCCAGAAGCTGTTCACCTCGGTGGTCGCGGCGTTGCGCGGTTTTGAGGATATTTCTGAGATCGAGCAGCACAGGGCCGGGTTGGAACAAGTGGTCCGCGCCTCGGGCAGCCTGTTTGGCCGCCGCGGCCTCGCCGAGTTCGGTCACGGGGTGATCTCTGAACTGGCGACCTTGCTCAAGGGAGGCGAGGGCTCGCTGCTGGCTTCCCGGGATATCGGCACCGGCTGGGCCAAGGATGGCGAGCTGACAGTGGTGGCCGGCAACGGCCTGTTTTCGGGGCTGAACGGCCGGCCGGTGCGCAGTTTCCTGCCCGCCGAAACCTGCCGGTTGTTCGAACAGGCGCTGAAGAGCCGCCGGGGCATGGTCGGTGCCGATTATTGTATCCTGGTCTTCCCCTCGACGACCTATCCGCCGACCGTGTTCTATGGCCGGCGGGTGCACACGCCGGGCAACAGCGAGGGCCGGTTGCTGGACCTGCTGGCGACCCAGATCGGCATCGGCTTCGACAACGCCTTTCTTTACGAGGAGCTGGCCGGACTCAACCGCAGCCTGGAATCCCAGGTTCAGGCGCGGACCCGGGAGCTGGTGGCGGCCAGTCGGGTGGCCGAGGCGGCGCGGGCCGAGGCCGAGGCGGCCAATCAGGCCAAGTCGCTGTTCCTCGCCACCATGAGCCATGAAATCCGCACGCCGATGAACGGCGTTCAGGGCATGCTCGAGCTGCTCGAATACACCCCGCTCGGATCCGACCAGCGGGAACTGGTGAGGGTGGTCCGGGAGTCTGCGGGCTCGCTGCTGACGATCATCAACGACATTCTGGATTTCTCGAAGATCGAGGCCGGCCGGCTGGAGCTGGAGCGGGTGCCGCTGTCCCTCGAGTCGCTGGTCGAGGGCGTGGCCGAAACCCTGGCCCCCGGCGCCTACAAAAAGCAGCTGCTCCTGAACGTCAGCGTCGATCCGGCGCTGCCCGACCTCGTGCTCGGCGATCCCGTGCGGCTGCGCCAGGTGCTGTTCAACATCGCCGGCAACGCGGTCAAATTCACCCAGCGGGGATCGGTTGGCCTTTGCGCCGATCTCGACCGGTGGCATGACGGCCATGCCACCCTGCGGCTGGCCGTCACCGACACCGGCATCGGTCTGGATGCCGAGAGCCGCGACCGGCTGTTCCAGCCCTTTACCCAGGCTTCGGCTTCGACGACCCGGCGGTTTGGCGGCACCGGTCTGGGTCTCTCGATCTGCCGGCGTATCGCAGAACTGATGGGCGGCGAGATCGGCGTCGACAGCGAACCCGGGCGCGGTTCGACCTTCTGGTTCCGCTGCCCGGTCGACATTGCCCCCGGCGCGGTGCCGCTGGCCGAACGCGGGCCGCGGCTGACCGGGGTGCGGCTGCTGGTCGCCGGCGGTGAGGCCGAGCGGCGGGCGTCGCTGGTGCGCATCCTGGCCGGCGCCGGTGGCGAGGTGGTCAGCGCCGCGACGCTAGCCGAAGCCGAGGCGCTGGCCGCCGGTCTGGCGCCGGAGTTGCGGCCGGCGGTGTTGGTGGTAGCCGACTGCGGCTGCAGCATAGATGCCAACGGTTGGTGTCAGGCCGTCGATGTCGCGCGCTCGAGCCCGGCCTTGCGGACGCTGCCCGTGGTGCTGGTGACCCGGCAGGCCCGGTTTGTTGCGGTCCACTGCGATGGCCCGACGGTGACCGAGGTGGCGCAGCCGGTGCGGCGGTCCCAGCTCCTGAATGGGGTGCTGGCCGCGCTCGGCCGGGCGATGCCGGGAGCGCCGGCCGAGTCGCCGGCCATGGCCACGACCAGCCGGCCGGCGCCCTCTGCCGAGGAGGCCGAACGGCGGGGTCGGCTGATCCTGGTCGCCGAGGACCATCCGGTCAACCGGCAGGTGATCAGCCGTCAGCTCGATCTGATCGGCTTTGCGGCAGAGTTGGTCGAGGACGGCAAACAGGCACTGGCGGCATGGCGCAGCGGCCGGTTTGGCCTGATCCTGACCGACTGTCAGATGCCCGAGATGGACGGTTACGAACTGGCGGCGGCGATCCGGCGCGAGGAAGGGCAGGGCGGGGGCCATGTTCCGATCATCGCCATCACCGCCAGCGCCATGACCGAAGAGACACAGAAGTGTCTGGCCGCCGGCATGGATTCCTGTCTCAGCAAGCCGCTTGAAATCGCGGCTCTCAATCAGGAGTTGCGGAGATACCTGCCGCCGGAGGTGGCTGGGGTGGACCGCGCGCCCTGCTCGCCCGCGACCGCGGCCGAGGAGATGCCGCCGCCGATCGACCGTGTCGCCCTCAGGTCGCTGTTCGGCGACGACGAGTCGCTGATCGGCCAATTGCTGCGCGAATTCCGGTCGTGCAACCGGCGGATCGAGGAGGATCTGGCGGTCGCCCTCGCCGGCCAGGACTGGGACGGCGTGCGCCATGCCGCCCACAAGCTGGCCGGGTCATCGCGGACGGTGGGCGCAGCGGCGCTGGCCGGACTGGGCACGGCGATCGAGCAGGCCGTGCTCTCGGGGGAGACGGCGCGGGTCGGGCCGCTGGCCGCCGATGCCTTTGGCGAGGTCAGGCGGGTCTCCGACTATATCTCCCGGGTTGCCGGACCCGGATAATACTCCCCTGTTGAAAACCTGACGGACCCGGGTTTCCGCGCCAAGGGGCGCGTGGCCGCCGTTGTCGCCGATGCCGGGACAGAAAAAAGCCGCCCGAAACGAGTCGGGCGGCGAAATGAGGCTCAGGAGGAAGCATTCGAAAATGCACAGTCGCCACTCTATGCCGCGGCGCAGCATAACGAAAGTGCAATCTTGCCGCAGGCCGAAAAATGTTTCGCATGGCTAAAAATTGGGCTGGCGTGTGACCCGAAATCAACCATTTGCCGCGGCGGCGCGGATGGCGGCGATCGCGGCGGCGTAACCGGCCGGGCCGCCGCCGAACACGGCATTGCCCGCGACCACGACATCGGCACCGGCGGCGGTGATGGCGCCGATATTGGCCGGCGAGACTCCGCCATCAACCTCCAGCTCGATCGGCCGGTCGCCGATCATCGCCTTGAGACGGCGGATTTTCTCCAACTGGCCCGGGATGAAGGCCTGACCGCTGAAGCCGGGGTTGACCGACATCACCAGAATGAGGTCGACCCGGTCGAGCACCCAGGCCACTGCCTCGGGCGGTGTCGCCGGGTTGAGCGAGATGCCGGCCTTTTTGCCCAGGCCCCGGATCACCTGGAGCGTCCGGTCGACGTGGATGCCGGCTTCGACATGGACGGTGATCAGGTCGCTGCCGGCTGCGGCGAAGGCTTCGAGATAGAGATCGACCGGATCGATCATCAGATGAACGTCGAACGGCTTGGCACTATGCGGCCGCAGCGCTTTCACCACCGCCGGGCCGATGGTGATGTTGGGGGCGAAGTGGCCGTCCATGACGTCGACATGAATGTAGTCGGCGCCGGCAGCGTCGACCGCCCGCAACTCCTCCCCCAGTCTGGCGAAGTCGGCGGAGAGGATCGAAGGGGAAATCTTAAGTGCGGTCATGGGGTCTCCCGGTCGGACCAGTCATCGCCACCGTCGGGTCACGACGGGCGTGAGAGTCGAACCATGCCTATCCGGTT
>SESF01002193.1_pt1 | contig 10952 bp, 7 predicted proteins | sample 3171521 | NCBI WGS metagenome assembly SESF01 (sample SAMN10866945, study PRJNA518727) | freshwater metagenome | biome: subpolar coniferous forest; feature: holomictic lake; material: water; isolation source: holomictic Lake 227, 6 m and 8 m depth | place: Canada: near Kenora, Ontario | collected...
ATCGCACAACAGGTTATTAATGAGCTCTGCAGAGCTTTTTACCAACCATTTTTCAGTAATATGCCATAATACTACTTAGTTAAAAAAAAACTGCCCTTTTCAGGACAGCTTTCTTGTAGTCAGGGATTCCATCTTTCAAAAAGAGATGGAATCCATTATTTGATCAGTTCAAAACTTCGTTTGACGAACTTGTCCAAATCTTCGCCTTTCAGCATTCCGTTCGCAAGCAGCGCAAGATCAACCAATTGTTTGGCCAATTTATTTTCCTTTCCAAACGCTGTTAATTTGGTCTTCTGTTCATCTTTCAGCGCAGTAATTGCTTTCTCAATATCTTCCGACATTTCCTTGACTTCCGAAGGAATTTCTTCGTCTTTTTTGCCTTTCTTTTCTTTTTCAATTTCGGCTTTCTCCAGATCTTTCACCTTCAATTCTCCTGAAATCTTTTCCAGTTCAGTGCCGATAACAGCATCACGTTCTTCAAAAATCTGTTTCACCAACGGATGCGAAGTGTTCACCACAAGGTTCAGGTTTTCAGGCATATCGCCGTAAAAACTCATTCCGCCGCCACCTTGCATCGAACTCATATCTTTCATACGCCGCATAAACTCATTGCGGGTAATCATCATCGGGAAACCGTTTTCGCCCAAATCTTTGAAATCGACAATAAAACCGTAATCTTTATTCTCCGGACAAACAGCCTTGAAAATCGGGCTCAGTTCATTTTTTTCTTCCCAACTCAGTTCATGTTTGGGTTCTTCTTTGGCAATCAGGTGCTCAGCCACGTCTGAATCAACGCGAACAAAGCGCTTGTTGCTGAATTTTTGTTCCAGTTGATTGATGAGTGGTGTTGCAAGTACGTTGTTCATTAATAAAACATCGTATCCCTTATTTTTTGCAGCCTGAACAAATGTGAATTGTTCTTCCGGATTATTGGTGTACAAATAAATCAGGTTTTTATCCTTGTCGGTTTGCTCGCCTTTGATCAGGGTTTCATATTCGTCCATGGTAAAATATTCACCATCCACATTTTTGAACAGGAAGAATTTTACTGCTTTTTCATAGAATTTTTCTTCGGTCAGCATACCGTATTCGATAAATAAACGCAGGTCATCCCATTTCGCCTCGAAATCTTCACGTGTTTCGGTAAACAACTGCTGCAGGCGGTCGGACACTTTTTTGGTAATGTGACCGCTTATTTTCTTGACATTCGAATCGCTTTGCAGATATGATCTGGAAACATTCAGCGGAATATCCGGAGAATCGAGTACTCCATGCAACAAAGTCAGAAATTCAGGAACGATGCCTTCCACCGAATCGGTTACAAAAACCTGGTTGGAATACAGCTGAATCTTGTTTTTCTGAACTTCCATGGTGTTTTTCAGTTTCGGAAAATACAAAATACCAGTCAGGTTGAATGGGTAATCCACATTGAGGTGAATGTGGAAAAGCGGATCTTCAGCCATCGGATAAAGCTGATGATAAAATTTGTCATAGTCTTCAACGGTCAGGTCAACCGGTTTTTTTGTCCATGCCGGAGCCACATCGTTGATTTGGTTATCTTCGTCGGTATCGACTTCCTTTCCATCTTTCCAGGTCGATTTTTTACCGAAAACAACCGGAACCTGAAGGAATTTGCAATATTTTGTCAGGATACCCGAAATTCGTGATTTTTCCAGAAATTCTTCCGAATCAGCATTGATGTGCATCACGATATCGGTTCCAACTTCTGCCCGTTCCGATTCTTCCAGAATATATTCCGGACTTCCGTCGCACTCCCAGCGAATGGCAGTCGCACCTTCGCGGTATGATTTGGAAATGATCTCCACCTGGCTTGAAACCATGAATGAGGAATAAAATCCGAGGCCAAAATGACCGATAATCGCATTCGCATCGTCTTTATACTTTTCAAGAAACTCTTCGGCTCCCGAGAAAGCAATCTGGTTGATGAATTTCTCAACTTCTTCGGCCGTCATCCCGATACCATTGTCAGAAACCGTGATGGTTTTCGCTTTCGGATCGATTGCTACGCTCACTTTGGAGCTTGCCATATCACCTACATATTCGCCCCGTAAAGCCAGAGTGCGTAACTTTTGGGTAGCGTCAACTGCATTCGAAATAATTTCACGAAGGAAGATATCGTGATCGGAATACAGAAATTTTTTAATGATGGGAAACAGATTATCACTGCTTACCCCAATTTTTCCTTTTTGCATTTTTATCAATTTGGTTTTACTTTCAATTTTATGTGATGGATTTTTTCAAAGACTGTACCACGGGTAAAAAATGACTTTTTGTCACCGAACCTGGCATCGAGGTCGAAATCAGCGTGACAAAAACTGATTTTATTCTGCTTTTATCTGACGGAAAGGGATAATTTTGCAGCCAAGATTTATACCATGACTACCTTAGAATCGTATTTTGATACCTTCAGGAATGAAATTGTCGGAATTAATCAGCATTTTCAATCGCCTTATGGCGAGAAAAAAATCATTTATGCTGATTGGATTGCCAGTGGCCGTCTTTACCAACCCATTGAGAAACAAATCAGTGAAACATTCGGTCCATTTGTTGGAAATACCCACTCCGAAACCAGCGAAACCGGCGCACTGATGACTCATGCCTATCATCAGGCACAACAAATCATCAAGGCTCATGTGAACGCCGGACCAAACGACATCATTATTACCGCAGGTTCAGGAATGACCGCGGTCATCAATAAATTCCAGCGAATGCTTGGCCTGAAATACTGCGGAAAGGTGAATCATACCGGTTGCCTTGCCCAGCGTGATCGGCCAGTGGTCTTCATCACGCATATGGAACACCATTCGAATCATACCAGCTGGTACGAAACCAACGCCGATGTGGTAATTGTCGATCCGGATGAAAACCTGCAGGTTTCGCCGGAAAATCTTCGGATTTTACTTGAAGAGTACAAAGAAAGGCCTTTCAAAATTGGCTCATTTACTGCCTGTTCAAACGTTACCGGAATCAGGACTCCTTACAATGAACTCGCACAAATTATGCACGAAAACGGCGGTGTTGTTTTTATCGATTTTGCGGCTTCAGCGCCATACGATGAAATGAATATGCACCCGGCTGATCCTCTGCAGAAACTGGATGCCATACTGTTTTCGCCTCATAAATTCTTGGGTGGTCCGGGCTCTTCCGGAGTATTGGTTTTCGACCAATCGATGTATCACAATTCGGTGCCTGATCAACCGGGTGGCGGAACGGTAGATTGGACCAACCCCTGGGGCGAATACAAATATGTTGACAATATTGAAGTGCGTGAAGACGGCGGAACTCCGGGATTTTTGCAGACTATCCGGACAGCACTTTGCATCCGTCTTAAAGAAAAAATGGGAGTTGAAAACATTCATCAGCGCGAAAATGAATTGCTTAAATTGGCGTTTGAAGGTCTTGACAGCATTCCGGAAGTAAAAATCATGGATGAAAAACACCGTAACCGGATGGGAATCATTTCATTCTATGTGGTTAAAATTCATTACAACCTTCTGGTCAAACTTCTGAACGATTTGTATGGTATTCAGGTTCGCGGTGGATGTGCCTGCGCCGGAACTTACGGTCACATTCTGCTGGAAGTAAGTCACGAATTATCCGAAGAAATTACTCACCGGATTGATCAGGGCGATTTGTCACTGAAACCAGGCTGGGTGCGCTGGTCACTGCATCCTACAACGACCAATCATGAAGTTGAAATTTTTATTCGTGCTCTTCGGGATATCGTTGAAAATTACGAAAAGTATGCCGCTGATTATACATACTTCCCAAAGGAAAATATCTTCCGGCACCGAAATGAGAACCAATACAGCGCGATTGCAAAAGATTGGTTTAAATAAAAGCCTCCTCCTTCCCCCTCCACAAGAGGGGGTTTTGGAGACAACAATTTTTTAAGCCCATCTCTTTCTGGAGGGTTGGGTGGGGCCTATTCAGTAATCGGCAAAAACCCGAAATCCTTGCTGTACCGAAGCATTTGTGATGTATAATCTTCTTCGTAGCTGATTAATACATCGTTTGGAGTTCCGCATGGCCAGGTTTTCAGTTCATAAACAGGATTTAAAAATCCGGAATACGGAGCCAGGTCAAGCTTTTTAAAGCGTTCGAGAATTTCAGAATGCAATTCGCTGTCCACTTTTACTGCATAATTTTCAACCAGATTTCTCGCTGCATCCAGATCACCTTCCGACTTAATGCGCTGAACTTCTTTCAGGAGTTGTCCAAACAATTTTCTTAATTCCTGATAATCGTTGATTCTCACAAAAGTTTTTTCATCAGAACGAATAAATTCAACAACATTCGTTGACTTTCCGGCCTCATAAACCCATCGTGCAATTAACTGCCGGTTTCGCATGTGCGATTCTTCAATATCTTTTCCGGGTTCTATTCGGGTGAGCTGGGTCAAAAGTCCATTGCGTAAATATGCGTCAAATTCAGCTTTGGCGCCTTCGATGGATGGAACAAGTCCCAATTTGATCATTTGATTATCCATTATATAATACAAGGCAAACAGGTCGGCACGTGTTTCTTCGATGGTTGAATAATAGTTTTTCAGGATATCCAGATTTACACCTTCCTTAACTTTTCCGGAACCATGACCCAGGCATTCGTGAAGATCGGTGTGCAGGTTTCCGGCCAGGTAACCATATTGCTTAGCTCGTTCGATTTCTTCAGCAGAACCGGCAAATTCTTCGAGCATTCCATTGTTCATCGAATCGAGAAAATAAGCCCGGGTAATATTTTCAATGGTAACCGATTTGGATCCGTATCGTTCGCGAATCCATTCAGAATTAGGTAAATTGATACCGATCGGTGTGGCCGGGTAACAATCGCCACCCAGCATGGCCACATTGATTACCTTTGCGCTAACACCTTTTACTTCAGTCTTCTTAAATTCCGGAGCGACAGGCGAATGATCTTCGAACCACTGGGCATTTTCACTCAGAATTGTAGCACGTTTGGTGGCCTCAATATCTTTGTTGTTCACCAGCGATTCCCAACTTCCTTTTATGCCAAGCGGATCGCCATAAACTTCAATAAATCCATTTATGAAATCGACTTCGCCTTCCACTTCCTTGGCCCAGTCAATGCTATACTGATCGAAAAGTGCCAGATCTCCGGTAATATAATATTGTATCAGCGTTTCGATGTATTTTTTCTGAAGGTCGTTTTCGGCAAATTCAACCGATTTTTTCAGCCAGAAAACAATTTGCTCAATGGCTTTTCCATATTTGCCATCCAGTTTCCAAATCTTTTCAACTAACCGACCATCTTCTTTTACCAATGTTGAATTCAAACCAAAAGAAACAGGCTCCTCGCCAGCTGATTCTTTTATGTCAGCATAAAAAATCTCTGCTTCAGATTGAGAAACATTCTGGTAATAATTATTACTGGAAGAAACAATCAAATCCTTTTCAGAATCCAGATTCACCCGTTTACTTTCCCTTTCAGGATTAAAAATGACTTCCTTGATTTCGGTGATCAATGATTTGAATTTCATTCCTGAGGGAGTTTTAAAACTCCACCATTTGGAAAGGGAAATCAATTCATCCAGATAGGTTTCCGAAAAACCGGCCGGTATTTTCTCAGTTGAATAATGATGATGGATTCCGTTGGAAAACCATACCCTTTTCAGGTAAATTTCGAATTGTTTAAATTCAGGAGTTTCACGGTTTCCTTTGAATGTTTTCCATATATTTTCGAGTACCGACCGAATGGCCAGATTATTCCGGTTATTCTGATCCCATAAAATATCACGGCCGCAAAGTGCTGCCTGCGACAGATAATAAATGTAGATTTTCTTTTGAAGGTCAAGATTTTCGAATTCAGGCACTGAGTATCGCAAAATCTTCAAATCGGCAAATTTCTCAACAAAAACATCCATGGTATTCCTATTTATTCAGTTCTTCAAATTTTTTCTCTAATAAATCGACCCGTTTTATGGATAAGCGAAGCCAGTGGAGCATGAGTTTTTGCTTCTCCTGATCAGAAAGATGCCAGTCAATTGCAGGATTCTTGCGAAGTTCGTATGTCAGATGATGCAATGTCACAGCAACCGAAACCGAAATATTCAGGCTTTCGGTAAAACCCACCATTGGAATTTTCATAAATTCATCAGCCTCCTGCATGGCAAGTTCAGTTAATCCGGGACGTTCAGTCCCAAATATGAAGGCTGCTTTTCCTTTTTCCAGATCAAAATTCTCAAGATTCACATCATGTTCATGAGGACTTGTGGCGATAATCCGGTAGCCATCAGCTTTCAGTTTGCGGATGGCATTGATGGTATTCATGCTCTCACCGTTGTACCGTTTGACTGTTACCCAGTTGGATGCTCCCTGCACAACATCCGGATTGACACGAAAAACATTCCGGTTTTCGATCACATGCACATTTTGTATGCCGAAACAGTCAGCGGTTCGCAGAACAGCACTTGCATTCTGAGTCTGAAAGATATCTTCGAGCACAACGGTGATGTAATTTGTACGAAACGAGAGGATTTTATCAAATAAAACAAGTCTTTCAGTGGTTACAAATTCGGAAAGAAACTGAATCAATCGGGCTTCCATGTCATTATTTTGGCTGTACAAAGATAAAAAAAAGGGATGCATAAAAGATATGCGTCCCTTTTGTAAATTTTTCAGGAATAATACTAAATAGTATCAGCTAATTCAGCACCTGGTTTAAATTTTACCACTTTCTTTTCAGCAATTTCGATTGTTTTACCAGTTTGTGGGTTTCTGCCAGTTCTTGCACTACGTGAAGCAACTGAGAAAGAACCAAATCCAATAAGAGCAACACGATCGCCATTTTTTAGGGCATCAGAGGTGGCATCTACAAAAGCATCTAATGCTTTTTTTGCATCGGCTTTCGTTAAGTTAGCTTTTTCAGCCATTGCATCAATTAATTGAGCTTTGTTCATAAGACAACTTGTTTAAGGTTAAAAAATATTGAAAATAATCATTTCTAAATTTCAATCTAAAGTAACAAAAAAAATTGAAACATTAATAAAATCAATGCTTTCAAATGGTTAATTTTATTTTGATACTAAATTCCAAAATATGATTCAAAAAAACAACCCTTCGTCAATGTTTTTTGAAAAATAATTTTACCGTAATTCTGACGAATTGTTTTTGAAATCTGATTATTTGTTCTACTTTTGCCACCGCGTTTGGAGAGATGGCAGAGTGGTCGAACGCGGCGGTCTTGAAAACCGTTGACCGTGTGAGCGGTCCGGGGGTTCGAATCCCTCTCTCTCCGCATAATTTAAAGACCTGAATTTCAATGAGATTCAGGTCTTTCTATTTCAATCCAATTTGTGAATTTGGAGATTTTCAATTTGTTTTATCCAGATTATTTATCCCCTTTTCGAATAAATTACCCCTCTCAAAATACTCAATATCCTTTAAAAAAAGCCAGAGGCAGGCCAAATTCAAGTAACTTTTGTTCAGGAAATTGGCTTAACGAACAATCAAAAGAAATATTCACGCAGGAATGAAACAACGCCAAAACGCAGATTACGCACATTGAAGAGCATATTTTTATATGTTTCATCATAAGTTAAGCTAACCCCAAACATCATATATGTAATGAGATCAGCTTAAAATCTTCGTTCTTTATTAGGACTTTATTCTAAAATCCTGAAGATTATTCCATCAGATCGGATTATTCAATTGAATCCTGAATGACATAAATCAGACTTTGCTTTTCGAATTATTTTTCAGTTTACCAGTTTAATGATATGGTTTGGCCCTTCTTTAGATTGATTTCCTTTTTTTCGTTCCCATAGAAAAGTGTTGTCACTCCGGATCTCTTGGCATAAACGCTCAGCTTTTTTACAATTTTATTGTTCCACTCCATCGAGATTTCGAATCCGCCTCTGGCACAGATACCTTTTATCGAACCGGTCTCCCACGCATCGGGTAAAGCTGGCAACAAATGAATTTCATTATCGGTCGACTGAACCAGCATCTCAGCAACTGCTGCCGCACCGCCAAAATTTCCATCAATCTGAAAAGGTGGATGTGCATCAAACAAGTTTGGATATGTTCCTCCGCCTCTTGCATAACTGGTTTTTACGCCGTCAGGTTCAACATATTTCAACAATTCGCGGTACATTTTATATGCATGGTTTCCATCCAGCAAACGCGCCCAAAGATTAATCCGCCAGCCTTTCGACCAACCAGTTGTTTCGTCGCCTTTTATTTCAAGCGTTTTTCGGCAGGCATTGGCCAAATCAGGAGTTGTTCCGGGTGTAATCTGGCTTCCGGGGAAAAGCCCGAACAAATGCGACTGATGCCGGTGTTGCGGTTCTGAGTCCTCCCAATCGAAATACCATTCCTGAAGATTACCTTTTTTACCAATCTGGTATGGATGCAGTTTAGCAAGAGCCAGTTCAAGTTTACTTCTGAATTCAGCATCAACGTTCAGAACTTTCGATGCCAGTATGGTTTGTTGAAAACTTTCGCGAATCATTGCCAAATCGGCAGTTCCTCCATATAGAGTAGCACCGACATATCCATCCGGAGTTTTGTATTTGTTCTCCGGAGAAGTCGATGGCGATGTAATTAATTTTCCGTCTTTGTCTTCAATCAGCCATTCCAGACAAAACTGAGCGGCACCTTTCATCAGCTCATAACCATCATTTTTCAGGAATTGGAGGTCGTGTGTAAACAGGTAATGCTGCCAAATATGAGTACTTAGCCAGGCACCTCCCATATTCCAGCAAGCCCAAACGGGATCGCCATTTCCAAAATCACCGACCGGATTGCTCATTGCCCAGATGTCGGAGTTATGACAAGCCACCCAACCGTTCACTCCATAAAATGTTTTGGCGGTTACTTTGCCGGTACTCGCGACATTCTTTATAAAACTCAGCATAGATTGGTGCATCTCAGAAAGATTGGTATTTTCGGCTAACCAATAATTTTCTTCTGCATTGATGTTGGTTGTATAATTACTGCTCCAGGGTGGCCGGATGTATGGATTCCAGAGCCCCTGTAAGTTAGCCGGAACGCCCGGCGTGCGCGAACTGCTGATTAGAAGGTAACGTCCATACTGAAAATATAAAACTTCCAGGTTTTTATCTTCTTTCCCTTCGGCATAACGCCTGAGTCGCTCGTCAGTCGGAAGATTCGGAGCATCAGTCTGACCTAAATTCAGGCTCACCCGATTGAAAAATTTCTGAAAATCGGACAAATGTGATGTTTCTAATTTTTCAAATGACTTATTGTATGATTTCTTCAATTGAGTGGAGGCAATCAGATCAGCATTCTTGCCTTCGGTTACCGGGTTTTTATCGAAACCATTAAAACTGGTCGCTACTGAAACAAAAACCAGCGCCTCAGTTCCGTTGGAAAGACCGATCGAATGATCAGTCGAAATAAGTTTTCCATCCTTGTTTTTTATCTTGATTAGAGTGGCAAAACGTATTCCCTTGTTTTCATTAAATGTTACGGCATTTGATTTTTCACCGACATAATTTGGTTCAGCATGAGTCGGGGCATATCCTTTTGCGTTCAACGTATTCTCAGCAACTGTGACTGAATTCTTGAGCTGACTTTCAAATTTCACCCCAAAATTCAATGCGCCTTTCTGGCTGCTGGTTAGTTTAATAACCATGATCTGATCAGGATATGAAATGAAATACTCACGGGTAAATTTCACTCCATTCACTTCGTAAGTGACCTTTGAAAGGGCCTTTGAAATGTCGAGTTCACGGTAATAATTTTTGAATTCTCCATCATGATTCATTTCGAGAAAAAGAGTTCCAAGCGGAGCATATGATTCTGAAAATTTGCCCTGAATTTTCCGGTTGAGTTCATCCGCCAGTTTGAAGTTTTCGTTTTTTAATGCTTCACGCACGGCGGCAATATTTTTGTATGCTTCCGGATTCATATTCGGATTAACCGGTTCGCCTGACCAGAGTGTGATATCGTTCAGATAAATCTGATCAGACTTTACGCCACCAAAGACCGAAGCTCCCATTTTACCGTTTCCGAGCACCAGGCTTTCTTCAAAATACTGAGCGGGGTTTTTGTACCATAAAACACTGGTAGATTGTGAAAAACAGAAGTCGCTCCCGACAAGGAGGAACAATAAGGAAAGACAGTAAAAAGGATTTTTCATTTCAATTGGTTTAGTAATATCATTTCAAAGAAACTGATTTTTCAGGGTACTTCAAACATAAAATTCGGGTAAAGTTCATATTCGTCTTCACTGCAGTGAACTATTATCTGATAATCAGGCTGGTTATCAGTCTCATTATTAAATGCCGGAAGTTTAGCGGTTTATACTTCATTAAGTTATCAACAATTGTTGATTTTTTTTTACCGAATCAAAAAAAATAACCCCTTCATACCGCACCCGTATAAGAAGTGTTATATAGTTTTGGCTAAATTTATACTTCTATACTTTCAGTCTATGAATAGACTTTTCACTATATTTTTGATTCTTCTCCTTACGGCAAATTGTTTCGCTCAGGGACATTTTGTAGTTGCATGGACTGACAATGGGTATAACCAAATGAACATTAAAGTGGTGACTGCAGCCATTGGTGTAGATGCTCTTGCCGCCGGAGATGAAATTGCAGCTTTTGATGGAAGCGTTTGCTGTGGAAAAGTGACACTGACCCAACCGATAGTAATTTTCAATAACCTTTCTTTTGTAGACATTATAACCTCAGAGAGTTTCCTGACACCTGCAAACGGTTTTACTCCAGGAAATACAATAACCTATAAATTCTGGGATTCAAGCCTTGGAAAAGAAGTTACAGGAATTACCCCCGAATATCTCAATCCAATCACCGGGCTTCCAATCACTGCTCCGGTTTATACAAGTAATGGATCGGCTGTAGTTAAGCTCACTGCTCCGGCTAATATTCCTCCGGTAGCAAACGCCGGAATCGATCAGTCGGAAAATGAATTAAGTATGGTTAC
>SESF01012404.1_pt1 | contig 10951 bp, 12 predicted proteins | sample 3171521 | NCBI WGS metagenome assembly SESF01 (sample SAMN10866945, study PRJNA518727) | freshwater metagenome | biome: subpolar coniferous forest; feature: holomictic lake; material: water; isolation source: holomictic Lake 227, 6 m and 8 m depth | place: Canada: near Kenora, Ontario | collected...
ATTGTTCGGGCACGGCGGACCAACGCGCCGGCCCGGGAGGAAGCGACCATGGACACTTACGCATCGCCGGCGTCGGCGAACGCGGCTGCCTGCCCGGTGTCTCCCGCGGCAGCCCGGGCAGTTGCTCCGGCGGCGGGCAGTGGCGTCTCGCTTGAGGCGGTGGCTGTCGACTTCGATCCCGAGCTGTGGCGGCTCGACGGCCCGGCCCGGGCGGCGCTGGCCGGGATCTGGCCGCGGCTGGCCCCCGAGGTCGACACCATTCTCGATGAGTTTTATGTCTTCATGGGCCGTTTCCCCGAGAACGGGCCGCATTTCGCCGACCGCGGCAAGGTCGACTGCCTCAAGCTGCTCCAAAAGGAGCATTTGCAGGTCTTTTTCAAGGCCGTGTTCGACTCGGACTTCCTCAACCGCGTTCATACCATCGGCGCCGCCCATGCCCGGGTGTCGCTGCCGCCGCGCTATCTGATCGCCGGCTATGCCTTTCTGATCGAGCGCATGGTGCGTTCGGTGCTTCAGCACAACCGGCGCCACCCGGTCGAGGCGGCGGCCCAGATCGGCGCTCTGATCCGGGGCCTGATGCTCGAGGTCTATGTCACCTCCGAGGTCTACACCCAGACCACCCACAATGAGCAGATGCTCAACGCCATGCAGGGGTTGGCCGAGAGTTTCGAACAGGAACTGGATCAGGCGGTCGAGTTCGTCCGGCGCAGCGCCGGCAGCATGGAGGTCGCGGCCGACATCGTGCTCGAGGCGACCGGCCGGGTCTCCGCCGACAGCGCCGGGGCCACCGACGCCTCCAATCAGGCCAACAGCAACGCCCAGACCATCGCCGCCGCCGCCGAGGAGCTGTCGCCTCGATCGCCGAGATTTCCCGGCAGGTCGAGCATTCGACCCTGGCGGCCAACGAGGCGGCGGCGCAGTCCGAGGGCGCCAAGAGCTATGCCGAGAAACTGGCCCAGGTCTCCGAGCGCATCGGCTCGATCGTCAAGCTGATCGAGCGCATCTCCAAGGAGACCCGTCTCCTGGCGCTCAACGCCAACATCGAGGCGGCACGGGCCGGCGACGCCGGCCGCGGTTTTGCGGTGGTGGCCAACGAGGTCAAGAACCTGGCCGATCAGACCAACCGCGCGACCGGCGAAATCCGCGGCGAAATCGAGGCGATGCAGGCGGTGATCCGCAGCACCGTCACCGCGATCGCCGATGTCGCCGCCAGGGTCGAGGTGGCCACCGGCAACATCGCCGGTATCGCCGGCGCCGTCACCGAGCAGGAAGCGGTAACCCGCGAGATTGCCCAGAGCGCAGGTATGACCGCCGCCAGTATTCAGGCGGTGCACGAGCGCATCACCAGCGTCGCCACCGACGCCGCCGCCAGCAGCCGCGAGACGACCAAGCTCCAGCAGGAGACGCACGGCATGGTCGATCAGGTGATCGGGATCAAGCGCCGGGTGATCGCGACCCTGCGCAACTCCCGCTTCGCCGATCGCCGCGGCGAGGGCCGGCAGGCGGTGGACATGGCGGCGGCCTGTACGATCTCGGGCCGCTCCTGGCCCTGCCGCACCGACAACCTCTCGCTGGGCGGCGTCCAGCTGCGGGCGCCCGAACTGGCGTCCAGCCTGACCTCTGAGCGGCCGGCGGCGATGATCGAGATCACCGATATCGGCCAGTTTCAGGCGGTGATCGTCTCGGCCGAACAGGGGGTGCTGCACGCCCAGTTCCAGAAGCTCGACCCCGTGATCGAGCGCCGGCTGGGCGATGTCGTTGACAAGGCCAGACGCGAAGATGCCGAGATGGTGGCCGTGGTCAAGGACACCGCGGCCACCATCGGCCGGCTGTTCGAGCAGGCGATCGACCGCAAGGAGATCACCTGGGAGCAGCTCTGGGATGTGGATTACCGGCTGATCAAGGACAGCGATCCGCCCCAGTACAGCACCCGGTTCCTGGCTCTTTGCGATCGCGTGCTGCCCGTGGTTCAGGAGCCGATTCTCGAGAAGAACCAGAGCGTCGCCTTCGCCGCCGCGGTCGACCGCAACGGCTATCTGCCGACCCACAATCTCAAATACTCCCAGCCCCAGCGGCCCGGCGACAAGCTCTGGAACACCGCCAACAGCCGCAACCGCCGCATCTTCGACGACCGCACCGGCCTTTCGGCGGCGCGCAACCGGCTGCCGGTGCTGGTCCAGACCTACCGGCGCGACATGGGCGGCGGCCAGTTCGTCAGCATGAAGGATATCTCGGCGCCGGTGCTGGTCCACGGCCAGCACTGGGGCGGTTTCCGCCTCGGCTGCCGGTTTTGACGCCGCCGCCGCCGGGTCAGGCTGTGGCGCCGGGGCGGCGCTCGCGGCGCAGGACATAAAGGCCGGCGCCGACCACCAGTGCGCCGCCGGCCAGCACCGCGGCGTCGGGTTGTTCGCCGAACACGGTGAAGCCGATCAGGGTGCCCCAGATCATCTGGCTGTACTGGAAGGGGGCCAGCACGGCGGCCGGCGTGCGCCGGAAGGCCCCGAACAGGCCGAGCATGGCGCAGCCCATGGCGATGCCGGCGAAGGCGAACACCGGCAGGTCGGCGAGGGCGGGCAGCGTGAGGTCGGGCCGGGCGAGCGCGACCGCGGCCGACCCCGCGATCATCACCACACTGCCGTAGACGCCAAACGCCACCGCCGGCTCCGACTCGCCCATCCGGCGCACCAGCAGCACCGCCAGGGCATAAAAGAGCGCGGCGCCGAGCGCGCCGAGCGCGCCGAACCCGGCCAGACCGGAGCCCGGCCGCACCATTACCACCACCCCGACGAAGCCGGCCAGCACCGCCAGCCAGCGCGCCAGATCCACCCGCTCTCCGGCCAGCGGCGCCGAGAGCGCGGTGATGATCAGCGGCGCCGTGAAGATCAGGGCGTAGAAATCGGCCAGCGGCATATGGCCGAGGGCGTAATAGCCGGCAAACGAACTCGCCAGCGAAAAGCCGCCGCGCAGCAGATGCCAGGGCAGCTTGCGGGTGGCCAGCACCGCCCAGCCGCCGCTCATGGCCAGGGCCAGCGCCAATGGAATCAGCGAAAACAGCGCGGTGAGGACCAGTTCCTCGGCGACCGGATAGCGGCCGCTGGCCCACTTGATGGCGCTGTCGCAGGCCGAGGCCGCGAGATAGCCGAGCAGGACAAAGGCGATGCCGGGGCCGTGTTTCATTGCCGCTGCGGGACTCTCGGGCCGGGCCGGGGGCGGGCGTTCAGGCAGCGGCGCGTTCCCGGAAGCGCGGCGGCACACCGGCCTTGGTTTTGGCGGCGTAATCGAAGAAGAGAATCCCGGTCTTGCCGCGGGCGACATCGCGGCCGCCCGCCTTCTCGGTCACTTTCCAGACGATGTCGCAGCCATACTTGTTGAAATCGGTGGCGGCGAGTTCGAAGACCAGCCGTTCGCCGTGAAAGGCCTCGGAGCGGTACTGCACAGCGGCGTCGGCGATGATGATGCCGACTCCCTCGACGTCCAACTCGGAATAGCCAAGAGAGCGGAAAAAGCGCACCCGCGCTTCCGAGACCAGCGACAGCAGGGCCGCGTTGTCCAGATGGTGGCCGTAATTGATATGGTTGATGTAGACGGTCAGCTCGGTGGTGAACACGAAGCGGTCCGGCAGGTCAACGGCAATGCGGGGCAACGGGATGTCCTTCGGGAACGGGGGGAGGCAGGCCATCGAAAGCCGGCCCCACCCTAGACCAACTTCCCGATCGAAGGGGACCGAAAACCGCGGGGCCGAGGCTTTTTTGAGCGGCAGCACCCGCGGGCGCGCGGCCAAAACACCATGGACTTGGCTCCGGATGTCGGCTAGTGTCGCCGCTCTTCCGCACTTCACCGACGGATCGCAAATCTGCCCTCTCAGGAGTCCGGAGCTTCGAATCCTCCTCTTCGGTCAAGGGCATGACGAGGCGCTTCCGGCAATCCCGGCCAGGCCAGACGGTTGCCGGACGTGCTGTTGTGCGATGCGTGTTGCCGCTCTGGAGCCGACGAGATGACAGAAGACCTGATATTGACATCGGCGGAACGTGAGTTGGTCCGCCGGGAATTCATGAGCGGGTTTGGTGACGCCGTCAGCATCAACGACGGCTTTCATCTGAAGCGCTGGGCGACCGGACCGAAGAAGGGCCAGCCGAAACTGTCGCCGGCGGTTCAGGGCCTGATTGAGCGCGGCCTGATCACGGTCGATGACGTCGGATTCTGGCCACGGGCGCGTTTTACCGCCCGGGGCTTTCAGGCCCTGAAACGGATGGCAACCGATCGTCGCGCGCTCGATCCCGAGCGCCACCGGCAACTGATCGACGAGTTGGCGCAGCTTCCCGAGGCCTGACCCGACCCGGGCGCCGTGGCCGTTGCGGAGCGGACAATAATGACTTGTCGAGGATCACCGTAATCCAAAAAATAGAGATCGATTTTTTGTTTTGTTCTTGATTGCTTATTTGTGAAACGCCGGGCCCGTTCGAACAGGCCGCCCCGCCGATCCCATGGATAGCTGTCCACCTTGACAGGGGACAGGTGGCTCCGTCTCTGCTACACGGTTTACGAAATTATACGTATGCTGCGGATTGGCGGCCGGCCCGGCCGGCCGGCCGGACAGGAGTGGGCAGGCATGATGAGGCATCTTTCGACCGCCAACTCCGGTTCCGCCGGCTCCGACGGGGCGCTGGCGATGACGGCGCCGGACTTTGAACTGGCGCTGGCCGCCGGCCTCCGTCCCCACCGGCCTGCGGTTGACCGCCCGGCCGGGTCGTCGGCACCGTTCGCCGCCGAGGGCACCGGCCCGGAGATCCACTGTGAGGCCGGGGCGCGCCTTTACGAGGCGGGCTCCGGTGGCCACGCGGTCTATCTCATCCGCAAGGGTGTGCTCGGACTTGAACAGAGCCGGCTCGACGGGAGTGCCGCCATCGTCAACATCCTCGCTCCGGGCGAGGTCGCCGGATTTGAACTGCTGGTGACCGGGGCCTATGACCACACGGCGGTGGCTCTCTCTCCGGTCGCGGCGATGGCCATCCCCGGAGACCGGGTTGCCGGACTGGGCGGGGGGCGGTCCCGGCAGGTGCTTGCCGGCTGGCACCAGTCGATGGTCCGGACGCTGGAGCGCTTCCGCGACTTCGGCAGCGGCAGCGCGGAGCAGCGCCTCGCCCGGTTGCTGATGCTCTGGGACGCGGCCGACGGCGGCCCGGTCGCCTTGCCCCGGAGCGCTGACCTCGGCGCGATCCTGGGGCTGGCCGAGCGCGCGGTCGAGGCCGCGCTAGCCGGCCTGAAAGCCCGTGAAGCCATCGGTGAAAGCGCGACCGGGCTGCGGCTTCGCGACCGCGATCTGCTGGCCGCCATCGCCAGGGCCGGAGCCGGAGAGCGGCCGGGCTTGGCCGGGGGCGTGGCCGGTTGAAGAGCCGCCGCCGGCGACGAGTCGGTCAGCCGCGCTTTTTTCCGGTCGCGATGCTGCGCAGTTCCGGGATGTTTCGCTCGAAGATATTCTGAGAGACTTCGCAGACGATCCGGTTTCTTTTCATGTCGGCGATAATCCGGGAGGCGGTCTCCTCGCTAATTCCAAGCAAAGCTCCGACATTCTCGCGACCGAACAGCTGGCAGCGCCCGTCCTTGTCGATGTCGAGGAGCAGGAAGAGCCGCGCAACCTTCTGCTTGGCGCTGCCGGTGCTAAACTCGCGCAGGCATTCCTGAATCTTCAACGTGACATCGTGCCATTTCTTCAAAATCGGTCCGTGGAGCTGCGGCATCAACTCCAGGACCAGAGCCTTCGGAATCTGGCAAACGATGGTCGGAGACAGCGAAGTTGCCGACTGCTCATAGACACCGGTGACGAGGCTCTCAAGGCCGCTGATGTGGCCTTTACCAAGGATACAGACAATTCGTGTTGTGCCGTCGGCAATCCTCCGCTCGAGCTTCAAAAAGCCCTGGCGGATAAAATAAATAAATTCGGCAGAATCGTCGGTGAGATACAAGCTGATGTCGTGGGCGAGCAAAATATCTTTTATCTGAAAAGGCGGGAGCTGGGGCTCCTGGTCTCTCAATTCAGAAAACAGACACGACCGGAAGCTGACGCAACTATTACAAGGCGCATCTCCGACGACAATCTTGCGCATATAACGGAAACGCTCGCCCATCCGCCCAAGCCACCATAATACACCAGCGAAATCCCGTCCGCCATTGCCGCCATTGTTCACACGGGCCGCACCAGCGTCAATTACAATCAGGCCCAACGCCCGACCGGCCCGGCGACCGCCCTCGGATCCCAGGGAGGCAGGCACCGCACCGTTCAACTCGGGTAAACGGGCGGCGCCGGAAACGTCGGCCAAAGCGAAAAAAGCCGCTGTCCAATCGACATCATAAGCGGCGAGACCCGAACAGCAGTCCGAGCTGCCGACACGAAAATAACATAATTTTGTCGAGTATCAAGCATCGGCCGCCTGATGAGGCGAAGCATAACGTAGTCCGGTCCATAAAATTGATATGTGTCAATTCAGTGTTGATAAGTACGGTCTTGTGGTAACTTGCATTATCGCCGCAGATTGAGGCGAATAATTTAAGATATCTGGTTGACTTGTACACACGCACGATTCTATGTTCCGAAAGCCTCTTGCGCAGGGTGAGGGGCGCGATGTGTCTGGACTGTTGAGCCTGAGGGGGGCCGATGAGCGTCGTTGCTGCCGAATCCCATGCCCATCACGGCGGGCATGCGCACCACTGGGAGACCTCCGTGGCGCCGATGGCGATCATGTTTGGGGTGCTGTTCCTGGTGCCGCTGACCTTTATCAGTTTTTTGTGTTACGGCAACATCAACATGGCGATTGCCTGCGCCGGGATCGGTACGCCGATTCTGATTTTCGGCATTTCCCGGTGGGTGGCCGAGGGCATCGCGACCCCAAATCTCGTGGTCGGCGCCGCGGGAACGGGATTGCCGCTGTTCATCGTTTCGGAAATCTGCATCTTCCTGTCGCTGTTCGCATCCTACTGGATGCTGCGGCTGTTCGCCGACAGCTGGCCGCCGGCCGGGACGCCGGAGATGCCGGTTGATCTGCCGCTGCTGATGACCGTCCTCCTGGTCACCTCCAGTTTTACCATCCACAAGGGCGAAGAATTGCTGGAACACGGGGATCTTCCGGGTTTCCGCAAGTGGCTGCTGATCACGATCGTGCTTGGCACCGCGTTTCTGAGCTGCACGATCTATGAATACAGCCATCTGATCGGGCATGGCTTCGTTCCGGGAACCAACATCTTTTCGACGGCGTTCTTCTCCCTGACCGGGTTCCACGCCTCGCATGTGCTGGTCGGCATCGGCGCTTTTGTCTTCGTTCTGATCCCGGCTCTCTCGGGAAAGACCAACAAGACGCTGGTGAACTGTGTATCGGTTTACTGGCATTTCGTTGACATCGTCTGGTTCTTCGTCGTCTCTCAGATCTATTTCTGGTGAGTTCCCGTCCTTCGCGCCTTTGGGTTCAGACAATGTCCTTGCCGCTGATGGTATGGCTGGCCGTGGCCGGGATGTTGGCCGGCGTCTCTGCGACGCCGGCACTGGCCCAAAGTTCGCGAATGGATACCTCGGAAGTCGATCCCGCCATCTTTCGAATCGACGAGGTGAAGTATCTGGGAGCCAAGCCCGATCCGAGCCTGAGTTTTCGGGACGAGAGTGGCAAAGCTTTCACGTTCGGGGAGATGACTGGTCAGCCACTGGTGCTGGTGATGTCGTACTTTACCTGTGACGGGACGTGCGAGTTGGTAAACCGGGACTTGGCAGACCTCCTGGCCGGGGTCAAGCGGGTTCTGCCGGGGACGGATTACCGGATACTGACCGTCAGCTTCGATACCAATGACACTCTGGAGAGTATGGCCTCGTTTCGCAGCAAATTGAAGGCACCGGCCCCGGCGTTGGCGGCGTGGCGGTTTTCGGTCCCGGCGACCGGTGACGAGGCCCGGCGACTGGCCGATACCATCGGGTTCAAATATTTTTGGTCGCCACGGGACCGGGTTTTTCTGCATCCCGGGGTATTTGCCTTCTTCTCTGCTGAAGGCCGGGTGGTTCGGTACTTGTATGCGATGAACAGCCGGCCGTTCGATGTTGAGATGGCCCTGATCGACGCCAAGGAAAACCAGATACGTCCGGGACAGATTGTCGATTTTGCCTTAAGTCTTTGTTACAGTTACAATTATGCCGAGGGGCAATACACTATTAACTATACCTTTATCATTGGCTTTGGGTCTTTGGTCTTTGGGATTGGCGCATTGTTTTTCTCGATCCTGGCCTTTAGGGGGCGGGCGCGACAGGGAAAGGGAGAGGTCAACGGATGACAGGGTACCATTTGAAGAAGCGGGCTTCGGTGGTCGTCGCCTCCGCCATGATGGCGGCGCCTGCGACCGGCTGGGCTTACAGTGAATCAGCGGCGGCGGCGGCGGCCCCTGATCCTGCGGCGGATTGGAACCACTTGTGGGCGCATGTGCTGACCGACATTACGGTGATCGGGACGGTCTTCGCCATTGCGGCGGTTTACATGCTCATCAAGTTCCGGGCCACCAGCCCGGAAGCGGTCGGCAGCTTGCCGAAGCTGACCCGGGCCCAGATGATCGCCTGGGCGCTGATCCCGGCGGCGGTCTTCATGGCCGACGACTTCTTCCTGTCGGCCAAAGGCTGGGTGCTGTGGAACACCCAGCGCTCGGTGCCGGCCGGAGCGTTGGAAATCCGCCTGACCGGCAATCAGTGGTACTGGGAGTTCGACTACGGCAACGGGTTGGTGGTCGACAGTCGGGATGAAGGCGAGTTAGGCAAGGTCCTGGTTCCGGTCGGGCGTCCGGTGGTCATGCGCATGACCTCGGTCGACGTCAACCACTCGTTCTTCGTGCCGGCGTTCCGGATCAAGGAAGACGTGCTGCCCGGTCGCAAGACGTATATCTGGTTCGTCGCCAAACAGGCGGGCGATATCCTGGCGACCTGCACCGAGTTCTGCGGCATCAACCATTCCCAGATGCCGGCCCACATCAAGGCGGTGGCGCCGGCCGAGTTCGACGCCTGGTTCAAGAGCAAGGGCAAGCATGCCAGTGCCGCTCAGCCGACGATCAACTGAGGATATGACCCATGATGGAATGGATTTTTACCACCGACCACAAGCGCATTGGCGTCCTCTATCTTGTCGGATCGATGGCGGCGTTCGTGCTCGCCGGTCTCGCGGCCCTGATCATCCGGCTTGAGCAGTTCAATCCCGGCATGCAGGTGGTCGGGTCGGGAACCGACTACAACAACGCGCTCTACTTCCACGGCGCTGCGATGATTCTCGGCTTCCTCATTCCGGGCCTGACCGGCTTCATCGCCAACTACTTCCTGCCGATCATGATCGGCGCCCGGGACGTGGCGTTTCCGCGCCTCAACGCCCTGTCGGTCTGGCTGTTCTACGGCGGCATCATCCTGGCCCTGCTCAGCATGGCGGTTCCGGATGCGCCCGACGTGATGTGGACCGGTTATCCGCCCTATGCCGTCAAGTCCGGCGGCAATACCGCGTTCTACGTCTTCACCGTGCACATGATGGGCTTCTCGTCGATCCTGGGTGCGGTCAACTTCATCACCACCGTGATCTACATGCGCGCCCCGGGCATGGGCTGGAACCAGATGAACATGCTGGTCTGGACCCTGTTCGGCGCCTTTATCATCAACCTGATCTTCATTCCGGTGCTGGCTGCGGCGGTGACCTTGCTGCTGTTCGACCGTTATCTCGGGACTCACTTCTTCGACCCCGCCGCCGGCGGCGACGTGCTGCTCTATCAGAACCTGTTCTGGTTCTACTCGCATCCGGCGGTCTACGTGATCTTTCTGCCGGCGATCGGCATCCTTTATGAGATCGTGGCCACCATGGCCAAGAACGCGATCTTCAACTATAAAGCGGCGGTCTATGGCGGCGTCTTCGGCATCATCCTGCTGACCGGCGAAGTCTGGGTTCACCATCTCTATGTTGCGGGCATGCCCGACTGGCTGCGCGTCGGTCAGATGGTGACCACGCTGCTGATCTCGGTCCCGGTCGGTCTGATGACGATTTCGCTCTGGGGTACCCTCTACAAGGGCGCGATCACCTACAACATCGGCATGGCCTATGCGGCCTCCTGTCTTTTCCTGCTGTTGCTGGGTGGCCTTACCGGCATTCCGCTGGCGATGGTGTCGATGACGGTTCATCTCTCCGAGACCTCGTTCGTCCACGCCCATTTCCACTTCGTGATGGCGCTCTTTGCCACCTTCACGATCTATGGCGGCATCTATTACTGGTTCCCCAAGATCACCGGCCGGCTGGCCGACTCCAAGCTCGGTTGGGCGGCGTTCTGGCTCAATAGCATCGGTGTCAACGTAACCTTCTGGCCGTTATTCATCATCGGTCTTGAAGGCATGCCGCGGCGCTATTGGGACTATGACCAGTTCCCGGCCTATTTCGCCCAGTATCATCACATCGCCACCTATGGCGCGATCATCACCGCCATCGGCACGACGCTGACGATCGTCAATCTGGTCTATTCGGCCTTCGCGGGGACCAAGGCTGCGGCCAATCCCTGGCGCTCGAAGTCCCTGGAATGGACCCACACCCCGAATCCTCCCGGCCCGGGCAACTTCCCCGTGGATCCGGTGCTGGAAGCGGGCTGGACTCCATACAACTACGCCAAGTAAATCGACCGGCGGCAACCGGGGGGTGTGTCCCCCCGGTTTTCCCGAGGGAGCAGCGTGATGTCGGGTGAAGACGAGACCAGACGACCCAAAATGAAAAAGCAGGTGTTCGCGGTCCTGCTGTTCGTGGTCGTGCTCTATTTGTATGTTGGGACCTACTTGCGATTCTGATCGGCAATCCGGGTCGGACGGCGTTCCCGGCCGCCTGCCGGACCCGGAGCCTTCTCTTTTTTCGCCGCGAAGCAGGACAGGACGAGCGTCGGCATGCCAATCCGTTCCTATATCGAGCTGTTCAAG
>SESF01018387.1_pt1 | contig 10949 bp, 6 predicted proteins | sample 3171521 | NCBI WGS metagenome assembly SESF01 (sample SAMN10866945, study PRJNA518727) | freshwater metagenome | biome: subpolar coniferous forest; feature: holomictic lake; material: water; isolation source: holomictic Lake 227, 6 m and 8 m depth | place: Canada: near Kenora, Ontario | collected...
CGGTAAATGGGTTTCGAAAATCGGTATAAAATATTTAGATGAAAACCGGCAAGGTGGACAGATGGATTTTGATAAAACCACCTGGAACACCGACACCACAGGCATAACAAACGATGCAAAAAAATATGGTATGGGTATCCGTACAAAGCGGCTGGAAGCCTTCTGGAAGAATGGAATTTTCATCCCGAATCATCCATCAAGCAGTTTTGGTTTGATCATTTCGGGGGTTAACCATGAACAGCATGCCTTTTATGGGATCAATCAGTATAACGGGCATGAACAGAGCATTTATGCCAACCTTATCTTCACAACCGATGTGACAAATCCGAATCATAAAATTTCGACTGGATTCAGCTATCTGCTTGATGACTTTCATGAAAATTACAATCAGAATCAACTTTTATATCTCTACCAGCTGTATCCCGATAGCAGTTTGTTTAAACTTGTTGACGATAAGGTAGTTAATTATATCCGAAACCGCACCGAATGGGTTCCTGGCGCATTTTTTGAATATACGCTCAACGTCAGGGAGAAATTTAGTATGATTGCAGGAGCAAGGGTGGATTACAACAATCAGTACGGTTGGTATTTTACACCCCGGTTGCATTTGAGATACCGGTTCAATCCAACAACGGTCCTCAGGGCATCTGCCGGTAAAGGGTACAGAACAGCCAATGTGTTTGCTGAAAATTCAGGTATTTTCGTTAGCCAGCGTATACTTTATTTTGCAGAGGGATTAAGACAGGAAGAAGCCTGGAATTTCGGGATCAATTTCACGAAGGAATTCACGCTCTTTCACAATAAAGCGGAGTTCAGCATCGATGCTTACCGGACTAATTTTATTAACCAGGTAATCGTCGACATCGATAGCATGCCGACAGCCGTTTTCATTTACAATCTACACGGCCAATCTTATTCAAACAGCATCCAGGCACAATTCACATGTGAGCCTGTTAACCGGTTTACCATCACCTTGGCTTTTCGTGTCAATGATGTGAAAGTGACCGAGAATTCGCAACTCAGGATAAAACCGTTTGTCAATTTTTACAAAGGTTTGGTCACGTTATCTTACGCCACAAAATGGGAAAAGTGGAAATTTGATCTCACCGGGCAATTAAACGGGCCGCAACGCCTGCCTGATACACAGAAGATGCCTGCAAAACTTCAGCGTCCGGGAACATCACAGCCATACATTCAACTTCTGGCACAGATTACGAAGAAATTCAAATACATCGATGTTTACCTCGGTGGCGAGAACATAACTAATTTTACACAGTCGGACCCAATCACCGAATATTGGAAACCATATCATACTCATTTTGACGGAGCGATGGGATGGGGGCCGATTTTAGGGGCAACCGTATATGCAGGAATAAGGTTGACGATTAAATAATTCACTTCATCCCCCTGACCCCTGGCTTCAGTAAGGGGTCGGGGGACAAATTTTTCTTTCAAGAATACAGCCTCACAACATACCGCCTTTCCAGGTTACAACTTCAGGGAAACCATGAACTGGTCGAGGGGTGCCCGGGGGCCGTAAGCCCTGGCAAAGCCGAAAGAGAGGGTCGATTTAAGCAGCGAAAACATCACCAGTTCGAGGTCGAGCTGAATGCCCGACGAGAAGTAGTTGAGCTGTGGCTGATCGTTGGCGATATTGGTGAACATACCCATGCCAAAAACGGAAAAACGGGCATAGGTTGAATAAAACCCAAGTAACCCGAGTTTCCGGAACCGGATGGGGCTGAAATCTATTTCAGTGGTGAATTTACCATAATTCAGGGCTGATACCTGGTCGATCTGCAAACCCGGCAAACTCGACATATCCCTGTATTGCTGTGCCGGCCGGTATTCTATGTAGTTGTTCCGGAATCCGCCGAAATAAAAATAGGAGTTGGTCTTGTCTGATTCGCCGAATGACTGGCCAACTGAAGTCCGGAACCAGATAGCCGTATTGCGAACCGGCAACAGAAACCCAAGGTCAAAATTATTGATCAGCTGGGGATAAAATGTCTGCTTTGCGAAACTCGTAAAGGCAAATACATTCCAATCATATCCCTGCTCGGGTTCGATGGCGCCCAACGACTTCCGGAGATGGCTTTTATGGTAACTGAGTGTACCGATATATAAATTTCGGTAATCTGAGGCAATATTCTGGTAGAATGGCAGGGTTTCAAGATCGCCATAAGCGGTAAGTTTAAAATAAAATTCAGATTTCCCCGGCGACATCCGGTTAAAAACCTTGTTGTATCTTACCGAAAATGAATAGCCTGCCCTGCTGAATTTAGTAGTGCCAAAAAGGTCGTAAAAATCGGCATAGTTGTAGTTGGCGGAGAAAATCCAGTTCCAGAGGGAATAATCTAATGCAAGATGCACGGTTTGTTTCAGGGGTAATGAAGGTTGCGGACTGAAAGACCATTTCAGCGTCAGCACATTGATTCCGACGGGATCCATGAAATTAAGCCGGTACCCCACGGCAGTATAGCATTTATAACCCTGGATGATGGGGTATGCGCTGGCCAGTTTCAGCTCTTTTACCGGCCTGTACCGTGATTCTTTCACCTGCAGTGAATCAAGGTTGATCTTTGATGGCGGCGGAAGCATCCACTGCTCAACCTGCGGGTAACGTTTGTAAATCTTCTGGCCGAGAAATTCGATGGCATTGACATCGGCCAGTGTGTCAATTTTTACCATCCCTGGTGTCATTCCCTCCTGTGTATATTCAAGTACCAGCATCGAATCACTGGAAACAGGCACCGGCCGGAAGAAGCCACTGGTGGCATTGGTCAGTATCTCAGGCCGGAGAGTTTCCAGCGAAATCCTGAAAACATTGGATACCCCAGTATAATAGGAGGTCCCGACCAGGTACTTTCCGTCGGGGGTGAAAACAAAATTAGCGGCAGGATTGTCTTCAAATTCATAAATTTCTTTGAATTCCATTATACCTGCTTCAAGATCGGCAATGCGGAATAAAACCAGTTTTTGCCGTCCCTGGATGTCGGACAGGGTACCCGAAAGCCATAATCCGTCGGGCGAGATATCGAGGTCGGAGAAATCCCGGCCAAAGGGAAGCGTGTAGAGATCCTGCCATTTTGTATAGGGGGGCGGAATTCTGCCCAGGGTCGACCTGCCGCTCATGTTTTGCACTCCGTAAATTGCATGGTTTTTATGATTAAATACCAGGTTTCCAGCCCGGTCAAATTTTATCAACTCCCTCGTTCTGCCGGTTTTAACATCGATGGATTGCAGCCCACGCCAGTCGGGGTTATGTGTTGATGCAAACAGCGTCTTCGTTGAATCGTCGTAGGCGAGGCTGGTAACATAATATAAGCCCGGACTGGTCACCGGAGCGATTTTCTTCATGGCCCCGCTTTGTATGTCGATACTCACCAGGTGCGCCAGTTTCCCCGGGTAATTCACGGCCATATAAATTTTTCCATTCTCCCGGTCGTACCAGGGCCGCGATGCCGAACCCACAGGGGTGCCGGTGATCCTGCGCAGCCTGGTGGGAGGCAACTGGCTGATCCTTGACAGGTTCCCCTGCTGGAAATCGTGTTCCCATCTGATCCATTTATTCCATTCCTGTTGTATCGGGATACCGTACACATGTTTGAACTGGTTTGCATAAAACCGCCGGCTGGTATCGGTCCGGGTGTAAAATTCCTTTAGTTTCTCCATGCCGTAATGGTAGGCAAGATAACTGACAAACCTGGTTCCGTAAAGATAAGAGTTCACTCCCACCTGGAAATCGATGGTAGTTCCTTCTGTTTCAAGCCCGATAACATTGTAAAAAAAGCTGCTGTCACGAACCATTGTCCGAAAGACCATTTCATCATACCCTCCCATGACACGACCGATGCCCCCCGACATCCAGGTTTCCATGAAAACTGCAATTCCTTCGTGATACCATCGGGGTGAATACCACCGGGGTGTGGTAAAGTAGCTGTAAATCAAAGAAACCGGATCCCTGTTGTCGGGCATCACTTTACCTCCGAATATTTCCTGAATCGTGCGGTCAGCACCCGACGCCTGGTCACACATCACCTGATGTGTGAGTTCATGGCTCATGAGCCATTGCATCCGTTCATTCGAAGGCACCACTGAAAAGGTGTAATCGAAAGGAGACACTCCGATATTCAGGAAGTTCCATGGGATGACCATCGTTCCACCGTTTCCAATATCTGAAAAATCGTTGAACAGGATATTCGTAGCCCCCGACGGAGAATAACTCCAGAATTTTTGATGAAAAATCAGGGCATTTTCAAAAGACCTCACTGTGTGGGGCACCAGGTAGGAGGTGTTTTTATCCAGGAATACCAGCTTGACGTTCGGTGTTCGGAATTGCTGAAGCCTGAGTTTATGCTGCGCATATAAAAACCCGGTTGACAGTTGCAGAAGTAACAGGATGCATAGACTGTTCCGGGTAAATGTTTTAAACATAAACTCATCATTTAGTCAACCAGCGCCGGTCATCAAAGTCACTTATCCATGATTCCCATCATGTTTTGGCTGTTCAACTGACCGATTAACTCGATAAAACAAGCACCATAAGAAACTGAGTTAATTCCTTCCCGGGAACTTAATATTGCTCCCATCTGGCTTGCACTGAGAACCGATGCAAGTTCCTGCGACTGGACTGCATTTTTCAGGTCGAAGTTTGACCCCAGCACATTTAATCCATCCTGGGAGAGAATTATGATCCCAACCATGCTGCCAAACTTTTCAGTGCCACCCAGTGCGTTTATCAGGATACCTGAAGAAAGTGCAGCCCGAAGGTCACCCAAAATGCTAACCACCCACTGGAGGTTCGCCTTGTCATAAAGAATAACGCTGCCTATCTTTAAGCCCAAATCATCCCCTTTTGACTTTATGGCACTGTTAACCGTCTGTGCCTGGATGATGTCGGCCAGCCGATCCGCCGATCCGAAAAACAACTGGTTACCAACCACCCAGCTGCTGAATTTTTCCTGGTTCAATATGGCCAGTTTTTCCTGGTTATTAACAAGCCCCAGTTTTTGTTGTCCAAACAACATCCCCAGTCTATCCTGCGATGAAATTGCATAGGAGCATAATGTTGCACAGAGGGGTTTATCCTGCAGCATGGCCGACAACTGGATGCTGCCTATCAGGAGCTGATCGCGGATGGATTTTACTGAAGCCAGTTCCCCTTTCCTGGCCTGCAGTGTTTTACTTTGAAGCATATGGCTGTCAACACTCTTCAGTGCCAGCTCCAGAACTGAATCCCTTTCATTCAGTTTATTCACATAATTTCCGAAATCGCGCAGGTTTTTTTCAACATCGGCTGATGGGTCAGACTTGGCATTCAGATAGAACCCGGTGAGCATGCTGATGGTAGTCCCAAGCGTCTTGTTGTTATTCCTGATGAAAGCAGAATAATCTGATAAAGCAGCCAAATGCGCATATTCCGCCTGCTGATTTGTAACCCCGCTTTTAGAGAGGACAAGGACACAGGAATCCATTGTTCTGCTTAAGTTGTTCGTGAAAATAGAGAAATAGATCAGCCCCTGGATCATGGTTCTTAACTTGCCAGTATCGGCCGTGTATTCACTCCTGAGCTGAATATCTTTTTCGGTCATCTGGGCGTTATGATATTTGTCGGCCTTTCCGAAAGTACCAGATGTAATGCCTTTAAGAACTTCCGGATAGAAGATGGAAATTCCGATGATCAGGATGGCAATGGTTATCACCAGGCTGATAATAATTTTCGTTTGCTTTTTCATGGTGTGGAGATTAGTTTTGTTAATCCTTGTTAACCTGAACGGAATTCTGAAAAATGGGCGAATCGTTCAGCATTATTTTAAAGTCTATATTGTTCTGCAGTGCATTTTTATTGCTCAGATAGATTAGGAATTTATTTTCCCCCATGTTGTTGATCTGGATGAAGTTGCCCGCTGCCATGGCGGTCGTCTGGTTATTCACGTTCGAATTCTGGATATTCAGAACTGCAAAATTGTTGTAATCGAACAGGAAGTTGCATTTCACCGGTTCGTTGGAAGTCAGTTCAGCCGTTATCTCAACCATCGTCGTCGAATAACGAACCTTGATGATGGCCGTGGCCACTGGACTGTCATACTGGAGAACATCGGCAGTTATTATGTTGCTTGCCGATTCGTTGTCGTAAAAGGCACCTTTCATCTGGTTAGTTTGCGCAGAAGTTACGGTAAAATCAGCTTTCAGAAAGCTGAAAATCAAGAAACCCATAAAGATGCCCATTAAGAAGGTGAAGCCAAATTTCACAACAGGTCTGGACAAGAAACCGTGAACGAGGCGAACATCATGTTTCTTCTGCGGTTGTTTATATGCTTCCATAGCTATTTTATTTAAAATATTTTTTTTAAAATCCACTTCAATCATCGAGGCCTGTCCTTCATCCAGGTGCTTTTTTATCAGAGCCTGTTGCCGGTATATCTGGTGTACTTCCGGGCTCGACGCAAGGTAATCATCCAGTTCGGCTTTTTCTCCGGCGCTTAACTCTTGGTCAATGTCCTTGCATATTATTCCGATGATTTTTTTGTTATTCATTTTCAAAAAAACCATTTATAATCAATTCTTTTCTCAACATCTCTCTGGCAATGAAAAGACGTGAACGAACTTTCTTCAGCGGGACGCCAGTCGTTTCCTGAATCTCTTCATAGGAAAGATCGCAGTAATATTTCAACAGTACTAAAGCCCTGTATTTCGGATTAAGCCGCAGCAAAGCAACCTGAAGCAGATTGCTCCTGATTTCTGAATCGTTCGACACCTGGGTATCTGATAATTGGGAATCAGCCAATTCGAGCTGGCAAGTTGGTTTCCGTTTCCTGTTCCAATCAATGGCCTTATTTAACGCCATGCGGTAGATCCAGCTGAAAAATCGGAACCTGAAATTGAATCCGCCAAGTCTTTCATAAGCCTGAACGAACAGGTCCTGTGTAAGATCTTTGGCTGTTTCAGTATCATTCACCATCCGCAACATCATGTTAAAGATTGTTTTCTGGTACCTGTCGATTAAAACTTCGAAGGAGGAAGTGCTGCCATGAATGACTTCATAAACCAACTCATTATCGTCCTTGTCTATCATAATACGGCGGAAAGGTAAAAGGTTGGTTTTATATGATAACAATTATTATTGAAAGGGCCTTTTATTAATCTTTAACTATGTTCAGCCTGTTTCACTCATGCGTTTGCCAGGCATTACATTTCTTCAAGCATGGAAATTTTCCACAGATCCTTGCGGCTCATGCGTAAAATCGGTGCAATAGCAAGATATCCGCCGCGACCAATACTTTTTTTCAGGGCTTTCAGTTCCCTTATCTTCAGCGATAGTTCAGGGTCTGCAAGGATTTCAAAATCATTTTCCTTCAGCATCATCATCATTTTTGCTTTCATTGAAAGTTCCAGATACAAACTGATGAAACAATACATGTCAAGCACCACGTCCCCGGGGAAATGATCCTTCAGAGAAACGAGAAAAGCACCTGTTTTCGTTGAAGCAAACTGCCCTTTTCTGATCATCCTGAGGATTCCCGTTTCGGAATCAAATTCAAGTTCGAGCCAGTTGCGGATTGATGTCTCGTTGGCAGAAAAAATCAAGGTGATGGACAAAGGGACCAGTAGCAGGATAATAACCGTCGACATAGCCGGAGAAACCAGGAACTGGTTGAAAACCCCATGAATGAGTACCGCAGCCAAAAGCCCTGCTGCACTTGACCATCCCAGTTTTAATTGCCGGTTGAGGGCACTCATGCACAAAATACCAAATATAGCCATTGTGCCGCCGTGCATAACTGCCGTTCCAAAACCGCGTGTAATCCATACCATGATATTGCTCTGACTGTCAGCAAATCGAAACAGGTAGAAAAGATTTTCCTCAAAAGAAAAGGTCGCACCGATGGCAAAGCCGTAGATTGCACCATCGATCATGAACCCGGCTTTATTCTTTTTAATCAAAATCCACAGAAGCACGCATTTGAGCGTTTCTTCGACAATGGGAGCGACAAACCCGGAATAGGTTTCAAAACTTACATCCAGGTATTTCATCAGCAGGGTGTTCATATAAAAACTTGCTGCCGCACTCAACAGTCCCCAGCCAAAACAGAGGGCGAGCAACAGTTTACCAACCAGCTTGTAGCTGTCGAGGTATAACAGCAAAACCAGGAAGAGGAAAACAGGAATAAGGCTGACAAACATTTTAATTACCACAGATTGCAGGTTTTTTGGCTAAAACGTAAGTTGTACATGTTTTGTCAACACTATAAAGGTACTTAGACCTTTGATGCAAACCTAATTTTCGGCCCGATTTCTCAGGAATAATAATAAAACAATTTCCAATCAGCAAGAAAAGTAAAGGATCTGTAATTTGGCAGTTAACCAGAGATTACTCCAATCCGGAGAAAACCAAGCAGAAACTGATACTTAAATGGGACGCACCGCAGCATTGATTTTTTCGGTATTTTTGTCATTGCCTTAAATCCGATGGGTTTTACGATAAGAACAATAAATGGTATGCGGAGGTTTATGAGAGGGTTATTCCTGGTTTTCCTTACCGGATTATCCCCGTTTTTGTTGGCACAGGAAAACACCCATTTAGCAAATCCTGATGTTGAACAAATTTTTCGGAATCCATCAATTCCCGTTGAAATTCGTGTGAACAAACTGGTTTCTGCAATGACCCTGGAAGAAAAGTCATTGCAGATGCAAAACCAGGCACCTGCCATCGCAAGGCTTGACATTCCTGCCTATAACTGGTGGAGTGAATGCCTGCATGGTGTGGGCCGTAATGGCATAGCCTCGGTTTTTCCCCAGGCCATTGGGATGGCGGCCACCTGGAACCCTGAATTGATTGAAAAGGAGGCAGATGTGGTCTCAACAGAAGCCCGTTCCAAATACCGTGAAGCTATTGAAATGAGTCAGCATGGCGTTTATCAGGGGCTCACTTTTTACTCACCAAATATCAACATCTTCCGCGATCCCAGGTGGGGCAGGGGACAGGAAACATACGGGGAAGATCCGTTTCTTACAAGCCGCATTGGTGTTGCCTTTGTAAAAGGCTTGCAGGGAAATAATCCGAAATATTTCAAAGTAATTGCTACCGCCAAACATTTTGCCGTTCACAGCGGCCCCGAATCCTCGCGTCATAAATTTGATGCCTGGTGCAGTGACCGGGATCTTTTTGAAACATATCTTCCTGCTTTTGAAGCACTTGTCAGGGATGGTCATGTTTATTCCATCATGGGTGCCTACAACCGTTTCAGGAATGAGCCATGTTGTACCAGTGATTTTCTGCTTGGTGAAATACTTCGGAAAAAGTGGGGATTTTCCGGCTACATCACTACCGATTGTGGCGCCATCTGGGATATCTGGCATGGTCATGGTCTACAGCCTGATGAAGTGCGTGCTGCTGCAATGGGTGTCAGGGCAGGTTGTGACCTGACATGCGGAACTGAGTATGCCAGCCTGGTAGATGCAGTTCAAAAAGGTTATGTCACCGAAGCTGAAATTGATAAATCCGTGAAACGTTTGTTTACGGCCAGGTTCAAGTTGGGAATGTTCGATCCTGACAGCATGGTTGCCTGGGCAAAGAATTCAACCGGATCAGTTGACACCGTGGCAAGCCGGCAGCTTGTCAGGCAGGTTGCCAGAGAAAGCATCGTACTGCTGAAAAATGACAGCCGACTGCTGCCCTTATCCAAAAGCATTAAATCCATTGCAGTGATTGGTCCCTATGCCGATCGCACATCGGTGCTTCTTGGAAACTATAATGGAACTCCGTCTCACCCGGTAACAATTCTTCAGGGAATCAAAGACAAAATCGGTCAGTCTGCTGAAGTTAACTACGTGATGGGAGTGGCCGGGCCGGAGGATAGTACATCTTTTGGCATGAGCGATAAGTCGCGACAGCAAAATCTCATGGAGGATGCGCTTGAAGCAGCAAACAAGTCGCAGGTGGTCATTTTTGCTGGCGGAATTTCTCCCCGGTTGGAAGGAGAAGAGATGCAGGTTGAGATTACCGGTTTTTCAGGTGGAGACCGCACGAACACTGACTTGCCATCAGATCAGACAAAACTTCTTCAAAAACTTTATCAAACCGGTAAACCAATTGTCCTGATCCTGACCAATGGAAGCGCCCTATCCATCAACTGGGAAGCATTGTATCTCCCGGCAATTCTCGAAACCTGGTATCCGGGCGAGGAGGGAGGTAATGCTATTGCCGATGTGTTGTTTGGCGATTACAATCCGGCCGGCCGGTTGCCGGTTACATTTTACAGGTCGATGGATGATCTCCCGGCATTTGACGACTACTCAATGAAGGGACGTACCTATAAATACTTCAATGGGAAACCATTGTATGTTTTTGGTCATGGTCTTTCTTATAGTTCGTTCAGCTATTTGATGTCCGTCACAAACAAAACGGAATACTTGCCAAATGATACAGTTTTATTACAGGTGAAGGTTAAAAACACCGGATCGATGGCAGGAGATGAAGTAATTCAGGTTTATTTCAATAAGCCTGGGTCAGCATTTGAACGGCCGATCAGGTCGCTGGTTGGCTTTTCGCGGGTTCAGATTTCCATGGGAACTGAAAAAACAGTTGTCATCAGCATCCCTGTGAAGGAGTTAAGGATTTACAATCCCGAAATCGCTGATTATTTTATTGAACCTGGGACGTATCAACTCAGCATTGGTGCCTCTTCAGGGGATTTAAGGCTGGTTCAGGAAATCAGGGTACACAAATGAACCTCATCCATCCGACTCCGGCAACGATAGGAGAATGGGAAATAATTCCCTCCAGGTTGGGGATTCACGGTGAGGCTGTTATAACTTTATAAATCAAACCTAACAAAATATATTTATCATTATGCAAAAATCAAGTATCATCCTCCGAACGCTACTTTTGCTCATCATATTGACAACTAGTGGCTTAACCTCATTCTCTCAGGAAAAAAAGATTG